>BFBZ01000042.1_pt1 | contig 332430 bp, 297 predicted proteins | sample 1888401 | NCBI WGS metagenome assembly BFBZ01 (sample SAMD00112614, study PRJDB3348) | symbiont metagenome | host: Chara braunii | reverse complement strand
CCCAGCCGCCAGTCAGTTCGGACGACGTCATTTCCGGATCGTAGGTCACGTTGACCGCGCCAAAGAGCCAATTCCGGACAATCTCGCGGTCTAAAACCACCGTTACCTCGCCGCCATAATTGGCAACGGGGATGCCGGTCACTTCCTCGCGGCGATTCCAGTGAGGTTCAACTACTACTGTGAGCGCGAACGGATTTTGCGCCCGATCGAGCAGCCGATAGCGAAATTCTGTCTGGATACCGTTGAAGGCCGCATTGTTGCGATCAGCGAGTCCGCTGACTCCGGCGATGTCGTAATGCGCGACCGCCGCACCGATTTCAAAGCGGAAGTTCGGCAGCGGCGAATGCTCATAACGCAGTTGGTCCGTCAGTGCCATATATCGGCCGCCGCGTTTGCTCCATTGCGCGGACGTTTGATGTTCGATTTCCCGTTCGCCAAGTTCGCCGACATCTGCGCCCGACGTAAAACCAAAGATGAATTGAGTATCGATTGGCTTGTTCCGTCTTTCGTCTTCTTCAGCAACAGAACTATTCTGCGCCGACGAGGCGAAAAGTCCCGTCACCGTCAGCAGAAAGAGAAATGACCCGCGCATCTTTTCCGTCCCGGTCGTGCAATGACGAATCTGCTCCGCAGAGCCGTGTTCAACCCGAATAGCGGCGATACAGCAGCCAGCCACACAGCACCGCGCCGGCAACCCATAAGCCGGCGATCGCTACCGCAGCGGTTCGGCTTATGGGTCGATCTTGCGCAGCTTCCGCCAGCGTTCGGTGCCCGGCCATCACATTTGCAGGTATCAGGCGGATCACCAACCAGATTCCCAGCGGAACAAGGATCAGGTCGTCCAGATAGCCGACGACCGGAATAAAGTCAGGGATCAGGTCTATCGGTGACAGGGCATACGCGGCAATGACGGCGGCAATTGCCTTCGCGTACCAGGGAACACGAGGGTCTTTGCTGGCAAGATAAAGCGCGTGCGTGTCTCGCCTTACGAGCCGCGCCCACTGCTTCCAGTTTTGAAACATCGGTATTCTCGTCGTCCCGAATAGCAGACGACCATCCGGATAAAATCGCGCTTTTTGGCTTCGCTGCGTACCACAATCGCCATTTTGCCATGCGGAACAAGCGACTGTGACCTCGCGGAACATTGCGTAAGTCGCGCGGATTCAGCTAGATCATCGCCGTAAACCACCAAAAAGGTCCGCTTTGCGGGGCACAATGCAGTGTCCGCCAAGCCAAGCCTGCGCGCGAGAACTGCCCGATGAATGCTCTTGTCCGGATTGCCCTGAGCCGGCCGTATACGTTCGTGGTCATGGCGCTTCTGCTCATGATTACGGGGCCGCTCGCCGCGCTTCGCACGCCGACCGACATTTTCCCCGACATCCGCATTCCCGTCATCGGCGTGGTGTGGAACTACACGGGTCTGCCGCCAGATCAGATGGCCGGCCGCATTACCACGCCGTTCCAGCGCGCGCTGACGACCACCGTCAACGACATCGAGCACATCGTCGCCAATTCCTACAACGGCATCGGCATCATCAAGATTTTCTTCCAGCCGAACGTCGATATTCGCACCGCCAACGCGCAGGTGACGGCGATCGCGCAGACCATGATCAAGCAGTTGCCCAATGGCGCGACGCCGCCGCTCATTCTGAACTACAGCGCATCGACCGTGCCGATCATCCAGCTTGCATTGTCGGGCGAGGGACTGACCGAGCAGACCATGTTCGACATCGCCACCAATCAATTGCGCACGCCGCTGGTGACGGTGCCGGGCGCGGCGATTCCCTGGCCGTTCGGCGGCAAGCAGCGCCAGATCCAGATCGACCTCATTCCGAACGCGCTTCAGGCGCTGGGCCTGTCGGGTCAGGATGTTGCCAGCGCGCTCGCCGCGCAAAATCTCATCACGCCGGTCGGCACGCAGAAGATCGGCAATTTTGAATACAACATCCAGCTCAACAACGCGCCGCTGAAAATCCAGGAGCTGGCCGATTTGCCGATCAAGACGGTGAACGGCGCGATGGTCTACGTCCGCGACGTGGCAACCGTGCGCGACGGCAATCCGCCGCAGACCAACATCGTGCATGTCGACGGCGGCCGCTCCGTGCTGATGATGGTTCTGAAAGCCGGTTCGATTTCGACGCTCGATATTATCGCAGGGATCAAGCAGAAGATCATCGACGTCAAACCGCAGATGCCCGACGCGCTGAAAGTCGGCCTGATCGGCGACCAGTCGATCTTCGTGCGCGGCGCAATCGCTGGCGTGGCATTCGAGGGCATCCTCGCGGCAGCCCTCACCAGCGTGATGATCCTGCTGTTTCTGGGAAGCTGGCGCTCGACGCTCATTATCGCGATCTCGATTCCGCTGTCGGTGATGGGCTCCATCGTGATGCTGTCGCTGATCGGCGAGACGCTCAACATCATGACGCTCGGCGGCCTTGCGCTTGCGGTCGGCATCCTCGTCGACGACGCGACCGTGACGATGGAAAACATCAACTGGCATCTGGAGCAGGGCAAGGAGATCACGCCGGCCATTCTCGACGGCGCCGACCAGATCGCAACGCCGGCCTTCGTGTCGATGCTGTGCGTCTGTATCGTGTTCGTGCCGATGTTCTTTCTCACCGGCGTGTCGCGCTTCCTGTTCGTGCCGATGGCCGAAGCGGTGATGTTCGCAATGATCTGGTCGTTCATCCTGTCGCGCACGCTCGTGCCGACAATGGCGCGCTATCTCCTGCACGCGCATCCGAAGGATGAGCACGGCAATCTTCTGCCGCCGCCGCCGAGCAACAATCCGCTGGTGAAATTCCAGCGCGCCTTCGAGCATCGCTTCGAGAAGGTGCGCGCCGGCTACCGCGATATTCTGACGATGGTGATCGGGCATCGCCCCGTCTTTATCGTCGGGTTTCTTGCCTTTATCGCCGCGTCATTTCTGCTGGTCCCGTTCCTGGGACGCAATTTCTTCCCCGCCGTCGATACCGGCCAGATCCTGATCCACGTCCGCAATCAGGTCGGCACCCGCGTGGAGGAAACCGCCAATCGGCTGGCCGACATCCAGAAGACGATCCGCGCGATCATTCCGCCCGGCGAGATCGAGACCATCGCCGACAATATCGGCATGCCGATTTCCGGCATCAACATGACTTACAACAACACCGGCGTGATCGGCACGCAGGACGGCGACATCCAGATCAAGCTGCGCGAGGGCCACCGGGCGACAGGCGACTACATCCGCACATTGCGCGAGGAACTGCCGCGCGCGTTTCCGGGCGTGTCGTTTGCATTTCTGCCGGCCGACATCGTCAGCCAGATTCTGAATTTCGGTTCGCCCGCGCCGATCGATCTGCAAATCCGCGGCGCAAGTTTTGCCGCGAACTATGCCTACGCCCAGTCGCTGCTGCGCAAGATACGCCGCATTCCGGGCGTCGCCGACGCGCGCATCCAGCAGTCGCCCAACAATCCGGGCTTCAACGTCGATGTGGATCGCACGCGCGCGCAGTATGTCGGTCTCACCGCGCGTGACGTGACCAACAGCCTCGTCGTCAACCTTGCAGGCTCCTCGCAGGTCGCGCCGACATTCTTTCTCAATCCGGAAAACGGCGTGTCCTATTCCATCGTGATGCAGACGCCGCAATATCAGATCGACTCGCTCAGCAAGCTCGAGACGCTCCCCATTAGCGCGACCGGCGTGCAGACACCGCCGATCCTCGGCGGCATCGCCGACATCTATCGCTCGACATCGAGCGCGGTGGTGTCGCAATACGACATCCAGACGCTGGTGCAGATTTTCGCGACCACGCAGGACCGCGATCTTGGTGCGGTGGCGTCCGACATTCAAAAGGCCATCGACGAGACGAAAGGCGAAGTGCCGAAGGGAAGCAATGTCGTGCTGCTCGGCCAGGTGCAGACCATGAACAGCGCCTTCGCCGGACTTCTGTTCGGCCTGATCGGCGCCATTGTCCTGATCTACCTTCTGATCGTGGTGAACTTCCAGTCGTGGTCCGATCCGTTCGTCATCATCACGGCATTGCCGGCGGCACTTGCGGGCATCATCTGGATTCTGTTTGCCACGCACACGACGCTGTCGGTGCCTGCGCTGACAGGCGCGATCATGTGCATGGGCGTGGCGACGGCGAACAGCGTGCTCGTCATTGCATTCGCCCGCGAACGCTACGATCATCACGGCGATCCGGTGGAGGCCGCGATCGAAGGCGGCTTCCAGCGGTTCCGTCCGGTTCTGATGACGGCGCTTGCGATGATTATCGGCATGACGCCGATGGCGCTCGGCATGGGCGAGGGCGGCGAGCAGAACGCGCCGCTCGGCCGCGCCGTCGTCGGCGGCCTCATTTTCGCAACCACTGCGACCTTGCTGTTCGTTCCCGTGGTATTCAGTCTCGTTCACAAGAAGGTGCCCGCCAAAGACGGCAAGGGCGCGCCGGAGCCGGTTCATGCCCACTAAGAAGAAACCCGAAATTTCGCAGGCGCAGTTGCGCCGCGCGGGGATCATTGCCGGATCGGTCGTCGCACTCGTGGTGGTGACGGGATTGGTATGGCGGGCGTCCGGCAACGCAAGGCTGCGCGAATGGACGGATGCGCAGGCGATCCCCACCGTCGCGGTCGCGCTGCCGGGCAGCAAGCCGCTCAACGCGACGCTCAATCTTCCGGGGCGTCTGGAGGCCTATTCGCGTGCGCCGATCTATGCGCGCGTCAGCGGCTATCTCAAAAGCTGGAAGGTCGACATCGGCGGCAAGGTGAAGGCCGGGCAATTGCTCGCCGAAATCGAAGCACCTGATCTCGATCAGCAACTGATGCAGGCACGCGCCGATCTCACCAACGCGCAGGCCGCCGCCAAACTGTCAGGCGCGACGCTCGCCCGCCGCAAGACATTGCTCGCCTCGAACTTCGTGTCGCAGCAGGAAATCGACGAACGCTCCGCAGACTTGGCGAGCAAGGAAGCGCAGGTCAATTCGCAGCAGGCCAATGTCGAACGGCTTGAGGCGCTGGCCGGCTATAAAAACGTGACCGCTCCCTTCGATGGCATTGTCACCGAACGCAACACCGATGTCGGCGCGCTCATCAACGGCGGCACCGGAACGGGTGCTGCGATGTTTGTGGTGTCGAACGCGACGAAGCTGCGTCTGTATGTGAACGTGCCGCAGAGCTATCTGCCCGCCATCAAAATCGGCGCGAAGGCGTCGGTGTCGGTGCCGGAATACGCCAACCGCAGCTTTCCGGCCGTCGTAGAGTCTTCCGCCCAATCGGTCGATGTCAGTTCCGGCACGACGCGCATGCAGCTTGGGATCGACAATCCCGGCGGCGAACTGCGCCCCGGCGCCTATGCCGATGTGAAGCTCAATCTCACCAACGACGTGCAGCCGTTGAGCATTCCGGCGAGCGCCTTGATCTTCAACGCCAGCGGCTTGCGGGTCGCGACCGTGACGCCGGGCGACAAGGTACTGTTCAAGACCGTCACTATTTCACGCGACCTCGGCCGCGAGATCGAAATCGGGTCGGGGCTTGCCGCCGACGACCGGATCATCGTGACGCCGCTCGACGGCATTGCCGACGGCGATCAGGTGCGGATCGCGGGTGCCGCTCCGGGCAAGGAAAGCGCGACGCCCAAGACCAGCGAGCAGACAAGCAACAAGCCCGCGCCGGTCAAAGCCGAATAGCGCCGCGCAGGCGCTGGGTTTTAGCGGGTCCGGGCACCGGCATGGCCGGGGAATCCGGGATGGTTCCGGCTGTCGCCGGGAAGCCCCGCCGCGTGAGGGATTGCGTTCAACCCGTTCGCGGAATTGGCGTTCCTCTTCCCGTCATCACGCTGTCGTCACGGCACGATTAACTCAGGCGCGCGGAAAGATTCGCTCCCTTCACGAATTTACTTGGAACCGGATCGCAAACGCAGCATTATGATTTTTGCCGGCTCGAGGACAAAGGTGCCATGCGTACCGCGTTAGCAGTGTTGTTTGTGTGTGCTGCGGCTCAGCCTTGCCTTGCGAAGAATTTTCTCAAAACCGAACCTTATTTTCTGGCGCCGTTCTCCGTTGTCTATGTCGACAATGGCGTTTGCGGCGCCGGCAAAGTGCTGAAGGTGAAGGGGGCCCTCGGAGGAATGCGCCGTCAGAAGACGTGCGTGCCGATGGGCCGGGAAGAGGCTTCGCTGGGAAGCGTGACCCGCTGAGATTTTGTTTCGTTCAAGCAGCTGTGCTTGAGCGAGGAGATTTTTTGTCTCAAAATTTGTTTGCGCAGGGCGGTCTGCCCAAGCTGACCTGAAGATTTTCATGATCGGAAAGCCGCTTTTTCCATTGCTTCTGCTTGCGGCATTTGTCTCGCCTGCGTCGGGACAAGAGTTGCGCGACAAGACGTTTGCTTTTGTTTATGCGGATCAGCCGGGACGTATCTTCGTCGCCAGGAGCGGGAACGCCTACTACACTTATGTGTCGGTCGGCAGCGGCGTTGAATTCAAGGCGAACAAGACTTTCCGGGCGTCGATGAACGGCTGCGCCTATCAGACCTTTGCGGCGCATGCGGGAAATTCACTTACGCTCGACTGGACCAATGACTGTCCGGCGCTTGGTGTACGTGCCAAGGCCCGCGTCGTTTTATCGTCCGATGGCGCGACTTGCTCCGTGCGGATGAGCATCTGGACCAGTTCGCCCGGAGACCCAGGCTCGTCGAGCGGCGGCACTTCGGATTCTTGCAGTATTCTTGCCGGCAATCGGTTGTAGACTGGGCTGGCCGCACTGTTGGCAATCGTGCCGGCCGGGGATGACGGATGCCCGATACCACGGTCAAGCCGAAACCGGCGACGCGGACCAAGACAAAGGTCAAGCCGCAGCGACCGCCGCTCTACAAGGTGATTTTGCTCAACGACGACTTCACGCCGCGCGAGTTCGTCGTGATCGTGCTCAAGGCCGTGTTCAACATGGGCGAGGAGATCGCGCATCGCGTGATGCTGACCGCGCACCAGAAAGGCGCGTGCGTGATCGCGGTCTATACACGCGACGTTGCCGAGACCAAGGCCAGGGAAGCCACCGAAATGGGCAAGGCCAAGGGCTATCCGCTGTTCTTCACGACCGAGAAGGAAGAGTAGGTGGCGAAATATCCTTTGACGGTTGAAAATATGTACTATATGTATATTTTGTACATAAATGAGGAAATCGCCGATGTCGAAATATGAATCCCTCGGAGACTTTCTGAAAAGTCAGCGCGCCAATCGCGTGCCGATGTCGTTCGCCGAGATCGAACGCGTGACCGGCACCAAACTTCCGGCGTCGGCGAAGTATCGCGCGTGGTGGAGCAACAATTCTTTTAACAGTGTGATGACCAAGGTCTGGCTGGAAGCGGGCTTTGAAAGCGAGCAGGTCGATATGGCGGGCCGCAAGCTGGTATTCCGGCGCGTGAGGGCGGATTCGGAATTAGCGGCTGGCCGGATGCCGGAGGGTGAAGCAGTTCATCCGTTGGCCGGGTTGCTCAAGGATGTAACGCGCGTCGCGACGGGCTTCGATCTGACGAAACCAGCCGATCCTGAGTGGGGCACGAAATAGAATGGCCTCGCCAATTCTGCTCGATACATGCGCTCTTATCTGGATTGTGCAAGATGAACCTCTTGCGGACGCCTCGACGGAGGCGCTGCGAAACGCGCACAGGTCAGGCGGCGAAGTCTTTCTGTCGCCGATAACGGCATGGGAGGTGGGTTTGCTTGTCGCACGTGGACGCCTTCAATTGCTGATGTCGCCCCAGAGCTGGTTTGCCCGCGCGAGTGAAGCACCCGGCGTCCGGCTGGCGGGAATGGCGCCCGATCTTCTGATCGCTTCTTCCTTTCTTCCCGGAAAGCCGCCGCGCGATCCAGCCGATCGCATCATCGCTGCGACGGCGCGCGATCTTGGAGCGACCTTAATGACTCGGGATCGCGTATTGCTCGATTACGGCAAACAAGGGCATGTCAACGTCCTGCGCTGTTGAACCAAAGCCATGAACAGCCGGCCCGACGTGCTTCTTCCCCTTCTGAACGCGCTCGATATTCTTGAGTTTGCCGCGCGGCATCTCGATCCGTCGATGCTTGAGGCGTTGAACGAAGCCGTCGCGCCGCGCGCGGAAAAATTCCGCGAGGCGTATGTGCAATCCGCCGACGTGCCCGACTGGCTGAAACTTGCTGGCGATGAAACACTCGCCGCGTTCGATGAACTGGGCGCGGCCTTCGCTCAGGGAGACCTTCGCGCTGCGTACAAGGCGTTGCGCCGTGCGCCGCGCGCGCAGGAGGCGCTGTATCCGCACGCCGTATCCTCTCCGGCGATCAATCGCTTCTTCGTCGATCATGCGTTACGCGGCAATGATGAAGTTCTTGCGCGCTGCGCGCAACGGAGGCGCGAGGGCGAAACCGGCATCATCCATTTCGCAAACGACTACGGCACGCGCGGCGGTTTTTCGCTCTACGTGCCGGAAAGCTACACGCCGGAGCGCAAATGGCCGCTGGTGATCGCGCTGCACGGCGGCAGCGGACATGGCCGCGGATTTCTGTGGAGCTGGCTGCGCGATGCGCGAAGCTACGGCGCAATTCTCCTATCGCCGACCTCGACCGGCCCGACATGGGCACTCCTTGGCGACGACACCGACACGCCGAACATCGACCGCATGATCGAGACGGTTCAATCGCGATGGAGCATCGATACCCATCAAATTCTGATGACCGGCATGAGCGACGGCGGCACGTTCTGTTATGTCAGCGGGCTTGAAGGCACCTCGCGCGCCACCCATCTTGGCCCAGTGTCGGCGGCGTTTCATCCGATGCTGGCGTCGATGGCGGACGCCGAACGACTGCGCGGCCTGCCGATCTTCATGGCGCATGGCGCGCTTGACTGGATGTTTCCGGTGGAGCTGGCGCGGCAGGCGCAACAATATCTCACAGCCAGCGGCGCGGACGTGACCTATCGTGAGATCGGCGATCTCAGCCATACCTATCCGCGCGAGATCAATGCGCCGATGCTGGCCTGGCTGCGTGGCGTTGACGCTTCGGAATGATTTCTGCATGGTCGCAATCGGCGCGACCGACATGGAATGCTCATGGCCGACGACATTATTCTGCATCACTTCGACACATCCGTGTTTTCCGAGAAGATCCGCGTCATCTTCGGCTTGAAGAAAGTCGCGTGGAAGTCGGTGCTGATTTCGCGTATCATGCCGCGCCCCGATTTGATGCCGCTGACGGGCGGCTATCGCCGCACGCCGGTGATGCAGATCGGCGCGGATATTTTCTGCGACACACAGATCATCATCGCCGAGCTTGAGCGGCGGTTTCCCAATCCGACATTGCTGCCCGACCGCAACGAGGGATTGCCGTGGCTCGTCGGCCTGTGGAGCGACCGCGTGTTTTTCCAGAACGCCGTCAATCTCGTTTTCGGCACGCTCGGCGACAGCGTGCCGGAAGAGTTCATCGCCGATCGCACCAAATTAAGAGGCGCGCCGTTCGATGTCGCGGCGATGCGGGCTGCGCTGCCGCACTGGCGCGATCAGTTTCGCAGTCATTGCGACCGCATCGACGCGCAGCTGACCGGGCGATCCTGGCTGCTCGGCGATTTCAGCCTTGCCGACGTCAACGCCTACATGAATGTGTGGTATGTGCGCCTGAATCTTCCCGATGAATCCGAGCGGCTGCTTGCCGAATTCCCCGCACTCGTCGCATGGGAAAAACGTATCAAGATTTTAGGCCACGGCAACCGCACAGAAATGTCCAAACAGGATGCGCTCAAGATCGGCACCGAGGCGAAACCACGCTCGGCGGTCGCCGCCGATCCGCACGATCCGGCGGGCCTGATGCCGGGCGACCGCGTCACTGTCACACCGGACGATTACGGCAAGGTCGGCGTGGCCGGCATGATCGTGTCGCTGTCGGCGCAGCACATCGCGATCCGCCGCAACGATCCTACAGCCGGCGACGTCGTCGTGCATTTCCCCCGCGTGGGGTTTGCGGTGACGAAAGGCTGAAGTCTTATTTCTTGTCGAGGTTGCAGGTCAGCACATTGCCGAAATCGCCGCCCTGCTGCCAGCAGCCGGTCGATTTGCAGGTCGCGAGCTTCGGCGAGCAGTGATCCGAGACGCAATTCTTGTCGTGGGCGTATTTTGTCCGGCAACGCGATGCGCAGGTGTTGAACGAATTGGTGCAGCTCGCGGCGTCCGCGTATTCGGCAAACGTGGCAACGGAAAATACGGCGAGGGCCGCAAGAGCGGCTTTCGTTGAAAATCTTGTCATGGCTTCCCCGGAAAAAATCTGGTGTGGCAACGCGGACAGAACACTAGAGCCTGATTATTACGTCAAGACGAAACGCGTGCCTCAAGGCCTGTCCATCAGTTTCGCATCGTAGATTTCAATCGCAGCCGGCTCCACCAGAAACGCCGACAAGTCCTTGATGAACTGGCGGGATGCGGGCACCGCGAAATGCTTGAGCAGCGCATCGCGATCCGCCCAGCGTTCGACGAACACCAGCCGCATCGAATTGTCGCAGTCGATATGGACGTCGTGCGAGATGCAGCCGGGCTCCTTGCGCGAGCGGTGGGTGTGCTCGATGCTGAGGCGGCGCGCCTCCTCGAAGCTCTTGCTCTGGACGATGGCGCTGCCGGTCACGAGAATCATGAAAATCTCCCGAACGAATATCGTGCGAGGATGCGTTGCCGGAGCGGAAGGCGTCAAGTTGTTGCGGAACGGTGCGGCGCGGGACGTGCAGTATTTCAAGCGGCACGGAAGCGCGTAACGCTCAGATCTTGTCGAGGCTTGCGATCACGGCGAGGCGCTTGATCTCGTTGTTCTTGAAGGCGCGCAGGAAGCGGTTGTAGTCCTTGAACGAGACGCAGCCGTTGGATTGTCCGCTCGGCCCCAGCATGTAGGTGTGGGCCAGAAGCCCGTCGCGGCCGTGGATCGCATCCTCGCCGCCGACCGGATTGAGCCGGATCGCCTCGACGCCGTGGAACAGGCTCTCGCGCAGTTTCATGTCGTAGACATGCGGCGGCGTCGCGCCGCGCATCCGCAGGTTCACGAAGTCCGGATTGTCCATCTTGTCGCCGAGCCCTGAATGCGCCTCGAGCTCGGTGCCGTCCGGCAGATAGACCTTCTTCGCGGTGATGTCGTAGACCGCCGTGTCGCGGCTGAACGGCGGTTTGAGGCTGATCTCGACCTTCGGATTGTTTCCGCTGGTGATGATCCCGCCGTCGCTGCCCGCATAAGCCAGTACGGGGCCGGGTTCGGATTTCTTGAACAGGCGGTCGAAGACTGATTTGGCGTTGGCAGTCAGTGTCGCAGCCTTGTTGGCGACCGCGATTTCCTTGCGCGCGATGCTGTCCTTCATGCGCTCGCGCAGACTTGCGGGCTTCGCGGCGGGAAGGGGAATGCTGGCGGTCTCGGCCGGTTTCGGCGGCGGCGCGGGTTCAGGCGTGGTGATGATTTCGAGCGCGTCGGCGGCGGCGATTTCAAAGCGATCCGTCGGCGGCAGCGAGCCGGTCGCCACATCGTCCGAGCGCGAAATGAAGCGTTCGTTGAACGCGACCTTTTCGGTCTGCGTATCGAACGAAGGCCGTGTCTCGACCTTGGCGAATTTCTTCAGCGGCGCGAACGCCACCTTGCGCATGTCGGACGAGGCGCTTGTGAGGCTGAGGCCGCCGATATGGGTGTATATCGCCCAGGTGACGCCAAGCGTTCCCGCGATGAGAATCAGGAATCCGAGCGTGACCGAAAACGCTTTTCGGAACGACTGCGCTGGCGACACTTGTGTGTCGTAGGCGAGAACGGAATATCTCATCCGGCCCGCATCCCCGAACTCGGCACGCACGCAACTCCCCACCACGCACTCAACGCAAACGCTTCGCTAACCATGTCCGCGTCCTGCGGCGATGGACCTGCGCGACCGCGCATCGACGAAGCCGCATCCATTGCCCGATCGCCCGCGAACATCATGTTTCGCCGCAGCAATTCGCAATAATGCGGAGCGGCATTAAGGCGTCATTTCGTTAAACGGAGATTAAATTCAGGGCGATGTGAGAACGCGTGAACGCGCGTACTTGAAGTTCCACATGAACATCACATTGTCGCCGCAAACGTGCGGCGATTGCGGCCAAAGCGCCGCCGCAATCAGAACGGCATCGCCATCACGACGCGATTCATCGCCTTGCTGGGGAAATAGTAATGCGCGCCCATCGCCAGGATTGCAGATCCCGTCAGCACCATGATCGCGACGATGGCGGCGAGACAAATCCGGGTCTCGCGCTCAGATTTGCCGCCGAGGTGAAGCCGCATGACATGCACTCCTCTGGCAAAAAACAATACGCCTGAAACGAGTCCGTTCCAGCAGCAGGGCTGACCTTTTGGTAAAATCGTATACGCGCTGCACAAATCGCGGCACGAAACGCGCGGACAACGGAGCGATCCTCGTTGTCAGGCGTTACGGATAGGCTAGGCTGATCGTCCTTCCATTTGGAGATTCCCCATGAAAAGCATTGCTATCGCCGTCACGCTCTCGCTGTTTGCCGCTTCGCCGGTATTTGCGGAAGCCTGCAAAGCCATGAGTGCCGACGGCAAGCCGCTGTCGGGCGCGGCCAAGACCAGCGCCATGACGAAGTGCTGCAACGACAACGCCAAGAGCGCGGACGGCAAGCCGCTCTCCGGCGCCGCCAAGGACGCTTCGATCAAGAAGTGCATGGCTGGCTAAGAATCGGCTGGCTAAGCGCCACACGTCGAAAAACGAAAGCCCCGCATCGCTGCGGGGCTTTTTGTTTGCAGCGTGGAACGGCGCTTACGCCTTGAAACGCGCCGGCAACCGATCCGCAAGCGGAAAATATTTCAGGAATGGCTTGGCACCTTCCAGCGTGCGCGCATAGGACGGCCGCGCGAGCAGATGCTCGAAATAGCGCGCGATATTCGGATGGCTGTCGGCGAAGGGAACCGCGGCTTGCGCGTAGAACAGCGCGGGTGCTGCGGCACAATCGGCGAGGCTGAAATCCGCGCCGCCGACGTAAGGCACTTCGCCCAGCCGCTTCTCCAGATGATCGTGGGAACGGCGGATCGACGCACGCGCTTCATCCGCGCCGAACGGATCGTGCTTGCCTTCGGGACGGAAATTCTCCGCCACCACGCGCTGCATCGGCTGATGCAGATATTGGTCGAGGAAGCGATCCCACATCCGCACGCCGATCATCGCATCCGTGTCCGACGGGATCAGCGGGACGCGGCCGGGATAATGCCGCTCGACATATTCGAGAATGACGCTGCTTTCGTTGACGGCCTTGCCGCGCGCGGTGTCTTCGAGCGCCGGAATTTTGCCGAACGGCGAGAGCTTCACGTAAGTTCCGCGCTCGTTCTCATCCTGCAAATTGACGGTCTTTGCGGTGAACGGCGTGCCGTTTTCGTAGAGACCGATCAGGACCTTGTGGCAGTAGGACGACAGCGGATGAAGATGGAGAACGAGACCGGACATGGCATTCCTCGAAACCAGGCGCTCAGTGTAACCGCGATCAGGCTGCAATGTCACCGGGCAGCGCCGCCGTGAGACGGCCGAGCAGATCGGCCAGCGCCGCAACATCCTTGGCGGGCCAGCGGTCGCGGAAAATTTCCGAAGCGATGCGCTTGAACGTCTTCTCCGCGTTGGCGACCAGCGTGCGGCCTGACTTGGTCAGCACCACATAGCCGACACGGGAATCGCGCGGATCGGCTTCGCGCGCGACGAGGCCGATTTTTTCCATCGGCACGGCCATGCGCGTCACGGTGGACTGGCTGACGGAAAGACGCGCGGCGAGATCGACGCGGCGCAGCCGCTGCAACGGCGCCTGCGACAACTGCATCAGAAGCAGCAATTCATTGAGGCCGACGCCGTGCACCGAACCGAGTTCGGGTGCCAGACGTGACTCGAGAAACGAGCGGGCGCGAAACAGCCGCAGAACGGCGAGGGTGGGTGTGTCTGTCATGGGGCGGAATATAGACCGAGATACTTGCATATGCAAGTATCTATCAAGGGTCAATTTCCCGCCGGTCATGGCCGCATGAAGGCGTGGTCGGTATCGGGATCGCAGTTGTCGGCGGCGAAACGCAGTTCCGACTGCACATCGTGAACGGCGCGGGTTTCGAGATATTCGCCGATGACGAGGCCGAGCATCGCGCGCAGCACGGCTTCGCTGGCGACATGTTTGCTTTTTGCCTCGGTCAGCGCGGCATCGAGATGCAGCCGCGCGAGATCGGTTGCGGACATGGCGTTCTCCGTTTTGCGCAATCTTAAAGACAGTGCGCAGACGCCGGATTGATCGGGATCAAATGCGATGTCAGCGGAAATCGCCGCGCATCCAGCGGTTCACGGCATGAAACGGATCGCCGATCAGGCCGATGGCGTTGAGCAGCACGGCGATGGCGAAGGCGACGAACGCGATATTGAACAGCGTGTAGAGCCAGAAGCCGCCGGCGTTGTCCTTGCGGCTGATGGTCCAGCCGCGCCCGGTGTCGATCGTGCCGGTCTGGAAATTCTTCCAGATCTGATAGGCCGACCAGAGGCCAATGACTTCAAAAAAGATCGCGCGGAAGAAGGGATACATTTGTAGCGGCCTATCGGAGCGTTGTGTGCGGATGAAAAGATTTGCAGCCGCCCAGGAGTCTATCCTGCTTTTTTCTTTTCAATCGGTTCAGCCACCAGCTTCACGCCGAAAGATCCCATCACCTTTCGCACCGTGTCGAATTCCGGATGAGCGGATTCCTTGAAGGTCTTGTATAAACTTTCGCGGGAAAGCCCGGTCGCCTTCGCAATGTCGCCAATTCCTTTCGCGCGCGCGACGGTGTCGAGCGCCACGCAAATATAACTTGGATCGTTTGTCTCAAACGCCTCATTGAGATAGGCAGCAATCGCGACCGGAGTTTTAAGATAGTCGGCTGCGTCAAACTTTGAAGTTTTTACCATTGTCATTCCTTTCAGAGTTGCGCTGCTATTTCTTTTGCTCTTTTTATATCGTTGTCCTGCGTTGACTTGTCGCCGCCGCACAAAATCAGAACAATCGTTTTGCCGGTTTGCTTGTAGTAGACGCGGTATCCCGGACCGTAGGAAATCCGCATCTCGCTGATGCCGTTGCCGACAGCTTTCACATCACCGGGGTTTCCAAGACCGAGACGTTCGATCCGGGAGGCGATCCTTGCCGCCGCACGTTCGTCGGCGAGAGATTTCAGCCAACCGTCAAACTCGCCGGTTTTGTAGACCTCAATCATCTGTATCCTATAAGATACAAATGATGTTTTGTCAATTGGCCGCCCATGCCGCTTTTGTTAGCGGCGTGCGGTTTATCGCGCCTTGGTCGGAGGGCAGAGCCAGCTCAGATCTCCGAACAGTTTATCGAGGCCGAACTGCGCGAAGAATTCCTGCGGCGTGAATCCGGCCGCCATCGCGCCGGCAAACAGCATTGCGAACAGATGTCCCGACATTGCGAGGATAAACATCGTCGGCGTGTCGTTTTCGACGTAGGTCGCGTTTTCGTCGTACACGATTCCGGTGCGCCATGCGCGCAGCATCGTCCAGGCGATGAACGCGGCGAGACACCCCATGAGTACGCGCCCGTAAAGCGGCATGATCGCTCCATCGAAGAAGCGTCAGTGTCGCGCGCAGGGGTTAAGGAAGGGTGGTGGGGATGGGTGAAATGCGATTGCTGCATCTAGCTAGATAGCAACTAACTCAGCGAGCTTGGCTGCAACATCTGCCATCGGCTCTTCTGAAGTACTCAAGCCGCTTCGTGAGGCTAGCAACGGACTAACGTCGCGGAGAGCTTCAAATGTCGTATTGTGCGCGACGGGTACAAGCCGCTCACCCGCAAGCAATGCCGAAAGTTCTTTGTCAGCTATGCCTTCTGTTGGAAGGCGGCGCAGCAGTGCGGGAGTTACTAGTACTATCCCGATCCGCGAGTTAGCCAAACCCTTGTCGATGGCGCGGAGCAACGGCACGCCGAGACCAACGTCCTTCTCGCTGAACCAAACCCTAACACCGCGCAACTCGAGCAGATCATGTAATTCTTTGGCGGCTCCCTGCCGGTCGTCCCACGCATGGCAAAGAAATACATCTCTAAGGTCAAGTGACGCCTGCTTCTCGACATTCTCGCGGACTGGTGTGAGTGCTCGCACCTCCGCGGGTGTGTAAAACACGAACGAACCGGCGCGTGACCATCGCGGCTTCACGGTTCTGCTGCTGGACCCGCTACTACTTCGGCCGCCTCCACTTCCTCCCGACGAAGCGTAGGACGGGGATGAATACGATCCGTAACTGCTGTAGCTGCTGTAACTACCGTAGCGACCCCCATAGCGGCTGCTACCACGGCACGCCGGGCAATTCGCCGCAGCACTCGCAGAACGATGTCCCTCAACTGGTGCTGTGCATCTAGCCATAACGATTTTCGACGAGGCTTTTATATCTATCGCGATTTATCCGAGCGCATTGCGCACCGGCTATTGGCCAAGCGATCTCGACACAATTTAATCTTCGCGGCGGACGCCTTTGAAAGGCTTACCGTCCGATTTCACATCCATGAATTGGCCGCTATCCTTGTCGCGTTTCACCCACGTTTCGTTCTTGGGATTGTAGGTCTGCGAACGATCTTTCACCGCGCCGTTGCGATGACCATCGCCCTTTGGAGGATTTGTAGCCATTTCAAGTTTCTCCGTTTTTAAAGGGTTAAAGTGTCTGTACTTGTTTTGTTCTAATATGTCAAGGACGGCGAAATTCGCCGTCCTACAACCTGTGGATTAGTGGGTTAGCTGCACCCCGTCGTGGAGCCGCATGTATCGCACTTCATGCAGGTGCCGTTACGCACGAGGGTAAAGTTCGAACACTCGCCGCACATGTCGCCTTCGTAGCCGCGTGCTTTCGCTTCGGCGCGGCGTTCGGCCTTGGTTGGTGCTGCGGTTGAAGCCGCTGCACTTCCAGCCTTGCTCCACGCCTGCGCTTCGAGCTTTTCCGTCGGCGAGAGTTCGCGCTCCGGCTCGGCGGTTTTCAGCGCCACTGCGCCTTCGGACTCGCCGCGCGTGCTGGCCGCGTTCGACGCAATCGCCGAAACATTTCCGCTGCCGACCGCGTCCGCCGCGCCGCCCTGCATCACGACGAGCTTGTCGAGCCGCGAGCGCGTGATGCCCTTGGACACGAACTTCGCCGAGTGCGACGGATCGGGCGCCTTGCCTTCTTCCACGCCCTTGCCGATGGCGTCGAACTGCGTCTCCGACGGATCGACATGCGCCAGGTCAAACCGCTCCATGTAGGAGACAGCGAGTTCGCGGAACACGTAGTCGAGGATCGAGGTCGCGTACTTGATCGAGTCGTTGCCCTGCACGGGACCGGCCGGCTCGAAGCGCGTGAAGGTGAACGCATCGACATACTCGTCGAGGGGCACGCCGTATTGCAGGCCGAGCGAAACCGAAATCGCGAAATTATTCACGAACGACCGAAGTGCGGCGCCTTCCTTGTGCATGTCGATGAAGATTTCGCCGAGACGGCCGTCATCATATTCGCCGGTGCGCAGATACACCTTGTGCCCGCCGACGACTGCTTTTTGGGTATAGCCCTTGCGGCGATCCGGCATCTTCTCGCGCTCGCGAATGACCGTGACGCGTTCGACGATCTTCTCCACGATCTTTTCCGTCAGTGCCGCGGTGCGCGCCGCCATCGGCTTTTCGTAGAGAGCTTCGACTGCATCGTCCTCGTCCTCATCGTCGCTGATGAGCTGCGCGTTCAGCGGCTGAGAGAGCTTGGAGCCGTCGCGATAGAGCGCGTTGGCTTTCAGCGCGAGCTTCCAGGACAGGAGATACGCCGATTTGCAATCCTCGACCGTGGCGTCGTTCGGCATGTTGATGGTTTTCGAGATCGCGCCCGAAATGAACGGCTGCGATGCGGCCATCATGCGGATGTGGCTTTCGACCGACAGATAACGCTTGCCGATCTTGCCGCAGGGATTGGCGCAGTCGAACACCGGATAGTGTTCGGCTTTCAGATGCGGTGCGCCTTCGACGGTCATCGCGCCGCAGATGTGAACATTCGCCGCTTCGATCTCGCGCTTGGTGAAGCCGAGCGCCGCGAGCAGGTCGAAGCCCGGCGCGTTGTAGGTTTCCGGATCGAGCTTGAGCACCTCACGCAGGAAGTCCTCACCGAACGTCCATTTGTTGAACGCGAACTTGATGTCGAACGCGGTGGGAAGAGCCTTCTCGACCTTATCCAATGCTTCATCGGTGAAGCCTTTGGTTTTCAGCGTCGAGCGGTTGATGCCCGGCGATTGTCCCAGCGAGCCGTGACCGACCGCATAGGCTTCGATCTCGGCAATATCGGCTTCGTTGTAGCCGAGCGCGCGCAGCGCCTCAGGCACTGCGCGGTTGATGATCTTCCAGTAGCCGCCGCCGGCGAGCTTCTTGAATTTCACCAGCGCGAAGTCCGGTTCGATTCCCGTCGTGTCGCAATCCATCACCAGACCGATGGTACCGGTCGGCGCGACCACGGTGGTCTGCGCGTTGCGATAGCCGTGTTCCGTGCCGAGTTCGAGCGCGCGATCCCACGCAGCTTTCGCATGCTGAACGATGTCGGCTTGCGGACACGACGCATGATCGAGCGGCACGGGATTGACGGCGAGGGCTTCGTAGCCCGCAGCTTCGCCGTAGGATGCGCGGCGGTGATTGCGGATCACGCGCAGCATGTGCTGGGCGTTTTTCTTGTAGCCGGGGAATGCGCCGAGTTCTTTCGCCATTTCGGCCGAGGTCGCGTAGCTGACGCCGGTCATGATCGCGGTCAGCGCGCCGCACAGCGAGCGGCCTTCCTTGGAGTCGTAAGGCAGACCCATCGTCATCAACAGGCCGCCGATATTGGCGTAGCCGAGGCCGAGCGTGCGAAACTCATAGGACAGTTCCGCAATCGCCTTGGACGGGAATTGCGCCATCATGACGGAAATTTCCAGCACGACGGTCCACAGCCGGCACAGATGCTCATACGCATCCACATCGAAGCGCCGCGTCTGCGTATCGTAGAACGTGAGCAGATTGGCGGAGGCGAGATTGCACGCCGTGTCGTCGAGGAACATGTATTCCGAACACGGGTTCGACGCGCGGATGTCGCCAGAGGCCTTGCAGGTGTGCCAGTCGTTCATCGTGGTGTTGTAGTGCAGGCCCGGATCGGCCGAGGCCCAGGCGGCGTAACCAATTTTTTCCCACAGATCGCGCGCCTTCATGGTCTTCATGATTTTCTTCGACGTGCGGGCGTTGAGATTCCAGTCGCCGTCGGTTTCGACCGCGCGCAGGAAATCGTCTTTCAATGACACCGAGTTGTTGGAGTTCTGGCCCGACACGGTGAGATAGGCTTCCGAATCCCAGTCGGTGTCGTAGGTGTCGAAGGTGATGTCCTTGTAGCCCTGCTTGGCAAATTGAATGACGCGCTTGATCATGTTGTCGGTGACGAGCGAACGGCGCGCGAGCTTGATCTCGCGGCGCAGCGCCGGATTCTTCTCCGGATCGAAGCAGTCGTCGCCGGACCCTTCGCAGTTGACGCAGGCCTTCATGATGGCCTTGAGGTGCTTCTGGTTGATCTTCGAGCCAGTGACGAGGGCGGCGACCTTCTGCTCCTCGCGCACCTTCCAGTCGATATAGGTTTCGATATCCGGATGATCGGCATCGACGACGACCATCTTGGCCGCGCGGCGCGTGGTGCCGCCGCTCTTGATGGCGCCAGCCGCGCGGTCGCCGATTTTCAAAAAGCTCATGAGGCCAGACGAGCGGCCACCGCCGGAGAGTTTTTCGCCTTCGCCGCGCAGCCGCGAGAAGTTCGAGCCGGTGCCCGAGCCGTATTTGAACAGGCGCGCCTCGCGCACCCACAGATCCATGATGCCGCCTTCGTTGACGAGATCGTCTTCGATGCCCTGAATGAAGCAGGCGTGCGGCTGCGGATGCTCGTAGGAGGATTTCGATTTCGTCAGCTTGCCGGTTTTGAAATCGACATAGTAATGGCCCTGGCCCGGACCGTCGATGCCGTAAGCCCAGTGTAAGCCGGTGTTGAACCATTGCGGAGAATTCGGCGCGACCATCTGGCTGGCGAGCATGAAGCGCAGTTCGTCGTAGAACGCGCGCGCGTCGTCTTCCGACGAGAAGTAATTTCCCTTCCAGCCCCAATAGGTCCAGCAACCGGCGAGGCGGTCGAACACCTGCTTGGATGACAATTCAGAACCGTAGCGTTCCTTTTCCGGCAGCTGCGCGAGCGCGGCTTCATCCGGCACCGAGCGCCACAGAAACGAGGGGACGGTTTCTTCCTCGACCTTCTTCAAATGCTTTGCGACGCCCGCCTTGCGGAAATATTTCTGCGCCAGAACGTCGGAGGCGACCTGCGACCACGTCGCCGGCACCTCGACATTGTCGAGCTTGAACACGATCGAGCCGTCGGGATTGCGAATCTCGCTTGTCGTCAGCCTGAAATCTAATCCGGCGTAGGGTGATTTATCGGCGTTGGTGTAGCGGCGTTCGATTCGCATGATAGTGCCCCGTCTTTTGCCGGCGCGCCCCCGCAAGGTTACGCCGGAGATTTCCATTCGCGAACTGGTTCGTTCGCAGTGTGCCGTGTCGCGCCGACTCGATCGTTGGAGTCGTCAGCTCCGGCCTGTCTTCTGTTCGGGGTGGTGACTGCCTTTACAGGTGTAAATGCAGGCCCAGCCCCTCAACGCCTTACGCCCCATTTCCGCCCTCCAAAAAGAGCCGACAAATCCTCAACTCCGTGGCCCTGGCGGCCGTCGCGGAGCTTCCTGTCGGAACCCTCTTGGGAGTGTTCTGCGAGACCAAAAACTCACGCGCCGAACGATTCCAAGGCTAGGCCAGACTCGGTCGGCACGTCAAGGATTAGTGTCTAAACCTGAATCAAACACTAAATATGGTGGGAAAAGGCCAATTTCCAGCGGAATGGTTCATCGCCGGTAAATTCGCAATGCGGGAAGTATCAGTGAGTCCTTGGCAATTCCCAAGGCGAAAATTTTCAAAAATTTTTCGGCCTGTGGGTTCCGTTTTTTGCGGCGTTAAAGGCTGCGAAAGGCGCCTTCGATATGCGCGCAAAAGGCGGATTCGAGTCGCTGAAATCGCGGCCGTTCGGTCTTTATGCCCGTCATCCACACGTTGCGGACGGGGAGGGAAAGTGCCCGGAGCGACGATCAAGAGAGATCAACTGAAAAGTCCTCATCCTGAGGAGGCGCCATCACGCGCCTGGTCGCGTTACGGCGCCGTCTCGAAGGATTGAGGGCTTTTCGATGAAGGCCGCGTCCTTCGAGACGCCGTTTCTGACGAAACGGCTCCTCAGGACGAGGTTCTCAAAGACATCGAACCGTCATTGCGAGGAGCATCAGCGACGAAGCAATCCATACAGCATAAGAGATGGATTGCTTCGCGGAGCCTGTCATCGGGCGGCGCTTTGCGCCGGCCCGTTGGCTCGCAATGACGATGTAGATTCCGTCCGCGCTACTCCGCCGCGAGCTTTCTCATGTCGGCATTCTCGTAAATGACCTCGCCGGTCGCGCGTTGGCGCGTGGCGGCTTCCTTGGCAATGGCGCGGCCGAGAATTTGCTGGTCGATATTGCCGAACCCGCCTGGCAGCAGCGCGCCGAGCAATCCGGACCATGCCGGCGTGTGCGCGTTGCCGATGATGATGCCGGGGCGGAAGATCGCAAGCCGCGTGAAGCCGACAGCGCGCACGGCGTCTTCCTTCATGCCCAAGAGATTATATTTGGACGCGCACATATTTGAACGGGCTCGTCGCCGTAGAGCCGACGGCGGACAGCAGGCAGAAGTTCGCGATGCCGCCGTCATGGCAGCCGCGCGCGAAGGCGCCGACTACGCCGACTTCGACGCGCTTGAGATCGTCTTCGCTCCATTGCGCCGTGCCCGAGCCGATGCCGAGACAGCTCACCGCGCTGACGTGAACCTGTTGTGTGAGCATCTCAGTGGCGAGTGTCTTGATGCGCGCGGCAAAGTCGTCTGCATTCGTGTCGAGCACGACGTTACGCACGCGCTCTCTCGGCTGGATCGCCTTGCGCGTCACCATCACGACTTCGCGGCACTCAGGAATGGCGAGCAGTTCATCGACAGCGGCAGCGCCGACCTGTCCGGTGCCGCCGAGGATGAGCGTGGAGAAGGGCGGGGGAGTCATTATGCGGGCTCCACTAACGCCTAATCCGTCTGTTGCGACTGACCATTGTTGTACAATTTACATCTTACGCCGGATCAAATTTCTTATAGTAGTATTTCGCACCTGCCGCTTTTTCTTGGGCGCTCAAATTTCGATAAAAACTTGGAAAATAACTCATCGCATGTTTGATCGGATCGAGAGCGTATGGCACATGCACCACTGAAGATTTTCCGCGAATAATAGCAGGACAAAGATTGTCATCCTGCCCGTTAGTTTTGTTCAAGTTCGCTGCAATTATAGGAAGACCGAGTTCAAGAGCTAGCTCTAATTCCCAGCGCACGTACTTATAGAGATTTTTTGTCTTCTCTCCAATCAGCACGATAACTGCAGAAGATTTGTTCATTCGCTCCTTTAGTTTTGATTTTACGTATTGCTCATCTTGAGCCCGACCCGTCATTGTATCGAGGTCGTGTGCATCTTGATAATCGAAATCAATATTCTTGTTGGTCTTCCAACCATTCAAGAAGCCGTAAGCCCACTTGTCGTTATCACCGTCAAATACTACGTAAGCCGTGCCTGCCATTTGATTTCTCCACTAATCAGATTGTCTTGCTATCCACAAAGTGTGTTCCCGCGAGAATGCCTTTTCCGCATCGTTCACGAATTCCGAAAAATCTTCGTCGCTCATAGTTGGATCGGCCCGCAATTTGATTAAGCCGATCTCGTGAGCGGCTACCGTGTACGCCGCAGTGATCTCATTGAATTTTTTTATTTGCATCCAGCCGATGACACACGCTGCAATGACGATGATCGGTTCGATGGGCCAATACTGCCAAGTCGGAAGTGCGATGCGCATCAAAGCCATCGACCCTGCTAAGACGTAGGCGATCACACTTATGATTACCCAGAATTTTGCATTTGCTTTATTTGTACCGGCTTTTCGGGTATACCAAGCACGCTGCTCATCGATGCGATTGGTCGTGTAGTAAGCTAAACGCTCTTCCCGAGTGAGGTTTCGTACATCGTTCATCGCGACGGTTATTTGGTCATTCCCGGACCAGTCGCTCGTTATTTTTTCCGCCGTTGCTCGATTTTCTTCGAATACCAAATGCAGTTGATTTCGAAATTCTGTTTTTGCGGATTGAGGGTCGGCGAACGGCGTGGCGTGCATTACGTATCGCCACGTTAGAGTTTTCACGCTCTCTGCTAGCGCACGACAGCGATACCAATCTTGTTCAGGTTTGCGAAATGCCCGCGTCAGCAGGATTGCTAAACCCACCATAAAAATAATTGCGTAGGTTACATAGTAACCGACGCCATTTAGAAAGCTCATTGAAAACACCGCCGCCAAAATCAAGACGGCGTATTCGCCTTGGATCAAGCGAATGAAAAGTGACTGATAATTATTCGACGCTTCATCCGCGCATAAAAATAGCGCGGGATAATCTGAGTCCCGCATCGATTAGTGTTTCCGGTCGCGTGGTGGGAACGGATCGTTGCCGTAGCTGTCGCTGTCTTGAATGCGACCGTTGCGTCCGTGTTCAACAAGTTCTGTCTTGCGTCCGCGCGCAAGATCGCGTCCGCGCTCCATCGCATCTGACTTCTTTTCAAAATGTCCGCTCGCGCGATCAGCGCCTTCGCGCTTCACGTCCCAGCCACCGCGATAACTGTTGGGAACAACGTGATAGTCCTTCTTCGCCATAGGAAGATGCTCCTCTGCCCGTGAACATATGTACCCGCTATAATCTCTTTTTGTTCTAAATATGTCTAGTAATGCGCGACATTTTGTCGTCCTACAACCTTGCTGCATTCTGCGGTGTCGGAGGTCGTCCGAGCCCCATTTCCGCCATTCGATTCCAGGTCTGTCACCGTTTCGCCTTGAGGCCCAGTCGTTCGCCGCTAAGCCGCGCCGGGAAAACGAATTTCCGTTGCCTTAATCCGCCAAAAACGCTTAAGCGCCATGCGCGCGAAAATCCCGATTTCGGGTGGCCGATTTCGCCGCCGCGTGGTCTGTCTCAGCTGGTCAAAATGTGCCTGCACATCCGCGTGCAAATCCGCGCGGACACGAGACAAGAATCCAGCCCCAAGGGCTCCGGAAAAGGCACGCAAAGGACTCGCAATGGACGCGCGCACGCCTGTCGAAATTCCCGTTGACGTCAAAGCCGCGTCCGCAAAGCGCGCGAAGACCGTCGGCTATCTGCTGCTGCTGACGACATCAATCGGCTGGGGCATGAACTGGCCGGTGACGAAACGCCTCTTGGCCGAATTGCCGCCGCTGTCGATGCGCGGAATCTCCGGCGTGATCGGCGCGTTTCTGCTCGCGGGCGTCGCGGTCGTCATCGGGCAAAGTTTGCGCGTGCCGCGCGCGCAGTGGCCGCGCCTCGTGCTGCTGTCGGCGCTCAATGTCACGTCGTGGATGGCGCTGATGGGCCTCGCGCTGACATACTTACCGGCCAGCGAAGCCGCTGTAATCGCTTACACAATGCCGGTGTGGGCGGCCACTTTGGCGTGGCCCATTCTCGGCGAGCGGATGACGTGGCTGCGCGTGATTGCGATGGCGATGGCGCTCGCGGGATTGATCGCGCTGATGGGCGGGAAGGGCGTCTCGGCAACCGCGCAGACGTGGCCCGGAATTCTGCTCGCGATGTGGGGCGCATTCAATTTCGCGCTCGGCACCGTGTTCGCAAAACGCTGGCCGCTGACGCTGGCGCCGGTCACATCTGCGGTCTGGCAAGTCGGCATCGGATGTCTGCCGGTGGCGCTGATCGGCCTTGCAATCGAGACGCCGCATTTCGGAAATCTGACGACGCTCGGCTGGTCGCTGTTTTTCTATTCGATCGTGGTGCAGTTCTGCGTCGCCTATCTGTGCTGGTTCGCGGCGCTGGAACGGCTGCCCGCATCCGTCGCCGCCATTGGCACGCTTTTGGTCCCCGTCATCGGCGTTCTGGCTTCCGCTTTTGCCCTCGGAGAACCGCTTGGACCCGGCCAAATCGCAGCCCTCGTGCTGACGATTGCAGGGGTGCTTCTGGCCTCGCGGGCGTGACGAAACGTCGCTGAAATACCGTTGTAAATCAGGCCTTTCGCACGTCTTTCGGAGTGTCTGTAGCCATATTATCACAGCCTCGAAAACCACTGCCTGCTAGGCTCCTTCGGGTTCCCGATCCGCGATCAACGCGGACGGTCGACAGGGGTTGGGTGTGGCGTCGTTGCGGACACGAGTGGCGTGGGGAATTTGCGTGCGTTTTTCGCCCGCGATGCGATTCCCGTTCGCGCTGGCCGCGCTCGTCTCGTTCATCAGCCTCGCAATGCCGACCGACGCGCGCGCGCAGTTCACCTGCGTCGCCGGTCCCCCTGCCACCTGTACGAACACCGGCACCGAGCCTGCGGACTTTCCACCAGGCCCGCCGATTTTTCCGTTCGATCTGAACATCGTCAATTCCGGAACCGCGCAGAACATCACGAACAACACAGCCGCAGGCGGAAGCTCGTTCGTCAACAATTCCGGGACCGCGCTCGATCTCACAGCCAATACCGTCAATACCGGCAACGCCACGGTCCTGAACACTGGCACCGCCGGAAATCTGTCGGCTACGACCGAGAGCGGCACGGCAACGGCGACGAACTCGGGGCTGGGCGCGTCGGCAAATTCGATCTCCGCGACCACCAATCTCGGCGGCAACGCGGTCTCCAACAACTCCGGAACGGTCGCTGGAAATATCACGACGCGAACCTTCAGCGGCGGCAACGCCTCGACGACCAACAGGGGAAACGTCACCGGCGATATTTTGACGCGCGTGACTGGAATAGGCGACGCCATCACCAACAACTTCGGAACCGCGAACTCGCTCGCTACCAGAACCCAGACCGGGACGGCAACGACAAACAACTACGGCACGACCGACTTCATGTACGCGCGCACGACGGCGGGCGGCAACGCGTTTGCGTACAACGCCGGCACCGTTGTCAACGCAACGGGCGGCAACCTCTTCATTCCCGGATTTGGTTTCCCGACGGGCGTCCTCGCTTACGCCTCCGGCGCGACAGGCAATGCGACAGCGATCAATACCGGTAACGCCGCAAGCACCAACTCCAATTGGCCCGGCATGATGTCCGTCAGCGACGGCGGAAACGCGCTGTCCATCAACTATGGTTCGGCAGCCGGCATTTATACGATCGGCGGCTACAACGGTGGCAACGGCAACGCCACGACAATCAATTTCGGCACCGTCACAAACGGCGGAATCATCTCTTTCGGCGGATATTTCTTCGGCGACGGCAATGCGAACGTTTTCAACGCAGGCCGTGTTTACGGCGGCATTGGCGCTTTTGTCGAGGGGATTGGCTCCGCGACGATTTCCAACGCAGGACTGGTCGATGGCAGGACATCGATGGGCGGCATCGCCATCAGCCTTGCTCAGTCAAGTATCGGTACTCCGACAACCCTCAATATTCTGCCGGGCTCGCGCATCATCGGCTTCATCGATCTCAACGGATCTTCCTTTTTTCCGGGCACCGGCACGCAGATCAATATCTTCGGTGGCGCGGATATTTCCTCTGTCCTGACATTCGGCGGCGGCTGCGGCTGCTTCAACAGTCTTATCGCGACAGGCTCGACGGTCAACGTGTTCGGCGGCGCGCCATTCGTCATCAGCGGCAATACGGTCGCCATTCTCGATCCGACATCGTTCGCCCTGCAAGACAAGAACATCGCCGACTTCTCGCACACGATTTCGTCGATGGTGACGAGCCGCCTCAACAATCCGGCCTCGATGAGCGGCGGATCGACTCCGATCGGCTTTGCGCCGTCAGGCAGCGTCGCAGCCGACATGGCGCGCGATGCGTTCGCGGGCATTTCGTCGCTGAACTACGCAAGCACCGACCGCGTGCTGTTCAGCAATCCCAGCGTAACGGCGGCTGACGGCACCAGCGTGTGGGCACAGGGTTTCGCTGGTCAGCGCATTCAGGATGCGGATGCGCCGACGCTGCGTTCGGTCAACAATTTCTACGGCGGCATGGTGGGCGTCGACAAGGCGTTCCGGCCCGGGTTGCGCATCGGCGGCCTTCTGGGCGCGGGCGCGATCGAGTCGACCGCCGATCTGAACTCCGGCGACACCAAGAGCAACGTCGTGTTCGGCGGCATGTACGGGCGCTATGCGATGAACCGGGCGTTCTTCGATTTCTCGCTGCTCGGCGGACACAGCAACAACGATCTGCGCCGGACCATGGCCAACAACCTCGTTCCCGGCGGACTTGAAACCGCGACCGCAAGCTACGAAGGCTGGTTCGTCAGTCCGGAGATCGCCTATGGCGTGAAGATGCCGATTGCCGCGAACCTGACGATGACGCCGACCGGCCGCGTGCGTTATCTGGCGGCCGGGTTCGGCGGCTATCAGGAGAGCGGTTCGACAACCAATCTGACTGTTGCCTCGCGCACGTCGCACAATTTTGAAGAACGCGGTGAAGTGACGTTTACGCACACCAGCAACCCGGTGCCTTCGCAGCGCATGCAGATTTCCGGCACCGTCGGATTGCTCGCGCTTCAGCGCGCCGGCGACACCACCGTGAATACAATTCTGCTCGGGCAGAATCTTCCGTTCGCAACTCCCGGCAAGAACGATGTCTTCGGCGGTTACGGCGGCATCGGATTCGACTGGCGGCATGTCTCGGGCTGGACGGTGTTCGGCGCGGCCGAATACACGGCGACGACAGACTCAAGCCGGACGGCGACCACGAAGGGCGGCGTCAAGGTCACGTTCTGATCGGTCACTGAAGTCAAAACAAAAGCGGCGCATTCGCATGCGCCGCTTTCGCGTATCAGATTTGGATTCGCTTACGGGCAGGGATAGCGGTTGCCGTCGTAGTTCAGATAGGTGCCCGAAGCCGGGTCATATGACCTGTAGCGTTGCATGCAGTACGCGACATCGTCGCCGCCGCCGTAACCGGGTTGGACGTAAACCGGAGCGGGCGCGTAGGCCGGTCCGTAGTAACCGGGGCCGTAGCCATAACCATAACCATAGCCCGGTCCATAATAAGGTGCCGACCCCGCAGCGATTGCGCCGCCGATCAGGGCGCCGGCGGCAAGACCGATGCCTACACCCGGACCCCAGCCGCCGCCGCGGCGACCGCGCCACTGAACTTGCGTCACGTCCGAGCTGCTATGGGCTGCCGCCGACGACAGCGCAGCGTTGCGTGCGAGCGGCGCGGCGTCGCCCGACGACACTATAGTCAATGGCAAAGCAGCCGCGATGGCAGCAATCGCGCAAGCCTTATTGAACGTCATCATCTCATAACTCCAATCCCGCTCCGACAGTCGAAACGACGGGGTCTAACGCGCGGGATATTGGCGTGTTCCCGTTTCACCGTCCAGATTTTTGGTTTGAATTCAGGCGCTTCTGGGGCAGTTCCCGTTCTGGAACGGACGCGCTGGAGGGCTTCAGGTGCATCCTGAGGTATCAGGTAAGGGTGGCCGGTCTCGCGCAATGAACGGCGCCCGACAACACGACATCGTCAAGCCTGATCGGCTGTGGGCTGTCGCGATCTGCACGCCCGCGATCAGGTTCGTCAGCAACGTCGGCCGAAAGACCGACGACGTACTGCCTGATATTCTCGAACGCCATCAGCGCGGCATCAATCGTTACGCTGAAGATTAGCGAGTCGGCTGCGCGGCGAAGGATATGCACCTGTGTGACGTGCTTGCGCGCGCATTCGCATGGCGTGCGCGGAAGGAGCTGCGCATTGTCCGCACGAGGCGACGTGGAAGCCCGGCGATAGAGTGATCGGACAACCGACGATCAGCGTCGTCAGCAGCCAGTTCGGCAATACCGAAAGTGTAGAGGCGATGTCGGCGAAGCTGGATCGGATTGTGTCGCGCATGAAAAAGCCCGCCGATGTGACGGGCCTGAATAACGCCTGACGCGGAACATTGTTCACGCAACGCATCAAGCCCCTGTTCGCGCTGGACAAATCACGGGGCGAATGCCATCAAATATGAGCAGCGCGACCGCGCTTCGCCGATTTCGGACACTCGCTATGAAGCTGTTTTTGCTCCGCATTTTTACCTGGTGGAACGGCTCGACGTTCGGCACCCAACTGTGGACATGGCGCTTCGGCGAACTCGTCGGCGAGGACGAGGGCGGCAACCGCTATTTCCGCACGCGCGGCGGCAAGATCGATCCGACTTTGGGGTTCGAGCGCCGCTGGGTCGTCTACAACGGATATGCGGAAGCTACCCGCGTTCCGCCGTCTTGGCATGGCTGGCTGCACCACACCGTCGATGTGCCGCCGACCGAAGAAAGCTACACGCCGCGCGAATGGCAGAAGCCGCATCGTCCGAACATGACCGGCACGCCCGCAGCCTATCGTCCGCCCGGATCGACGCTCTCGACCGGACGCCGCCCGAAAGCGACCGGCGACTATCAGCCTTGGACTCCGGGCCAGTAGCCGCCCTTTCCCCGCCGCAATCCACATGTTAACCGATGGACCTGCGCGCGGCGCATTGCCTGTAAAATGTCGCGAGCCCGATTCGCCGAGTAGTCCGCGCACAATGTTCCGACCAGCCATAGCCGTTGCTTTCGCCGCACTTCTCGGTGCGCTGCCGGTGCAGTTTGCAACGCCTGCGACCGCGCAGATCGGCAACATCTTCTCGGATCGTCCGCGCCCGCCGGCAATTGTCGGGCCGCGCGAACAGCCTGACGTCGAAGAAGAGGAAGTGCCGGAGTTGCCGCAGGGCCGCGTGCTGCCGACGCCGACCCGGCCTCAGGGTCAGGTCGTTCCGCCGCCGGGATCGTTTCAATCGCAACCCTTGCCGCCTCCGACCGGAAGTGCAGCAGCGCCGAACCAGCCTGCCGTGCCCGGACAGGGCACGCCGAACGTCGCGGCCACGCCGCCCAATCCGCTGCCGGGTTTGCCGCCGGGACAGAAGCAGCCGCGCGGCGGCGCTGCGACGCCTCCGACGCCTGCAACCTTGCAGCCGGGCGATGAAGTTGTGACCGAACCGCCGGCGCAGAAGATCGTCAACAAGCAGGCCGTGTTCGCAGGCCTCGACAAGATCACCGGGCGCATCATCAAGTTCGACGCGGAGATGGGCGAGACCGTGCAGTTCGGTGCGCTGCGCATCAAGCCGCAGGCCTGCTACACGCGGCCGGCGACAGCGTCTGCGAATACCGATGCGTTCGTCGAAGTGGATGAGATCACGCTGCAAGGCGAAGTGAAGCGGATTTTCTCCGGCTGGATGTTCGCCGCGAGCCCCGGTCTGCACGGCATCGAGCATCCGATCTACGACATCTGGCTGACGGACTGCAAAGAGCCGGACTCGACGGTGGCGCAGCAGCAGGAAGCGCCGAAGCCGGTCGCCGCGCCAGTCGGACAGAAGAAGAGTCTGCCCGCGAAACAGCCGTCGGCAGCACCGGGCGGACCATCGCCTCAGCCGCGTCAGCCCGCACCGAACCCGTTCCCGGCTTTCCGCAACTAGCTCAATTTCCGCGAAGTTGCGCGAGCGCCCCGGCACCGGATACTTCGCGCGGCAGCGCGAAAAAATCGGCGTCACCCTCGACCGCGTCGTCCAGCATCGCGCGATATTTCTGCCGCGACACTTCGATCGCACCGAGCGACCGCAGATGATCCGTCACGAACTGCGTGTCGAGAAGAATGAAGCCGCCCGCGATCAGCCGCGCGACGAGATGAACCAGCGCGACCTTCGACGCATCGCGCGCGCGATGAAACATGCTCTCGCCGAAAAACGCGCGGCCGAGACTGACGCCATATAGGCCGCCGACCAATTCGCTGCCGTCCCACGCTTCGACGCTGTGGCAATGTCCGATGCTATGAAGGCCGAAATACAGGTCGCGGATGCGTTGGTTGATCCAGGTGTCGTCGCGGCCCGGCTGCGGCTCGGCGCAGCGCGCGATTGTCTGCTTGAACGCCGTGTTGATCGTGATGCGGTATCGATCCGACCTCACGGTGCGCGCGAGGCGCGATGAGATGTTCAATTTGTCGAGCGGAATGATGCCGCGCCGCTCCGGTTCGACCCAGAAGATCGTCGGATCGTCGGCGCTTTCCGACATCGGAAAAATGCCGCACGAATAGGCGCGCAGCAGAACTTCAGGCGTGATCTCGGAGGAGGCGTTGTCGCGCGAGCTCATGCCGCATCATAGCACAACGGGCGCAAGCGGCGATCAATGCGCGTTGGTATCGCCTTTGGCCAGATACTGTTCGAGCCAGTGAATATGATAGTCGCCGTCGATGATGTTCGGTTCCCGCACCAGCGCGCGGAACAGCGGCAGCGTCGTCTCCACGCCATCGACCACCATTTCGTCGAGCGCGCGGCGCAGACGCATCAGGCACTCGCCGCGAGTCTTGCCGTGGACGATCAATTTGCCGACGAGTGAATCGTAATAGGGCGGAATGACGTAGCTCTGATAGACGGCAGAATCGATACGCACGCCCAATCCGCCCGGCGGATGGTATTGCATGATCTTGCCAGGCGATGGCCGGAAGTTCACCGGGTTTTCCGCGTTCACACGGCACTCGATGGCATGGCCGTTGATGACAATATCGCTCTGCTTGCACGGCAGATCGCCGCCGGCCGCGACACGAATCTGCTCGATCACGAGATCGATGCCGGTAATCATTTCCGTGACCGGATGCTCGACCTGAATGCGCGTGTTCATTTCGATGAAATAGAACTCGCCGTCCTCATAGAGGAATTCGATGGTGCCGACACCGAGATACTGCATCTCGCGCATCGCCTTGGCGCAGGTCTCGCCGATCTTGGCGCGCGATGCGGCGTTGATGATGGGCGAGGGGCCTTCCTCCCAGACTTTCTGGTGGCGCCGTTGCAAGGAACAATCGCGCTCGCCGAGATGGATCGCGCCGCCGCGTCCGTCACCGAGAACCTGAACCTCGATGTGGCGCGGCTTGCCGAGATATTTTTCCAGATAGACCGAACCGTCGCCGAACGCGGCCTTGGCTTCGTTGCTGGCGGTTGAAAGCGCCAGAGCAAGATCGCCTTCGGTCTGAGCGACCTTCATGCCGCGTCCGCCGCCGCCGGCTGCCGCTTTCACCAGAACCGGAAATCCGATCTTCTTGGCGATGGCCATCGCGTCGTCGCCCGGACCGACGCCGCCGTCCGAACCCGGAACGACAGGAATGCCGAGGCGTTTGGCGGTTTTCTTCGCTTCGATCTTGTCGCCCATCGTGCGGATGTGTTCCGCCTTGGGGCCGATGAAATGAAGATTGTGCTCGGCGAGAATTTCGGCGAAGCGCGCATTCTCCGATAGAAATCCGTAGCCGGGATGCACCGCGTCGGCGCCGGTGATTTCACAAGCCGCAAGCAATGCGGGAACGTTGAGATAGCTGTCCTTCGCAGGCGGCGGTCCGATGCAGACGCTTTCATCCGCGAGGCGGACATGCATCGCGTTCGCGTCCGCTGTCGAATGCACGGCAACCGTCGCGATGCCGAGCTCCTTGCACGCACGCAGAACGCGTAATGCGATCTCGCCGCGATTGGCAATCAGGATCTTGTCGAACATCGCGGCGCCTGACGCTGGCTGGAATTATTCGATGATGACGAGCGGCTCGCCGAATTCGACCGGCTGGCCGTCTTCGACGAGGATTTGCGTGACGGTGCCCGCGCGCGGCGATGGAATCTGATTCATCGTTTTCATCGCTTCGATAATCAGAAGTGTCTCGCCAGCCTTCACCTTGCTTCCGATGTCGATGAAGGGTTTCGCGCCGGGTTCGGACGCAAGATAGGCGGTGCCGACCATCGGCGAGGGGACGGCGCCCGGATGCTTGGCGACATCCGCCGCCGCCGGTACTGCGCTTGGCGCGGCAACGGCAGCCGGCGCCTTATGCGCGACCGGCGCAGCGACCGAGGCAGCGACAGTGACGTTTCGCGCGATACGAACCCGAAGGCCCGCGCGTTCGATTTCGATTTCGGTCAGGTTTGTTTCATCGAGCAATGTCGCCAGATCGCGGATCAATTCGCGCTCGTCGCCCGATTTTGCTTTTGCGTTGGTTGGTTGTTGCGGCTGACGGGCCATATTCGATCCGGGATTTCTTTCAGTGAAAAATATCAGGCTTTCGCCGCGACGCCGAGCTTCGCAGCCAGGCCCGCGATTGCGAGACGATAACCCTCGACGCCGAAACCGCAAAGCGTGGCAAACGCAGCGGAGGCGACAAATGAATGGTGGCGGAAGCGTTCGCGCGCATAGATGTTCGAGACGTGCACTTCCACGGTTGGAATTTTCACGCCGACCAGCGCGTCGTGCAACGCGATCGAGGTGTGCGAATAGCCGCCCGCATTGATGATAATGCCCGCCGCTTTCTTTGCGCCGGCTTCGTGGACGAAATCGATCAGCTCGCCTTCGCGATTGGATTGCCGGCAGTCCGCTGTCATGCCGAAACGGGATGCAGTCTCGTGGCAGAGTTTTTCGACGTCAGCCAAAGTCTGGTGGCCGTAGGTCTCCGGCTCACGGGTGCCGAGCAGATTGAGGTTCGGCCCGTTGAGCACATAGATCGTCTTTGCCATCCGAAACCCAAATCCAGCAATGTCGGCGAGAAAATGCGCGCCAGGCGCGGCTTTCGCCGGTTTATAGGCAACATGCGGCTTGGATGGAAGCCTGAACGGCGCGCCGATTCACCGTTAAAACACGCGCGAATTGGCTAAAATGCCCGCAAATAGCGGGGAAGTCGTTGGTTAACCAATCGTGAAGGATCGCCGCCGGGGCGCAGTCACGTCGCCCACGGCACACCGCCAAGCGATCAGCAGGCTGCCTTGCCGCAGCGCGCCTCGGAGATTTTCTTCGACAGGCCCTCGATGCCGACAGCGCCCACGACAACGCCTTTGCCGATCACGTAGCTCGGCGTGCCGTTCAGACCCATATCCTCGGCGATCTTGAAGTTCTCTTCGAGTGTCGCCTTGATTTCAGGGCTGGTGAGGTCCTTCTCAAGCAGCGCCATGTCGAGACCTGCTTCCTTTGCGGCGGCGAGCGCGCGTGCCTTGTCAGCCTGGCCGCGTGAGCCGAGCAGCTTCTGATGGAAGTCGAGATACTTCTTGCCGGTCGGGTCCTGCATGCGAACCGCAACTGCCACCTGAGCGGCTTCCATCGAGCCCGGTCCGAGCACAGGAAATTCCTTGAGCACGACGCGCAGCTTCGAATCCGTCTTCATCAGATCGAGCATGTCGGTCATCGCCTTTTTGCAATAGCCGCAATTGTAGTCGAAGAACTCGACGAAATTCACATCGCCGTTCTGATTGCCGATGATGACGCCGCGCGGCGATTTGAAGATCAGGTCGGCATGCTTTTCGACGGCGGCCTTGTGCTTGGCTTCCTCGGCGACCGCCTGGCGCTTCTGGAGTTCGGCGCTCATTTCCTCGAGCAACTCCGGATTGGCGGTCAGGTAGTTCTTGATGATCTTCTCGATCTCGCTCTTCTGGCTCGCGGAGAAATCCTGCGCGTGAGCGACGGAAGCGCCCGCGATTGCAATCGTGGCGACGAGGGGAGCGAGGAGGCGAAGCGCGCGCATGGAATGTCCTTCGAGGCTCTTGTGGGCGGTCAGTTTATCCGCCGGTTCAATTCTTTATCGGCTTGGTGTTAACAATGTCATCGGCCTTGACCCAGCCCGGCGTGCCGATAGCGAAACGTGTTTTGGCGCGGGAGGCAATTTCACGCGCGGTCTTCTGGTCGCCGCGCAGATAGGCGGCCTGCGCGGAAGCGAGATCGGCTTCGGCGAGGTTGCCTTTCTTGCCGTAGGCCATCGCAAGTTGGGTGTAGCCGATGGGCGCTTCCGGTTCCCGCGACAATGCCGCTTTCAGAATGGTGATGGCCTCGTCCGAATAGACCGGTTTATCGGATGCGACGAGCGCCTGACCAAGTAACATCTCGATGAGCGGATTGTTATTAGAGAGCTGCACGGCTTTCTTCAGCGGTGCGATGGCTTCCAGCGGCTTTGCGCCTTCCAGAAGCGCCTGTCCCTTCAACTCGTAGAAATACGGGTTGTTCGGTTGCACCTTAATCAGCGCGTCGATCAGCACGACGGCGTTGCGAAGATCGCCATGACGATAGGCCGCAATGGCGCGCGCATAACGTGCGGGCAGGGTGTCGTTGGTCAACGGATAGCGGCGATACACCGTATCGGCGCGTTCCATGAAGCCTGACACTTTTGCGCGCATCATGTCGTGACGCAATTGCAGCGCCGGATCGTCCTTCTTGTCCCAGTACGGACTTGATTTCGCCAGCTCCTCAAGCGCACGCACGCGCTCTGCCGGCATCGGATGCGACATGTAATAAGGGTCGGCACCTGCGGCAGAGTAAAGGCTCTGCTGCTCGAAACGCTTGAACGTCTCGTACATGCCTTTCGCGGATTGGCCCGTCGCGTTGAGGAATTTGACGCCGGCCTTGTCGGCGCTTTCTTCCTGCGCGCGCTGATACGACAGCATCGTGCGCATGATCGCGCTTTGCGGAGCCGCAATCGCCGCAGCACCCGCGTTGCCGCCGACGCCGGAGCGGCCGCCTGCGACCACGGCCCCGATGCCGAGCAGCATCGCGATAATCATCTGGGTCTGGGCCGAGGCCATCTGTTCGCGCAGCTTCGCAAGATGTCCGCCCGCAAGATGTCCGGTTTCGTGCGCGAGCACGCCGATGATCTGGTTGGGCGTGTCGGAATCGCGCAACGCGCCGTAATTCACGAAAATGCGGCGGCCGTCTGCGACAAATGCGTTGAACGCGCTGTCGTTGATAATGACGACCTGAATGTTCTGCTTTTCGAGTCCGGCCGCGCGCAAGATCGGACGCGTGTATTCGCGCAGCAACTGCTCGGTCTCCGCATCGCGCAACAGAGGCGGGCCGCCGCCGGCGGCTTTCTGAGCCGACACTGGTAGCGAGGTCAAAACCAGCGCCGCCGAAGTGAGCAGCGCAGTTGCGCGCATGCCGATCGACTTTCGCGCCGAGGAGGCATTCGACCGAAGGGCTACAGGCTGGTTCACGCGGCGGCTTTCTTGGCTGGTCCGGCCAGGGCGGTGCTTTGGTGGATCGGCAAATTCAGTGCTAGAACTCAATGTAACAAGCCGCTGAATGCGGCAGCACGGCGGCGCGCGGCCGCAGCTGTGCCAAATTTCCGTGGTCTTGAAAATAGCAGACTTTCAATGCTCGATGCGCTCCGAACAGACAAGGCCAAAAGCCTCCTGACGCCGTCACGGCGGGGAAACGTTCCTCCGTTCATGGTGATGGACGTGATGGCGGCGGCGGCGCGAATCGAAGCTGCCGGCGGCAATGTCATTCACATGGAGGTCGGCCAACCTGCGGCTTCCGCGCCGAAAGCGGCCATCGCCGCCGCTCGCGCGGCCCTCGACATCGGACGCATCGACTACACGTCCGCGCTCGGCATTCCGTCGCTGCGGCAGCGAATCTCGCGGCATTATCGCGATACCTACTCGGCCGACATCGACCCGGCGCGCATCGTGATTACAACCGGCTCGTCCGGCGGCTTCATTCTGACATTCCTGTCGATGTTCGAGGCGGGCGACCGGATCGCAATGACAGTGCCGGGCTATCCGCCTTACCGGCATATTCTGAGTGCGCTCGGCTGCGAGCCGGTTGCGATCGAGACGCGCAGCGAGACACGTCACGCGCTGACAGGCGACATGCTGCTCGCCGCGCATCGTAAGTCTCCGCTGAAAGGCGTGCTTGTCGCGAGTCCTGCGAATCCGACCGGCACAATGATGACGCGCGAGGCGCTGTCGGATTTGATCGCGGCTGCCGACAGCGAAGGCATTCGCTTCGTGTCGGACGAAATCTATCACGGCCTCGACTATTCGTTTCCCGCCGTGACTGCCGCGCAGCTGTCGCCGAACGCGATGGTCATCAATTCGTTCTCGAAATACTTCTGCATGACAGGCTGGCGCGTCGGCTGGATGGTGGTGCCGGAGGCGCTCGTGCGGTCGGTCGAAACCTTGCAGCAGAATCTGTCCATATCTGTGCCGACGCTGTCGCAGATTGCCGCTGAAGCCGCATTCGACGGCCGCGACGAGATGGAGGCGATCAAGCACGGATATGAGGACAACCGGCGCATTCTGATCGAAGGCCTGCCGAAGGTCGGCATCACCAAATTTCTGCCGGCGGATGGCGCGTTCTATCTCTACGCTGACGTTTCCGATTTCACACCCGATAGCTATACGTTCGCGAAGGAAATGCTGGAGAAGGCGCATGTCGCGGCCACACCCGGCATCGATTTCGATCCGATACACGGCCGTGCGTTCATTCGCTTTTCCTACGCGCGCTCGACGCAGGAAACGATCGAGGCCGTTGCGCGCATCACGCGCTGGCTCGCGAAGGGCTGACAAAAAACCCGCCGGCTTTGCAGCGGGCGGGTTTTACTCCTTGCTGAAAAATCAGGTGCGCTTCGACCACCAGCCGGCGCGGCGCGGCTGTTCGCCTTCGCTGGCTGTTTCGCTTTGCGCGGCGGACTCGGCCGGGTCCGATCCCTGAATTGTCTCGGCGGGTTGAGTTTCCGGCGACGATTGTCCGCCGCCGAAGAAGCTGGCTTTCTCGCGGACGGTGGATCGCTTGCGAGGCGGCTCTGCTTCCTGACGCGAATCCTCCGGCGTCGAAATATAATGGGACACCGGCTCTGCCGTTGCAGAACGATCCTCCCGGCTTGACGCGTCGTTGCCGGAGAGATCGGCGGCCGCATCCGCCGCTTCCGAAACAGGCGGCGATCCGATGTCATCGGCAACGCTCGCTGCGATACCCTCTTCAGGCCGGCCATTGCCGCCGCCACGCCTGCGGCGTCCGCCGCGCCGTCCGCGCCGCCGGGGCCGCCGCTCGCCGCCGTCTGCATTCGTTTCGGCGTTCTGCTCATTGCCGGTTTCTTCGGACTCGTCGTCGCCGTCCTCGCTGTCATCGGCAAGATTGGGCGATGCAACGGCATCCGCCGACACATCCGGCGAATGTTCGCGCTGTTCTCCGCCGCGTCCGCCACGCCGCCGGCGGCGGCGCTTTCTGCGCGGAGCGCCTTCGCCGTCCTGTGTTGACTGCTCGCCCGTGGCTTCGCCTTCGGCGGTTTCGTCGTCGCCCTCAAATTCGGCTTCGGCCTCGAATGCCTCATCCTCTTCGTATTCGGACGTGTCTTCAGGCTCCGGCGGGCGCGCGGCAAGCTGGGCTGCGAGAATGGCTTTCGCTTCTTCCGGCGTGTGAACCATTTCGCCGCGCTCGATCGCGAACGATTGCTGCCCGCTGATTGTCGGATCGGCAACGACGGCGAGCGTCACCTTGAAGTTGTTTTCGAGGTCACGCAAATGGCCGCGCTTGTGGTTCAGCACGTAAAGCGCAACATCGGTGCGCGTGCGCACCGCAAGATTGTGCGTGGCGCCCTTCATCAGGTTTTCTTCCAGCCCGCGCAGCAATTGCAGCGCGACGGAAGCAACCGAGCGGACATGACCGGAGCCGCCGCAATGCGGGCAGGGCTCGGTGGAGCTTTCGAGCACGCTGGCGCGAATGCGCTGACGCGACATTTCCAGGAGGCCAAAATGCGAAATGCGGCCGACCTGAATGCGCGCGCGATCCTGACGCAGGCAATCGCTCAATTTTCTTTCGACCGCGCGATTGTTGCGCTTCTCGTCCATGTCGATGAAGTCGATGACGATAAGACCCGCGAGATCGCGCAGCCGCAATTGCCGGGCGACTTCTTCTGCGGCTTCGAGATTTGTCTTGATTGCGGTGTCTTCGATGTGGTGTTCGCGCGTCGAGCGGCCCGAGTTGACGTCGATCGAGACGAGCGCCTCGGTCTGGTTGATGACGATGTAACCGCCGGAGCGCAGCGTCACCGTCGGCGAGAACATCGCATCGAGCTGGTTCTCCACGCCCATACGCGAGAACAGCGGCTGACCGTCGCGATATTGCTTCACCGCGCGCACGTTGGACGGCATCAGCATCTTCATGAAATCGCGCGCTTCATTGTAACCGGCTTCGCCGGCCACAAGAACTTCGTCGATTTCCTTGTTGTAGAGATCGCGCAGCGAACGCTTGATGAGCGAGCCTTCTTCGTAAACCAGCGTCGGCGCCTGCGACTTCAGCGTCATGTCGCGGACGGTTTCCCACATGCGGATGAGATACTCGAAGTCGCGCTTGATTTCAGGCTTGGTGCGGGATGCGCCTGCGGTGCGCAGGATGATGCCCATCCCTTCCGGCACGTCGAGATCCTGCACCACGTCCTTCAGGCGTGAGCGATCCTGCGCCGACGTGATCTTGCGGCTGATGCCGCCGCCGCGTGCGGTGTTCGGCATCAGGACGGCGTAGCGGCCTGCCAATGACAGATACGTCGTCAGCGCAGCACCCTTGTTGCCGCGTTCTTCCTTGACGACCTGCACCAGCATCACCTGGCGGCGCTTGATGACTTCCTGAATCTTGTATTGGCGGCGAGGGCGGAACGGGCGCTCGGGCACTTCCTCCAGCACGTCGTCGCCGCCGACGGATTCGACGTGTTCTTCCTCGGCTTCCTCGCCGTCCTCGTCGTCATGGTGAGCTTCGTCGGCGTGATGCTCGGCCGGCTGTTCGCCTTCCTGCGAAGCAACGGTGTCGCTGCTCGCTTCGGCATGCTCGCTGTGATCGTCCGCATGATCGTGATGATCGTCATGATCTTCATGAGCATCGGCATGATGGGCTTCATCATGCGCGTGCTCGTGCCGATCGCTCGATGCTTCGGCAATCGGCTGCTGCTCGTCCGACGGCGTCAGATCTTCTGCCGCGTGTTCTTCCGGATGCTCATGCTCTCCGTCGTGATGCGTGTCTTCGTGCGCATGCTGCTCATGATCGGGGGCGAACTCGCTCGGAAAATCCGGCGCATGATCGCCGACCTGCGCTGCGATCTCCGCGCCGTCGCTGCCGGCTCCTTCGACGACATCGCTCTGGACCCGGTCTCCGTGTCCGCGCCGGCGCGAATTGCGATGACGGGAGCGGCGGCGGCTGGAGCGGTTCTCGGATTCTTCTTCGGCTTCGCGATGCGCGCGCTCGTCGGCTTCGATCAGCGCCTGACGATCCGCGACCGGGATTTGATAATAGTCGGGATGGATTTCGCTGAAGGCCAGAAAGCCGTGGCGATTGCCGCCATACTCGATGAAGGCGGCCTGTAGCGACGGCTCTACGCGCGTGACCTTGGCGAGGTAGATATTGCCGCGAAGCTGCTTGCGCTGCGCGGACTCGAAATCAAATTCTTCGACGCGATTGCCGCGGACCACGACCACCCGGGTCTCTTCCGGGTGGGTGGCGTCGATCAACATTTTGTTGGGCATTGTTCAACTCATGACGGCGAACGGCGCGCGGAGCGGCCAGCGCGAAACGCGCAAGCGGCTGACGCAACGGTCCACCTGATTCGGGGGTGAGGGGAAGGCCGAAACGCCGCCCTGCGCGCCGTGCCGAATCCAGCGCCAGTGACACACGACGCGCGGTTGAGTCGCGTCGGATTTGGGCTGGCATTGCCGGGATTTCGATCCCGGTCGGCAAAACAGTCTGGCGCATCGAGCGTCGGCCCGTCTAATTCAACTGGCGGTACTGTCACCGCCGTATTCGTTTGCTGGCCAGGGCCAGCTTTGTCGGTCGCTGAGGGAGCCATCGCGGCGCGGAATGCGCGCGGTAGCTGTAAGAGGCCGCAAGCCTTTCAGTTGCGTTTGCCGGTCGTGGGCATTGCCGCTCGGGCTTGAAACCGCCGCTTCAACCAGGTCGCGCGCTGCGCTGACCTTGAAGGACGGGATAGGTACGCTGGAACCTCTAAGAGAGAAGCGAGGGTCCGGCGCTGCACCGGGTGGCTGAACGCTCTACAACCGGAGGTTTTAGTCCATCAGCACCTCATACATACGTCGAATAGCGTCCTGAGGCAAGGGAAGCGTCACAGACCCGCAACACAGGGCCGCAATCCGGATCGGAACCGTAAGGCCGAGTTAACCGCGCAATTTTATTGAGGTAAGAGGGCTATCCGGAGGCTCAGATTCGTTGACCGGGCAGAGAAATAGCAAAGGTTTGACCGGTATCGCGATCTCGTGCGCCGCAGTACTGGCGTGCCTGACGCTCGATACGGCGAAATCCGTCGAAGCCCAGGCTCCGCGTCCAGCGGTTGCAACCGCGCTTCCTGTTACGTCCGGCGCGCGTGTCGCCGGCGACGACACCCAAACACGCATCATTCTCGATCTCGATCGGAAGATCGATGTGCGCGCTTCAACGCTCGGCGATCCCTACCGCGTCGTGCTCGATCTTCCGCAGGTCACTTTCAATCTGCCGCCCGGCACCGGGACAGCAGGCCGGGGTCTGGTCCGCAGCTTTCGATACGGGCTGGTGATGCCCGGCGGCTCGCGGATGGTGTTCGATCTGACCGGCCCGGCGAAGGTCGAAAAATCCTATGTGATCGAAGCGGCGAACGATCAGCCGCCGCGGCTCGTGGTCGAACTTGTCGCGGTCGAGAAATCTGCGTTCAGGGCCACACCGCCCGATGAGGGCAAGCCGCAACTCAGACAGACGGTTGTTGCGGATGCAGCAACATCCGGCGTCGTGACAGGAACCGCACCCGCAACCCCGAAGCCGAACGACGGCCGCCCGGTGATCGTGATCGACGCGGGTCACGGCGGCGTCGACAACGGGACGGTCGCCGAAAGCGGCGAAAACGAGAAAGACCTCGTGCTCGATTTCGCCAAGGCGTTGCGCGACCGCATCGAGAAGACCGGAAAATATCGCGTTGTGATGACGCGCGATGACGACACATTCGTCGCGCTCGGCGACCGCGTGAAAATCGCGCGAACGCAGACTGCGGCGCTGTTCGTCTCGATTCACGCGGACGCACTGCCCAAAGCAGAAGGCGATGCGCAGGGTGCGACGATCTACACGCTGTCCGACAAGGCATCCGACAACGAGGCTGAAAAACTCGCGGAGGCCGAGAACAGAGCCGACGCCATTGCCGGCATCAATCTGACCGAGGAACCGCCGGACGTCGCCGACATCCTGATCGACCTGACCCAGCGCGAGACGCGGACATTCTCAAACCGTTTCGCGCGCACGCTTGCCGACCAGATGAAGGGCGTCGCGCGAATGCACAAGCATCCGCTGAAATCGGCGGGCTTCAAGGTTCTCAAAGCCCATGATGTTCCCTCTGTTCTCGTCGAACTCGGCTATGTGTCGAACAAGGACGATCTCCAGCACCTCGTCTCGGAAAGCTGGCGGTCCAAGACCGTCGGTTCGGTGGCGCAGGCGGTGGACATGTTCCTCGGCAAACGGGTGGTCTCTGCCGTCCCCGGAAAATGAAATTGCCAGCCGGATGGGCCGGCAGCCCTAGTTTGGACATAGCTGCGGCCTTATAGATTGTGGCTGCGGATACCTCAGAATCGCTCGCGACGACGCGCGTTCAACGGGTAATATCCGCAGCGAAACGGGTGGTCTGGCGGCGCCAATGTCAGCGGATTGCGGGCGGCGCAGGTTGTAAGAAACGGAAATTCCGGCATGCGGTTTCTGCTGCGATTTATGGGCTTCCTGTTTGCGGCGGGAACCATTGTCTTCCTGGTCGGCGTCGCCGTCGTTGCGGGCGCGATCTGGCATTTTTCCAAGGATCTTCCCGACTATTCGCAGCTTCAGGATTACGAGCCGCCGGTGATGACGCGCGTTCACGCCGCCGACGGTTCGCTGCTCGGCGAATACTCCAAGGAGCGCCGTCTTTATTTGCCGATTCAGGCGATCCCGAAACAGGTCATCAACGCGTTTCTGGCGGCCGAAGACAAGAATTTCTACGAGCACGGCGGCATCGACTTCACCGGCATGGCGCGCGCGGTGATGCTCTACGCGCAGAACTACGGGTCCAACAAGCGTCCGCAGGGTGCGTCCACGATTACCCAGCAGGTTGCGAAAAACTTCCTTCTCACCAATGAAGTTTCGTTCAACCGCAAGATCAAGGAAGCCTTGCTGGCGATGCGCATCGAGCGCACCTACACCAAAGACAAAATTCTCGAACTCTATCTGAACGAAATCTATCTCGGCCTCGGCGCCTATGGCATTGCGGCGGCGTCGCTTGTTTACTTCGACAAATCCGTCAACGAACTGACGATCGCTGAGGCGGCCTATCTCGCCGCTCTGCCGAAAGCCCCGGCCGCACTGCATCCGGTTCGTAACCGCGATCGCGCGATCGAGCGCCGCAACTACGTGATCGACCGCTTGCAGGAAAACGGCTGGATCAAGCCCGCAGACGCCGTGGCTGCCCGCAAGGAAAAGCTCGTCGTCACGAGCCGCAGCAACGCTGCGCATATTTTCGCAGGTGAGTATTTCGCGGAGGAAGTGCGCCGCGACATTCTCGACCGATACGGCGAAAAGAAGCTCTATGAGGGCGGCCTCTCGGTTCGCGCGACGCTCGATCCGAAAATGCAGGTGATGGCGCGCAAGGCGATGGTCACAGGTCTTGTCACCTATGACGAGGCACAAGGCTGGCGCGGCGCGCAGAACACCATTCCTGTTGCTGGCGACTGGGGCGTCAAACTCGCCGAAGTCAAATCGCTATCCGACATTTCGCCCTGGCGCATGGCCGTTGTGCTCGAGACCAGCGATCAATCCGCGCGGATCGGTTTTCAGCCGGGCCGCGAACTTGGCGGTGCCGTCAGCAAGACGCGCGATACCGGACTGATCTCGCTCGACGGCGTGAAATGGGCGAGGGCCGCGAGCGGGCCAGCCAAGGGCAAAACGCCGACCAGCGTTTCGCAGGTTCTTCAGCCGGGCGACGTGATCTATGCCGATCCGCTGCTCGCCAAGGATGGCAGTATCGTCGAAGGGCAATATCGCTTGCGTCAGGTGCCGGAAGTGTCCGGCGCGATGGTCGCGATGGATCCGTGGACCGGACGCGTGGTCGCGATGGTCGGCGGCTTCTCGTTCGACCAGAGCCAGTTCAATCGCGCGACGCAGGCTTACCGGCAGCCCGGTTCGTCGTTCAAGCCGTTCGTCTATTCGACCGCGATGGACAACGGCTACACGCCATCGACGGTTGTCGTCGACGCGCCGATCGAAATCGATCAGGGGCAGGGCGCAGGCGTATGGCGTCCGGAAAACTACTCGACCGGCAAATATTACGGTCCGACCACGCTGCGCAATGCGCTGAGGTTGTCGCTCAACACCGTGACGGTTCGCCTTGCGCAGGACATCGGCATGCCGCTGATTGGCGAATACGCCAAGCGGTTTGGCGTCTATGACGAACTGCCGAACTATCTGTCCTACGCGCTCGGTGCCGGTGAGACGACCGTCATGCGTATGGTCACTGCCTATTCGATGTTTGCGAATGGCGGCAAGCGCGTGAAGCCAACCTTGATCGATCGCATTCAGGACCGTTACGGGCACACCATCTTCAAGCACGATCAGCGCGAGTGCCGCGGCTGCGACGCGAACGACGGCTGGAAGGGCCAGCCCGAACCGTCGCTGGTCGATCGCCGCGAACAGGTTCTCGATGCCATGACGGCGTATCAGATCACGTCGATGATGGAGGGCGTGGTTCAGGCGGGCACAGCGACCGTTTTGAAGGAAGTCGGCAAGCCGATCGCGGGCAAGACCGGCACGACGAACGACGAGAAGGACGCATGGTTCGTCGGATTCTCGCCGGACCTCGTCTGCGGCGTCTATATCGGTTACGACAAGCCTCGCAATCTTGGACGCAACGCGACCGGCGGCCATCTCGCAGCGCCGATCGTCAAGGATTTCTTCAAGCCCGCTTTGGCCGATAAATCGGCCGTGCCGTTCCGCGTGCCTGCGGGCATCAAGCTGATCCGTGTCGATGCCAAGAGCGGCATGCGCGCCGGCCCGGGCCAGACGGCGGGCACGATCCTCGAAGCGTTCAAGCCCGGCACTGCGCCGCCTGACAACTACTCCGTCATTGGCGTTGCCGACGCTGACGGACGGTCGTTGAGCGTTTCCCCGGATGCCGACCGGGCGATCATCCGTTCGGGAACGGGCGGTCTTTATTGATGGCTTAATTCGTCATTGCGAGCGAAGCGAAGCAATCCAGTTTTGAACTGTGGATTGCTTCGTCGCTACCGCTCCTCGCAATGACGCAGGTTTCTTGCGTGCGATCGTTTCTTTCGTTACATCGCACCTCATCATCATCCATCCGGAATTTCCATGCGCCCCGAAATCGAACGCATCGTCGAAGAGATCAAGCAATCGGTTGGATTGCTGAGGAGGCATCTTTGACGTCGATGCCTCGACCGCGCGCCTGGCGGAACTGAACGCACTCGCCGAACACCCCGATCTCTGGAACGATCCGCAGAAAGCCCAACGGCTGATGCAGGAGCGCACCGCGCTCGAAAATCAGCTGACGGGAATCGGCAAGACCGAGCGCGAGCTTGAAGACCAGATCGGAATGATCGAACTCGGCGAAGCCGAGAAGGACGAGAGCGTCGTTACAGAAGCAGAGAACGCGCTCAAGGCGCTGAAGAAAGATGTCGCCAAGCAAGAATTGGAGGCGCTGCTGTCCGGCGAGGCCGACAAGTTCAACACCTATCTCGAAGTCCACGCCGGCGCCGGCGGCACCGAAAGCCAGGACTGGGCCTCGATGCTGTTGCGCATGTATACGCGCTGGGCGGAGAAGCGCGGCTTCAAGGTCGAATACCTCGAAGAGTCTGAGGGCGAAGAGGCGGGCATCAAGTCCGCAACGATCCAGATCAGCGGGCACAACGCCTATGGCTGGCTGAAGACGGAAGCCGGCGTTCATCGGCTTGTGCGGATTTCGCCGTTCGACTCGAATGCGCGCAGACATACGTCGTTCTCCAGCATCCAGATTTTCCCGGTGATCGACGACAGCATCAAGATCGACATCAAGGAATCCGACGTGCGTACCGACACGATGCGCTCGGGCGGCGCGGGTGGCCAGCACGTCAACAAGACGGAATCCGCCGTTCGCCTGACCCATATTCCGACCGGCATCGCGGTGGTCTGTCAGGCCGGACGTTCGCAGCACAAGAACCGCGCACAGGCCTGGGACATGTTGCGCGCGCGGCTTTACGAAATCGAGTTGAAAAAGCGCGAAGAGAAAGCCGCCGCCGATCAGGCCGCCAAGACCGACATCGGATGGGGACATCAGATCAGGTCGTATGTGTTACAGCCGTATCAGATGGTGAAGGATCTGCGCACCGGCGTGCAGACGTCGGATACGTCAGGCGTGCTCGACGGCGATCTCGATGAGTTCATGGCGGCGACGCTCGCGCAACGCGCGTTCGGGACGTCGCCGGGTGCGGTTGAGGACGTGGATTAAATTGCGGATCATGAGCCGCGCGGGTTGAAAATCGCCCGCCGCATTCTCGCCATTCGATTCCAGGTCCGTCACGATTTCGCCCTTGTGGCTGAACGGCGAAAACCAGGCATTTGTGAAACGGCTGTGCGGCGGATTGCGGTCAGCCCTGTGACAGCCGGACACCCGCGCGCAGAAATTTCTGCGGATCGACGGCCTCGCCATCGATGCGCGTTTCGTAGTGCAGATGCGGTCCCGTCGATCGCCCCGTCGAGCCGACTTCGCCGATGACCTGACCGATCTTGATCTGGTCGCCGACTTTCACGCCGATGACCGAGAGATGGCCGTAGCGGGTTGACAGTCCGTTGCCGTGATCGATCTCGATCATGCGGCCATAGCCGCCCTGATTTCCGGCCGCCGCAACCTTGCCGGCCGCCGTTGCGCGAACCGGATCGCCGGTCGACGCGCGGAAATCGAGCCCGGTGTGCATGGCGGCGCGTCCGAGAAACGGATCGCTGCGCACGCCGAAGCCCGATGAAAACTCGACCTCGCCGATTACCGGTTTGCGATAAGGCACAAGCGAAAGCGTTCGCGACAGCTTGTCGATCTGCGCGCGCGTCAGGTTGATGCGATAGATTTGCTTGTCGAACGTGCTTGCGTCGGACGACGGTCTGACGACTGGCACGTAAGGCCCGCCGATACCGCCCTTGGGCGCCGCAGCTTCAAGCGTTGCCATGTCGAGACCTAGATCGTCGATCACGCCGCGCATGCGCCGAACCTTGGATTCATAGACGTTTTCGACCGAACTCAGCATTGCGGTCTGGCGGCCCTCGACCTTGTCGAGCGCCGATTGCAGATTCACGAGAACGCTGTCCACGCCCTGGAGTTTTGCGAATTCGGTGTTGCGATTGTTCATTGTCGGCGGAGTGCGGGATTCAAGCCGCGCCTCGCGATCGGGAGGGGCGACGAAGATGACCGTGTCGTTGATAGGCGAGGGCTTCGGCGCTGCGGATGACGCCGACTCTGTGGCTTGCGGAACGCGCGCCGTCGGCTTGATCGATCCGGTCACGCCGACATCCGGCATTGCGCTCAAAGCGGTTGCGCGATTTTCCAGCGTCGCCTGACGGCGCATGATCTGATTCAGTTTCTGATCGTACTGCTCCTGATCGAGCAGCTGGCGGCTGGTCGCACGATCCACCCGTGCGCGCAGCTCGGCGATACGGTCCTCGTAGGCGTATTGCATGTCGGCCTGCCGGGCGATCAGCCGGGTCAGGACATCATCGCGAAATGCGAAGTAAGTCGCCGTCGCCGCTGACCAAGCACCCATGACCATGATCGATCCGGCAACGATCCAGAACACGACCGGGCCAAGACGGATCTGCTTGCCGGCATGAACGAGCGTGTAGCCGCTTCGATCCGGGCGCAAATGTTGGTCGTGCACCGGCCGCCGCTGCGGGACTCGGCCGTATTCGTGCGGGTAGTGGTGAGGGTGATCGGAATAGTGGCCGGGCCGGTACGACATCGGAACTCCTGCGCCGGCCGGAACGCGATTCCAGCCAGCTTAATTCAGGAGTCGATTTGAGACGGTTATGGTTAATTTTCGGGAAATACGGAACCGGCTTGCTAGAGCGAACGTGCGGCGGCGAGCACCTCTTTGGCGTGGCCGTCGACGCGAACATTTCGCCAGATGCGGGCTATTTTGCCCAGAGGATCGATCAAAACCGTGGTCCGAAGAACACCCTCAAACGTCTTGCCGTACATCGATTTTTTGCCCCAGGCTCCATAGTCCTTGAGCATCGTCAGCTTCTCATCCGACATGAGAGGAACTGCGAGCTTGTGTTTGTCCCGGAAAGATTCCTGCGCTTTCAGCGAGTCGGCCGAGACCCCAAGCACCGCCGTCCGGCTCGATTCAAATGCAGTCGCCAGCCGGCTGAAATCCATCGCCTCCAGCGTGCAGCCGGGCGTATCGGCGCGGGGGTAGAAGAAGATCACCAGTTTGCGGCCGGCGAAACTCGACAAAGCAACGCTCTGTCCGCCGTCTCGCGGGAGAATGAACGACGGTGCCGTGTCGCCGCCGGCAAGGGAATTCCCGTTGCGAAGGGTCGCGCCTTTCGGCTTTTGGGATGCGGTGGAAGGGCGCGCTGCGTTCGCATTCTTCGCAATGCGCTTTCCGCTGTTTCCGGATGCCTTCAATTTGGTCTTTGAACCCTTCCCCGGCTGCACCTTTGCCTCTGAACGCGACGATGCCGCCGTCCCGGGTTTCTTTCGTGTTTTCTGGGACATACGCCTTCCTTTTGTCGCTTTCGGACGTTCACTGGCGGTATTGCCCAGCGCATCTGCGCGGGCACCGGAATCCGTCTGGCGGCTGGGCAAATCTGACCTCTGCGGGGTATGGTGACAAGAGAATCTACCTGGCCTTCGGGCATCGGTCGGATGTCGGGCAACGCAGCGATCTCGAGGGTGAGCTGGGATGCTTCCGACCGGTCGAAACCACAAAACTGACGCTCAGAAATCCGGCCACAACCGGACGGCCCATCAGCATCGAGAGGCAATGCCAAGCTCCGAGCCGCAAAAAGCCTGGAAAGCAAAAACCGCTGATGAGCATCATTGGGACGATTCCGGCTGGGATCACCATGACGAAGCGGCCAGCAATCATGCGCGCTCGCTCCTGAATCGCCCAACCATCGGAATTCATCACGTCACGGATCGGTTTCGCTGGTTGCGGCGTCTGAGGCACGGTCAGCCATGGCTTGTTCGCGCGGCCGCGATTCTGGCCGTTCTCGGCGCGATTTCAGGAGTGGCATTCGCTGGCCTTTGGCTTCGGCTGGGTGCGGGCCCCATCAATCTGAACATCGTGACGCCGTGGCTCGCATCCGCCATCGAGGAAAACCTCGGCAAGGATCACACCGTTGAAGTCGGCGGCACGCAGATCGAGCGAGCCGGTCGTATTCGGGTCGCCGTTCGTCTGCTCGATGTCATCGTGCGCGACAGCGACAGAAACATCGTCGCCAGCGCGCCGAAAGCCGAAGTGAGACTGTCAGGCACCGCGCTCATGCTCGGTCGGTTGCGCGCAGAGACGCTTCGGCTTGTCGGCGCTGAATTGTCTGTCCGCATCACGCCGGACGGGCGCGTGATCGTTTCAACCGGACAGAGCAACAGTCCGCTTGCTACCGGCAAGGTGCCGGTGAAGGCTACGCCGGGCGTTCAGGCGCTGCCGGCCGCGCCGTTTCAGGCTTCGCCCACGGCTCCTTCTCCGCTGACGCCTGCTCTGCCGTCGCCAGTGCCGACGAGTGGCATCGTCGCGGCGCTCGATTGGCTCGATAGTCTGGGCGCAAAGGGGCTCGACGGGCAAAGCCTCAACGAGATCGGTCTGCGCAATGGCGCGCTCACAGTGGACGACCAGCGCAGCAACAGCCAGTTCACGTTCCAGAACATCAGCCTCGGTCTGCGCCGCCCTGTCGGCGGCGGCGTCGCGTTCAATGTCGGCGAAGAAGGAAAGTGGCAGCTTAAATTGGCCGTAGGGGCTCCCGCAGACGGCGTGCGCTCGATCGAGATCAGCGCGGACAAAGTGCCATCGAACAACCTGTTGCTTGCGGCGCGCTTGAAGGACTTTACCTACGCCGCCGACCTTCCGTTGAGCGGAGAACTGAAGGGCGAAATCGCGCGCGACGGTCTGCCGACATATTTCCGCGGCGAGATCACTGCGGGCAAAGGCAACATCGTCGATCTCAAGGTACCTGAATATCCGATGGGCATCGATCGCATCGAGATGCGGGTTGAGTGGGATTCGGCGCATCGCGCATTCGTCGCGCCGTTCCATGTCTACTCAGGCGTCAATCGTTTTACGTCACTGGCTCATCTCGAAGCACCCAACGACAGCGTGCCGAACTGGCAGCTCGGTCTCAGCGGCGGGAATTTTCTCCTCGCGGGCGAGAAGGGCGAAGATGCGGTGTTATTCAACCGGATCGCCATCCGGGTGCGGATCGATTCCGAAAACCGCCGCGTAGTTTTAACTCAGTGCGACATCAGCAATGGCGAGATCGGCATCGCCGGATCGGGTACGCTCGATTATTCGGGACCGGAAGCGCGTCTCACGCTCGGCATGGCGGCAACGCCGATGCCTGCCTCCGTACTCAAACGCATCTGGCCGGTTCTGGTTGCGCCTGAAGTCCGCGAATGGACCATCGACCGCGTCGAGAAGGGAACGCTCCAACAACTCGACATCGCGATCAATGCGCCGACGCACACGCTGGTGCGCGGCGGGCCGCCGATTCCGGATGAAGGGCTTTCGATCAATTTTCTCGCCACGAACGTTACTGTGCGGCCTGTGGATGAAATGCCTTCGGTCCGCGACGGCGACATGAAGGGCCGCATCAGCGGGCGCACCGTTATGGTGACGGTCGCGCAGGGTTCGGTCGACACGCCGTCGGGACGCAAGCTGACGATGTCGGATTTTGTGTTCGAGGTCCCCGATCTTGTGCCAAAGCCGTCGCCTGCGCGCGTGCGTTTTCGCATTGAAGGACCGGTGCCTGCCGCCGCAGAAATTCTGCAATCGGACAGATTGAGCGACTTCAACGAAGCGACGATCGATCCCAACACGAGCAAGGGCACAATTGCCGCGATCGTGACGCTTGGCATGCCGTTGAAGAATGCGCTGACCAAAGCGGACACGACGTATTCCGTAAGTCTCGATCTCGGCTCTCTTGCGGTCGACAAGCTCGCGCTCAACCAGAAGCTCGAAGCGAATGCTTTGAAGATTGTTGCTGACAATCAGGGTTATCGCGTCAAGGGCGACGTCAAGATCGGCGGCCAGCCGGCCGCGCTCGATTATCGCAAGGTCAATGACGGCGATGCGGACGTGAAGCTGTCTGCGACGCTTGACGATGCCGCGCGCGCTCGCCTCGGTGTCGATCTCGGTTCAAGTTTGAGCGGTGCTATTCCGTTCAAGCTCGCCGGCAAGATCGGCGGCGACAAGGAAAATCGCTTCGGTGTCGAAGCCGATCTGACGCAAGCGAAAATAGACAATCTGTTGCCAGGCTGGACGAAGGTTGCGGGCAAATCCACAAAGATGACTTTCAATATCGTTCAGAAACCGCAAGGCACGCGGTTCGACGATATTCTGGTTGAAGGAAACGGCACGCTTATCAAGGGAACGCTGGAGGTTGACGAGAAGAACGATCTCGTCAGCGCATCCTTCCCGACATTCTCGCCTTCGGAGGGCGACAAGACGAATTTGAAGGCCGAACGCGCTCCCGACGGCGTTTTGAAGGTCACGATGCGCGGCGAAGTGTTCGACGGGCGCGGTTTCATCAAGAGCGCCATCTCCGGACGCGAGGGTGCCAAGGAAAAAGCAAAGAATTTCGATCTCGATGTCGATGCCAAAGTTGGCGCGATCGCTGGATATTATGGCGAAGCCTTGCGCAGCGTTGACGTCAAGCTGTCGCGGCGCAATGGCGCGATCAAGTCGTTCAGCATGGCAGGCAAGATCGGGCGCGATACGCCGGTGATCGGCGATCTGCGGCGGGCGCAAAATCGGGATGTGCTTTATCTTGAAACGAATGACGCCGGCGCGTTTTTCCGTTTCACCGATACTTACGCCAAGATGTTTGGCGGACAGATGTGGGTGGCGATGGATCCGCCGTCGGGCGATGCGACGGCAGCGCAGGAAGGGCTTCTCAACGCCAAGGACTTCGTCATCAAGGGCGAGACGGCGCTCGACCGCGCGGTTGCCAACAATCCAAACGGCACATCGCAGGGCATCGCGTTCTCGCGCATGCGTGCCGAGTTCACGCGGCAGGCCGGTCAGCTTCGGATCAAGGACGGTGTCGTGCGCGGACCGACCGTCGGCGCGACCATCGAAGGCAATATCGATTATCCCGGCAACGAGGTTCGCATGAGCGGCACCTTCGTTCCGCTATTCGGGTTGAACAACATGTTCGGGCAAATTCCAATCGTTGGCTTGTTTCTCGGCGGGGGCAGCAACGAAGGCCTGATCGGCATCACTTACGAAGTGGTGGGAACGCCGGGCGCTCCGGTGCTGCGGGTCAATCCGATTTCTGCGATGGCGCCGGGCGTCTTCCGCAAGATTTTTGAGTTCGGGACGGGCAAGCAGAATGCGCCGACCGATTTCCCGGCGCCGAACAATAACTAGTTCGGCGATTAGACCGGCTTAAGAAGTGCGTGACGCTTCTTTCCCATCGATAGCTTGATAACGCCTTCAGGCGTCAGGTTCGCCGGCGTCAGCGTCATCTTTTCGTCGGTCACGGGGGCATCGTTGACGCGAATACCGCCGGACTGAATTTGCCGGCGAGCTTCACCGTTCGATTTGACAAATCCGACGGCAACGTTCGCGGTGAGAATTCCGTAGCCCGCTTCGAGGTCTTTTCGCGAAATCTCGAATGTCGGCAGATTCTGCGCGACCGCGCCTTCTTCAAACGTCTGCCTGGCTGTATCGGACGCAGCATCCGCTGCGGCGCGCCCGTGAACGAGCGCGGTCGCTTCGGTGGCAAGGACTTTCTTGGCTTCGTTGATATCCTGTCCTTTAAGTGCTGCGAGCTTCGCAATCTCGTCGAGCGGCATCACCGTGAACAATCTTAGGAAACGATCGACGTCGGCATCTTCGGTGTTGCGCCAGAACTGCCAGTAATCGTAGGCACTCAGGCGATCCTTGTTGAGCCAGACGGCGCCGGCTGCGGTCTTGCCCATTTTCGCGCCGCCCGAAGTTGTCAGCAGCGGCGAGGTGAGTGCGAACAGTTGCGCGTTCGCCATGCGGCGGCCGAGATCGATGCCGTTGACGATATTTCCCCACTGATCGGAGCCGCCCATCTGCAACACGCAGCCGGTGCGCTTGTGCAGTTCGAGAAAATCGTAGGCCTGCAAGATCATGTAATTGAATTCGAGGAACGACAATTCATGCTGACGATCGAGGCGCATCTTCACGGAGTCGAACGACAACATGCGATTGACGGAGAAGTGCTTGCCGACGTCGCGCAGAAAATCGATGTAATTGAGCGGCGCCAGCCAGTCGTTGTTGTTCATCATCAGCGCATCGGTCTTGCCGTCGCCGAATTTCAGGAATTTGTTGAACACGGTGCGGATCCCGGCGAGGTTTGCCGCAATATCCGCATCGGTCAAAATCTTGCGGCTCTCATCCTTGCCCGAAGGATCGCCGACGCGAGTGGTTCCGCCGCCCATCAGGGCAATCGGCTTGTGGCCGGTCTGCTGCATCCAGTGCAGCATCATGATCGGCAGCAGCGAACCGACATGGAGAGAGGGCGCCGTGCAGTCGAATCCGATATAGCCTGTGATCGGTCCTTTCGCGGCGAGCGAGTCCAGTGCCTCAGGTTCGGAGACTTGATGGATGAAACCGCGGCTCGCCAGGACGTTAAGAAAATCAGATTTGTAGGCGCTCATTGTGAGGCTTCTCTTGATCGGCATTCATGATTTGCTGCGGCCTGTGGTGTATCAGGTCCGGCGTCGGATTCAACCGAGGAGCGCGCCTTGATGAAAGCGATCGGCCTGATGAGCGGAACGTCGCTGGACGGAATCGATGTTGCGCTGATCGAAACCGATGGCGAACGGATTCAGGCATTCGGCCCGACCGGCTACCGCGCCTATACTGACGAAGAGCGTTCACTGTTGCGCGGGGCGTTGGCGGAGGCCGTCAATGTCACCGACCGCTCGTCGCGGCCCGGTGCCCTGCGTCAGGCGGAGGAATTGGTCACACGCGTGCATGCCGAAAGCATCGAAGCATTCTTGGCAGCGCACGAGATCGATCGCCGCCAAATCGATGTCGTCGGCTTTCATGGACAGACGGTGCTGCATCGCCCGGATTCGAAATTGACGATTCAGATTGGCGATGGCCGCGCTCTGGCGGGGCAACTAGGAACATCGGTCGTGTTCGATTTTCGTGCGGCCGATGTGGCGCAAGGCGGGCAGGGCGCGCCTCTCGTGCCGGTCTATCATCGCGCGCTCGTTAACGCATTAAATCGCAACGGACCAACCGTCGTCGTGAATATCGGCGGCGTTGCGAACGTTACTTATATCGACGGTGACACGTTGATCGCCTGCGACACGGGACCGGGCAATGCGCTGCTCGACGATTTCATGCTGCGCGCGACCGGTCAGGCGGTTGATCGCGACGGACGCTTGGCGGCCAATGGCCGTGCGGACGATAACTGGATCGCGCGCGCTCTTGAGCATCCGTTCTTCGCAAAACCGATACCAAAATCGCTCGATCGCAACGACTTCGCATCGCTGACCGTTGGTCCGATGAAAGTCGAAGACGGCGCGGCGACACTCACGGCGCTCACGGCAGCCTCAATCGCCCGCATTTTGCCGTTTCTGCCGAGGCCGCCGCAGCAATGGATCGTCGTCGGAGGCGGCGCCAACAATCCGACTCTGATGCGGATGCTCCAAGACAGACTGTCGCCTGCGACTGTGGCGCGCGGGCATGACCTGGGATGGTCGGGCGATGCGGTCGAGGCGCAAGCCTTCGCCTATATGGCCGTCCGCAGCATCAAAGGCCTGCCGCTGACTTATCCCGGCACCACCGGCGTACCGAAACCCCTGACCGGCGGCATTCTCGCGAAACCGTGAATTCATGCGATTGCATGAATCTTGACATTCATGCAGATGCATCGTTTAATGCATGCAAGTGCATTAACTTAAGGATTCGCGATGCAAATCGGCGACACGGTTTTTCTGGCTATCCAAATCTGGCGTGCGACGCCCGCGATCATCTGCGCGACACGCCATCGCGTTACCGATGTGCTGGAGCGGAGTCGTCCCGTCCGCGGAGACGAAACATGACGGCCAAATTGAAGCTCATCAGTCATGCGCTTTGCCCTTACGTGCAGCGTGCGGTCATCGCACTGACGGAGAAGGGCGTGCCGTTCGAGCGGATCGATATCGATCTGAACAACAAGCCGGACTGGTTTCTGAAAATTTCGCCGCTCGGCAAAACGCCTGTTCTGGTCGTCGGCGACACGGCGATTTTCGAGTCCGCAGTCATCCTCGAATATCTGGAGGAGACGCAGCCAAATCCACTGCACCCGAAGGATGCTTTGAAGCGCGCAGAACATCGCGCGTGGATCGAGTTCAGTTCGGCTGCGCTCGGCGACATCTGGGGATTGGAAACGATCGCGGATGAAGCTGGCTTCGAGGCAAAGGCCAAACAGGCCGAAGCGCGTTTTGCAAAGCTGGAAGACCGCCTCGTCGCGGCGCCGTGGTTTGAAGGCACAGAATTCTCGCTGGTCGATGCGGTCTTTGCGCCGGCGTTTCGCTATTTCGACGTGTTCGACGAGATCGGCGATTTCGGCATCCTTGCCAATAAGCCGAAGATTGCGCGCTGGCGGAAGAGTCTTCGCGAGCGCGAGTCAGTGAAGAACGCGGTCGGCGCAAACTATCACGACTTGCTGCGTGCCTTCATGGTCAAGCACGGCGCCTATCTGTCCCGGCTGGATCGGCGTGCCGCCGCTTAAGGGCGCAGGTCCAGTTACAAGAATGGCGCGAGCCGGTCCCGCTCGCGCCATTTTTATTTTGAACAAAAGAGAGATCAGCGGACGTTGGCAAGCCGCATGTCGAGATAGGACGTGACCGATTCCATCAGCGGCTCGAGTTTGCCGTCGAAGAAGTGGTTGGCGCCGGGGATCACCTGCTGATCGATCACGATGCCTTTTTGCGTCTTCAGCTTCTCGACCAGCGTGTTCACATCCTTCTGCGGCACGACCATGTCCTTGTCGCCATGCACGATCAGGCCGGACGACGGGCAGGGCGCGAGGAACGAGAAGTCGTAGAGGTTTGCCGGAGGCGCAATCGAGATGAAGCCTTCGACTTCGGGGCGGCGCATCAGGAGCTGCATGCCGATCCACGCGCCGAACGAAAATCCGGCAACCCAGCACGCGCGCGCTTCGGGATTGATGGTCTGCGCCCAATCGAGCGCGGACGCTGCATCGGACAACTCGCCTGTACCGTGATCGAATGAACCCTGGCTGCGGCCGACGCCGCGGAAATTGAATCGCAGCACCGAAAAACCGCGCGCCACGAATGAGTAATACACCTGATAGACGATCTGATGGTTCATCGTGCCGTGGAACTGCGGATGCGGATGCAGCACCATCGCAATCGGCGCGTTTTTCTGTTTCGCCGGATGATAGCGGCCTTCGAGACGGCCGGCGGGGCCGGTGAAAATGACTTCAGGCATCGAGGATCCTTGAGCGGATGGTCAATCGACGTTGTGCGGGCTGTCAGCCTGTGCAAATGGAACGTCGATGGGTTGTCGGCGGGTCAGGACCCGCGAAGGCATGAATCTGAGGCCGCGTTCTAGCATAGGGCGCAGGGCGAAAATCAAGCATATTAAGAGGGTTCGGCGGGCCAAATGCACGGCTTTGCCGGGCGTTTGGCTGTCGCAGGAAGGCCCGTGTCGCGCGACCGAATCTATCTCGACTGGAATGCCACCACGCCGCTTCGCCCCGAAGCGCGCGCGGCAATGGCGTCGGCTCTGGATGCGATCGGCAACCCCTCGTCCGTTCACCAGGAAGGCCGCGCGGCGCGGAGTCTCGTGGAAGACGCGCGCGCAACTGTCGCGAAGGCTGTCGGCGCGCAATCGCGAAACGTGATTTTTACATCCGGCGGGACCGAGGCGAACGCACTTGCGCTCGCGCCGGGTCTGCATCGGCGCAATGGCGCGCTTGTGAAGCACCTGACCGTTTCGGCCATCGAGCATCCGTCGGTGCTCGCGGGCGGCCGGTTTTTATCCGGTGCCATCGCGCAAACGCCCGTCACGCAACAAGGCATCGTCGATCTTGACGCGCTTCAGTCGATGTTTAGCGATGACGGTCCTGCGCTGGTGTCCGTCATGCTCGCGAACAACGAAACGGGTGCAATCCAGCCGATCGCAGAAATTTCCGAACTGGTTCATGCAGCCGGTGGCGTTCTGCATGTCGATGCAATTCAGGCCTTCGGAAAAATTCCAATTGATTTGAGCGCACTCGGTGCGGACTGCATCACGCTGTCAGCACACAAGCTCGGGGGACCGAAAGGCGTTGGCGCGCTGGTGTTCACCGACGAACTTCAGGGATTGAACGCCGCGCTTCGCGGCGGCGGTCAGGAGCAGGGACGTCGCGCGGGAACGGAGAACGTCGCCGGAATTGCAGGCTTCGGTGCTGCCGTGAAAGCGGCGATGATGAGCATGCCGGATGAAGCCAAGCGGATGGTTTTGCTTCAGCGGCGGTTGGAGACGGGTTTGAAGGTCGGCCGGGGAGTCGTGATCTTTGCCGACTCCGTTCCGCGCCTGCCGAATACGACGCTTGTCACCGCACCCGGAATGAAAGCGGAAACCGCCGTGATCGCCTTCGATCTGGAGGGCGTTGCGGTGTCGTCGGGATCGGCCTGTTCGTCCGGGAAAGTGCAGCCATCGCATGTGCTTGCGGCGATGGGCGTTCCTGCAAATCTCGCGGCCGGAGCATTGCGCCTGAGTACCGGCTGGCAGACCTCCGAGGCGGACATTGACCGCACTCTTGAGGCTTGGAGAAAGCTGTCAGGTGTACTAGGTAGAGGATGAGCTATCGGCTTGAATGGTTCTAAACCTCGCGCATAAGCTGCGTCCAAGCCCTTCTACAACTTGATGGTCCACCGCGGTCCTTGAAACCGCGAGCGGAGGAATGAATGCCAGCCGTCCAGGAGACCGTCGATCGGGTTCGCCAGATCGACGTCGATCAATATCGATATGGATTTGAGACCATCATCGAGACCGACAAGGCGCCCAAGGGCCTGTCGGAAGAAACCGTCCGCTTCATTTCCGCGAAGAAAAACGAACCGGCATGGATGCTGGAGTGGCGTCTTGAGGCCTATCGCCGCTGGCTGACGATGGAAGAGCCGACCTGGGCGCGCGTTCACTATCCGAAGATTGACTATCAGGATCTGTACTACTACGCCGCGCCGAAGAAGAAGGCGCTGGCGTCGCTCGACGAAGTCGATCCGGAAATTCTCAAAACCTACGAGAAGCTCGGCATTCCGCTGCGCGAAGTCGAAATGCTCGAAGGCGTGGTGCGGCCGGAAGGCGAGCGCCGCGTTGCCGTCGATGCCGTGTTCGATTCTGTTTCGGTCGCAACGACGTTCCAGAAAGAACTGAAAGCCGCCGGCGTGATCTTCATGCCGATCTCCGAGGCGATCCGCGAGCATCCCGATCTGGTGAAGAAATATCTCGGCACCGTGGTGCCGACCTCCGACAATTATTTCGCGACGCTGAACTCGGCTGTGTTCTCGGACGGCTCGTTCGTCTACGTGCCGCCGGGCGTCCGCTGCCCGATGGAATTGTCGACCTACTTCCGCATCAACGAACGCAACACCGGCCAGTTCGAGCGCACGCTCATCATCGCCGACAAGGGCGCTTATGTTTCGTATCTCGAAGGCTGCACCGCTCCGCAGCGCGACGAGAACCAGTTGCATGCCGCCGTGGTCGAACTCGTCACGCTGGATGACGCCGAGATCAAGTACTCGACGGTGCAAAACTGGTATCCGGGCAATTCAGAAGGCAAGGGCGGCATCTACAACTTCGTCACCAAGCGCGGCGATTGCCGCGGCAAAAATTCCAAGATTTCCTGGACACAGGTCGAGACCGGTTCTGCGATCACCTGGAAATATCCGAGCTGCATTCTGCGCGGCGACAATTCGCGCGGCGAGTTCTACTCGATTGCAATTTCCAACGGTTATCAGCAGGTCGATTCCGGCACCAAGATGATTCATCTGGGCAAGAACACGACCAGCCGCATTATCTCGAAGGGCATCGCGGCCGGTGTGTCGCAGAATACTTATCGCGGTCTCGTCACCGCGCATCGCAAGGCAACCGGCGCACGCAACTTCACGGCGTGCGATTCGCTTCTGATCGGCGACAAGTGCGGCGCGCACACGGTGCCGTATATCGAAGCCAAGAATTCGTCGGCGCTGTTCGAGCACGAGGCGACGACGTCGAAGATTTCCGAGGACATGCTGTTTTACTGCATCCAGCGCGGCCTCTCGCAGGAAGAAGCGGTGGCGCTCGTCGTCAACGGCTTCGTCAAGGACGTGTTGCAGCAGTTGCCGATGGAATTTGCGGTCGAGGCGCAGAAGCTGATCTCGATTTCGCTGGAAGGAAGTGTGGGATGACCGCGTTACTGCAAGTCAAAGGCCTCAAGGTTCAGGTGGAAGACAACGAGATTCTCCACGGTCTCGATCTCACAGTGAACGCAGGCGAAGTTCACGCCGTCATGGGCCCGAACGGTTCCGGTAAATCGACCCTGTCCCATGTCATCGCAGGCAAGCCGGGCTATGACGTGACTGCGGGAGAAATTCTGTTCAAGGGCGAAGACCTTTTGGAAATGGCGCCGGACGAGCGCGCCGCCAAGGGCGTATTCCTCGCATTCCAGTATCCGGTGGAGATTCCGGGCGTCGCGACCATGACCTTTTTGCGCACGGCGCTGAACGCGCAGCGCAAGGCGCGCGGCGAAAGCGAATTTTCGACACCTGATTTTCTGAAGAAGGTTCGCGAAGTGGCGAACTCACTGAACATCCCGATGGACATGATGAAGCGCGGTGTCAATGTCGGCTTCTCCGGCGGTGAAAAGAAGCGCAACGAAGTCTTGCAGATGGCGCTGTTTCAGCCGTCGCTCTGCATTCTCGACGAAATGGATTCGGGTCTCGACATCGACGCGCTGCGTGTCGCGGCCGACGGCGTCAACGCGTTGCGCTCGAAGGATCGCGCGATGGTGGTCATCACGCACTATCAGCGCCTGCTGAACTACATCGTTCCGGATTTCGTCCACGTCATGTCAAAGGGCCGTGTCGTCAAGAGCGGCGGCAAGGAACTGGCGCTGGAGCTTGAAAAATCCGGCTACGCGCAATTTGAAGACAAGGCGGCGTAAATCCGATGAACGTTGCGGTGGCAAAAACCAACGACGCGCAGGCGGTCGGCAACTTGTTTGCCGTTGCGCGCGACAGGCTGCCGGGCAAGGGCGCGGTCGCGTCCGCACGGCAGAAAGCATTCGAGACGTTCCGGCGTATCGGCTTGCCCCACCGCCGGCTGGAAGACTGGAAATATACCGATCTTCGGGTTTCGATGCGCGAGGTCGCGCCGCTGGCGCCGCCGCCCGATAAGGCAGCTCTCAGCTGCGCGGGCGATGCGCTGGAATCGTACCCGACTGATAGCGCGCGCACGCTTGTGCTGGTCGACGGCGCGTTCGCGCCGCAGCTGTCCAATATCGCGAAGCTCGAGAAGGGTCTGACGATCCGCCCGCTCCGCGATGTGCTGGAATCGGGCGATGGGGCGATGCAGTCGCGTTTGACGGCTTCCGCAATTTCGGCCGATCCGATGATCGCATTGAACACCGCGATGATGACGGATGGCGTTGTTGTCGAACTCGCCGACGGCCTCGAACTTTCGCTGCCGCTTCACATCGTTCATATTTCGACGGCCAAGAACGCCGCCGTATTTACCCGCTCGCTTCTGCATGTCGGCAACAATGCAAAAGCGACTTTGGTCGAGCGATTTATCGCGGCCGAAGGTGCAGATGCTTATCAGGTTCACGATGCGCTCATTGCCTCGATCGGCGATCATGCCAGGCTCGACCATGTGCGCCTGATGGAAGACGCGCGCGATGCGTTTAACATTTCGACCGGTATTGTTACGGTCGGTAGCCACTCGCATTTCAATACGTTCTGCATGACCTCAGGCGGCACCTTGAGCCGCTACCAGGCGTTCATAAAATGCGCCGGCGAACATTCGAGCGTCACCACCAATGGCGTGAATTTGCTCAACGGCACTCAGCACGGCGATACGACGCTGGTTCTCGATCACGCCGTGCCGAACTGTTCGAGCCGGGAAGTGTTTCGCTCGGTACTCGACGATCGCGGACATTCGGTGTTTCAGGGCCGCATCAACGTGCATCCCGACGCGCAGAAGACCGACGCCAAGATGATGACGCGCGCTCTTCTATTGTCGGATGAAGCGGAAGCCGACAACAAGCCGGAGCTCGAGATTTTTGCGGACGACGTGACCTGCGGTCACGGTGCAACAACCGGCGCGCTCGACGAGAGCCTGCTGTTTTATCTGCGGGCGCGGGGATTGTCGGAAAAGGAAGCGCAGGCGCTTCTGATTGCGGCTTTCGTGGGCGAAACGATCGAATCCATCGTCAGCGACGATCTGCGGGACGTCGCGATGGCCACTGCCGAACGGTGGCTGGCGGCGCGGGGGTGAACATGCACCCGGCGGTCGCGAATGGTTCCTACGATGTTGAACTGGTCCGCAAGGACTTCCCGGCGCTTGCCCAGAAAATCTACGGCAAGCCGCTGGTGTATCTCGATAACGCCGCCTCCGCGCAGAAGCCGAATGCGGTTCTCGACCGCATGATGGATGCCTACAAGTTCAACTACGCCAATGTTCACCGCGGATTGCATTACCTCGCGAATGCGGCGACCGATGCCTATGAGGGCGGCCGCGCAAAAGTCGCGAAATTCCTCAATGCCAAACGCAACGAAGAGATCATTTTCACACGCAATGCGACCGAGGCGATCAACCTCGTCGCATCGTCGTGGGGCGAGCCGAACATCAAGGCCGGCGATGAAATCGTGCTCTCGATCATGGAGCATCACTCCAATATCGTGCCGTGGCATTTTCTTCGCGAGCGGCAGGGCGCTGTCATCAAATGGGCGCCGGTCGACGATGAAGGCAACTTCCTGATCGACGAATTCGAGAAGCTGCTGACGCCAAAGACCAAGCTCGTCGCCATCACGCAAATGTCGAACGCGCTAGGCACTGTTGTGCCGGTCAAGGACGTCGTTAAAATCGCGCATGCGCACGGCATTCCCGTGCTCGTCGATGGCAGTCAGGCTGCCGTGCACCTTGCCATCGATGTGCAGGACATCGATTGCGACTTTTACGTTTTCACCGGCCATAAACTTTACGGTCCGACCGGTATTGGCGTGCTGTATGCGAAGTACGACAACCTGGTCGCAATGCGCCCCTACAACGGCGGCGGCGAGATGATCCGTGAAGTTGCGAGGGATTGGGTCACTTACGGTGATCCGCCGCACAAATTCGAGGCCGGCACGCCTGCAATCGTGGAATCCGTCGCGCTTGGGGCGGCGATCGACTATGTGGACTCCATCGGCAAGGAGCGCATTGCCAAACATGAGCACGATCTTCTTGGCTATGCGACGGGCAAGCTGCGCGAGATCAATTCGCTGCGCATCATCGGCAATGCGAAGGATAAAGGGCCGGTCATTTCGTTCGAGATGAAGGGCGCGCATCCGCACGACATTGCCACCGTCATCGACAGGAGCGGGATCGCGGTTCGCGCCGGGACCCATTGCGTGATGCCGCTTCTGGAACGATTCAATGTCACCGCAACGTGCCGCGCATCGTTCGGCATGTATAATACGCGCGCTGAGGTCGATCAGCTTGCGCAGGCGCTTATCAAGGCGCGGGAGTTGTTTTCATGAACGATACAGTTCAGGCCACCGAAGCGTCGCGAAAGTTCGACACCAGTTCGGCCTTGCCGCCGGAGGAAACCGAACGCCTCGGCACCGATATCGTCGCCGCTTTGAAGACGGTGTTCGATCCGGAAATTCCGGCGGACATCTACGAACTGGGTCTGATCTACAAGGTGGACATCAAGGATGACCGCTCGGTCGATGTCCAGATGACACTGACGACGCCGAATTGCCCGGCAGCCGGTGAATTGCCGACGATGGTGGAGAACGCGGTCGCCAGCGTCGCGGGCGTCGGCCCGGTCAGCGTGAATGTGGTCTGGGAGCCGACATGGACGCCGGATCGGATGTCCGACGAGGCACGCCTCGTTCTCAACATGTGGTGAGTTGAAGTCTTTACGATTCGGGACGTAATCTGAACGAGTTCGGCTTGAACGGCCGCAGGAAATCGCCAAATGACCGGTATGATGCCAAATAGCCCAACGCCTGTAGCGAAGCCCGTGCCCCGTCCGCGGCCTCAGGTCATGCGCCTGACGGACGCTGCTGCTGAGCGCGTGAAGGAGCTTTCGGCCCGTGCGGATTCGCAGATCGTAGGTTTGCGCGTCGGCATCAAGAACGGCGGCTGCGCTGGCCAGTCCTATACCGTCGAATACGCCCACGATGTCCGCCCGACCGACGAGGTTGTGGAAGACAAGGGCGTGAAGGTGCTGGTCGACCCGAAGGCCGTGCTGTTTCTGCTCGGCACCGAGATGGATTACAAGGCCGACAGGATGCAGGCCCAGTTCGTGTTCAACAACCCGAACCAGATCAGCGCCTGCGGTTGCGGCGAGTCCGTGCAGCTGACGCCCGCCAAGGCCGGCAGCTAGTTTATCGCGGTTCATTCGATGGACCGCGATTTCCTCCTCGAACTATTTTCAGAATTCGGTCCGATTGCGCTGCGCCGCATGTTCAGCGGCTTCGGCATCGCCGCCGACGGCGTCAATTTTGCGATGGCGTTGCGCGCGGGCCTGATCTTTCGCGTCGACGATGTAACCGTCGGACGATACGAAGCCGAAGGCTGCAAGCCGTTTCAATACGAAACCAGCAAGAAGTCCGTTGTCGTGAAGTCGTATTGGCATGTGCCGGAGCGCCTGTACGACGATCCGGAGGAATTGGCCATCTGGGCGCGCGAAGCGGTGGGGGCCGCCCACCGCAACGCCGCGAAGAAGGCAAAGCGATCATCCAAGAAGAGGATTGCCAAGAAGCCGCCAAAGCGGGCGACCGCTCAGCATCGCAAACGTAAAACCAGGAAGCCAGCGAAGAAGAAGCGTCAGGCGACCTGAACGCGGTCGACCGGCGAGAACTCCGGATCCGCTTCGCAAATGACGCGGTTACGTCCGTTGCGCTTGGCCGCATAAAGGCATGCGTCTGCGCGCTCGATGAACGCGTCGGTGTCGTCGCCCGGTTGCAGCATCGACACGCCGACCGAGATCGTCACGCGGCCGAGAATTTCGCCGGTGGATTTCTTCTTGAGCTGCTTCGACATGACCGCGCGGCGGATGTTGTCGGCGACGGTCAGCGCCTGACGAAGTGCGGTGTTTGGCAACACAACCGCGAATTCTTCGCCGCCGTAGCGCGCAGTGATGTCCTGTCCCTTGATTGTCTGCTTGAGCGACATTGCCACGAGACGCAACACCTGGTCTCCGGTGAGGTGGCCGTAATTGTCGTTGAACGATTTAAAGTGGTCTATATCGAGCATCAGAAGCGTCAGCGGTTCGCCGTTGGCGACGGCCTGCTCGACGGCAGTCTCGATCGCGCGGTCGAAGAACTTGCGGTTGCCGAGCGACGTCAGCGGATCGGTCAGGCTTTCGACACGGATCGCTTCGAGACTCTGTTGCAGGTGGCCGATCTCCTGCTTCGACGCGGTCAGGCGTGACTCGAGTGCTTTGTTGGTTTCCTGCATCTCGCGCGTCGATGCGACGAGTGCTTCGACGACGGCCTTCACCTGATCGCGGTCTTTGGCCTTGTCGAGCTTTTGCGTTGCGCCCTCAAGACTGGCGTCGAAGCTCGTCGTCATGCCGAGCGCATCCGTAATCAGCGTCATGACGTCATCGATCTCGTTGATGACGCGCGAGCCGACCTGGTCGATGCGATCGGTTGTTTTGATTTGGGAAAGATAGGTTTCGTAGATTTGCTCGAGCTCGGCCTCGGTGATCTTGCCGTTGCGGGCGAGCGTCTCGTTGATGATCTTGTTCAGCGCCGAGTTGTAACCCGTCGCGTAGACGTACCAGATTTCGTAATTGCGCGGCACCGCCGTCTGGCGCAGGGATCGGATTTGACCCAAAGCGACTTCTGCGAACGCCATCGTGCGTTCATGTTCTTCAAGGAGGCCAATCACGTTCCGTGTCCCCAAAGCAGGCTTCTGCCTGCCGTCCTTGCGTTCGGCGAATTACTTAAAAATGTCGCGGTCAAGTTAAGGGACGAGGATGAACGACCCGTAAACGGGTTCCATAGGGATTAGTTGGCGGGAGGACTTGGTTAACCGCGTGCGCGGATGGGGCGCAGGAGGAAAGCCGGCAAATGAGAACTATCCGCGGGCTCTGAATGCTGCTCCCGCGTCGACGGGGCAGGTGCTTCGCGGCCGATGGAAGGCGGCTGGGCCGTCACCGCAGGCGCTTTGGCCGGAGAACGGTTGCCGGATTTTGCGCCGTTCGACTTGTTCCGGCCGCCCCGTTTGCGCTGACGATCGCGAGGCTTGCGATCCTCGCTCGATGCTTCGGGGTGGGTTTCCTGTCGTGACGATGAGGTCTCGTTGTGGGAGACTTCGACGTTCGCCTGGGCGATCGGTTGTCCGATGAGCTTTTCAATGGCGAGAACCGATTTCTGATCGGCCGGAGAGACGAGGGAGATCGCAGTGCCGAGGCGGCCCGCGCGGCCGGTTCGGCCTATGCGATGGACATAGTCATCGGGATGATGCGGAACATCGAAATTGAAGACATGGCTGACTTCGGGAATGTCGAGACCGCGTGCAGCGACATCGGAAGCGACAAGCAGGGGCAGCTCGCCCTTGCGGAATTGATCGAGCGACGCAGTACGCGCCGACTGATCCATGTCGCCGTGAAGTGCGCCGACGCTGAACCCGTGCTTTTGCAACGACTTGTAGAGCAGCGCGACTTCGCGCTTGCGGTTGCAGAAGATGATCGCGTTTTTCAAATCCTTCGCATCGCGCAATAACTGCCGCAGCATCTCGCGCTTTTCGTGCGGCTCACGGCCGACAGCCACCTGGGACTGCGTGACGGTGACGGCGGTGGAGGCAGGCTTCGAGACCTCGATGCGGACGGGATTGTGCAGGAAAGTGTCGGTGATGCGGCGAATTTCGGAAGGCATGGTCGCCGTGAAGAACAGCGTCTGGCGGGTGAACGGGACCAGCTTGCAGATACGCTCGATGTCGGGAATGAATCCCATGTCGAGCATGCGGTCGGCTTCGTCGATCACCAGCACTTCGATGCCGGTCAGCAACAGCTTGCCGCGCTCGGTGTGATCGAGCAGCCGGCCCGGCGTTGCGATCAATACATCGACGCCGCGCGACAATTTGAGATCCTGATCGCCGAACGATACGCCGCCGATAAGCAACGCGACGTTGAGCTTCTGGCCGGCGCCGTATTTGTCGAAGTTTTCTTTGACTTGGGCTGCGAGTTCGCGCGTCGGCTCGAGAATGAGCGTGCGCGGCATCAGTGCGCGGGCGCGGCCTTTCTCAAGCAGCGTAATCATCGGCAGTGTAAACGCCGCAGTCTTGCCGGTGCCGGTCTGCGCGATGCCGAGAACGTCCTTGCGTGCAAGGACGTGAGGGATGGCTTGTTCCTGGATCGGAGTGGGGGTGGTGTAACCGGTTGCCGCGACGGCCGCGAGAACCTTGTCGGACAAGCCGAGATTGGAAAAGGACATTGAGCCTCTGTTTTGGGCACGATCTCTTCCGAAAACCGGAAGACCACTTTTCGGGATCATGCCTCTGGTCGAAATCGCCGTTCGGACTCTTGAAACTGGCTGTCGCGCTCACCCCGGAACGGCACGCTTTTAGGGCACGGGGAGGTCATCTTCGCCGACAGACGGCTGGCCGGAAAATCGCGTTTCGAATCCGGCCGCGTTGCAAGGGAACATAGGCGCGAAACATTTAAAGTCAATGAAATACGCCCGAAATGCCCTGAAAAACCATAATGGGACAAGGCTTTAGGAGCCGAAAAGGTATCACGTCGGCCAAAGTACGGAAGCCGATGGTGCTCCACATCGTTAGGTTCGTGGCACAATGCGTATAGCGCCAGTCATCGACGAAATATCGAGACCGGACTCGCGCGGTCGACACGAACTGGTTTGGCGGCAATAACAGGTATGGCGAAATGACTGACGGAAGCGGGCGCGATAGAATCTTCTCAACGCAATGCTGCATCGTCGGAGGCGGTCCTGCCGGAATGATGCTCGGCTATCTGCTTGGCCGCGCCGGAATCAAAACGGTCGTACTCGAAAAGCACGCTGACTTTTTCCGGGATTTTCGCGGCGACACCGTGCACCCGTCCACGATGAAGGTGATGCAGGAACTTGGGCTGCTCGATGAGTTTTTGAAAGTGCCGCATCAAATCGTGGAGATCATGGAGGGCATCTTCGGCAACACGACGATACGGCTTGCCGACCTGCGGCGGCTGAATACCCCGTGTCCTTATATTGCGTTTATGCCGCAATGGGATTTTTTGAATTTTCTTGAGGACAAGGGCAGGCGCTTTTCAAAACTTCAGGTTCTCAAAAATACGGAAGCCGTCGACATCATCAAGACCGGCGAACGTATTGCCGGCGTTGTCGCCAAGTCGCCGGACGGAAATCTTCACATCACGGCCGATCTGACGGTTGCCTGCGACGGGCGGCACTCGACCTTGCGTGATTTAGCCGGACTTACGGTTGAGGATATCGGCGCGCCGATCGATGTGCTGTGGTTCCGCGTTGGCAAAACGAAGGCCGACAGCGACGGCGTGTTTGCCCGCATCAAGGCCGGGCAAATGATGGTGATGCTCGATCGCGACGATTATTGGCAGTGCGCCTATGTTATTGCGAAAGGCGGCATCGAAGCCATCAAGGCGCGCGGTCTCGATGCGTTTCGCTCCAATGTCGCTTCGCTTGCGCCGGTGCTCGCAAAAAACATCGGCGACGTAAAATCGTGGGACGATGTGAAGCTGCTCACCGTGACCATCGATAGGCTGAAACAATGGGCGCTGCCGGGATTGCTTTGTATCGGGGATGCAGCGCACGCGATGTCTCCGGTGGGGGGCGTCGGCGTCAACCTCGCGGTTCAGGATGCTGTCGCGACCGCAAATTTATTGTTCGACAAGTTTGGCAATGGCGGGCCGTCACTCGCCGATCTGGAAAAAATTCAGGAACGCAGGTCGTTTCCCGTTCGCGTGACGCAAGGTATGCAGGTGATCGTACAGAACAATCTCATCAACCGGGCAATTTCAGAGAAGAATCTGGAGCCGCCGTTGGTGATGAAGCTCGTGACCAGATTTCCCTGGCTGCAAGGCATCACCGCGCGCGCCATCGGAATTGGTGTCCGGCCCGAGCATGTTCATTCCATTGAGGCGTAAATTTTAGCTGCGCCGGGATAGCAGGATCAGGATGAGGCCGGCTGCGGCGAGTCCCGCGCCGTAATAAGCCCATTTGATCTGGCTGATCATGAAGCTGGATTGCGGGTAGGGGAAATAGCTTGTGCCTTGACCGATCCAGATGAGGCCGACGAGAATAGCAAAGATGCCAAAGGTAAGAATGACGGTTTTCATGCCGAAGATACGTCGGATTCTCTGGCGAGTTTCAGATGCTAGACATCCAGCAGGGCTTCGTTTGCGAATTCGGCCTTCTCGGAAATAAACGCGAAACGCGATTCAGCTTTGGTGCCCATCAATCGCTCCACGGAGTCCGCAGTGCCGGAACGATCGTCTGCGAGCAACACCACGCGCAGCATGGTGCGCTTGGACGGATCCATCGTGGTTTCCTTCAACTGCGCCGGCATCATTTCGCCGAGGCCCTTGAATCGGCCGATATCGACTTTGGCGTTGGCGTGGAATTCTTTTTTCAGCAATTCGTCGCGATGTTTCTCGTCGCGCGCATAAACGGTTTTTGCGCCATGCGTGAGACGATAGAGCGGCGGCACCGCGAGGAACAGATGACCTTCATGGATGAGGCGCGGCATCTGCCGGTAAAAGAAAGTAATCAGCAATGACGCAATGTGCGCGCCGTCGACGTCGGCGTCGGTCATGATGATGATCCGGCCGTAGCGCAAATCTTCCTGCCTGTAATGCGCGCCGGTGCCGCAGCCGATCGCCTGCATGAGGTCGGCAATCTGTGCGTTGGCAGCCATCTTGTCGCGCGTGGCGGATGCGACGTTCAGAATCTTGCCGCGCAAGGGCAGGATCGCCTGCGTCTTGCGGTCGCGCGCCTGCTTGGCGCTGCCGCCTGCGGAGTCGCCCTCGACGATAAATAGTTCCGAACCTTCGGCAGCCGTATTCGTGCAGTCGGCGAGCTTGCCGGGCAGGCGCAGTTTTTTTACCGCCGTCTTGCGGGAGATTTCCTTTTCCTGACGGCGGCGTAGCCGCTCGTCGGCGCGTTCGACGACGAATTCCAGCAGCTTGTTGGCCTGAAGCGGATTTGCGGACAGCCAGTGATCGAACGGGTCTTTAATCGCCTGCTCGACGATGCGTTGCGCTTCGGCAGTCGCAAGACGATCCTTGGTCTGTCCCTGGAACTCCGGTTCGCGCACAAATACCGAAAGCATCGCGGCAGCGCCGACCATCACGTCTTCGGATGTAATCGAGGAAGCCTTCTTGCCTTGTCCGACGCGTTCGGCGTGGTCCTTCAGTCCGCGCAGCAGCGCGCTGCGAAATCCCGCTTCGTGGGTGCCGCCATCGGGTGTCGGCACCGTGTTTGTGTAGGACGACAGAAATCCGTCGGCATCCGCAGTCCACGCCACCGCCCATTCGCAAGCGCCGTGCGCGCCGTTGCGGCCGGACTTGCCGGAGAAAATTTCGGGATGGACGAGCGTGTCCGCATGAATGGCGGCAGCGAGATAATCCTTGAGCCCGCCCGGAAAGTGGAATGTATCTTCCGCCGGAACGTCGTCGATGCCCTTGAGCAATTCCTTGTCGCAGCGCCAGCGGATTTCGACGCCGCCGAACAGATAAGCTTTCGAGCGCGCCATCTTGAAAAGACGCTGCGGCTTGAATGTCGCCTTCGCGCCGAAAATGTCGGCATCGGGATGAAAGCGCACGCGCGTTCCGCGCCGATTGCCGATTTTGCCAAGCTCTTCGAGTTTGCCTTTCGGCTTGCCGCGCGCGAATGTCATCTTGTAGAGGCGCTGGTTGCGCGCGACTTCGACTTCCATCACATCGGACAGCGCGTTGACGACCGATACGCCGACGCCATGCAGACCGCCGGACGTTTCATAAACCTTCGAGTCGAACTTGCCGCCCGCATGAAGCGTGCACATGATGACTTCGAGCGCGGATTTGTTCTTGAATTTCGGATGCGGATCGACCGGAATGCCGCGGCCGTTGTCGCTGACGGTCAGAAATCCGTCCGCGCCGAGATGAACTTCGATGAACGAAGCGTGGCCCGCAAGCGCCTCGTCCATGGAGTTGTCGATGACTTCGGCAAACAGATGATGCAGAGCTTTCTCGTCGGTGCCGCCGATATACATGCCGGGTCGGCGGCGGACAGGTTCCAGGCCCTCAAGAACTTCAATGTCGCGGGCGGTATACCCGGCCTCAGCGCCCGAGGCGCGTGCCGCCGACTTGCCGGCTCCGCGAGATCTTCGTTCCGACGCTGAGAACAGATCGCGCGAGTTCTTTCCCTTCGGCTTCGCCTTGGCGGCCGGTTTCGCCTTTTTTTTCAGTGGTTTTGCCATGGATGTAATGTCTTATAGGCCGAGCATTGTGGTCGAATCACGTTTCACGACTATGCCATGGATGGGGCACCAGATGTGATCGCAGGCTGCGGTCGCAGATAACGCCCGGCGTGCTACAGAACCGTCGGCAAAGCGCGGTTGAGATAGGGAACCTGCATGGGATTGGAAGACACGGTCCGCGGAGTCATCGGCTTCGTGCGTGACCACCAGGCATGGGCCCCGCCCATTGTATTCGCGCTGGCCTTCGGTGAATCGCTTGCGTTCGTTTCGCTGCTGATCCCCGCCTGGGGTGCGCTGGTCGGCATCGGCGCGCTGATCGGTGCGAGCGATATTGCATTCTGGCCCGTGTGGATTGCCGGTGCAGTCGGGGCTGCTCTTGGCGATTGGGTATCTTACTGGTTCGGATTCAAATTCAAGAACCATGTCGCGGAGATGTGGCCGCTATCCAAATATCCCGATTTGATTCCGCGCACGGAGGCGTTCGTGAAGCGATGGGGCGTGCCGAGTATTTTCGTCGGACGCTTCTTCGGACCTTTGCGCGCCGCCGTGCCGCTGGTCGCCGGAATATTCGAGATGCCGTACTGGCGCTTTCAATTTGCGAATTTTACGTCGGCCTTTGTTTGGTGCGCCGCACTTCTGCTGTTCGGCGACGTGATCTCCATGATCGTCGAGTGGTTCTGGCGGATTGTTTAGCCCCCAGGCCGGGCGGAATATTCATCGGCGAACGGTGTTGCGTCCGGCAGCGGTGCAGTTCAATCGCGCCGTCGTGATCGTGAGCCGGGCATTTATTCCATAAAATGAAGCCCGGCACTTCGCTCGCAAATATTCAAAAAAGTGAACGGGAGAGACCAGATGAATTTGACACGACGCCATGCCCTGGCGGGTGCAGCCGCGCTTGCAGCTGCTCCGCTGTTTCCGGCGCTGCCCGCAAAAGCAGCGGCGCCTGCCTTTGGAAAGCAGGCTGCGAGCTTCTATCGCTACGAGGTCGGCGACGCCGAGGTGACGGTTGTTTCCGACGGGTCAGTGACGTTTCCGCTCGGCGACACTTTTGTCCTGAATGCAAAAAAGGATGAAGTGAACGCGGCGCTCGCAAAGGCATTCCGCCCTGTCGATAAAATGACAATCTTCTTTGGCCCCATCGTCATTAACAATGGCGGAAAACTTATTGTCGTCGACACTGGTAACGGTCCGGGTGGCTTCACGGGCAGCAAGGGCGCCAACGGCCAGTTCGCAAACAATCTTGTTGCGGCCGGCATCGATCCGAAATCGGTGGATACGGTCGTGATCTCGCATTTCCATTCCGACCACATCAACGGCTTGTTGACCGCCGACAATGAGCTTGCATTCCCGAATGCCGAAGTTCTCGTTCCGGCGACCGAGTGGAAATACTTCATGGACGACGGCGAGATGGGCAAGCAGACCACTGATCGCATGAAGGGCGTGTTCAGCAATGCGCGCCGCGTGTTCGACGCGGGGTTGAAGAAGAAGGTGACGCCTTACGAATGGGGTAAGGATGTTGCCCCCGGTATGACCTCGGTTTCAACGATCGGTCACACCCCCGGCCACACGTCGTTCGTGCTCTCGTCGGGCTCGGACAGCGTCTTCATCCAGTCCGACGTGACGAACGATCCTGACCTGTTCGCGCGAAATCCGGGCTGGCATGTGATGTTCGATCAGGACCCCGATCTGGCAGAGACAACACGCCGCAAAATCTTCGATATGGTTTCTGCGGACAAAATGAAGGTGCAGGGCTATCATTATCCGTTCCCCGGACTGGCCAATCTTGAGAAAGATGCCACCGGTTATCGCTGGGTGCCCGCACCGTGGAATCCCTCGATCTGATCGCTGCCTGACTTGACCAAACATGGGCGCGGACCTATATCCGCGCCCATGATCGACGCTTACGCCATCGCACCTCTTCGCCGCCGCCGCGCCATCGCGGTATGGGCGGCTGATCGCGTCTGATCGTCGCCAATGCCGCCGGATACGGTCCGCGGCATCTTGTTTCCATCCAAAACTTGCCGCATGACCTGACCCGGTGGCCGTTTGAACACCCACGGCTAAGGACAGATCATGGCTGAGAAAAAGAAAATCGGCATCCTCGGAGCGTCCGGATACACCGGCGCCGAGCTGGTGCGCCTGCTGCTGCGCCATCCCCGTGTCGAGATCGTGCTTCTGACCGCTGACCGGCGGGCAGGGCAGATGATGGGCGACGTGTTTCCGCAATTCGCGCCGTATGACCTGCCGCGTCTCGTCACTATCGATGAAGTCGATTGGGCAAAAGCCAGACTCGATCTGGTTTTCTGCGCGCTGCCGCATGCAACCACGCAGAAGGTGCTGAAGGACTTGCTGGCGAAAGCGCCGGAAACGAAGGTCGTCGATCTGTCGGCGGATTTCCGGCTGGAAGATCCTGTTGCCTACGCGAAATGGTACGGTCACGAGCACCACGCGCTCGAACTTCAGAAGGAAGCGGTTTACGGGCTGTCCGAAATCTATCGGCGCGACATCAGAAAGGCGCGGCTCGTCGCCAATCCGGGCTGCTACACGACCTGCGCGCAATTGCCGCTGATTCCGCTGCTCAAGGCGAAGGCCATCGAGATCGACGACATCGTCATCGACGCGAAGTCAGGCATGACCGGCGCGGGGCGCTCGGCGAAAGAGGAAATGCTGTTCTCGGAAGTGTCGGAAGGTTTCCACGCCTATGGCGTCGGTCAGCACCGGCATATGTCCGAACTCGATCAGGAATTTTCCAAGGCGGCAGGCAAAAACGTTGTTGCGAGCTTCACGCCGCATCTGGTGCCGATGAATCGCGGCATCTTCTCGACGATCTATGTGCGCGGACGGCGTGGCAAGATCGCGCAGGATCTGCACGAGATACTCGTCAAGCAATACGAGAAGGAGCCGTTCGTTTACGTGCTGCCGTTCGGCAAGATGCCGCAGTCGCGGCATGTGCGCGGATCGAACATGACGTTCATCGGCGTGACGGCGGATCGCATCGCGGGCCGTGCGATCATCATTTCGACGCTCGACAATCTGACCAAGGGCGCTTCGGGGCAGGCCGTGCAGAACATGAATATCATGCTCGGCTTCAGCGAAGGCGCTGGCATCGATCAGCCGGCGATGTTTCCTTAAATTGCAGGTTGCAAAACAAAAAAGGGACGGCACGAGCCGTCCCTTTTTCTTTGCATCGAATATTTCAGACGACCTTGAAAATTCCGAGCGCAAGCACGGCCTGCGCGACAAACCCGACCGTGAAAGCGAGCGTGCGGAGCACCGGAACGCCAATCGTATAAACGATCAGATGTGCGAGCCGCGCCCAGAAATAAACGGCGCAGGCGAGAACCGTCCACTTCGACGAATAGTCGATCGCGTTCAGGATCAGCACGAGCGGCGCGAAGATGACGAGGTTTTCGACCGCATTGTCGTGCGCGAACATCATGCGGTTCGCCCATTCGGCCTGTGCCTTGTCCTTGCGGGACGGGTTGGCCATTGCGCCGCCGAGGCCGCGCACCTGACAACGGTTGAGGATGTAAGGTACCCACAACAGACCGGTGAGAATGACTGTCAGCGTCAGCCAGAACAATTCGCGTGTCATCGGCGTTTCCCTTCAATGTTTCAGCGGATAAGTCCGCCCCGGCAAAATCTGTCCCGCGCACTTTTGCCCTCAGCTGAGGGCCGAATCCAGCGACATATTGTCTAGGGGAGTTTTATCCGTTGGAAGGGATTCGGCCAATGACAGCAAGCTCGATTTCAACGCCTTAGGCGTCAGGCGCGAACCCGCACATAGCGGCCGGGAGCGTCTTCGATTGCGGGCATGGGTCCAGTGCCCGGGTCGCGCGCCGGAACAGTCTCTGCATCGATGGTTTCGAGCCAGGCGCGCCAATCGGGCCACCATGACCCCTCGTGCTCTTCGGCGCCTCTTTCCCAATCGGCGAGCGTCATGTCGCGGATATTGTCGTTGGTCCAGTATTGATATTTGCCGAGGGCGGGCGGATTCACGACGCCCGCGATATGGCCCGAGCCCGCAAGCACATATCGCACCGGCCCGCCGAAGAACTGCGAACCGTAGAGCACCGATTCGGCAGGTGCGATGTGGTCTTCGCGTGTCGCGAGATTGTAGATCGGCACCTTCACTTTCGACAGATCGAGCACCGTGTTGTCGAGGATCATCGATCCGGTCGAAAGCCTGTTCTCCAGATAGCAGTTGCGCAGATAGAACGAATGATTGGCCGCCGGCATGCGCGTCGCGTCGGAGTTCCAGTGCAACAGATCGAACGCGGCAGGCTCCTTGCCCTTGAGGTAATTGCTGACGACGTAGGACCAGATCAGGTCGTTCGACCGCAGCATGTTGAACGCCATGGCCATCCTGGTGCCCTCGAGCACTCCGGCCTGCTTCATGTCCTGTTCGAGCAGCGAAATCTGGTTTTCGTCGACGAAGACCAGCAGGTCGCCGGCATGGGTGAAATCCACTTGCGCTGCGAGGAACGTAGCCGACGTGACCTTGACGCGGCGTTTTTCCGCGAGCCATGCCAGCGTCGAGGCCAGCAGCGTGCCGCCGACGCAATAGCCCATCGTGTGGACACGCATTTCGCCGGTCACTTGCTCGATGACATCCATCGCGGCAAGCGGACCTTCGCGCATGTAATCGTCGAAGGTCTTATTGCCGAGATTCCTGTCCGGATTGACCCACGAAATAACGAAAACGGTAATGCCCTGATCCACGCACCATTTGATGTAGGATTTCTGCGGGTTCAGATCGAGGATGTAGAACTTGTTGATCCACGGTGGCACGATGAGCAGCGGGGTGCGCAAGACAGTTTCGGTCGACGGCGCATATTGGATGAGCTGCATCACCGCATTCTCGAAGATCACTTTGCCCGGCGTCAGCGCGAGGTCGCGGCCGACTTCGAGGTTTGCAGCCGACTGGCGAATTTTAAGATTGCCGCGCCCGGCCTCGACATCCTCGGCGAGCATTTTCATGCCGCGCGCGAGATTGTCGCCGTTGGTCGCGACCGTCTGACGAAGCACCTCAGGGTTGGTCAGAACGAAATTCGACGGCGACAGCGCGTTGGCAAATTGCTGGACATAGAATTCCGCCTTCTTGCGCGTGTGCGCGTCCAGACCTTCGGCATTTTTCACGAGGTCGTTCGCCCATTCCGTCGTCAGCAGATAGGCCTGCATGACGAAATCGAAAAAGTGATTGGTCCGCCATTCCGGATCGCTGAATCGCTTGTCGCGCGGCGAGGGCTCGACGGTCGGCTTTGCCGGCTCGCCGGCGAGGCGCCGCATCGAATTGCCCCACAGATCGAGATAGGCCTTGCCGAGTTTCATTTGCAATTCGGCGGTGCGCTTCTGATCGGACAACCAGTAATCTGCAACCGAGGAGAATGTTCTGACCACTTCGGTCAGTTCGCCGGCCTGATCCTTGATCTCGCCGTTCTCGCGCGGCTTGAGATAGGCCGACAGTGCTTTGCCGCTGTTTTCGAGCGCGCGCGCGAGATTGATCGAAAACGCCTCCGGGTCGAAGCCTTTTGCGATTCCGGAATTCACCGCTTTTGGGTCCGGTACAACGTCACTCATGACGGCTATTATAAACCCACATTTCGACGGGGCTGTGATGCTTTATTGTCTCGTGCGGCGATTGGGTTAACCGCCGGCGAAAATTTTGCTGCGCTGCGACAGTTTGCTGAAACGGGCCATAATCAGGCCTTACCTGCGCGCCTATCTGCGGCGAATGTTGTTTCCGAATTAACGGATTTCGGCGATGTTCGTTCATTCGGCACACCATGCCTCCAGGGCAGGCAGGTTCGCTGTTCGATCAGATCATTCCGGGGACAAGTGAAGCGCGTTGATTCACCCAGCGATAATTGCGCACGACGGTGGCCGATTGTCGCCGGTGCTGCGCTGCTGGCCGTTGTGCTGGCGGGTTGCTCGATACCTTTGTCCGATATGCCGGTGATTGGTCTGCCGGCCAATACGCCGCCGCGTCCGGCGGCACCCGGTGAGTACCTTCCGGTCCATGATGTGCCGGAAGCGCGTTCCGAAGCCGTGCTCACGCCTGAGCAGCAGGAAAAGATCGAGAAGGATCTGGTCGCCGCCCGAAACAGGCAGGCAGCCGGCGTCCAGAAGGCCGCTCGCGATCAGAACTGAGCGATGGCGGCGTGGCGTCTGCCCGCCGCATCGTGCTAAAAAGACCACGATTCAATCGCAATGGTGCCGTTTCGGGGAATTGGGGCGGCCAATTGTGCCAGAATTGGCATAAAATGCTGAAATAACGCAATTTCCTCGCCTGCGGCGAATTTCGCCGCAGGGAAAAACGCGCTATTTCTGACGCTGCCTTGCCGGTCATCGGAGCCCGATCTATGGAAGAATTCTACCGCATCCGCCGTCTGCCGCCTTACGTGTTCGAGCAAGTCAATCGAGCCAAGGCCGCCGCACGCAATGCGGGTGCCGACATCATCGATATGGGCATGGGCAATCCCGACCTGCCGACGCCGCCGCACGTCATCGAGAAATTGAAAGAGACGCTCGGCAAGCCGCGCACGGATCGCTATTCGGCATCGAAAGGCATTGCCGGACTTCGCCGCGCTCAGGCGGCGTATTACGAGCGCCGCTTCGGCGTGAAGCTCAATCCCGAAACCCACATCGTTGCCACGCTCGGCTCGAAGGAAGGTTTTGCGAACGTCGCACAGGCGATTACCGCGCCGGGCGATGTCGTGCTGGTGCCGAACCCGAGCTATCCGATCCATGCGTTCGGATTTCTGATGGCGGGCGGCGTGGTGCGCTCGGTGCCTGCCGAGCCGACGCCGGAACTGTTCGGCGCGCTGGAGCGCGCCATCGTTCATTCGATCCCGAAACCGATCGCGATGATCGCGTGCTATCCGTCGAACCCGACGGCCTATGTCGCATCGCTCGATTTCTACAAGGACCTCGTCGCATTTGCGAAGAAGCACGAGATCTTCATCCTGTCGGATCTCGCTTACGCCGAACTTTATTACGATGGCGTGCCGCCGCCTTCGGTTTTGCAAGTGCCGGGCGCGATGGACGTCGCCGTCGAATTCACATCGATGTCGAAGACCTATTCGATGGCGGGTTGGCGCATGGGTTTTGCGGTCGGTAACGAGCGCATCATCGCGGCGTTGACGCGCGTGAAATCCTATCTCGATTACGGTGCGTTTACGCCGGTCCAGGTCGCAGCGACCGCCGCGCTCAACGGGCCGCAGGATTGCATCAAGGAGATGCGCGATACGTATCGCAAGCGCCGCGAGGCGCTGGTGGAGTCGTTCGGGCGCGCGGGCTGGGATATTCCGCCGCCCGCTGCATCGATGTTTGCGTGGGCACCATTGCCGGCGAAATTCAAGGACGTCGGCTCGATGCAGTTCGCGACCCTGATGGTCGAGAAATGCGGCGTCGTGGTTTCACCGGGCGTTGCATTCGGCGAGCACGGCGAGGGCTTTGTTCGTATCGCAATGGTCGAGAACGAGCAGCGCATCCGTCAGGCTGCGCGCAATATTCGCCGCTTCCTTGAAACGGGCGTCGATTCGTTGCACAACGTGGTTCCTCTCGCCAACCGGCGATAATTCTTCCGGCAGGTTTTCATCTCATGGTCGCACCACTCAAAGTGGGCATTGCGGGTCTCGGCACTGTGGGTGCCGAGGTCGTGCGCTTGATTGAAAGCCAGAGCCGCAATCTGTCCGCGCGTTGCGGACGCGGCGTTCGCGTCGTCGCGGTGACGGCGCGCTCGAAGGCGAAAAAGCGCGGGCTCGATCTGAAGAAAATCGATTGGGCGAAAAGTCCGCTGGCGCTCGCCAACGATCCCAAGATCGATTGCTTTGTGGAACTGATGGGCGGCTCGGGCGAGCCGGCACTGTCGGCCATCGAAGCCGCGCTGAAGAACGGCAAGTCGGTCGTCACCGCAAACAAGGCCTTGATCGCCAAGCACGGCTCGCGTCTCGCCGCGCTTGCCGAGAAACATGGCGGCGCGTTGAATTTTGAGGCTGCCGTCGGAGCTGCGATCCCCGTTATCAAGACGCTCCGCGAGGGACTTGCCGGCACCAGCATCAATCGCGTCTATGGAATTCTCAACGGCACTTGCAATTACATCCTGACGCGGATGGAGCGGGAAGGGCTTTCGTTCGCTGAGTGTCTCAAGGACGCTCAACGCCTCGGTTACGCCGAAGCCAATCCGTCGTTCGATGTCGATGGACACGACACCGCGCAGAAACTTGCGATCCTCGCCAGTCTCGCCTTCGGCACCAAGGTCAACCAGAGCGCCGTCTATGTCGAAGGGATTTCGTCGATCGCGCCGGAGGATTTGCGCGCGGCCGAAGAGCTTGGCTATCGCGTGAAGTTGCTTGGCGTTGCGGTCAAAACCGAAACGGGGATCGAGCAGCGCGTGCATCCGACAATGGTGCCGCGCTCGACTTCCATTGCGCAGGTTATGGACGTCACCAACGCCGTCACCATCGACGGCGTGGGCATGCCGCCGATCACCCTGGTGGGGCCGGGCGCAGGCGGAGCCGCCACGGCGTCGGCGGTTCTTGCCGATATTGCAGACGTTGCGCGGGGCATTCGCGCATTGCCGTTTGGCCGTCCGATGGAGAAATTGAAGGCGACGACCAAGGCGCCGATGAAACGTCATGAAGGCGGTTACTACATACGCCTCATGGCGCGCGACCTCGCCGGTACCGCAGCGACGATTGCCACCCGGCTCGCCGAGCAGAAAATTTCCATTGAATCGATCGTGCAGCGTCATCCGGATGGCGCAGTCGATCTGGTAGGGAAAAACGGCAAGGCGGCGCCGGTTCCCGTGATTCTGATTACTTACGCAACGTCCGAGGATGCCGTACACCGCGCTTTGCAGGCTGTGCAGCAAGACCGGGTAATCACCGGGCGTCCTCAGGTGATCCGGATCGAGAAGAATTGACAGATTGGCTTGCCGCGGCAGCAATGCCCGGCCTCTACGTTTCAGGAGTTGACTAATGTCCGTGACGATTTCCGTTCCGCCGCAGCTTTTGCTGGAACGCATTCTCACTCTGGAAATCGTCCGCGTCACTGAACGCGCTGCGGTGTCGGCTGCAAGGCTGCGAGGCCACGGCAACGAAAAGGCTGCGGATCAGGCCGCAGTCGATGCGATGCGGCGCGAGCTGAACAAGATTCCAATTCAGGGCACAGTCGTGATCGGCGAGGGCGAACGTGACGAAGCGCCGATGCTGTTCATTGGCGAGAAGGTCGGCGCGGAGGCGGGACCAGAAGTGGACATCGCCGTCGATCCGCTGGAGGGCACAACGCTGTGCGCCAAGAACATGCCGGGTGCGATTGCGACGATGGCGATGGCCGAAGGCGGCACGCTTCTGAATGCGCCCGACGTTTACATGCAGAAGATCGCAATCGGTCCCGGTTATCCGAAGGATGTGATCGATCTCGATGCGCCGCCGGCTGACAACATTCGCCGTCTTGCGAAGGCCAAGGACGTGCACCCGTCCGCGATCACCGCACTCGTTCTGGATCGTCCGCGTCATGCCGACATCATCAATGCCGTTCGCGGTACCGGCGCCGCCGTGCGTCTCATCACCGATGGCGACGTGGCGGGCGTCATCCACACCGCCGATCCGGCGAATACCGGTGTCGACATCTACATGGGCACCGGCGGCGCGCCGGAGGGTGTGCTGGCGGCTGCGGCGCTTCGCTGCATCGGCGGCCAGATGCAGTGCCGTCTCATTCTCGATACTGACGAGAAGCGCGAGCGCGCCAAGAAGATGGGCGTCACCGATCCGAAGATGGTCTATGGCATCGAGGACATGGCGAAGGGCGACTGCCTGTTCGCCGCGACCGGCGTGACCGATGGATCGCTGCTGTCGGGCGTGAAGTTCCGCAAGAACGTCATCGAGACCGAAACGGTCGTGATGCGTTCCGTGACCGGCACTGTGCGCTACATCAAGGCCGAGCACCGGCAATTCGAGAAATTCCACCTCGACTGAGTGAGCTTCATGTCCGAGCGTCTGCTGATCCGCCCTGTTCGTGAGGATGAGCGCGCCGACTGGGAGCCGCTGTGGGCAGGCTATCTCAAATTCTACAAAGCGACGATTGCGCCAGAGACGACCGACGTTACCTGGAAACGCTTTCACGATGACAACGAGCCGATGTATGCGCTCGGCGCCTATGTCGACGGAAAACTGACAGGCATTGTCCATTACCTTTTTCATCGCTCATGCTGGACCGTGGGCAACTACTGCTACCTCCAGGATTTGTTTGTTTCCGAAGGCGCGCGCGGGCACGGTGCCGGGCGCGCGTTGATCGAAGCCGTTTATGAGCGCGCGAAAGCCGCAGGCGCGAGCCGCGTGCACTGGCTGACGCAGAATGATAACGCGCAGGCGCGCATTCTCTACGATCAGGTCGCTGACAATTCCGGCTTCATGCAATACCGCAAGATTTTTTGAGGAGACGCAATGTCGTCAAACATCAAGGCGCTGCTGTTCGATGTCTTCGGCACCGTGGTCGACTGGCGCTCCAGCCTGATTGCGAATTTCACCAAATGGGGAAAGGCGAAAGGGATTGAGGGCGACTGGACGGCGCTGGTTGACGGCTGGCGGCAGGCGTACATGCCGTCGATGGACGAGGTGCGCAAGCATCCCGACCGCGGCTTCGTCATTCTCGATACGCTGCAACGGCAATCCGTCGAGCCGTTGTGTGCGAAGCTCGGAATCAAGGGCCTCAAGCCCGAGGACTATGATTATCTCACGCGCGGATGGCACAGTCTTGATCCGTGGCGCGACAGCGTTGCAGGCCTCACGCGAATGAAGAAGAAGTTCATCATCGGCCCGCTGTCAAACGGCAATGTGGCGCTGTTGACCGACATGGCGAAAGCGGCAGGTCTGCCGTGGGACTTGGTCCTGAGCGCCGAAATCTTCGGCCACTACAAGCCCGATGCGGAGGCCTATCTTGGCGCAGCCAAAATTCTCGGTCTCGCGCCGGAGCAGGTGATGCTGGTCGCTGCGCACAACAACGACCTTGCCGCCGCACAGTCGTATGGATTGAAAACCGCGTTCGTGGCGCGGCCGACCGAATACGGGCCGCATCAGGTCCGCGATTTCGAGCCGGACGGCAAATGGGATTTCGTCGGAAAGGATTTCAACGATCTTGCCGGTCAGCTGGGCTGCTAGTGCGAATCATTGAAAGCCTGCGCATCGTGACTAGCTGCGAAAGACACCATGTCGCTTCCAGCCTCCGCATTGCCGATTGATACAGCGCCCGCTTTTTTAGGTGTGACGCGGTCTGCGACGGATCGCGTCTGGCGCGACCGGCTCGATGCGCGCGGTGCTGCGCAGGCGCTTGCGATCTCGCAGCGTTACGCGCTTCCTGAAATGCTGGCGCGGATCATCGCCGGCCGGGGCATCGATGTCGAAGCGGTGGAAGACTTTCTCGATCCGACGATCCGCAAGCTGATGCCCGATCCGTCGACCGTCACACAAATGGAAGACGCAGCCAAACGCATTGCCGATGCTGCGACGCGCAGAGAGAAGGTCGCGATCTTCGGCGACTACGATGTCGATGGCGCAACCTCGGCTGCGTTGCTTGCGTGGCATCTGCGTCATTGCGGGCTCGATCCGTTCATCCATATCCCGGATCGGATATTTGAAGGTTACGGGCCGAATATCGATGCCGTTCGCGGATTGGCCGGAAAGGGCGCAACGCTTCTCGTCACGGTCGATTGCGGCACGACCAGCATCGAACCGCTCGCGGAAGCCAAGCGCCTCGGCATGGATGTTGTCGTGATCGACCATCATCAATGCGGCGCTGAGCTGCCGGTCGTCGATGCGCTGGTGAATCCAAATCGTCCAGATGACCTTTCCGGTCTGGGACATCTCGCCGCGGTGGGCTTGGTTTTCGTCACGCTCGTTGCAGTCAATCGCGAACTGCGCCGCCGAAATTTCTGGACCGCTGAAAGGCCCGAGCCCGATCTGCTTGGCGTGCTGCATCATGTTGCGCTCGGCACGGTGGCGGATGTTGCCTCGCTGACCGGTCTCAACCGCGCATTCGTCGCCAAGGGATTGATCGCGATGCGGCGGCGCGATCATGTCGGGCATACCGCGCTGATGGACGTTGCGCGTCTGAGCGGACCGCCTGAAGCGTGGCATCTCGGATTTGCGCTCGGGCCGCGCATCAACGCCGGCGGGCGCATCGGGCGTGCGGATCTCGGCGTGAGACTACTGCTTGAAGGCGACATTTCGGAAGCAGCACGCATCGCCGCCGAACTCGATCGCCTCAACACCGAACGCCGCATGATCGAACAGAAAGCGGAAGCGCAGGCGGAGGCCGAGGCGCTCGCGGCGCTGGGTCTGGACGACAAGGGTTCTGTGATCGTCACTGCGTCCGAAGGCTGGCACCCCGGTGTTGTGGGTCTCGTCGCCGCGCGCCTGAAAGAAAAATTCGGGCGGCCTGCGTTTGCGATTGCGCTGGAGCCCGGCGGTATCGGCACGGGTTCGGGCCGATCCATTCCCGGCGTCGATCTCGGCAAACTTGTCGGGCAGGCTGTCGCCGAGGGAATTTTGCTGAAAGGCGGCGGGCATGCGATGGCTGCGGGCGTCACGCTTCGCAAGGAGCGTCTTGCGGAATTCCGCGCTTTCGCCGAAGCCAATCTCGCCGATGTCGTGACGCAGGCGCGCCACGCCAACGAATTGTTTATCGACGGCGCGGTCAGCGCGCGCGCAATCACGCCCGAATTCGTCAAAACGATCAATCGCGCCGGACCGTTCGGCGCCGGCAATCCCGAACCGCTGATCGCGCTGCCGTCGCATCAGCTGATCTACGCCGATGAGGTCGGCGAGGCGCATCTTCGCGTGCGTTTCAAATCTGGCGACGGAGCTATCGTGAACGGAATTGCGTTTCGTCCGATTGGCCGAAAGCTCGGCAAAGCGCTGCTCGAAAATCGAGGCCAGCCGTTGCATGTTGCCGGATCGCTTGCGGTCGATCGCTGGCAGGGGTCTGAGCGCGTCCAGCTCCGCGTCGCTGACGTTGCGGTCCCCGATTCAGGGCCCGCGGTGATCCGCTAGATCACACGCCCTGGCGCAGCCGCGCGAGCACTTGAAGCCCGGCGTAACCGTCTGCCGGTTCGATGCCGTATTTCATCTGGAAATTTTTCACGGCCGTCATCGTGTCGTTGCCGACGCGACCGTCGGTGCCGCCGGTGTCGAAACCGGCTTTCGTCAGCCGCGTTTGCAATTCCTGCAATTCAGCCAGCGTCATTGCGCGCTCCGAGCCGGGGAAGGGTTTTACGAACGGGCCGCCGCCGAGAATGCGGTCGCCGAGATGCACGATGGCAAGCGCATAGTTCATCGACGGATTGTAGCTTCTCACTGCATAGAAATTCGGTCCCAACAAGAAGGATGGGCCGCCGGGTTCAGGCACCCACAACTTCGCCTTGTCGTTCGGTCTGGGAAACGGCTTTCCGTCGGCACGCGTGACGCCGGATGCGGCCCAGTCGGCATAGCTGTGATTGCCCTTCTTTTTCGATTTGTTGAGAAGGACTTCGTATCCCCAATGTTCGCCCCGCCGGTAGTCGCCGCGCTCGACGAGATAGCGCGCACTGGAGGCAAGCGCGTCGTCCGGTTTTCCGAATGGCGACACGCGCCCGTCGCCGTCATAGTCAATGCCGACATTGAGCCAGACTTCCGGCATCCATTGCGTGTGGCCCATCGCGCCGGCCCACGAGCCGCGCATGTCGTCCGGCGTACCCCAGCCCTTATCGACAATACGCAACGCGTTGATGAGTTCGGTCTCCCAATAGGCGCGCCGGCGCGGCTCATTCCATGCCAGTGCTGCGAGTGAAGGAAACACCGGGCGCATGTGGTTCTGCTGGACCAGCGGATCGCCATAGGCCGTCTCGACGCCCCACAGCGCAAGCAACGTGCCGCGCTCGACGCCGTAGTCTTTCTCGATGCGCGCGAACAGATCGCCGTATTTCTGAAGGGCCTGCTTTCCGGCTGTCAGCCGCCAGTCGGACACGCGGCGGTTGATGTATTGCCAAAGCTCTTCGTTGAATTCCGGCTGCTTGTTGATCTTGTCGAACACGCTCATGTCGGGTTCGAGGTTCGCCATCACGCGCGTGTAGGTCGCCTCCGAAATGCCTTTGGCGAGCGCGCGGGCGCGGAATTTGTCGCGCCATTGTGCGAAGGCGGGAGAAACTACTGCGAACGCCGCGTGCGAGCCGATCAGCATGGCGCCCGTACTCAGTGCTGACTGAAGCAAAAGGCGTCGAGTTAGGGCGTGGGGAGAATCGCTGCCGTTCATGCTGCCAGTGTAGCTGCCACAATAGAATTCAAGCAAAGCACAATCGGCCGGAGCGGCTATTGGTCGCCCGAGCCGCCGCCTTCCGTTGGCGGAGATTCGAACGGCAACGCATGCGCGACAGGTGCAGGCGAGGGCGGCGGTTCATATTCCCGCCCGCGTCCGCCGATCAATCGTTCATAGGATGAGATCAGCGTCGTGTAAGGATTGACCCAAAGCCAACCGTCGCGCGTAAATACCTGCGTGTCGAAGTGAAGATGGCTCGTCGTGCCGCCGACGCGATCCTGATAATTCGATACCACGCCGATCCGTTCGCCTTCCTGCACGCGCCGCCCGTGCACGACGCCGTCGGCATCGAGATTGGCTGGGTTCATGTGAATGTAGCGGAAGCGGATGTGCTCGCCGGGCGCGTTGACGAGGAGATAGACGGCCTGCTGCGTTGGCGTGCGGATCAGAACGCCGTCGCGCACGGCAACCGTCGGGAAAATATCCGGCAGGCAGCGATCGGCCTCCGCATTCTTCATCTGGCATCCGGATGGCCGGATGTCCTGACCCTGATGGCCCATTCCGTTGGCGCATTGGCCGACATCGAAGTCGCGCGTCTCACAGAAATTATCCTGCCAAGGATAGCTGTAATTCTCTTTCGCCGATTCGTCGAAGATCAGCGGCTTGTCGTTTCGCTTGCAGCGATATTCGTCGCCCTTGGTGGAGGACCATGACACGCGGCCGGTGCGATAGCAGTCGCCCCAGTTCATGAACGATTGCGAATTCGCGAAAGCCGGTGCACGTTCGATGGGAAACCGGATACGCGAGTAAACGGTATAGTCGGTAACGCCGTTCTGTCCGCGATAGCCGCTGTTGGAGATGATGTCGCCGGGACGGCGGTAGGTGAAATCGGTCGAGAAATTGGAGGGGCGTTTCGACACTTGCGATAGAATGTTCGCCGGAGTTTTTGCCGGTGTACCGCCCGCCACGCGCAGCGCCTTGATGAAGTGCTCGGCGACCGGAGATGCCTCGCGGCATGACAGCCGCCGCGCCCGCGCGCTGCTGTCGAGACATTGAATGTAGACGACGTAGGGAACGCCGAAGCGCGTGAAGGCATAGCGGACATAACCTTCACGGATGATCCGCCGCAGATCCGGAAAATCCGCCGCCAGCGATTTGACCGTTTCGCCCTTCGCCGGATGCGGATCGTCTAGATCGTAGACCAGCGCCGATGCTGTGATCTGAACTTCGACGGGCCTGGAGAAGACCCGCGAGGGAAGCCCTTCGCCCGCGCCCGGATCGAGTGCGAACAAAGCGTCGTATCCGCTCGGGCCAGCCTCGAACATGCTCACAGGCCGGAAGCCTGACTGATAGTGCGCGACGGCGATGGTGTCGGGGACGCCGCTCTTTCGTTCGGCAACATAGGTCGCGCTGTCGAACGGCAGCAGCACCGGCACCGGGCTGCGGTCGATGCCCGGAAAATTCGGCAATGTCACGCCGTTGATCTGTGCGAATGCGGCGGCGCGCGCCGGATCGGCGTGGCGCGAATGACGGCCCGGCGTGAAACGAAACCACTCGGCTGCGAGCGGCTGGCTGCCCGCCTCGGCCTTCAACTGGGCCGCAACGGCATTCCAGTCGGGCGTGACGTAGGTGATCGCGGGAGTTCTGAACTCGTCGGCAAAAACAGGGTAGCTGAACGAGCCGAACGTAACGAGGAGGGCGGCAAACGAATTTTTCGGCGAAAAAATTCGCGTCCACTTCCCGGATTTCGCAGCAGCCCTCGGCGTCAATGCAGCCCCGATTTCGTATTAGTCCTTTGCACGTTCGACGTAGGACCCGTCTTCGGTCAAGACAACGATGCGTGTGCCGACGCCGATATGCGGAGGCACGCCGGTGCGAACGCCATTCGACAGGATCGCGGGCTTGTAAGAGGAGGAAGCCGTTTGTCCCTTCGTTACCGGTTCCGTCTCGACGACTTCGAGTGTTACGCGCTGCGGCAGAACGATAGCCACGGCGTTGTTCTCGTAAATCGAGAGCTTCACCGTCATGTTTTCCTGCAAGTAAGGCGCCTGATCGCCGACGACGTCTTTCGAGACGGCAAGCTGCTCGAAATTTTCATTGTTCATGAAATGGAAGCCGTCGCCGTCTTCGTACAGATAGTTGAAATCGCGGTCTTCGACATAGGCCCGCTCGACCTGGTCGGTCGTCTTGTATCGCTCCGACACCTTGGTGCCGTCGCTGATGCGGCGCATTTCGATCTGGCTGACGGGCGTTCCCTTGCCGGGATGGATGTTCTCAGCCGACAGAACGACATATAGCTTGCCATCCTGCTCGATGATGTTGCCCTTGCGAATTGAACTGGCGATGACTTTCACGGATCGATGTTCCAATCTTGAGTGCCGGATGTGGGGCCTTGGCTGGCCGGCGTCCGGGGGTGGCGTTTCGGGCTGCAACATACTGATTTGCCGCGTGGATACCAGCGTTTTGCAGCCCAATCCGGTCCCCGGAACATGATCGCCGAGACCCCGCCGATGCAATGGTGGACGGCAAGCCGCCACCGCGACCGGAGGCCGTTTTTGCAGGCCCGGACGGCCGTCGTGAAGGCCCTGCGCGCATGGTTCGAGGGGGAAGGTTTTTGCGAGGTCGAAACCGGGATTCTGCAAGTCTCACCGGGAAACGAAACGCATCTGCATGCGCCATCGGCTGAACTGACGTCGCCTGCCGGAGAAAAGTCCCGCGTCTACATGCGGACTTCGCCGGAATTCACCTGCAAGAAGTTGCTCGCAGCCGGCGAGCCGAAAATCGTGGAGTTTGCCCGTGTGTTCCGCGACCGCGAGCGCGGCGCGTTGCATTTGCCCGAATTCACGATGCTGGAATGGTATCGTGCCGATGCGAGCTATGAAGCGGTGATGGCCGATTGCGTGGTCGTTATCGCGCACGCGGCGCAGGCGACCGGAATTGGCACATTTTCCTTTCGCGGAAAAACATGCGATCCGTTCGCGGAGCCGGAGCTGTTGACAGTGGCGGACGCGTTCGCGCGATTCGCCAGGATCGACTTGCTTGGCACGTTGAAGTCAAAGAACGGCGACCGCGATGCTTTAGCTGCGGCGGCAGGAAACATCGTTCGCGTGACGCCGGACGATACCTGGTCCGACATCTTCAGCAAGATTCTGACCGAGCATGTCGAGCCGAATCTCGGAGTAGGCCGCTTGACGGTTTTGTACGAATATCCCGCACCCGAGTCCGCACTTGCGCGCATCAAGGATACCGACCAACGTGTTTCCGAACGCTTTGAGATTTATGCATGCGGCGTCGAACTCGCGAATGGATTTGGCGAACTGATCGACGCGAATGAACAGCGCCGCCGGTTCACGTCTGCGATGGATGAAAAACAGCGCCGCTACGGCGAGCGTTATCCAGTCGATGAGGATTTTCTGACCGCCGTTCGCTACATGCCGCCCGCAAGCGGCGTTGCGCTGGGTCTGGATCGGCTTGTCATGCTGGCTGCGGGCGCAACGCGAATCGATCAGGTGGTCTGGACGCCGCCGGCGGGTGAGACATGAGCGTTTCCGGAACGACGTTGCGAACTATCGACGCGCTGGTTGAGCATGGATTTGCTGACCGCCGCAATCGTACCGATCTTGAAAAGGTGGCCGCTCGTTACGCTGTGGCGATCACGCCGGACGTCGCCGCGCTCATCGATACATCCGATGCCAACGATCCAATAGCGCGTCAGTATGTGCCAAGAAAATTTGAGCTTGAGTCGAGCGCAGTCGAGAGAGCCGACCCGATCGGCGACGGAGCGTATTCGCCCGTCAAGGGAATCGTGCATCGCTACCCGGATCGTGTGCTGTTCAAACTGGTGCATGTTTGTGCGGTCTATTGCCGTTTCTGTTTCCGCCGTGAAATGGTCGGGCCGGGCAAAGAGACGGCGATGTCGGATGCTGCCTATGACGCGGCGCTGAACTACATTCGCGCGCATGCCGAAATCTGGGAAGTCATCCTGACCGGCGGCGATCCCTTGATGCTGTCGGCGCGGCGTCTGCGCGAGATCATGAGCGATCTGGCAGCAATCCCGCATATCAAAATCATCCGCATCCATTCGCGCGTGCCGGTCGCCGATCCCGCGCGCGTGACGGACGAAGCCGTCTTCGCGCTGAAAGTGGAAGGCGCGACAACATGGTTCGCGCTCCATGCCAATCATCCGCGCGAACTGACGCCAGCTGCGCGAGCTGCCTGCGCGCGATTGGTTGATGCCGGCATTCCGATGGTCAGTCAGTCCGTTCTGCTGCGTGGCGTGAACGATGACGTATCGACTCTTGAAGCGTTGATGCGCGCATTCGTCGAATGCCGCATCAAGCCGTATTATCTGCATCACGGCGATCTGGCTCCCGGCACCGCGCATCTGCGAACCACGCTGGAGGAAGGGCAGAAGCTGATGCAGGCGTTGCGGGGCCGCGTGTCGGGATTATGTCAGCCGGACTACGTTCTCGACATTCCCGGCGGCCATGGAAAAGTGCCTGCCGCGTCGGCGTATGTGTCGCGCGAAGGTGAAGCAAGCGGCATCGCACATTATCGTGTGACCGATTACTGCGGCGATGTGCATCGCTATCCGCCTGCGGATGTTGAACCGTGAGCGGTTCGGAGCCGCCGGACGACGAACGCAACCGCGCGGTGGAAAACGCCGTTATGCTGGGCGTTTTCGCGGTTCTGGTGGCTTGCGGCGTGTGGCTGCTCGGCTCGATGGCCGACTTGCGCAAGACCCAGGATTGTGCGGCGCAGGGCAGACGAAATTGCGCGCAGTTGGAAATCCCGCCGCCGTCGCGCTAGACTTAACGCAATCAAGGTCGGTTCATATCGGAGGCCCGCAATGCACAAGCTCATTGCAACGACAGTCGCCCTGTTGTCGATAGCCACGCCGGCCGCGCTCGCGCAAAACACCGGTTCGGGCTCGGCGATGAAGTCCTCGACTTCGCCAGCAGCGACACGGGCCGTTGGAAACGCGCCTGTCGGGCATCGCCAGCCGACGGCAGCCGATGTCGGAAATCAGCAAAACCCGGCAGATTTGTCGCCGGAAGAAAAAGCTCTCGACCGCAAGATCAAGAGCATCTGCCGGGGCTGCTGATCGGGAGTCAGCCGTTTCGTGCAGCGAGTGCCATGCCGATCATGGACGTGCCGCCGAAGACCATATTGATGCCGACCAGCAGGCCGATGGCCCATGCGGCCGATCCCGGCAATCCGGTCACGATGGCGGCTGCAACCAGCAAGTCGAGAATACCGGAAGCCAGCAGCCATCCCCATCGGCCGGACAATTCCTTGCGATGTTCGAGTGCGTACATGATCGTCGCGATGCCCTCGGCTATGAAATAGGCGCCGAGCACGATGGTCAGCGTCAGTGTCCCGGCGATTGGCTGCGCCAGCAGAATCACGCCGGCGGCGATGGCAAGCACCGCAGAGATCAGCGACCACCAGAAACCCGGCACACCTTTCGCCGTGAATGTCAGGTAAAGCCCGACTGCGCCGCTGAACAGGAACATCCATCCGAGAAAGATCGCGACCGCGATGCTGGCGAGTTGCGGAATGGCTATTGCCAGAAGGCCGAGGACGGTGAGCACGATGCCTTCGATCAGAAATACCTTCCAGTTCGACTTCACCGCAGCCTGCATCCGTGCCTGAAGGCGTTCGACCTCGTGTGGCATCGTCATGGGCATTCTCCAAATCGAATAAGCTGTTTGCGAAATCTAGCGCCTCGCGCCTGACTGCGTCATCAATTTTAACGTGTGCTAGGCATCGAGAATGGCCACCGCGCGCGTCCAGCCGGCCGATGCACGTTCAATCTTGACCGGAAAACATGACACCATGAAGCCGCTCGGCGGCAATTGTTCGAGGTTGTGCAGCTTCTCAAGATGGCAATAACCGATGTGACGCCCGGCCTTGTGACCTTCCCAGATCAGGCTCGCGTCTTTCGTCTCGGCATATTTCTTGGCGGTGTAGACAAACGGTGCGTCCCAGCTCCATCCGTCGGTGCCGGTGAGACGCACGCCGCGCTCGAGCAGATACATCGTCGCCTCGTAGCCCATCCCGCAACCGGATGTGACGTAGTCCTGTTGCCCGTATTTCTTTCCGGCGCCGGTGTTGACAACGACGATGTCGAGCGGCTTCAGCGTGTGTTTGATGCGTTTCAGTTCTTTCTCCACGTCAGCGGCTGTCGCGACGTAGCCGTCGGGCAGATGACGAAAGTCCAATTTGACACCGGGCTGGAAGCACCATTCGAGCGGCACTTCGTCGATCGTCCACGACCGCTCGCCGCGATTCATCGTGGGATGAAAATGATAGGGCGCATCGAGATGCGTTCCATTGTGGGTTGAGAGATTGACGGTCTCGACCGCCCAGCCCTGGCTGTCCGGCAGATCCTCGGCCTTCAGCCCGTCGAAGAATTGCAGCATACGCGGCAAGCCCTGCCGATGATCGACATACTGAATGGTCGGGTGATTGCCGGGCGGGTCGGCGGGCACATCGTTTTGAAGGGGCACTGAAATGTCGATCAATTTGCGCGCCATCGTCCGTCCTCCGTCCGCCTTCTCAGGCTGGTGCTTATGGCAGAACCCATCCCGCCTGATTTTACGGTGTTTGCGGACCGCTTGCCGCCGCCCGCGAACGCCATTATACGTTCCGGCGCGCTGACCGGATTTGCCCCGCGATTCCGGCCGGTTTCATAGGATCAGAACAAGGCATTGATCTTATGAGGAAAATTGGACTTTATAAAGCGAACTGAAGCGGCCGTCCGGTCTCGCTTCGCCTGAGCTTCGCTCCCTTCGTCTATCGGTTAGGACGCCACCCTTTCACGGTGGAGAGAGCGGTTCGATTCCGCTAGGGAGCGCCAGTCCACCGGGACCGGCCGCGACGTCAACGATCCAGACCGTTTATTGAACTGAAGGCTTCACGTCGGCAACCGCCCGCGAGCGCACAACGGCTGTTGCGATGTTGTCGGCGAGCAAGCGCGCGAAGCAGGCGTAGCCCCAATCGTTCATGTGAATTCCGTCGGGGCGGATAAAACTGTCGAACGCAATCGACTGGTCTTCATGCCAGTGGCGCATCGCGATATAGCGGCGGAAGAGGGCGATGTGGGTTCGCTTCGCAAGCGAGCCGATATAGCCGACCATGTCCTTGGCGGCAGACTTTGCGTTCACGGCAGGCGCGAATTGAGGATCGATCAGCAGAAGGTCCGATCCGCTGGCTTTCACGCGCTCGATTCCGGCTTCCACGGCGGTTCCGACATCGGCGATACTCTTGTCGCGCAAGACCGCATTGGTGCCGACCTGCCAGATAACCAGATCGGGTTCGCGCGTGAGCGCCACGTCGAGGCGCACCAGCATCTGGGACGCTTCCTCGCCGTTGACGCCGAAGTTGAGCACGGTGAACGACTCCAGCGGGAAACGCCGCTTCAATTCGCGTGCGAGCCTGCTCGGATAAGAGAACGCAGCCGAGCTTGCCCCTGCACCTGCGGTCGATGACGAGCCGAGCGCCACGATGGTCACAGGTTCATGTGCGTTGAGGCGCTTCGAGACACGCGCAATCGGCGCATCGAGCTGGCTCATGGCTTTCGTTACAGTACATGCTTGATTGGAGAAGACCGCGTCGAGATCGTCGGTTGCCGGCGGCGCGGCGTTTGCTGCGAGGTCGCGGGTCGACAACGATTCAGCGGCGAGCACTGAGCATGGCGCAACAATCGTCAGCGCCGCGCAAATTGCAGCGACGCCTGACCATCCTCTGGAATTTGAATTCCGGCGGAGCATGAACGCGGACCCTTACCTGCGGTCCTTGCGGCTCCGCTGCGGCTATAGGTACCGAAACGGCACCGTCAGCACAATCGGACTTTGGATAAAGGGAACTCATCCCTGACGGGTTTCTTGTCGGAAACAGGCAGAGCCGCCGGCTTGTTGCGGCGCACAAATCGCTTCTCTTTCACAGGCGGAAAACCGCAGGTTCGGCAAGTCCGATGCTGGCTGCTACAGTGCAAATGAAATGAGAAGAGTTGCGAGATGCTCGCGTTGAGAAACCTGTCGTTGCTTGCCACTATCCTTGTGCCGCTGTCGTCGCCACTTTCAGCCGAACCGGTCGCAGTGACCTGCACGATCATGCCGGACGAGCTTTCGGCCAGCGCATCGCTCACCAATCCGTTCGACTACGACGCCTCATGTCTCGCAAACTGCAAATTCTCGACCGCTGTATATGACGACAACCCACAAGTGATTTGCACGAAGCCCGTCCCTGCGGGCAAGCGGGTGGAGATGTGCGTTATCAAGGCTGCCGATAACAAGCTGTTAAAGGCGGTCGAAGGATTGGGCGACTGCCGAAAACCGTGACCGAATTTTTTCAAACAGAAACCCGCACATCGGCCTTTGCATCGATGATGCGACAACGCCGGTATCGGCTTCATGTTCCTATGCCGTTATGGCTACCAATGCCCGGTGTTGGGCATAGACGTCCACGGCTCCGCCGGCGGTTTCGCATCGCCCTTTTGCAGCAGTTCGATCGAATGAAGATCGGGTGAGCGAATGAACGCCATCTGTCCGTCGCGGGGCGGACGGTTGATCGTGATGCCAAGTTTCATCAGGCGGTCGCAGGTCGCGTAAATGTCGTCGACTTCATAGGCGAGATGGCCGAAATAGCGATCCTCGCCATATTTCTCTTCGTCCCAGTTATAAGTGAGTTCGACCAGCGGTGCGCCGCGCCCCTTCACCTGTTTCAGCAGGCCTTCGTCCTCCGGCGCACAGAGAAACACCAGCGTGAAGCGGCCCTTGTCGTTGTCGATCCTGCGCGCCTCCTTCAATCCCAATGCATCGCGATAGAATTTCATCGCGGCATCCAGATTTCTGACGCGCAGCATCGTGTGCAGATAACGCATGTGTGGTTCTCCTTGAGAAATATCCTGACGCCGCCGGACGAAGGGACGAAGTCGAGATTGAAACAGTTTTCCGGGTTCCTAGATACGACTGCGCCGGCCAATAACAAATCCGCCCGTGGATGGAACCTTTAACGGAGCAGCTCGTTATTTAGCCGGTAACACGAGGGTTGAAACATGAAGAAGATTGCAATCGCACTGGCGACTGTCGCAACAGTCGCGGCCATTTCAGCAGCACCCGCCGAGGCACGCTATGGCCGCAACGCAGCCGCTATCGGTTTCGGGATCGCGGCGGGCGCTCTGGCTGCCGGTGCTGCGGCAAGTTCGTACAATGCATACAATAACCCGTATTACGGCAGCCCGTATTATGGCGCTTACGATGGGCCTTACTACGGCGGCGGGTATTACTATGGCGGTCCGCGCTACTACGGCAACCATAGCAACGATCCAAGCCCGATGGGTTCGTCCACGACCTACGGCGGCTACGGCTACTACTGATAAAGTCGAAAGCCCGGCCCTGGTGCCGGGCTTTTTTCTGCGCGCAGCCGCTCAGGCCGGAAACGGCATCCTGAAATCGGTCGCTTTCCTGTTGCTGTGTCCCATCGGGTCATCGGCGTCACACTTGCGAATCTCATAGTCGTTGTCGAGCACGCGTTTGGGCGTCGGTTGCTCCTCGGTCGAGGCGACATCGACAACAAGTCCGTTCGCCAGGGCGTGTTTCCACACATCCGCTTCGGTCGGATAGGCCTTGCTGATTTTCACGTTCTGGCAAAACAGTGCGTAGGGCATCCGTTATCCTGATGACGATGGGCGGGAATAGCCGGCCGTTTAGTTTGAGCTAACGGCCCGCGCGAAACATCGTTGTACGCGAACGAAAATGTGATGGCGCTCTCGACAGCCTTTCGTCTTCGCGCGACTATCGCACTTTGGAACGGCGAGGTGATTTATGGATTTTATGCAGGCAGTGAATTCCGGATTTAAAAACTATGTAGGCTTCGACGGCCGGGCCTCGCGATCGGAATATTGGTTTTGGACATTGTTTGCTGTGATTGCGACTCTGATCGCGGGGATCATGGACGGCATCGTTGGATTTGGAATTTTTAGCGCGGTCGCGGCGCTTGGACTTCTGCTGCCCGGTCTTGCGGTCGCATTTCGGCGCTTCCACGATATGGACCGGACTGCATGGTGGCTGCTGTTGACGTTCACCGGCATTGGATCTGTCATTATTCTGATCTGGTTCTGTTTTCCGGGGACGCCGGGATCAAATCGTTTCGGACCCGATCCGCTTTAGTCCGGCGCGTTTGAACGAATGACCGCTTCGAGTCTGCAAAATGGGATCGCGCGGCTTGGCGATATGATCGCCGAAGCACGAAGCATCATTCCGTTCACCGGCGCGGGAATCTCAACCGAATGCGGAATCCCCGATTTCCGTTCGCCGGGCGGGCTGTGGACCAAAAATCGTCCGATCCCGTTCGATGAATTCGTCGCAAGACAGGACGCGCGCGATGAATCCTGGCGCAGGCGGTTTGCGATGGAGCCGAGCTTTGCGGCGGCCAAGCCGGGCCGCGGTCACCGCGCGCTCGCGTCTCTCTATAAGGCAGGCAAAGTGCCGGCGGTCATTACCCAGAACATCGACAATCTGCATCAATCGTCTGGCATCGCGCCCGAGCATGTCGTCGAATTGCACGGCAACACCACCTATGCGCGCTGCATCGGCTGCGGCAAACGCTACGAGATTGGCTGGGTCAAAGCCCGCTTCGACGAGGACCGCGAAGCGCCGGATTGCGACGCCTGCGGCGATCCGGTGAAGTCCGCGACCATCTCCTTCGGACAGGCAATGCCGGATGACGAGATGCGGCGGGCGACCGAACTCACTCAGCATTGCGATCTCTTCATTGCAATCGGATCGTCGCTGGTGGTCTGGCCTGCGGCGGGCTTTCCGCTGCTTGCGCGAAACAGCGGCGCCAGGCTCATCATTATCAACAACGAACCGACCGACATGGACGACGTCGCCGACCTCGTCATCCATCACGACATCGGTGAAACGCTTGGACCTTTCGTCGGCAACTAGACGGCGGAATTGATTCGCGCCGACGCAAGGTTGTTCATAGGTCGGTCCTGATTTGTTTTTTGTCTTTCCGGTCCTTGCGGGAGTGTTAACGTCGAATCGAGAGATTCGCGCCGCTTTGCTTTGGTTTTTTGAAAGCACCGCGCCGCTCGTAAGTCGTCACAGGATGTGATCGACCGCAGAGTTTGGGGTCCGGGGGTCATGGGGTCGGACGGTTTTGAGTCCAAAAGGCTTGGCGGTACGGCGTTGGCCGGACCCGGCTCTGCCAATATTTCACCGGGCGAATTCTCCAGCGCAGAAAATCGGAATATTTCCTCCGAGGCTTTCGCGTCGGATGGAGCGTCCGTCAGCCTCGTCGAGATTTCCGGCGTCATCAAATGGTTCGACGCATCCAAGGGGTACGGTTTCATCGTGCCTGACAATGGCTGGCCCGATGTTCTTCTGCATGTGACGGTGCTGCGGCGCGACGGGTACCAGACGGCCTATGAAGGCGCGCGGCTGGTTTGCGAATGCGTTCAGCGGCAAAAGGGCTATCAGGCATTTCGGGTCCTCTCGATGGATGAATCGACGGCGATCCATCCGGCCCAGATGATGCCGCCGCGCACCCATGTCAGCGTCACGCCGACCAGCGGACTGGAGCGGGCGCAGGTCAAGTGGTTCAACCGTCTCCGCGGCTTCGGCTTCCTGACCTGCGGCGAGGGCACGCCGGATATTTTTGTGCACATGGAAACGCTGCGCCGTTACGGCATGACCGAGCTGCGGCCCGGCCAGTATGTGCTGGTGCGCTTCGGGCCCGGTTCCAAGGGCATGATGGCCGCCGAAATCCATCCGGAGACGGGCGCGACCGGCCTGTCGTCGCACTAACATTCGTCCAAAATTCTTTCGGCAAATGCGCGTGATCGCGCGCGCCGATGATGTCTGCCGTCTGGCATTTGCCATGATGCGCGGGCTAGGGTGCGGCGCGTTGCAGGATAAGATCGTATGACCCTCCACAATTTTGGCCGGTACACTTCGCACATCACTCTGCTGATTGCGTTCATCGTGCTGGCGGTGCCCCGCGCGGCGTTCGCGGCCGATACGCAGTCGCTCGAAATTGTCAGCAAGTCCGGCGTCCATGTTTTCACCGTGGAAATGGCGACGACCGAACAGGAGCGCGAAACCGGACTGATGTTCCGAAAGGAGCTTGCCGAAGGGCGAGGGATGCTGTTCGATTTTTCACCGCCACAGCAAGTCTCGATGTGGATGAAGAATACGTTCATCCCGCTCGACATGATTTTCATCCGCGCCGACGGGCGCATCCTGCGGATCGCCGAAAGCACGGAGCCGCAATCGGAAAAGATCATTTCCTCGGGGGGCTTGGCGAAAGGCGTGCTCGAAGTGATTGGCGGCACCGCGCGCAAATACGGCATCGAGCCCGGCGACAAGGTTGCGCATCCGCTGTTCGGTTCGCGCTAGGCGAGTATCCGCCGATCCGGCAACGCTGCTGTCATATCATTGCTTCAAGATGACTGCGGCCGATGAACCTATCGTCTCGACGCGTTCACCAACGCGTTGGCGCGTGCGGTAAAAAGATGCCATACTGCGATCAAATTTCCGCGATGGAGGCTTCAATGCGTGCTCCTGTTCGCTTCAATTTCTTTGCTGTCGCTTTCTGCTTCGCTTTGGGATTTTCGGCCTTTAGCCAACGCGCCGCCGCAGAAAATCGTGTCGCGCTTGTGATCGGCCAATCCGCCTACAAGACCGTCCCGGTGCTCACCAATCCGACCAACGACGCCAAGCTCACCTCCGAAATGCTTCAGGCGGCCGGCTTCGAGGTTAAAACCGCGCTCGACCTGTCGCAGAACGAGATGCGCCGGGCCATCGGAGATTTCGCGGCGAAGATCGCGGGCAAGGGTGCCGACACGGTCGCGCTTCTTTATTACGCCGGTCACGGACTCCAGATCGACGGCGAGAACTATCTGGTGCCGGTCGACGTCGCTCTCGATCGTGAATCGGACGTGCCGCTGCAAGCGGTCCGGCTGAACGACGTCATGAACACGGTCGCGTCGGTGCCGACGAAGATGCGCATCATCATGCTGGATGCCTGCCGCAACGATCCGTTCAATTCCATCAACAAGATCGCCGGGCACGGACTGGCGCTGGTGGACACCAAGGCGAATTCAGCGGGTTCGTTCGTTTCGTTCTCGACATCGCCGGGCACGGAAGCTCTCGACGGCAGCGGCGCTAACAGTCCCTATACGAGTGCCCTGGTCGTATCGGCGCGTGAGCCGGGTCTGGCGATCGAGGATGCTTTCAAGAAAGTGCGTCTCGCCGTCAACAAATCGACCGACGGTCAGCAGATTCCGTGGGAAAGTTCGTCGCTCACCAGCGATTTCTATTTTTTCCCGGCGAACGGGGCGAAGCCCGGATCAAAAACCGGCACGCGCAGCGTGGCCGAGTGGCGTCAGCTGTTGCGCGGTCAGGATCCGCAGGCGGCGTACAATCTTGTCGTCGCCGATGACTCGGTTGAAGGGTATCGGGCCTTCGTCGAACTCTATCCGCAGTCGCCCTTCGTTGCGCGGCTGAAGGTTGTGATCGACCGCCGTCAGGAAATGATTATCTGGAGCGGTGCGGTCTTCGCCAACACGCCCGGCGCATTTCGCGCGTTCCTGGCGAGCTATCCCAACAGCGATCTGGCCGCGACCGCGCGCAAACTTCTCGAACGCTCGCTGAACCGTCAGCTGAATGCATCGGCTGCGGCGACGACCGCAAATGCCGGCGGTGCGCCGAACGCGGGACAAAACCCGGCAGGTCCGCAGCAGGCTTCGTTGTCCGGGCCGACATGTCCGTGCCAGCCGCCGTCGAAGACCACGGCGCCTCCGCCTCGCCGCGTCGATACCGCACCCCCGCCATCCCGCCGTCCTCCGCCTGAAGTGGTTCGCCGGGGGCCGTCTCCTGAGGAAGAAGCAGCTATCATCGGCGGCGCTGCAATCGGTGGCGCGTTGCTCGGCGGTGCATTCGGCGGTGGCGGCCGGATGCGCGGTCACGACTACTAAGACGGTTTCTCCAAGCGAGACCGGGCCCAAAATGGGCCCGGCATTCGCCTTGCTGGCGCTAAACGAACCGTGTAACGACTGTCCGCTCGGGGTATAGCGTAGCCTGGTAGCGCGGCGGTTTTGGGTACCGCAGGTCGCAGGTTCGAATCCTGCTGCCCCGACCAGCCAACCCAATGATCCAGCAGATATTTTTCCGTGCGATGCCGCCGTGGCGGCATGGCGTCAGCTGCCCGGCGCCGCAGCCGGTTTGGCGGCCGCCGGCGCTGCCGGCCGTGACGGCTTGTCCTGCTTCTTCGACCAGTTTCCGTAATAGGCGACGCCGGTGAGGATCGCGATGCCGCCGAGGCTGACGCCGAGTTGAGCCCAGAACGAACCGTAACTCAGCAGCAGCACGAAGTGGGCGACGAACGACAGGAAAATGCCGACGCAGAACACCTGGAGCGATTGCTGGCCACATTTGATGAGCGGATCGAAAATCTTCCATTCCAGTCCGGCCCAGTCTTTCTTCACAAAGCGTGTGACGAAGAATGCAATCACGACGAAATGCAGCACGCGATACGGCGCGAGGAAGGTTTTGTCGTTCGGATTGAACGCATCGTAAAGCCAGCGCGGAAACAGATCGCCGAATGGCTCGAAGCGGCCCGCCATCGTCATCACGAGCGCGAAAATCAGATAGACGGTCCCTGCGATCAGCAGCCAGCGCGAATTGATGACAGATTGGGATTCGCGCGCGCCGCCGAGCGCGAACCACGCGCCGAACACGAACAGCAATTGCCAGGTGTAGGGATCGAAGTACCAGCTGCCCTGCGGATAGGCCGAGAAGTTCCAGCCGAACTGGCGCGCGGCAAAATAGAGCGCGAGCGATGCCAGCATCACAAGATCCGGCTTGCGCAGCATCAGCCAGAGAACCGGCGGGAAAAATCCCATCAGAACGATGTAGAGCGGAAGCACGTCGAGATTGACCGGCTTGAAGCGCAGCAGCAATCCCTGCGTCAGCGTCTGGATCGGATTGTCGACCAGCCCCGCGACGTTGAACTCGTTGATGATGTCGGGATCGTTGTAACGCAGCGCGACCCATCCGATCGCCGCGATATAGATGACGAACAGCAGAACGTGGGCGACGTAAAGCTGCCAGACCCGCTTCCACAGCCGCGTCGAGCCCACGATGAAACCGCGGTCGAGCATCAGCTTTGCGTAGACGAACGATGCGGTGTAGCCGGAAATGAAAACGAAAAGGTCGGCGGCGTCGCTGAAGCCGTAGTTGCGCGGCGTCGCCCAGTTGATGACGTTATGAGGAATGTGGTCGAGGAAAATCCACCAATTGGCAATGCCACGGAAGAAGTCGAGCCGCAGGTCGCGGCCTTTCTCGGGGAGGGTTGCTTTAATGTCCATGATTGCCGTTGGGGAAATGTGTTGTCGGTCTGCGGCTTCCGGCCGGTTGACCGAATGCTGCGATTGTCACCTGATTTGCGCCAGACTATACCAATTCCCGAATTGAGAACCACGGATTGTCCCGGTGCGCGGCATTTTGACCGCGATCCCGGCGAGAATCATATGTTTTTCATCTATCGTGACGGCTCACCGCACGATCCGCCGAGAGACTTTCAAGAGGCTTGCGACGTATGACTGCTCGAATCTTCAAGCCGGCCAAGAACGCCATGCAATCCGGCTGGGCCAAGACGAAGGAATGGCAGCTCGACTACGAGCCGGAGCAGCCGCGCGTGATCGAGCCGCTGATGGGGTGGACCAGTTCCGGCGACATGAAGCAGCAATTGTCGATCCACTTCGATACCAAGGAAGACGCCATCGCCTATTGCGAGCGCGAGGGCATTCCGTATCAGGTGCTGGAGCCGCAGGACCTGAAGCCGCGCATCAAGGCCTATGCCGACAACTTCGCGTTCCGCCGCACCGAGCCCTGGACGCACTGAAATCCGTTTCGCGGCTGCACCTGCGATTGTCGGCCACGAGACATTTGCTGTCTCCGCCCTGCGCTAATCCTTGCCGCAAACTTGTGGTTGCGCTGGATATGTCAGCAGTGACAATTTGGTAGCGAAGCCGGCGTGAAGTCCGGTTGCGGCGCACAATGACGGTGGCGGGAGGCCAGGAGAGGCGATGGCTCTTCGTTCGAGTATCGATCCGAAATCGGAGGACTTTTCCCGCAACGCCGAGGCGATGCGCGCGCTGGTGGCTGACCTCCGCGAAAAGCTCACCGAAGTGATCGGTGGTGGAGGCGAGGCATCGCGCGCCAAACACACCGCACGAGGAAAGATGCTCGCGCGCGAGCGCGTTGATCTCCTGATCGATCCGGGGACGGCGTTTCTCGAATTTTCGCCGATGGCGGCCTACGGTCTCTACGGTGGCGCGGTTCATTCCGCGAGCATCGTTACCGGGATCGGCCGCGTTGCGGGCCGCGAATGCGTCATCGTTGCGAACGACGCCACCATCAGCGGCGGCACCTATTATCCGATGACGGTGAAGAAGCATCTGCGTGCGCAGGCCATCGCGCGCCAGAACAATCTGCCGTGCATCTACATGGTGGATTCCGGCGGCGCGTTTTTGCCGCAGCAGGATGAAATCTTTCCCGACGAAAAGCACTTCGGCCGCATCTTCTACAATCAGGCCAATCTGTCTGCGCAGGGCATTCCGCAGATCGCCATCGTGATGGGATCGTGCACCGCCGGCGGCGCCTATGTGCCTGCGATGTCGGACGAGAGCATCATCGTGCGCAATCAAGGCACGATCTTCCTTGGCGGTCCGCCGCTGGTGAAGGCCGCAACCGGCGAAGTGGTGACGGCGGAAGAACTCGGCGGCGCGGACGTTCACAGCCGCCAGTCCGGTGTGACCGACCACTACGCGCAGAACGACAGCCACGCCATCGGCATCGCGCGCCGCATCGTCGGCAATCTCAATCCGGCGACATCGTCGGCGGCAGGATTGCGCGCGCCGCGCGAGCCGCTGTTCGAGCGCGAGGATATTTACGGCGTCGTGCCGGCCGATGCGCGCAAACCGTTCGATGTCCGCGAAATCATCGCGCGCATCGTCGATGGATCGGAATTCGAGGAATTCAAAAAACTCTACGGTACGACGCTGGTCTGCGGCTTCGCGCATATCTGGGGCTATCCGGTCGGTATAGTTGCCAACAACGGCATCCTGTTCAGCGAAAGTTCGCTGAAGGGCGCACACTTCATCGAATTGTGCAGCCAGCGCAACATTCCGCTTTTGTTTTTGCAAAACATCACCGGCTTCATGGTCGGCAAGAAATACGAGGCCGGCGGTATCGCGCGCGACGGCGCCAAACTCGTGACGGCGGTCGCGACAACATCGGTGCCGAAATTTACGGTCGTGATCGGCGGCTCTTACGGTGCGGGCAATTACGGCATGTGCGGCCGCGCCTATAGTCCTAGGTTCCTGTGGATGTGGCCGAACGCGCGCATTTCGGTGATGGGAGGCGAGCAGGCCGCCACGGTGTTGAGCACACTTCGCCGCGACAATATCGAGGCCAAGGGCGGCAAGTGGTCGGCGGCAGAAGAGGATGCGTTCCGCGCACCGATCCGTGAGCAGTACGAAACGCAGGGACATCCGTACTATGCGACCGCACGCCTCTGGGACGACGGCGTGATCGATCCAGCCGATACGCGCCTTGTGCTCGGCCTTGGATTGTCGGCGGCGGCGAACGCGCCCGCCGAGCCGACGCGCTTCGGCGTGTTCAGGATGTGACGATGAAAAACTCGTCAAAGGCATCGGGCGCGGCCAAGCCACTCTATCGCCGCTTCAACACACTGCTGATCGCCAATCGCGGCGAGATCGCATGCCGCGTCATTCGCACGGCGCGTGCGATGGGATTGCGCACCGTCGCCGTCTATTCGGAAGCGGATCGCGATGCACTGCATGTCGGGATGGCGGACGCCGCCGTGCTGCTCGGACCGGCGCGCGCGCGCGACAGCTATCTGAACATCGATCGCATTCTCGAAGCCGCGCAGAAAACCGGAGCGGAGGCTGTGCATCCGGGCTACGGCTTTCTGTCGGAAAATGCCGACTTCGCCCGGCGCTGTGCAGAAGCAGGCATCGTGTTCGTCGGCCCGACCGCCGAGATGATGGAGGCGATGGGCTCCAAATCCGGCTCGAAGCTGTTGATGGAGAAAGCGGGCGTACCGCTCGTGCCGGGCTATCACGGCGAAGCGCAGGACGACGCCACGCTTGCAAAGGCTGCCGAGAAGGCCGGTTTCCCGGTGCTCGTCAAAGCATCTGCTGGCGGCGGCGGTCGCGGCATGCGCGTGGTTCGCTCAGCCGGCGAATTGGCTGCGGCAGTCGTCAGCGCAAAGCGTGAGGCGTTCGCGGCCTTCGGCGACGACCGCATGCTGATCGAGAAATATGTCGACAATCCGCGCCACATCGAAGTGCAGATCGTCGGCGACAGCCACGGCAATCTCGTGTCGTTGTTCGAGCGCGAATGTACGCTGCAACGTCGTCATCAGAAGGTGATCGAAGAAGCGCCATCGCCGACGCTCGATGCCAAGCAGCGCGACGCGGTCTGCGAGGCCGCACGCAAGGCTGCGGGTGCGGTGAACTATGTCGGCGCGGGCACCATCGAGTTTGTGTCCAACGGCAAGGACTTCTTCTTCATCGAAATGAATACGCGCTTGCAGGTCGAGCATCCGGTGACTGAGCTGATCGCAGGCGTCGATCTCGTCGAATGGCAGTTGCGCGTTGCCTTCGGTGAAATGCTGCCGCTCAAGCAGGATCAGATCGAGCTCAACGGTCACGCCATTGAAGCGCGTGTCTATGCCGAGAACCCGAACAAGAATTTCATGCCGTCGGTCGGTAGACTGCGGACATGGCGAACGCCGGAAGCGGCGGATGGCTTGCGTATCGACGCGGGCTACGGCGAGGGCGGCAGCGTGTCGCCGAACTACGATGCCATGCTGGCGAAAGTGATCGCCTGGGCGCCGACGCGCGACCTTGCAATCTCGCGATTGGCGCACGGTCTCAACGAGACCGACATTCGCGGTGTCGTCACCAACATTCCGTTTCTGACCGCGCTCATCACGCATCCGGATGTGCGGGCGAACGCCATCGACACAGGCTTCATCGAGCGCGAACTGGCGAAGCTGACGCCGGAACAGCCGGCTCTGACGACGCTTGAACTCGGTGCTGCTGTTGCGGCGATCTCGCAGTCGGAAACCGAAGCCGCCGCAGCCGACGCACATTCGCCGTGGCGCTCGTCGGGATGGACGGCTGTCGGATCGCGCCAGCGGAAATTTGTGTTCCGCTGTGGCGCAGGCGAGCAATCCGTAACGCTGCTCTACGGCAGGCGCCCGTCCGTTCTTCTGGTTGACGGCAAACGAATTCCGTTTGCGAGCGCGGCGTCGCCGCGCGGTGGCATCGACCTTGTGCTTGACGGTGTGAACCATCATGTCACCGGTTTGCTGGACGGAAGCGAAGTTTATGTCCGCACCCCGAATGGGCGTTTCGAGGTTCATTGGATCGATCCGTTCGGGACTGAAGACGAAGAACAGACAGGCGGCGATCGCGTTGTTGCGCCGCTGCCGGGGACCGTCGTCGCACTGCTGGTCGAGGCCGGTGCGAAAGTGGAGAAGGGCGCGCCGATCCTGACGCTGGAAGTGATGAAAATGGAGCAGACGCTGCGCGCGCCGTTTGCGGGCGTTGTGAAAAGTTTGAAATGCAAGGTCGGCGACATCGTGCAGGAAGGCGTCGAACTCGCTGAAATCGAGCCTGCGAAAACGTGAGGCGGCGATGAGCGATCAGGTGCGCATCGTCGAAGTCGGCCCGCGCGACGGACTTCAGAACGAGAAGATTCCGGTCAGCGTCGAGGCGCGGGTTGCGTTCATCGAAAATCTTGTCGGTGCAGGCTTGCACACGGTCGAAGTCGGCAGCTTCGTGTCGCCGAAAGCGATTCCGCAGATGACCAATTCCGATCAGGTGCTGCGCGCCGTCGATCATCATCCCGATTGCGAATTTCATGTCCTGGTTCCGAACGAGAAGGGTTATGAGGCCGCGAAGGCAGCAGGCGCAAAAGTGATTGCGGTGTTCGCGTCCGCTTCCGAAGGTTTCTCGAAAGCCAATATCAACTGCACCGTTGCGGAATCGATTGAACGGTTCGCGCCCGTCGTCCATCGCGCGAAAGCCGACGGCATCAAAGTGCGCGGCTATGTGTCGTGCGTTCTTGGCTGTCCTTACGACGGCGAGGTGAAGCCGTCCTCAGTCGCTGCCATTGCAAAAAAACTATGGGATCTCGGCTGCTACGAAGTCTCTCTTGGCGACACCATCGGCGTCGGCACGCCGGTGAAGGCGCGGCAGTTGCTGCGTGCCGTCGCGGCCGATGTGCCAATAAAAAATCTCGGCATGCATTTTCACGACACCTACGGTCAGGCGCTGGCAAATCTTTACGCGGGACTGGAGGAGGGCGCACGCGTCATCGATTCCGCGGCAGGCGGTCTTGGCGGATGTCCCTATGCGCCGGGAGCGACCGGGAATGTCGCGACGGAAGATGTTATCTACATGCTCGAAGGCATGGGCATCCCGACGGGCGTCGATATGAAGAAACTGGTCGCAGCAACCAACGACATCGCGCGTGTACTCGGCAAGCCGCCGGTGAGCCGCGTTGCGTCGGCGATCAACGCCGGACGGCGCTAGACATCAGCGCGAGGCCGGGCCCATCACGAGATCGGGCAGGTATGTCGAGATGTCCGGAAAGAAACACAGCAGCAACACCGCCAGCATCATCAGCAGCACGAACGGCAGCGTGCCCCAGATCACCTCACTGAGTGGAATATCGGGTGCCACGTTGCGGATGACGAAGATGTTCAGTCCGACGGGCGGATGAATCAGCCCCATCTCCATCACGATGGTCATCACAACGCCGAACCAGATGATGTCGAAACCTGCCGCGCGCAGCGGCGGCAGAATGATCGGCGCGGTCATCAGAATGATCGACACCGGCGGGAGGAAAAACCCAAGCACGACCGTCATCGCGAGAATGGCGGCGAGTAACTCCCATTTCGGCAATTGCATCGTGACAATCGCATTTGCCGCCGATTGCGAGATCGTCAGATAGCTCATCACGTAAGAGTAGAGCAGCGACATGCCGATGATGAGCATCAGCATGGTGGATTCGCGGATGGTGGAGGTGAGGATCGGCGCGAGATCGCTCGGCCGCCACACGCTGTAGATGACTGCGATCAGGACGAGCGCGAGAAGACCGCCCAATCCGGCCGTCTCCGACGGCGTCGCGTAGCCGCCGTAAAGCGCGACCATGACGCCGGTCAGAAGGATGACGAACGGCAGAACACGCGGCAAAACGCTAAAGCGTTCCGACATCGTGTATTCGTCTTGCTTGAGAATCTCGGAATTCTGTCCGGTCGCTTCGTAAGCGGCTTTGGCGCGCGCATATTCCTGCCGGTAGCGGATCACGGCATAGATTGCGAACAGCGCGACCAGGAGAAATCCGGGGCCGATGCCGGCGAGGAATAATCGGCCGAGCGACTGTTCGGCCGCGACCGCGAACAGAATCATGGTGATCGACGGCGGCAGCAGAATGCCGAGCGTGCCGCCGGCGGCAATGATGCCGGCCGCGAAGCCGCCGGAATATCCGCGCTTGCGCATTTCGGGAATGCCGGCCGAGCCGATCGCCGAGCATGTCGCGGGCGACGAGCCGGCCATCGCGGCGAACAGCGCGCAGGCGAACACGTTGGCGATGCCAAGCCCGCCCGGAATTTTGTGCAGCCACGCATGCAGCGCCGTATAGAGATCCTGTCCGGCCTTGGATTTGCCGATGGCCGCGCCTTTCAGGATGAAAAGCGGAATCGACAAAAGGGTGATCGACGCCATTTCCTCGTAAACATTTTGAGTGACGGTATCGAGCGATGCGGCAGGCATATAGATCGCCATGAAGATAACTGCGACCGCGCCGAGCGCGAACGCAATCGGCATGCCCGAGAACATCGCCACCAGCGTCGCGACGCCGTAGCTGATTCCAATTCCAAGAACGCTCATGAATGTTTTGCCCTGCCGAGCGATGCAACGATCTGCAAAAGAATCTGGACGCAGAGCAGCGTCATTCCAACCGACATCAGGATGTAGGGGATCACGAGCGGCGGACCCCACGTCGAGTTCGAGACGGTGCCGTCGACCCACGCTTCATGGGCGAGAGTCCAGGATTTCCACGAAAAGAATGCGCAGAACGCAAAGCTGGCGATATCGACGAGGGTGAGCCGAATGCGATTGGCCAGCGGCGATAGAATTCCGACGAAGGCTTCAATCCCAATATGGCCGCGCGTGCTCTGCACGGCTGCTGCCGTCATGAACGTAGCACCTACGATCAGGAAGACGGCCGCCTCGTCCTGCCAATAGGTGGCCGAATGAAAGATGCTCCGCGTCAGCACGCTGTAGGTGAGGACCACGCAAGCCAAAATCAGCGCGATCGCCGCCAGAATGACGATGATGTAGTTGAGTGCGGCCAATGCACGAGCGGCTGCCGCCGCGAGCGTATTGCTCGGGACGGCAGCAGTCGTCGGCGGCCGATCTTCGACCAGGCCGTGCGTCATGCGGCGTCGGCAGCCAGCTTCATCAACTGAGCGGACGTCGCGGTCTTGGCGGTATAGTCCTTCCACGCGGTGTCGCGTGCGATGTCGCGCCATTTGCCGACGGTGGCCGCGTCGAGCGCAGCGACCTTCGCGCCGGCTTTCTCGTAAACCTTGACCACTTCGACGTCGTCGTCCTGAGCGCCCTTGCGGCCGAAGGCTTCAAGCTCGGTGCCGACGGACATGAGAATGTCCTGATGATTTTTCGGCAGGGCGTCGAAGATCGACTTCGACATCAGAAGCGGCTCAAGCATGAACCAGTAGGACTGGCCCGCGCCCGAGGTGAGGTGCTTGGAGACTTCTTCCAGACGGAACGAGATCAGGCTGGTCGACGACGTGATGCCGGCATCGCATGCGCCGGTCTGCATCGCCGCGTAGATTTCGTTCGACGGTACGGAAAGAACGGCGGCCCCCGCAGTTTGCAGCACCATGTCCATTTCGCGTGAGCCGCCGCGCACCTTCATGCCCTTGGCATCGTCCGGCGACACGAGCGGCCGCGAGCGGCTGGCGACGCCGCCGGCCTGCCACACCCAGGTCAGAACGATGATGCCCTTGTCGGCGAGGAAGTCCGTGAGCGCCTTGCCGATCGGCTTGTTCTTCCACGCAAGACCCTGATCGTAGCTCGACACGAGCCCCGGCATCAGGCCGATATTGGTTTCGGGCAATTCGCCGCCGGCGTAGGGCAGCGGATAAAGGCTGATGTCGAGTGCGCCCTTGCGCATCGCCGCGAACTGCGCGTTCGTCTTCATCAGCGACGAACCCGGATAGACTTCGGCGACGATGTCGCCCTTGCTGCGCTTGTTGACTTCCTGCGCGAACATGCGCGAGAGGCGGTCGCGGAAGTCACCCTTGTCGATCGTGCCGCCGGGAAACTGGTGCGAGATTTTCAGTGTGGTCGCGGCATGCACGTCGCTGAATTTCAGAATGGCGGGCGCGGCGATTGCGGAAGCAAGAACGTGTCGTCGTGTAAGCATGGCGTTTCTCCCGTGAGCGTTTCTGTTTTTGGCTTATCGTTTTTTTGATTCCTGCATTTTTGCAGGGCGCATGCCGCGTCGATATAGCCTTTTGGTATGAGCGCGCAAATGATGCGCCATTGTGCCCGACCCCCATGCCGGGCGCCATCTTTGCTGCACCGCACATGCCCGTGGCGGAATGGCGCGGATTGCCGTTTCCGACGATCCACTGTGACGCAAAACCCGGCAAGTCGCAGAAATTCCAGCAGCGAACTTCACATCACGAAAAAGTCGTCCGGTGGTTTTGTAACAACGCCAGCGCCGTTCCGTAGACCTCGAAGACGGCTACTCGCCTGAACTCAATTCAGAGGACTGCTTAGATGACATTCATCAACCGTATCGCACTCGGCACTTCGGCGGCAATCATCGCGACCGGCCTGGCGTTCGCTCCCGTGGCCTTCGCTCAGGACAAGATGACCAAGGATTCGATGTCCAAGGACTCCATGTCGAAGGACACGATGAAAAAGGACGATGGTATGAAGAAGGACTCAATGTCCAAGGATTCGATGTCGAAGGACACGATGAAGAAAGACGAGATGAAAAAGTAATTTCCGTTCGGCGGGCGGGCTTGCGCCTTCGGGCGCAGGCCCGGTTCGACGCTGCTACTTCTTCTTCGCCTTCCGCGCGGCATAGCGGGCGTCGCGCGCGGCCTTCTGCTCAGCCTTCAACGCGGCTGCGGCGGCCTGCTTTTCCTTCTCGACGCGTAACGCTTCCGCTGCCGCCTGAGCGGCGAGTTCGGCCTCGCGTGCTTTCTTCGCCGCCTTTTCCGCGTCTTTCAGCTTTTGCGCCTTGGCATGCGCCTCCTGTTGTGCCTGCCGTTCAGCCGCGCGTTTGAGCGCCGCCGGATCGTCGGCGGCCGGCTTGGCCTTGAATTTCTCCAGAATGCTCTTTCGGGAATTCTGTGCGGCAGCCTGCCGGTCGAGAAAGCTCGGTTCTTTGAACCCCATGGGCGTCGTATCTCTCTAAACTTAGTTGTACTTGAATCGGAACGGGCAGGCTTGTAGCAGGTTTTTCGCGTTACAAATGGCCGCGCCGCAAATTTGCGATCATCCGGCGATTATCCGTTGAAAGTTCTACGAATCCGGCCAATTTCCAACATGATTGTTCTCATATTGCCTGTGTCAGGCGGGAAAATTCCTTGATGTCCAACTCTGCGTCCGGCGGCGTGTCCGCAGCGAAAGTCTCGCTCGTGACCGCGACCGCAATCGTTGTTGCGGATATGGTGGGCGTCGGCGTTTTCACCAGTCTGGGATTTCAGGTCAAGGACATCACGTCCGGCTTTTCGCTGCTGATGCTTTGGATGGTCGGCGGTGTCGTCGCGATGTGCGGCGCGATTTCCTACGCCGAACTCGCCTCGATGTTCCCGCGATCCAGCGGCGAATATAATTTTCTGCGGCGGGCGTATCATCCAGCTCTTGGCTTTCTCGCCGGCTGGCTGTCGGGGACCGTCGGATTTGCCGCGCCGATCGCGCTGGCCGCGATGGCGTTCGGCGTCTATTTCAAATCCATCGTGCCGAGCATCCCGCCGCTGCTATCCGGATTGATCCTCATTTGCGCCGTGTCGCTCGTTCACTTGCGAGGAATTCATCACATCAGCCTGTTCCAGAATATGTGGACCGCGCTGAAAATCGGAATGATTGTCGTCTTTATTTTCGCAGGGTTCGCTCTTGGAAAATCGCAACCGATTTCCTTCGTGCCGAGCACCGTCGATTTCACCCACATCGTCAGCGCGCCGTTCTTCATCAGTCTGGTGTTCGTGATGTATTCCTATTCGGGCTGGAACGCCGCAACTTACATCATCGGCGAACTGCGCGATCCCGATCATGTTCTGCCGCGCGCTTTGTTCTTCGGCACGCTGATCGTGATCGTGCTCTATGTTCTGCTCAACGCCGTGTTTCTGTTCACGACGCCGATTTCGGCGCTCTCGGGTCAGCTCGATGTCGCGATGGTCGCGGGGACGTCGATCTTCGGCGAATTCGGCGGACGCATCGTCGCCGGGCTGATCTGTCTCGGACTGATTTCATCGGTCAGCGCGATGGTGTGGATCGGACCCCGCGTGACCATGACGATGGGCGAGGATATGCCGCTGCTGCGCTTCTTCGCACAGAAATCTAAAACAGAAGTGCCGGCGCGCGCCATTCTGCTTCAGTTGACGGTCGCGACCGTTCTGTTGCTCAGTCAGAGCTTCGAGGCGGTGCTGGATTTCATCCAGTTCAGCCTGACGCTGTCGTCGTTCATGACGGTATTGGGCGTCATCGTTCTGCGCATTAGAAAGCCCGCAATTCCCCGTCCGTACCGGGCGTGGGGTTATCCGGTCACGCCGCTGATTTTCCTGACCGTGATGCTTTTCATGATGTATTACCTGATTACAAACCGGCCGCTGCAATCGCTCGCGGGCCTCGGCATTATGCTCGCGGGCCTCGCGATTTATGCTATGTCTCACCTGTTTTCCAACGCACCGTCATCTGACTCATCCCGCATTTCCTGACACAGCGATCACCAGCAATGTTCAAACTCAAGCTCGCCGCCGCCTTTGCATGCGCGCTGGCGTTTTCATCCTTGCCTGCACGTGCCGCCGACGTCGCAACGCCCGACGATACCGCCCGTTTTCTCGCCGGCATGCAGCCTTCGGCGGATTCGCCTTTGGCCGCGCTCGCCAGGGATCCGAGCTGGCAGCGCCATGCGCGTTACATGGATGGCATTTTCGATCAGACCGAGAAGCGGCATCTGTCGAAGATTCGTGCGTTCGCAAAAGCAAACCTGAACAAAACCCACGACACGATGTTCTACATGTTTGCGGGCCCGGACTCCTTGCACGCCGTCTCGTTTTTTCCGAACGCGACGACGTATGTGATGGCGGGGCTGGAGCCGGTCGGTAACATTCCGCCGCTGAACAGCCTTCCCAACCTGACGCTTTTCAGGTCGCTGGAGAATCTCGCGTACTCCATGAAGACGCTTCTCACGCTCAGCTTCTTCCGAACCAAGGACATGAAGAGCGAGTTGCGCAACGGCCCGGTGTTCGGAACGACGCCGATCATCTCGGTGTTTCTGGTTCGCGCCGGCAAGACCATTCACGACATCAGCTACGTCAAGATCGACAATGACGGCAGCGAGCATCCGGCAAGCGATACGAGCGTAAAGTCGAACGCGCCGGCGGTGAAAATCGTGTTCTCCGACGGCAAGGACGGGCGCAAGCAGACGCTGTATTATTTCAGCACCGATCTGTCGGACTCTGGCCTGAAGGTCAGCGGCTTCCTTGCGTTTTGCGACAAGCTCGGCAGGGGCGACAGCTTCATCAAGAGCGCGTCCTATCTGATGCATGGCGGAAACTTCAAAACCATCCGCAGTTTTCTGCTCGCAAGGAGCGATCTGCTTCTGCAAGACGATTCGGGAATTCCGCTGGGCTACTTCAATCGCAAGGCATGGCAATTCCAGCCGCTCGGCCGCTATCTCGGTCCGATCGAGATTTTCCCCGGCACCTACCAGCCGCAGATGGCCGATCTGTTTCGCAACGTGACGCCGATCCCGCTCGATTTCGGGATCGGTTATCGCTGGCGGAACAACGAGTCGAACATGCTGCTGGCAACGCGGACGCTGGAGCCAGGGATAGCGCCGGAGGTGACGCCCTCCGAAGCGCCTCCGCCGCGTGTCCAGCGCGCGCCCGCCAAGCCGCCGGTCGACGACCGGCCGCAACTGCGCCGCTTCTGGCCGTTTTAACCCGACATAGCCGGGCCGAAATCGCGGCTGAACCGACGCGAAATTAGCGCGTTGTTAACTGGCTGAGGTTCTAAATTGCTTGAGTTATTGCGAGTTGTGGCTGCTTTGCCGCGTATTTCGGCATCGGAAGGCAGGCTGCCGGCGGTAATTTCACCCAACTAAGACCACACTGTCCGGTGAGGTTCCGCAGCAATTCGGATGGGGACCGCGTGCAAACTGGTCATCGCAATTCGTCCGCGCAGCAGTCGTTCCAGCGCCCGTCGTTACCGCACGGCGCGGTTCAGCGCGCGCGCCGCTTCAATTCCGATCCCGCTGTCGTCCGGCGTCCCGAACGCTATGTCGTCGTGGAAACGCGCGGCATTACATCGACCGATGACGCCGTTCGCGAATTGCGCCGTGCCCGCTACGCGCTCTATGCCTGCGCGTTTCTCTTCGTCGCGACCATGTCCGGAAGTGCGGCGTTCCTGTACGGCAAGATGGGCGCGCAAACACGCGCCGGCCAGCAGGTTTCGATTGCCCCGCCGGATGAAATCGAGCGCGGCAATTTCGCGTCGATGTCGGTTCGCGCCAAGGACGGCGATCCCGAACCGCCGGTTCGAGAGTTAACCCCGCAGCGTGGCGCTGTTGCGCCGGCGGAAATCATCGCGCGCAGTTTCAGCGCGTTCGAAACCCGAACGCGTCAGGCGACCAGCACCGCGCGCACGGATCGCATTGCCAGCGCATCGCCTCAGGACGGCGTTGCTCCGCGCGTAACGCCACGTCCGCAGGCCGTCACGCCTCAGCGCAATTCTGGCAGCCGCGAAGCGAAAACTGTTCTGGTCGATTTTGAATCCGCGCCGTTTCCCTACAACGGCAACATGCCGAATTCCGAGAAGCGTTTTCTGGATCGGGGCGAGGGCGCCAATCGCGGTCACACCAATTTCCGCGGGCGCGTGTTGAAAGCGTCCGAAGTCTTTAATGACCGCCGTGCGCTGCTGCACATCCCGCAAGGCTTCGATCCCAACAGACCGGGCGTGATCGTCGTGTTCTTCCACGGCCACGGCGCCAATCTGTCGGACGACGTGCGCGACCGCCAGCAGGTGCCGGAGCAGATTTCCGCCTCCGGCGTGAACGCCGTGATGGTCGCGCCGCAGTTTGCGGTGAACGCCGCCGATTCCAGCGCAGGCAAGTTCTGGGAGAAGGACGGCTTCAAACGCTTCATGGATGAGTCGGCCAAGCAATTCGCCAAACTGAGCGGCGATCCGCGTGCCGCGCGCGCATTCGCCAGGATGCCGATTGTCATCGTCGCCTATAGCGGCGGCTTCGGCCCGACGCTGTCCGTGCTCGATCGCGGCGGCATCAACCAGCGCATCCGGGGCATCGTGCTGCTCGATGCACTCTATGCCGGCATGGACAAATTCGCCGACTGGATCGCGGCCAACCGTTCGGCGTTTTTCGTGAGCTCCTACACCCCGCATACCCGCGGGCGAAACGTCGAGCTCGAGCGGCTGCTCGACGACAAGTCGATTTCTTACAGTGCCGAACTGAAACCGAACCGCATGCCGGGCAGCGTGACCTTCCTGCCGGCGGGCGATATTTCACACCGCGACTTCGTCAGCCATGCCTGGGCGGATTTCCCGATCAAGGACATTCTCGCAAGGCTTGACGATGTCGGCCAGAACGCCGCTAATTCTGCCGACGCCAACTCCCGGTTCTTCGTGGCGCGCCGCTGACGGCCGGGGCTCGCAAGAGACTTAAAGCAGGCCATGCACCGCGTTTTTGTCTACGGCACTTTGAAACGCGGCCTGCGAAATCATCATTTTCTGAAGAACGCACGCTTCGTCGGCGAAGCGCACACGCTTGCCGGATACTGCATGCTCGATGGCCGTTTCCCGGTGCTGCGCGACGTTGGCGATGGCGCAAAGCAAATCGCGGGCGAAGTGTACGACGTTGACGATGAAACTCTGAGCAGACTTGACGATCTGGAGAGCGTCGATAGCGGCATGTACCAGAGGACCAAAACCGGAATCGTGTTGTCCGGCGAAGATGTTTCTCAGGCTTTTATCTATATTGGCCGCAGCGAATATTGGGATAATAAGAAGCGGGCGCCATTCACGGACACCGATCAGCACGGGCGCTTGAATTGGGTCGCGCCGGACATGCGCGCGAAATGAAACGATAATGAATTATTCCGCTTCCGATCTCGACCGCATCGTCACGGACATCGCCGAGGAGATGAAGGAGCGCACGGATCGCGGCGAGGTCGCGTCCTACATTCCCGAATTGGCGCGCGTTCACAACAGCGCCTTCGGCCTCTATGTCATCGACGAGGCGGGGAATGTGGGGGCAGGGGGCGACTTCGACACGCCGTTCTCGATTCAGAGTATCTCGAAGGTTTTCACGCTGACGCTCGCGCTCGGAAAAGTCGGCGATCATCTGTGGCGGCGCGTCGGCCGCGAGCCATCCGGCAGTCCGTTCAATTCGATCGTGCAGCTCGAGCGCGAGCGCGGTATTCCGCGCAATCCTTTCATCAACGCGGGCGCCATCGCCGTCACCGATGTCATCCTCTCCGGCCATCAGCCGCGCGAGGCGCTGGGCGAAATTCTGCGCTTCATGCATTTTCTCGCCGACGATGAATCGATCAAGATCGACGAGAACGTCGCGTCATCGGAGCAGCAGACCGGATTTCGCAACGCGGCCCTTGCCAACTACATGAAGTCGTTCGGCGTGATCGACAATCCGGTCAATCTCGTTCTCGGCGTTTATTTCCATCAATGCGCGATTGCGATGTCGTGCCGCCAGCTTGCGATGGCGGGACGCTTTCTCGCGCATCACGGCGTCAATCCCTCGACCGGAATGCACGTTGTGCCTGCCGAGCGTGCGCGGCGCATCAACGCGGTGATGCTGACCTGCGGTCACTATGACGGCTCGGGCGAGTTTGCGTTCAGGGTCGGATTGCCGGGCAAGAGCGGCGTTGGGGGAGGTGTGCTGGCGATTGCGCCCGGCAAGGCCTCGATTGCCGCATGGTCGCCGGGACTGGACGCGGCGGGCAACTCGCATCTCGGCCGGGTCGCACTCGAAAAACTCTCGAAGCGGCTCGGCTGGTCGATCTTCGGCGGCTGACGCCGAAGCGTCAGTGGCGCGGAAATGTCGTCGGCACGATGGCCGTCTTCACGCGCTGCGAGTCGCGGATCGCTTCGTCGTGGTACCAGCTGTCATAGGCCGCTGCGGTGGCGACCTGCGAGTCGGACACCATCGCGGGATACTTGCGCGCGTTGACCGCGTCGCGTCCGCCGGCGGGAAACTGGTAGATCGTCGCCGATCCGCCGATCAAATTGGTATTCATTTCAGTATCTCCTATCGTCTCTCCTCGTAACCCGGCGTCAGAACTCCACTGATGCTGCGCCCGATTGGTTACGAAACTCGCTCGTTTGGCTGCGCCGATGAATCATCGACGTTTGAAAGACGATAACGTTCCTGCTTAGAGCCCATGCAGCGTGACTAAGAAAAAATCATCGGAGCACCAATATTTGTGCATTTTTTGTGCATGCATGCCTGAATGCTGTGAGGGTCCGTTCTCGCCGACGATTTGGAACCGTATTGCTGCTTTCCGCGCCGCCGCCGCTAAAGAGGGCAATTTCCTCGGAATTGAACGTTTTTTGACGCTGCGTGGACGTGAAAATCAGCATGGGGATACCGTTAAAATGGAGGCACTGAGCGGTTGGACGCCCTGCGGCCGTTTGGCATATTTAATGCTTCAGTAAGGGCTGGTCGTTGGTGGCCGGGTAGGCGCCGGGTGACCGCCAGACTTCTCGTTACTCACCTGACGCATCGTCAACTACAGAGAGATCGAAATGACAAAGTATAAGCTCGAGTATATTTGGCTCGATGGCTACACGCCGGTGCCGAGTTTGCGCGGCAAGACGCAACTGAAGGATTTCGCCAGCTTCCCGAAACTCGAAGAACTGCCGCTGTGGGGCTTCGACGGAAGCTCGACCAACCAGGCCGAAGGCCACAGCTCGGATTGCGTGCTGAAGCCGGTCGCGGTTTATCCTGACTCGGCGCGCGTCAACGGCGCACTTGTGATGTGCGAAGTCATGATGCCGGACGGCAAGACTCCGCATTCGTCGAACAAGCGCGCGACCATCCTCGATGACGCCGGCGCATGGTTCGGCTTCGAGCAGGAATACTTCTTCTACAAGGACGGCCGCCCGCTCGGCTTCCCGACTGAAGGCTATCCTGCTCCGCAGGGTCCGTATTACACCGGCGTCGGCTACAAGAATGTCGGCTCGGTCGCGCGTGAGATCGTCGAAGAGCATCTCAATCAGTGCCTCGCCGCCGGCATCAACCACGAAGGCATCAACGCCGAAGTCGCGAAGGGCCAGTGGGAATTCCAGATTTTCGGCAAGGGCTCCAAGCGCGCCGCTGACGAAATGTGGATGGCTCGCTACCTGATGCTGCGTCTCACGGAAAAGTACGGCATCGACATCGAATTCCACTGCAAGCCGCTCGGCGACACGGACTGGAACGGTTCGGGCATGCACGCCAACTTCTCGACCGAGTATATGCGCACGGTCGGCGGCAAGGAGTACTTCGAGGCGCTGATGAAGGCGTTCGACAAGAACCTGATGGACCACATCGGCGTTTACGGTCCGGACAACGACAAGCGCCTGACCGGCAAGCACGAGACCGCTCCGTGGAACAAGTTTTCCTACGGTGTGGCCGATCGCGGCGCGTCGATCCGCGTTCCGCACTCCTTCGTGAACAACGGCTACAAGGGCTATCTCGAAGATCGCCGTCCGAACTCGCAGGGCGACCCCTACCAGATCGCCTCGCAGATCCTGAAAACGATCTCCGAAGTGCCGACCGGCAAGAAGGCAGCGGCCTAAGCAAACGAAAAACGCGGTCTGGATTAAATCCAGGCCGCGTTTTGATTTCGGTCGCGCATCCAGACGTTCACGCGCGATAGTTTTTCCAAGCCATTTGATACCCCTTTTGGTTTGGATGCGGATCGAGGGGAAGGTCTGGCTTCCCCTCGATTCATTTTCTCAAATATCAAAATTGAATTGATCGCGCCGATGGCTCGCCGTTATGCGCCGCCCATGCGCACGGGCCGTTTCCGCTCGTGGAACCAGACGCGGTACTTGTCCATCTTGGCGCGCTGCGCGGCCGGTGCGTATTTCTTGCAGGTCGATGCTTCATCGCTCTTTGGCGCAGCACCCCAGCGCAATTCAACGCAGTCGTTGACATTATACGCCATCTCCAGAAGCGGGGCGCGATCGACGACATCCTTTACGGCCAAAGCCCATGACGAGCCGTCGCTGCGCAGATACGAAAATTTGCGCGAGGCCAGTTCGGACGCGAGCATGCGATCCATTTCGGCTTTGACGTCCGCAGCACTCTTGTCCTTCGGCATCGCGTAGCGTTCGGGCTTGCGCGCCACGCGATCGGGAAATCCGCGCACCACGTCGATGGCGATCAGCAAACGCAGATCACGCGATGGTGTTGCAAAATCCTCCCACGCGCCGGTGGTTTCGAAAATCGCCGGACCTTCCGGCATCGACGCTTCGCCCTTGCCGCTGTTAAGATATTTGCGGCCGTTTTCGACCGACGTGACGCGCGCTTTCACCTGCTCGTCGAGCGCGATGATGGCTTCCTTCAAGGCGCGGAACGGATCGAGCGGGGCGGGGGACTGCACGTCGTCCATGCGGTCGTAGAAATCGTCGATGCTCATCTTCGACTGTTCGAGCGAGAAATCGCCGTATTCAGGGTCGCGCGTAATCTCGGCGTTGGTCATCCGCCGCAGCCCGCCGTCCTTCGTTCGCACGATGGGACGGAAATGCTTGAAGCCGGCACCGCCGAACGCAGCGTCCTGCGTGAACAGGAAATTGCCGCGCCAGAACCGCTTGATCGCAACGGTGCCGTCGGGTTGTGCGTCCGCTGCGAGGAAAACGCCTGCGGAATCGCCGGTCTGCGCCACGCGGCGCGTCAGCATCAGCAAGTGCCCGAACGGATCGGCGTACATCGTGCCGGGACGCAACGCTTCCTGCGTCAGCGCGATCGGATAGTAATCGGTGTTGTCGTCGGTGGCAGCCGTGCGCCCTGAGCCGGAATGCACAGAGTCGCCAATCACGGGAATATATTGCGCGAAGGCCGGGAAGAGTCCGGTGCGCTTCGGCGTTACCGGAGCAGGCGGCGGAGGCGGTGCTGCGGCGCGGCTGGAGCTGAACGGATTCAGCGAACCCGGCTGCGGCGGCGTGTCGCTCGCTTCCTGTTTTTCCGGCGGCAGCGGGCGCGGCGGTTCGAGGTTCTGGATGTTGAACCATTGCGGACATTTCGGCGCGCTAGTCGCGGTGCCGCGCGTGCATTTCGAATAACCGAACGGCAAGCCCATCTTGAAGGCGAAATAGGCGCGCAGGAAATACGGCATGTCCGCGCAGTCGGGCTTGAAGACCTGTTTCATCTCGTCTTCGCCGAGGCCGAGATAGTTGAACAGCATGTTGCGCGACTTATCGCGCAGCACTTCGTGCAGCGCCTTCCATGACGGCAGATCGTCGAGCGGGGAGTCGAACAGCTTTTCGATCCAGGCGGAATATAGATTTTCAGTCGCGCGATTCCAGTTGCCGCGCAGCGGCCAGACGCTGCCTGCGGTCTGCGTCGGCTTCGGCGGCTCGTCGCCGCGCACGGCGATCTCGCGCGTGAACGAGGTGCATTCGGCTGGCGCATTGTCGCGGACAAGCCGCGCGCGCCACGTTCCCGCAACGGGTGTGGCGACCTCGGCGATCCAGAAATAGGGCGGGCCGCCACGGCGCTCGCGCGACTTGTTCGCCACGCTGCCGTCGGGCGCGATCAGCGAGAGTTCGCCTTCGATCGGTTTGTCGGCGGCGAAAATGACGCGCAGCGGCGCGCCTTTCCACGGCGCGACCGGCACGGGCAAGATCGCCAGTTCAGCGGCGTCCTGGCAACCGATGACGGGACTTTGCGCGAATGCGCTTCCCGCCGGCAGCGCAAGCAATGCGCCTGCGGCCGCGAGCAGTCCGGCGAAGGTGAGGATGCGCAGGCGCATCAATCGAGTCTCCTTGAAGCTCGACAGCCAAAACAGCACTCAATCCTGAATAAGGAAATAGGCCATTTGAAGAAAATGGCGATCCCATCAGGATTCGAACCTGAAACCCCCAGAGTAGAAATCTGGTGCTCTATCCAGTTGAGCTATGGGACCGTGGCGGCTGTCATATCATCCCAAAGATGAAAAAACCCCGGCCCTGCGGTGGAATTTCGACAGGTGTTTTGAACCAGCGGGGACCGGCGCCCGACACAGCCGAGACGGCTGCCGTTGTCTTTGCCCGCCCGCGACGTAAACTTGCGGCATTGCAGAAGGCGGAGCCGGTTACCGGCCCATTGCCGGCGGAATGAATTTTACGGGTTAGCGCCACGGCCATGAGTCGGTCACGATTCGCGCATTGTCTGGTTCCAAGGCGGCGTCCGTTCGCCTGGCAGGGAGTTTCCAAAATGATCGGTTTGGTTCGCGCATTGTCGTTTGGCGCAGCGTTGGTGCTTGCCTTGAGTTCGGCGCAGGCCGCCGACAAGGCATTCAAGCGGGATGAGCTTGCGGACTCGGCGATCCGGCTCGAGGCGCAGATCAAGACCGAGGCCGGGGTGATTTCAAAGTCGCCGTCCGCGCTCAAGGCCGACATCGACGCCGCGTTCAAGAAAAGCGATCTGCGCGGCGCGCTGACGCTTCTCGGACAGACCGCTGCCGTCGCGCCGGAAGACAGCGGCAACTGGCTGCGTCTGGCGCGAACGATTTTGCAAATCCGCGCAGTCGACAATCGCGAACAGACTTTTTTCAACGAGCGCGCATCGACCGCCGCCTACATCGCCTATCAGCGCGCGGCCAATCCGGGCGAGGAAGCGGACGCTCTTGCCGTGCTGGGCAGGGCGCTGGCCGAGCGAAAACTCTGGCGACCGGCGCTCGATGCATATCGATTGTCACTGGATCAGCGCGAGGTCGCAGACATCCGCGCGCAATATGAGAAGCTGCGCGACGATCACGGCTTCAAGCTCGTCGATTACAGCGTGGATTCGGATTCCGCTTCGCCGCGCGCGTGCTTCCAGTTTTCGGAAGACCTTGCCAAGCGCGCCGATTTCGCGCCGTTCGTGGCGCTCGCCGGTACCGACAAGCCGGCTTTGACGTCCGAAGACAAGCAGCTTTGCGTCGAAGGCCTCAAGCACGGCGAGCGTTACTCGATCAATCTGCGCGCCGGCATTCCATCGACCGTGAAGGAGACGCTGCCGAAGTCGGCGGAGTTCAACATCTATGTCCGCGACCGCAAGCCGTTCGTGCGCTTCACCGGGCGTGCCTATGTGCTGCCGCGCACCGGGCAGAAGGGCATTCCGCTCGTCAGCGTCAACACGCCGTCGGTTGCGGTGAATGTGTTTCGCATCGGCGACCGCAACCTCATCAACTCGGTGGTTGACGGCGACTTCCAGCGCAGCCTCGAAAGTTACGAGCTGAGTTCGCTCGGCGACGAGAAGGGCGTGAAGGTCTGGACCGGCGAGATCGCCACCGAAAACAAACTGAATGCCGATGTCGTCACCGCATTCCCGGTCGATCAGGCGGTTGGCGAATTGCAGCCGGGCGTTTACGTGATGACGGCCGCGCCGAAAGGTCCGGGATCGTCATCGAACAATGATGACGACTATTCGGGCACGCTGGCGACGCAATGGTTCGTGGTCTCCGACCTCGGTCTCACGGCTTACTCAGGCAATGACGGCATCCACGTCTTCATCAATTCGCTGGCGACGACGGCGCCGACGTATGGTGCGGAAGTGCGGCTGGTCGCGCGCAACAACGAAATTCTCGCCACCAGGAAAACCGACAGCGCGGGACACATCCTGTTCGAGGCGGGGTTGGCGCGCGGCGAGGGCGGCCTGTCGCCCGCGCTGCTCACTGCCAGCGGCGACAAGGGCGACTACACATTCCTCAGCCTGAAATCCAACGCCTTCGATCTCAGCGACCGGGGCGTGTCGGGCCGTGCGGTCCCGGCCGGGCCCGATGCCTTCGTCTATGCCGAGCGCGGCGTCTACCGCTCCGGCGAGACGGCGTACCTGACCGCGCTGCTGCGGGACGGGAAGGGCAACGCCGCCCTCGGTGCGCCGCTGACGCTGGTGATCGAGCGGCCCGACGGGGTCGAATTCCGCCGCAACACCGTTCCGGATCAGGGGGCGGGCGGCCACAGTCTGACGCTGCCGCTGAATTCGGCGGTCCCGACCGGCACCTGGCGGGTGCGGGCGTTCACCGATCCGAAGGCGCCTTCGGTCGGCGAGACGACCTTCATGGTCGAGGATTATGTCCCGGACCGTATCGAATTCTCTTTAAGTTCCAAAGAGAAGCAAATATCTCCTGAAGTTCCAGCAGAACTTGAAGTGGACGGTCATTTTCTTTACGGCGCTCCGGCCTCCGGGCTGGCGCTGGAGGGCGATTTGCTGGTCGCCCCCGCTCAGGATCGCCCCGGCTATGCCGGCTACAAGTTCGGCGTCGCCGACGAGGAAACCTCCAGCAACGAGCGCACGCCGCTGGAAAACCTCCCCGAGGCCGACGCCAACGGCAGGGCGACCATCAAGGTCAGCCTCGCCAAGCCGCCGTCATCTTCCCGTCCGCAGGAAGCGCAGATTTTCGTCCGCATGGTCGAAACCGGCGGCCGCGCCGTCGAACGCAAGCTGACGCTGCCGGTCGCGCCCAACGCCAACATGATTGGCGTGAAGCCGCTGTTCGCCAACAAGAACGTCGCTGAGGGCGATCCCGCCAATTTCGACGTGGTGTTCGTTTCGCCCGACGGCAAATCGCTGGCGCGCAGCGGGTTGCGTTACGAACTGATGAAGATCGAGTCGCGCTATCAATGGTATCGCCAGGGCTCGTCATGGGATTACGAGCCGGTCAAATCCACCAAGCGCGTGGCCGATGGCGACGTGACCATTGCGGCCGATAGACCGGCACGCATCGCGACCAATCCGCAGCCGGGCCGCTACCGGCTCGATGTGAAGTCTGCGGATGTGGATGGGCCGATCACCTCGGTGCAGTTCGATGTCGGCTGGTATTCCGACGGCAGCGCCGACACGCCGGACCTGCTCGAAACCTCGATCGACAAGCCGGAGTACAAATCCGGCGACACGATGGTCGTCTCCGTTAACGCGCGCTCCGCCGGCAAGCTCACGATCAATGTGCTCGGCGACCGCCTGCTGACGACGCAAACCTCCGACATCAAGGAAGGCCAGAACAAGGTCAGCATTAGCGTCGGCAAGGACTGGGGCACGGGTGCCTACGTCGTTGCAACGTTGCGCCGTCCGCTCGATGCAGCCGCCCAGCGCATGCCGGGACGCTCCATCGGGTTGAAATGGTTCGGCATCGACAAATCCGAACGCACGCTGAAAGTCAGCCTGACACCGCCGGCGCTGATCCGTCCGAACTCGACGCTCAAGCTGCCGGTGAAGGTCGAAGGCGCGGGCCGTGGCGAAGACGTGAAGATCGTTTTGGCGGCCGTCGATGTCGGCATTCTCAATCTGACCAATTACAAGCCGCCGGCGCCGGATGCTTATTATCTCGGTCAGCGCGCGATGACATCCGAGATCCGCGATCTCTACGGACAGCTGATCGACGGCATGCAGGGCACACGCGGCCAAATTCGCACCGGCGGCGACGGCGCAGGCGCGGAGCTGCAAGGCAGCCCGCCGACGCAGAAACCGCTCGCGCTCTATTCCGGCATCGTCACCGTCGGATCGAACGGCACGGCGGAAGTGTCGTTCGACATTCCGGAATTTGCAGGCACCGCGCGCGTGATGGCGGTGGCGTGGAGCGCCACGAAAGTCGGCCGCGCAAATACGGATGTAACCATCCGCGATCCTGTCGTGCTCACGGCAACGCTGCCGCGCTTTCTGCTGACGGGAGATCGCGGCACGATGAATCTCGATCTCGACAACGTCGAGGGTGCAGCCGGCGACTACGTCATCAGCGTCAAGACATCGGGCCCGGTGTCGCTGTCGGGTAATCCGGCAACGACCATGAGACTGGCCTCGAAGCAACGCAGCACCGTCGCGCTGTCCATCGACGCGCCGGGCGCAGCAGGCCAGGCCAATCTCGATGTCGATATTAAAGGGCCGAACGGGCTGACACTCGCGCGGCACTATGCGCTCGATGTGAAACCCGCGACGCAAATTCTCGCGCGGCGTTCGGTGCGGACGCTGGCGAAAGGTGAGAGTCTGACGCTGACCAACGACATGTTCGCCGATCTCGTGCCGGGCACGGGCGGGGTGCAATTGTCGGTCAGTCTGTCGACTGCGCTCGATGCGGCGACAATTCTCAAGGCGCTCGATCGGTATCCGTTCGGCTGCTCCGAACAGATCACGAGCCGCGCGATGCCGCTGCTCTATGTGAATGACTTGGCGGTCGAGAACCATCTGGCGATGGATACCGCCGTCGATCAGCGCATCAAGGACGCCATCGACAGGCTGCTGGCGCGTCAGGGATCGAACGGCTCGTTCGGCCTGTGGTCGGCGGGCGGCGACGATCCGTGGCTCGACGCCTATGTGACGGACTTCCTGACTCGCGCGCGTGAGAAGGGCTTCGTTGTGCCGGACGTGCTGTTCAAGACCGCGCTGGATCGCATTCGCAACTCGGTCGTGAACGCCGATGAACCGGAGAAGGACGGCGGACGCGATCTCGCCTACGGCCTTTATGTTCTGGCCAAGAACGGCGCGGCTCCGATCGGCGACATGCGTTATCTCGCCGACACAAAACTAGCCAACATCGCAACGCCGATTGCGAAGGCGCAGTTGGCGGCGGCGCTGGCGCTGGTTGGCGACCGCACCCGTGCCGAGCGCGTCTACGCCAACGCCGTCGATAGTCTGCAACCGAAGCCCGTACTGGAATTCGGCCGAAGCGATTACGGCTCGTCGCTGCGCGATGCTGCGGCGCTCGTCTCGCTCGCAAGCGAAGGCAGCGCGCCGAAAGCAACGCTGTCCCTTGCTGTCCAGCGCGTCGAAGCGGCGCGTGGTCTGACGCCTTACACATCGACGCAGGAAAACGCGTGGCTGGTGCTCGCCTCGCGCGCGATGGCGAAGGAAGCGAACGCCGTCTCGCTGACGGTCGATGGCGCGCCGGTGACGAAGGCGCTCTACCGCAGCTATCGCAGCGCGGACATGGCGACGAAACCTGTGAAGATCACCAACACGGGCGACACGCCGGTGCAGGCGGTGGTGTCCGTGACTGGCGCGCCGGTCACGCCGGAGCCTGCGGCGTCGAACGGCTTCAAGATCGAGCGAAATTACTTCACGCTCGACGGCAAGCCCGCCGATCCGTCGAAGGCGAAACAGAACGACCGCTTCGCGGTGGTGCTGAAGATTACCGAGCCGAAACCGGAATACGGTCACGTCATGGTCGTCGATTATCTGCCCGCGGGGCTTGAGATCGACAATCCGAAACTGGTGTCGTCCGGCGACAGCGGCACACTCGACTGGATCGAGGACGGCGAGGATCCGGAGAACACCGAATTCCGCGATGATCGTTTCAGCGCCTCCATCGAGCGCGCAAGCGACGACAGTCCGGTGTTCACGGTGGCCTATATCGTGCGCGCGGTGTCGCCCGGCAAATACGTGCTGCCGCAGGCTTACGTCGAGGACATGTACAATCCGTCACGTTACGGCCGCACCAATACCGGAACGGTCGAGGTGCGTTCGGCGAAATGAGCGGGATCGACGATAAATCGCCTCCGTCATTGCGAGGAGCGAAGCGACGAAGCAATCCATCTTTTTGGATTGCCTGGTTGAATGGATTGCTTCGCTTCGCTCGCAATGACGGAGCGAAAGGCAAACATCGCAGGCTGGTGAGAGCAACGATTGTTGCCGCATCCGCCGTCGTGACGTGCGCCGCCGCCGCAACGATCTGGATCGCTTCGCTTCCGCCATTACCGCTCGAACAGGCGCGGCAAACGTCCACTGTCGTCGTGGACCGCAACGGCAAATTGCTACGTGCCTTCGCGATGCCGGACGGACGCTGGCGATTGCCGGTGAACGCTGTCGCCGATGTCGATCCCGACTATGTCAAGCTGCTGCTTGCCTATGAAGACCGCCGCTTTCGCTCGCATCCCGGCGTCGATCCGTTTGCGCTGGTGCGTGCTGCGTTTCAGATCGCGACACGCGGACATATCGTTTCCGGCGGCTCGACCATCACGATGCAGGTCGCGCGATTGATGGAGCCGCGTCAGGAACGCTCGGTGTCGGCGAAGCTGCGACAGATGGTTCGCGCGATCCAGATCGAGCGGCAACTGACGAAGGGCGAAATCCTCGGTCTCTACCTGACGCTCGCGCCGTTCGGCGGCAATCTCGAAGGCGTGCGCTCGGCCTCGTTCGCCTATTTCGGCAAGGATGCGAAGCGGCTGTCGCTGGCGGAAAGCGCGTTGCTGGTCGCGTTGCCGCAATCGCCGGAGACGCGGCGGCTGGATCGCTTCCCCGACACGGCACTTGCCGCGCGCGACCGCGTGCTGACGCGCATGATTGCGAACGGAAGCGTGTCGCAGGATGACGTCGATCACGCGAAGCTCGAGCAGGTGGCGCGCGTGCGCAAGGCGATGCCACTGCTCGCGCCGCATGCAACCGATCAGGCGGTCGCCGCATTGAAAGGCACGTCGGCCATCAGGCTGACGCTCGATGCGACGATCCAGAAAAATCTCGAAGCACTGGCGCGCGACCGGCTTGCTGGCTTCGGCGCGAATGTCTCGATTGCAATTCTCGCCGTCGACAACGCGACCGGCGACGTGCTCGGCCATGTCGGCTCGCCGGATTATTTCGATGCCAAGCGTGCGGGGCAGGTCGATCTGACGCGTGCGGTACGTTCGCCGGGATCGACTCTCAAGCCTTTCATTTACGGTCTCGCCTTTGAGGACGGCTTCGTTCATCCCGAAAGCCTGATCGAAGACCGGCCCATTCGATACGGCTCCTACGCGCCGGAAAATTTCGACATGACGTTTCAGGGCACGGTCGGCGTGCGGCGCGCGCTGCAAATGTCGCTGAACGTGCCGGCGATTGCATTGCTGGATCGCGTCGGATCGAGTCGTCTGGCCGCACGCATCCGTCAGGCGGGAGCGAATCTGGTTTTGCCCAAGGATGAAGTGCCCGGCCTTGCAATGGGACTGGGCGGCGTCGGAATTTCACTCAGCGATCTCGTGCGGCTCTATTGCGGACTGGCGCGGCTTGGAGAGGCGACGCCGCTGCGCGAGATCGTGCGTGACGATGCAGATCAGGACGCGCGGCGTCTGATGGACGCGTCCGCCGCCTGGCAGGTCGGCAACATCCTGATTGGCACTCCGCCGCCGGACAACGCGCCGATGGGCCGGATCGCGTTCAAGACCGGCACGAGCTACGGCTATCGCGACGCGTGGTCAGTCGGTTTTGACGGACGCATGACAATCGGCGTGTGGGTCGGCCGTCCTGACGGCGCGCCGGTTCCGGGCCTCGCCGGACGAACGGCGGCGGCACCCATTCTGTTCGATGCCTTCGCGCGCACCGGCAAGCAGCCGGCGGCTCTCCCCAAAGCGCCGAAAGGCACGCTGGTCGCAACCAACGCCAGGTTGCCTTTGCCGCTGAAGCGTTTCCGGCCTGCGGGTGACTTCGTGCGAACGGGCAGCGAGCAGACGCTGCGGATCCAGTTTCCGCTGAACGGATCGCGCATCGACACCTCCGGCGCGGGCGAGGCGAATGCGACGGCGCTTCCGGTGAAGGTCGCGGGCGGGGTGCTTCCGATGACCGTGATGGTCAACGGCGTCTCGCAGGGCGACATCGGCAGCCGGCGCCAGAAGCTGGTCGATCCGCCCGGTCCCGGATTCGCCCGCGTCACCGTGATGGACGCGGCAGGCGCGGTCGATACCGTTGTCGTGAGAATCCAGTAGATTTAGCCCAAGCGGTTGTCCGAAAAGCTGTTTCGGCGTATGCGGAGCCCATGGCCGATATTTATCCACGTCCGAGATTTGGCGCGCCGCGCGAGCCTGTGGTCCCGAAAAATCCGGGCAGCGGACTGGTGCGCGTTCTGGATTTCGCCGCAGCCAGTCACGCGCGCGCAGTCAGCCTGCTGGTGCTGTGCGGTTTCCTGTTTTTCCTGCCGGGCTTTTTCAACATTCCGCCGGTCGATCGCGACGAAGCGCGCTTCGCGCAGGCGACCAAACAGATGGTCGAAGCCAGGGATTTCGTCGACATCCGTTTTCAGGACGAGGTTCGCTACAAGAAGCCGGTCGGCATTTACTGGTTGCAGGCGGCAACGGTCGAAACGGCATCGGCTCTTGGGCTGCCGCGCGCGCAGGTCCGCATCTGGCTCTATCGCGTGCCGTCGCTCGCCGGTGCCATCGGCGCGGTGCTGCTGACATACTGGGCGGCGCTGGGATTCGTCACACGGCGCGGCGCCATTCTTGCGGGCGCGATCATGTGCAGTTCGATTTTGCTCGGCGTCGAAGCGCGGCTGGCGAAAACCGACGCGATGCTCTTGCTCACGACCACCGCCGTGATGGGTTCGATGGCGCGGGTCTATCTGCAATGGCAGCGCGGCGACAATGTTGCGCATCCGCCGTGGACGCTGCCTGCGATTTTCTGGACGGCGATCGCCGGCGGCATTCTTCTTAAAGGTCCGCTGATCCTGATGTTCGTCGCACTGACGGTCGTCACGCTCGCAATTCTCGATCGCTCCGCCGGTTGGCTGTGGCGTCTGCGTCCGGTCTGGGGCCTGATGTGGACGCTTGTTCTGGTGCTGCCGTGGTTCGTCGCGATCTTCCTCAAATCCGGCGAGAGCTTCTTTGCCAATTCGCTCGGCAACGACATGCTGAGCAAGATCGCAAGCCCGATGGAATCGCACGGCGCGCCGCCGGGACTTTATTTCGTCCTGTTCTGGGTGACGTTCTGGCCGGGGTCTGCATTGGCGGGAATGGCGACACCTGCGGTGTGGCGCGCGCGGCGCGAGCCCGGCGCGCAGTTTCTGCTCGCCTGGGTCGTGCCGTCGTGGATCATCTTTGAACTCGTCATCACCAAGCTGCCGCATTACGTGCTGCCGCTTTATCCCGCCATCGCCATTCTGATCGTCGGCGCGCTTGAGCGTCGCGTGCTGTCGCATACGCCGTGGATCGTGCGCGGTTCGGCCTGGTGGTTCGTGATGCCTTTCATCGCGTCGATTGGCGCGGTGATCGGCGCGATTGTGCTTTTGCGCCAGCCGCAATTTCTCGCCTGGCCGTTCGCGGCGGGTGCGATGATCCTCGGCCTGTTCGCGTGGTGGATGTATGACGATCATCGCGCGGAGCGGTCGCTGCTCAATGGCATCGGCGCGTCATGGTTTCTGGCGGTCTGCATCTATGGCGTGGTGATGCCGTCGCTGGCGCCGCTGTTTCCGAGCGTGCAGATCGCGCGCGCGTTGCGCAGCGTCGAATGCGTCGGCCCTACCGCAGCGGCTGCGGGATTCCAGGAACCCAGTCTGGTGTTTATGGTCGGCACCTCGACGCTCCTGACGAACGGATCGGGCGCCGCCGATTTTCTGTTGCAGGGAAGCTGCCGCTTCGCGCTGATCGAGGCGCGTGACGAACGCGCATTCGCGCAACGCGCCGAAGCCATCGGACTTCGCTATGCCGTCGGCGACCGCATCGAGGGCTATAATATCTCGCAGGGCCGCGCGATTTCGGTGGCCGTGTTCCGCTCCGAAGGGACGGAATAGTGCTGGCCTATCTGCGGCGCGCCGGCGCTGTTATATCCCAGTCGCTGTTGCGTCTCGTGCGCGCGCCGTCGCATTCGCGCCGCGCACAGGCACGACGGAGCATGGCGCGGCGCTGGCTGCTTCTGTTCATCATCGCGGCCGCAGTGATCGTTACCTCGATGCTCGCGCTCGATGTACCCGCGATCCGGCTGATGCCCGAACGCGGAAGCGCCTCGCTCTGGCCGGTGCGGATTTTTACAGAGTTCGCAAAGACCGAATATGTGCTTGCGGTTCTCGCCGCCGCGCTGATCGGGCTTGTTGTCGCGCTGCCGCTGCTGCCGCCATCGAAGCATGCCCGCGCATCGCTGCTCGGCATCCAGCTTCAGTACATTTTTTTCTCCGTATTGGTTGCAAGAATTCTCGGAGAGATTCTGAAAGTCGTCGTCGGGCGCGGCCGCCCCTTCGTCGGCGGCGACGCCAACGCCTACAACTTCTCGCCGTTCGCGCGCAGCGAAGCGTTCTACAGCTTCCCGTCCGGCCATGCTCTCACGGCATTCGCGATGGCGTTTGCAATTTCGTCCCTATGGCCGCGCCTCAACATCGCGATGTGGATTTTCGCGGTGCTGATTTGTGTCAGCCGCGTCGTGCTGTTGGCGCATCATCCGAGCGATGTGGTGGCCGGCGCGCTGGTCGGCGTGATTGGCGCGATGTTCGTGCGGTACTGGTTCGCCGCACGCCGTCTGGGTTTCACGATTCTGGCCGACGGCACCGTCGTTTCCTTTCATGGTTCGCTCGGGGATGCCTTGAAAGGGGTTGCCCGCCGGGCATCCGCCACCTAAGAAGCGGTCGCCGGGCAGGCCAATGGGCCGCCTCTTGTGCGGTTCTTTTATAAAGACATGACAAACCCAGCCTCATCTCCCGTTGCGGTCTCGATCGTTGTTCCGGTGCGCAACGAGGAGAACAACATCTCGCCGCTGATTGCCGAGATTGCGTCGGCGCTGGATGGGCGCTGGGATCATGAGATCGTCTATGTCAACGACGGCTCGACCGACGGCACGGCGGATCGGCTTGCGGACGAGATGCGCGCGCGCAAAAATCTGCGGCAGCTCAGGCATGAAAAGTCGTCGGGCCAGTCGGCAGCGGTACGCAGCGGCGTGCGTGCCGCGCGGGGCGGCATCGTCGCGACGCTCGACGGCGACGGCCAGAACAATCCGGCGTTTTTGCCCGATCTGATTTCGGCCATCGAGCAGGGCGGCGAGCGCGTCGGCCTTGCCGCCGGTCAGCGCGTCGGACGCAAGGACACCGGCTTCAAGAGATTCCAGTCGCGCACCGCAAATCGCATTCGCAACATGATCCTGCATGACGGCACGCGCGACACCGGCTGCGGCCTCAAGGCATTTCGCCGCGACGTGTTTCTGTCGATGCCGTATTTCGACGGACTGCATCGTTTTCTTCCCGCGCTCGTGCGGCGCGAAGGATTCGACATCGCCTATGTCGATGTGATCGACCGTCCGCGTCATTCAGGTGTTTCCAATTACGGCTTCTTCGACCGGCTGTGGATCGGGATCATGGATCTCGCAGGGGTCTGGTGGCTGATCCGGCGCAAGAAGCCGACGCCCGTAGCAACCGAGGTGAAGTGATGCTGATTCAGTTCGGCCACATGATGAGCGACTATCTCTATGACGTGTTCGTGGCGAAGTTCGATTTCTGGCTCGCGTTCGGTCTCGTCGCGCAATTGCTGTTTACCGCGCGCTTTCTGGTGCAATGGATTTCAAGCGAGCGCGCCGGCAACAGCGTGGTGCCGATGGCGTTCTGGTTCTTTTCAATGGGCGGTGGATTGATGACACTGATCTACGGCATCGCCAAGCGCGAGCCGGTCATCATTCTGGGGCAGGGCCTCGCCACGCTCATCTACATTCGCAACATCATGCTGATCGTGAAAAATCGCGGGTCGGGATCGAAAAGCGTCGGCTAAATTCAGCTTGCGGCTTTCAGCGCGGCAAACCCGCCTTCGAGATCGGCTTTCAGATCGTCGAGGCTTTCAAGCCCGATGTGGAATCGCAACGCCGGTCCACCCGGATTCCATGTCGTCGCCGTGCGATAAGACGAGCAGTCGAACGGAATGACGAGGCTCTCGAAGCCGCCCCACGAATATCCCATGCCGAACAGTTTCAGCGCGTCGAGCATCGCATCGGCCGCTTTCGCCGAAACCGGTTTGAGCACGATGCTGAACAGTCCCGTCGCGCCGGTGAAGTCGCGTTTCCAGATCGTGTGACCCGGATCGCTTTCGAGCGCGGGATGAATCACGCGCAGCACTTCCGGCCGATTGGCAAACCAGTATGCCATCTCAAGTCCGGCGCGATGATGATGCGCGAGCCGGACCGACAAGGTCCGCAAGCCACGCAGCGCGAGAAACACGTCGTCAGGCCCCGCGCAGACGCCGAGCAAGCGGATGGCTTCTGCAATCAGCGGCCAGGTCTTGGCGTTGGCGGAAATCGTTCCGAACATGATGTCGGAATGACCGCCGATATATTTCGTCGCGGCCTGAATGCTGATGTCGACGCCCTGATCGAGCGAGCGGTGATAGAGCGGCGTCGCCCACGTGTTGTCGTCGATGACGAGCGCGCCCTTGCGATGCGCGACGTCTGCGATTGCGGGAATGTCCGGCATCTCGAAAGATTGCGAGCCGGGCGCCTCGACGACGACGGCGCGCGTGTTCGGCTTGATAAGTTTCTCGATGCCCGCGCCAATCAGGGGATCGAAATAGGTCGTCTCCACGCCGTAACGCTTCAGCACGCTGTCGCAGAAATTCCGTGTCGGGCGATACGCGCTGTCGATCACGAGCAGATGATCGCCTGCCTTCAAGACGGCAAGCAGCGTTGTGGAGATCGCCGACACGCCGGAGGGCGCAATGCCGACGCCAGCACAGTTCGGACCTTCGAGCGCCATCAGGGCTTCCTGAAGCGCCTTCGTCGTCGGCGTTCCGTGGCGGCCATACTGGAACTCGCCGCGATGCGCATGCAGATCGTCCGCGGTCGGATAGAGCACCGTCGATCCGCGCACGATGGGCGGATTGATGAATCCCTTTTGCGCTGAAGTGTCGCGCCCCGATGTGACGAGTTCGGTCTGAGGCGTCAGCGGCCCATGATCTTTTGATGAACTCATGCGTTTGTCTTGATGCGGTCCAATATCCAGCGGTTGAGTTGCAGTAAGCTGACGGTATCCGCGAAGGTCAACCCCTTGACCCGCTGCGAGGTCCGTTCTGTTATGCAAACCAGATATTTAGCAGAAATCTTCGGTTCGGACCGTTTGAAAGGCGTTCGCATGAAACGGGTCTTTTTCACTTTTGTCGTCGCAGCCTTCGCTACGCAGGCTGCATTTGCCCAAAATCAGGACAAGCCGAAGGAGCGCAGCACGCTCCAAAACGTTAAGGACCGCGGCACGCTGTCCTGTGGCGTCAGTCAGGGCCTGCCGGGTTTCTCGTCGCCCGACGACAAGGGCAACTGGACCGGTCTCGATGTCGATCTTTGCCGCGCGATTTCGGCCGCGATTTTCGACGACCCGTCGAAGGTGAAATTTGTGCCGCTGTCGGCGAAGGATCGCTTCACTGCGCTCCAGTCCGGCGAGATCGATGTGCTGTCGCGCAACTCGACATGGACGCTGTCGCGCGACACCTCGCTCGGCCTGAACTATACGGGCGTCAACTATTACGACGGGCAGGGCTTCCTCGTGCGGAAATCGCTCAAGGTCAATTCGGCGCTTGAACTCAACAGCGCCTCGATCTGCGTGCAGCAGGGCACCACCAATGAGCAGAATGTTGCCGACTATTTCAAAGGCAACAACATGAAGTATGAGGTGATCGCGTTCGGCACGGCCGACGAAACCGTAAAGGCTTACGAGTCGGGACGCTGCGATGTGTTCACATCGGACGTGTCGCAGCTTTATGCCGAGCGCCTCAAGCTCGCGGCGCCCGACGACCATGCTGTGCTGCCGGAAGTGATCTCGAAGGAGCCGCTCGGCCCGGTCGTGCGGCACGGCGACGATCAGTGGTTCGATATTGTGAAGTGGACGCTGTTTGCGATGATTAATGCCGAAGAGCTTGCGATCACGCAGAAGAATGTCGACGAGATGTCGCAGTCGCCGAAGCCGGAATTGAAGCGCATGTTCGGCAGCGACGGTAATCTCGGCGAGCAGCTCGGCCTCACCAAGGATTGGGTGAAGCGCATCATTAAGGCCGTCGGCAATTACGGCGAGTCGTTCGACCGCAATGTCGGCGCGGGATCGAAGCTCGGAATTGCGCGGGGATTGAACAAGCTCTGGAATCAGGGCGGCATTCAATACGCGCCGCCGATCCGTTAAGCGCGTGGACGCCGCCGCGCGCAAACCCCCGCTGCGGCCCCTCGCGCGGCTGCGGCGCGCGCTCGGCGGACAGGCCGGCTGGAGCGGTGTCCTCGTTCAGATCGCGCTCGTCGTTCTGCTCGTCGGTATCGGCTATGAAATCTTCGCCAACGCGCGCGCGAACTTGCAGGCGCAGCGCATCGCGTCCGGCTTCGGCTTTCTCTCCAACACCGCAGGCTTCGCCGTCAGCCAGTCGCTGATTGCATATTCCGAAAGCGACAGTTACCTGCGTGTGTTCCTCGTCGGCCTGCTGAACACGCTGGTCGTGTCCGTCATTGGAATTGTCTTTGCGAGCATCATCGGGCTTGCGGTCGCGCTGGGACGGTTGTCGCCGAACTGGCTTTTGTCGAAACTCTCGACCGGCTATGTCGAACTGATCCGCAATCTGCCGCTGCTGTTCCAGATACTGTTCTGGTATCTCGCCGTGCTCGCGACCCTGCCGGGCCCGCGCCAGGGCATTTCGATCTTCAACGCTGTGTTCATAAGCAACCGCGGCTTCGTCATGCCGAAGCCGATCCCGCAGGGCAGTTTCGGCGTGTTTGTCGTGGCGATTGCGATCGCCGTCGCGGCGTCGCTGTGCATGCTTGCTTACGCGCGGCATCGGCTGTTCAAGCACGGCGAGAATCTGGCGATCTGGCCTTACGTCACAGGGTTGCTCATCGGCCTGCCGCTCGCGGTTGCGATTCTGTTCGGCACGCCGTTCACATTCGAGATGCCGGAACTGAAAGGCTTCAACTTCTCCGGCGGCTCGCGCATCGTGCCCGAATTCGTTGCGCTGCTGCTTGCGCTGTCCACCTACACGGGCGCGTTCATTGCTGAAATCGTCCGCGCCGGAATTCAGGCGATCCCGAAAGGACAGATGGAAGCGGGCGCGTCGCTCGGCCTCACGCGCGGCGAAGTGCTGCGGCTTGTCATCATTCCGCAGGCGCTGCGCGTGATCCTGCCGCCTTTGACAAACCAGTATCTCAACCTGACCAAGAACTCGTCGCTGGCGGTTGCTATCGGCTATCCCGATCTTGTTTCGGTTTTCGCGGGCACCGCATTGAGCCAGACCGGGCAGGCGGTTGAAATCATTGCCATGACGATGGGCGTTTATCTTCTGATCTCGCTCGTTACGAGCGCGATCATGTCGCTCTACGGCTGGCGATTAAACCGGAGCCTCGGCGCATGATCGGCTCCGCCTCTTTCGTGCGAACAGACATCATCGCGCCGCGCCGCGCGCCGGTGAAGACGACCGGTGTCGTCGCCTTCGCGCGCGAGCGCCTGTTCGGCTCGCCGTTCAACATCATGCTCACGATTGTGAGCGTGCTGTTGATGGGACTCATCATCCCGTCCGTTGTGCGGTTTCTGTTCGTCGATGCGGTCTGGATGGGCTCGGATCGCGCCGCGTGCCTGAAGGAAAACGCAGGCCACGTCGTCGGCGCGTGCTGGCCATTCATTCAGGCCAAGTTCGATCAGTTCGTGTACGGCTTCTATCCGGAAGGCGAACGCTGGCGCGTCAATCTGACATTTGCCATCGGCGCGGTGTTGCTGCTGCTATTGCTGATACCGCGCGTGCCGGCGAAGGCGCTGAACTCCGGTCTTTTTTTCGTGGCGTTTCCAATCGTCGCGTTTTTTCTGCTGCGCGGCGGAGGATTGCAGGGCTTCGGCATCAGCTGGACCGCGAAATTTCTGTCGGCTGCGGTCAGTCTTGTCGGTGAGGCGGGCTTCGTGCTCGCGCGCATAGGTCAGGCGACCGGCCCGCTCGCTCCTGCCATCAATGTCGTCGCGATCGCAATCATCTGGCTTGGAGCTGGGCTGACATATGTCATCTCGCCGGTGATCTGGCTGAGGGACCTGATCGCGCAAAGTCCCAATCCGTTCTGGAACGATTTTGTCGCAACGGCGGCGGTCGTTTCGATTCTGCTGTTTGTGATGAACGGCCATGTCCGCACCGGCTGGCGCACCTTCATTGCAAGCGTGCTTGTGTTTGCGTTCGCAGCCGCAATCGTCCTTGCGATGGGTCTCGACCGCAGCGGGTTGCCGATTATCGACACGCGGCAATGGGGCGGACTTCTCGTCACGCTGGTGGTATCCATCACCGGCATCGTCACCTCGATGCCGGTCGGCATTGCGCTGGCACTCGGCCGCCGCTCGACAATTCCGTTGATCCGAATTTTCTCGATTGTGTTCATTGAATTCTGGCGCGGCGTGCCGCTGATTACCGTGCTGTTTTTCGCGACCTACATGCTGCCGCTGTTCCTGCCGGGCAATTTCACCATCGACGGTCTGGTGCGTGTGCTGATCGGCATCGCGCTGTTTGCGGGCGCCTATAACGCCGAAGTCATTCGCGGCGGTCTTCAGGCCGTGCCGCGCGGGCAGGCGGAAGCTGCGAACGCGCTCGGGCTTTCCTATTGGCGAACGACCGGACTGATCGTGATGCCGCAGGCGCTTCGTCATGTCATTCCGGGTCTGGTCAACAGCTTCATCGCGCTGTTCAAGGATACGACGCTGGTGCTGATCGTCGCGATCTTCGATCTGCTCGGACAGTTGCGTGCGTCGTTCGCCGATCCGAACTGGGCGACGCCGACGACGCTGTTCACCGGCTTCGCCTTCACCGGCATGATCTATTTCGTGTTTTGTTTCGGCATGTCGCGCTATTCGCTGTTTGTCGAAAATCGTTTGAACGCCCACAAAAATGTTTGAGATTTTAACATGAGCGATCCCATCGTCGGCATTTCTGGCCTCAACAAGTGGTTCGGCGATTTTCACGTCCTGCGCGACATTGATCTGTCGGTTGCAAAGGGCGAGCGCATCGTGATCTGCGGCCCGTCCGGTTCGGGCAAGTCGACGCTGATCCGCTGCATCAATGCGCTGGAGGAATTTCAGGAAGGCCGCATCGTCGTCGACGGCATCGATCTCGGCCCCAATCTGCGCCGCGTCGATGACGTGCGGCGCGAGGTCGGGATGGTGTTTCAGAGCTTCAATCTGTTTCCGCACCTGACGGTTCTGGAAAACTGCACGCTGGCGCCGATCTGGGTCCGTCACATCCCGAAGAAGCAGGCGGAAGCCGCCGCGATGAAATATCTCGAGCGCGTCCGCATTCCCGACAAGGCCGACAAATATCCGAGCCAGATTTCCGGCGGCCAGCAGCAGCGTGTGGCGATTGCGCGCGCGCTGACGATGAACCCGAAGGTGATGCTGTTCGACGAGCCGACATCGGCGCTCGATCCGGAAATGGTCAAGGAAGTGCTCGACACCATGGTCGATCTCGCCAGGGAAGGCATGACGATGCTGGTCGTCACGCATGAGATGGGTTTCGCGCGCGAGGTCGCCGACCGTGTCGTCTTCATGGATGGCGGGCAGATTGTGGAAGCGAACAAGCCGGACGAGTTTTTCTCACATCCGCAGCATGCACGGACGAAATTGTTCCTCAGTCAGATTTTGCGGTGAGGGTCGAGCCTCATGGTGAGGAGCAACGCGAAGCGTTGCGTCTCGAACCATGAGACCACGTTGCCTCATCCTTCGAGACGCACGCAAGCGCGTGCTCCTCAGGATGAGGGGACAGCGCCTTACGTCTTCACAAACGGCGGCTTGATGTTGCTCTTGCGCTCCAGCCATTCCGGCACCGGCAGCTTCTTCGAGCGCAGAAATTCCGGATTGAACAGCTTGGACTGATAACGTGTGCCGTAATCGGCCAGCACGGTGACAATCGTGTGTCCGGGGCCGAGATCCTTCGCCAGATGAATCGCGCCGGCGATATTCACACCCGACGAGCCGCCGACGCAGATGCCTTCATGTTCCAGAAGATCGAACACGATCGGCACGGCTTCGGAATCCTCGATCAGATAGGCCTTGTCGACGTGGATGCCTTCGATGATCGGCGTCATGCGGCCGAGCCCGATGCCTTCCGTCACCGAGCCGCCTTCGGTCGATTTCATCTCGCCGTGATCGAAATAATTATACATCGCAGCCCCGCGCGGATCGGCGACGCCGATTTTGATGCCTTTGTCCTTTTCGCGCAGAAACGCCGATGTGCCGGCCAGCGTGCCGCCGCTGCCTACCGAGCAGATGAAGCCATCGACCTTGCCGTTTGTCTGCTCCCAGATTTCGGGACCGGTGGAGACGTAATGCGCCTTACGGTTGTCGAGATTGTTCCACTGGTCGGCAAACAGCACGCCGTTCTTCTCGGTCTTGCGCAGTTCATCCGCAAGACGTCTGCCGACATGCTGGTAGTTGTTTGGATTCGAGAACGGCAGCGCGGGCACTTCGACGAGTTCGGCGCCGAGCAGACGCAGCACGTCCTTCTTTTCCTGACTCTGCGTTTCGGGAATGACAATGATGGTGCGATAGCCGCGCGCGGCGGCAACCAGCGCAAGCCCGATGCCGGTATTGCCAGCCGTGCTCTCGACAACGAGACCACCCGGTTTCAACTCGCCGCGCTTCTCCGCTTCGAGGATCATCTGCATTCCGGCGCGGTCCTTCACCGACTGGCCGGGGTTCATGAATTCGGCCTTGCCGAGAATTTCGCAGCCGGTCGCCTTCGAGGCAGCCTTCAGCTTGATGAGCGGCGTGTGGCCGATGGCGTCGATAACGTCTTTGCGGATGTGCATGGGACTGGAATCTGCGGGGCGAGGAACTGGTCCCTCAAACCTAGTGGCCGCATGGGACCGGAGCAAGTGCGGCGGGCGCAGACGAGACCGGCGTCACGGCACGCGAGAATGAAATCGCAGCTTAAGCGGATTTGGCGAACACAACCTGCCGCACATCGATATTGCCGGAGAGGAATCCCGCTTCGCAATAGGCGAGGTAATATTCCCACAGCCGGCGGAAACGCTCGTCGAAACCGAGCGGGATCAGGTTCGGCCAGGCGGCGCGGAAATTGTCGCGCCATGTCGCCAAGGTCTTGGCGTAGTCCTCGCCGAAAATCCGCTCGCGGATCACAGGCACGCCGAATTTCTCGCCGAGCGATTTGAGAACCTGCGGCGAGGGCAGCATGCCGCCCGGAAACACGTAACGCTGGATGAAGTCCACTTCGCGGCGATAGGCGTTGAAGAAGCGGTCCTGAATCGTGATCGCCTGTATGCCGGCAAAACCGCCGGGCTTCAGCCTGTCGCGCAACTGCGAGAAATAGCGCGGCCAGAACTGTTCGCCGACGGCTTCGATCATCTCGATCGATGCGATGCGGTCGTATTGCCCCGCCTCATCACGGTAATCCTGAAAACGGATTTCGACCTTGTCGTTGAGGCCGGCGGCCTGAATCCGCTTTTGCGCGAAATCGCGCTGCTCGCTGCTGATCGTGAGCCCCACGACCTTGGCGTCGAAATTCTTGGCGACATATTCGGCAAAGCCGCCCCAGCCGCAGCCGATCTCCAGCACCTTCTGCCCCGGCTGAAGATTGATCGCTTCTGCGAGCCGCCGGTACTTGTTGTGCTGGGCTGCTGTCAGATCGTTGGTGCCGTCTTCAAAAATTGCCGACGAATAGGTCATGCTCGGATCGAGCCACGCCGAATAGAATTTATTGCCGATGTCGTAATGGGCGTAGATGTTGCGCTTGGCCTGCCGCCTGGTGTTGCGGTTGAACCAGTGGCGGACGATCTGCACCATGCGTGCCAGCGGCCTGTTGCCGAGCATCGACTGGATCAGGTCGTGATTGACGCAGAAGATATAGAGAAACTGGGTGAGGTCCGGCGTGTCCCATTCGCGCCGCAGATAGGCTTCGGCAATTCCGATGTCGCCGCCACGCGCCAGACGCCAGGCGAAATCGTAGTTGTAGATTTTCATCTGCGCGGCGGGGCCGGGCTCGTCTCCGCCGCATCGGATGGTGCGTCCGTCGGGAAGGGTGATGTCGAGCGTGCCGCGCCGCAGCCGGGAGGCGAAATCCAGAGCCATCCGCACCAGCCGCGGCACATCCGGCAGCGCGGTTGCGATATTTTCCGGTGTGACCCTGATGAAGTCAGACATCGCGCAAATCCATCGAGGAGAAATGGCTCAGTGTCCGAATCCTTGCGGCTTGAGTGCTTGAGGTCCGAGTCCTTGCGGCCCAAGTCCTTTTAAATTTGGCCCCTGTTGCGCCGGGCGTTCGCCCGGACTCAATTGCTTCGGTCGCTCGACAAGTTTTGCGCCTTTAAGCCACAGACGCAAGGCCTCCCAATGAATCGCCGCCATGATTTTGAAGGTCACGAACGGCAGATTGACGAAGGCGAGCAGCAGCGAGGCGGTCGTCAGCGGCTTGCGGCTGCCGTGAAAAGTAGCCGAGAGAAGCGGGCCTTCTGAATCGGTTTCGAGAATCCGCAGCTTGACGCTGTCTTCCGGCGGCGAGACGCGGAAATAATATCGCATCGCCATCTCCACGAAGGGCGAAACGTAGAACAGCTTGTTCTGTTCCTGCCGCACGCCCGCCTGCGACAATTCGTCAGGGCGGACCGGAAGCGCATAGGAATGGATTTCGCCGAACGTATTGCGGACTTCATAGATCAGCAGCGCGAGCTTTCCGCTTGCATCGCGGCAAAAATAAACCGACAGCGGATTGAAGGTGTAGCCGAACAGGCGCGGGTAACACAGCAGCTGCACCTGGCCGCCGCGCAGATCGATCCCTTTCTCGGATGCGATGCGATTGACGTAAGCGCACAGCGATGAGCCGTCGCGGTTGCCGTGATCGCTTTCGCGGAAACTGTAGAGCGCGGCACGATTGACGCCGAACAGCGGCGACATCCGGTCGGCTTCATCGAGCCGGTCGAGATCGATCAAGAGACTGAACACGCGATAGGTGAAGCGGTGGCCCCGAGAACCGTATTTCATGGGTTTGAGCCGGGCATGCATCACGTCGCCGAAATAGAGCGCGGCGGGAGCCGTGCCCTTCGGTGTCTGCGAATGCTCACCGGCGTCGTGCCGTTCCATGCTTCACTCCGCAGCTTCGGCAAGTTCCGGCGCCGGCGCCTTCCAAGGCACCGATGCGCCGAGCGCCTCGGCGACGGCCAGACCGGAGCGCAGGCCGTCCTCGTGAAACCCGTATCCCGTCCATGCGCCGCAAAACCACGTCCGGTTCTGTCCCTGAATTTCACCAAGCCGCTTTTGTGCCGCGAATGCCGCGCGGTCGTATTGCGGATGATCGCACAGATAACGGCCGAAGGTCAGCGCGGGATCGGGATCGAAGGGCGGGTTGAGACTGACGAACAGCGGCTTGTCATTGTCGATGCCTTGCAGCGCATTCATCCAGTATGTGACAGCGACATCGTTGACGGCGGTGTCCTTGCGTTTCCAGCGCAGAAAATTCCACGATGCCCATGCGCGCCTGCGCTTCGGCATCAGGCGAGGATCGCGATGCAGGAACACGATATTCGGAGCGTAGGGGATGTCGCCGAGAATCTGCTGCTCGTCTTTGCTCGCGTCCGACAGCATCTCGAGTGCTTGATCGCTGTGCGAGGCGATGACGACGTGGTCGTAGGTCTCGGTGTGGCCGAGGCTGTCGGTGACGACGACGCCGTGATGGTTGCGTTCGATCGACGTCACCGCGCAGCCGGTCTTGATGCGGTCGCGGAACGGCGCGGTAAGTTTCTCGACGTAAGCCCGGCTGCCGCCTTTCACCGTGCGCCAGACCGGACGGTCGTATTGCAGCAGGCGATGATTGCTGAAGAAGGCGACAAAGTTCTCAGCGGGGAACGACAGGATTTCATGGGCCGGTGCCGACCAGATCGCAGCACCCATCGGCGCGAGATAGTCGCTCAGAAGACGCGGCGCGAAACCGCGCAGCTTGAAATAATCGCCGAGCGAGAGTCCTTCGAGCACGCCGCTGGCGCGATCTGCGATGCTTGTGTCGTTGAATTTCAGAATGTCGCGCAGCATCCAGAGAAAACTCGGCGAGAAAAAATTGCGCGGCTGCGCGAACAGTCCCTTCGCCGTATCCCACCAGGTGTTGCCGCCGCCCTTCCATTCGAACGCGCCGTTGTCGGCGGTGACGGCGAACGTCATGTCGCTCGCCACGCTCTCGACGCCGAGATGGGCGAACAGTTTGGTCAGGCCGGGATAGTTGAGTTCGTTGTAGACGATGAAGCCGATATCGACGGCGACCTCGGTTCCGTCGTAGTCGACGGTGACAGTGTGGCTGTGTCCGCCGATCCGCAATTCGCGATCGTAAACCGTGACCGGGTATCGCTGCGACAATGCCCACGCGGCCGAATTGCCTGCGATTCCCGTCCCGATAATTGCGATCCGCATTCCCAGCCCCCGTTCTCAACCGGCGTCCGAAATACGGAAAATTCCTGTTGAAGTTTCAGACGGGTAACGAGCGGGCCGGGGAAACCTGAACGCCGCTTGCAATGCTCGTCAGTCGCGCAATCGCAAATGAAATCTTGGTAAGGATTGTAGGCTTTCCAGATGCGGTCAATACGCGGAAAACCGCTATCCAACGGACAATCGCCACGACCACAGTGGCGTATTTGCCGCTATCGCGCTTGTGCGGATCGCCGTGGCTTGGGATGACTGTCCGCCGTCCGTCCGCCCCGGTAGGATGCGTCGATTTTCCTGAAGAGTGGCCTCCGGTGCTGTCGTTCTGCGTCCAGTTCCAGTTTTCGCCCGCGCCCGGTCCACGGCGTCTGGCGGCTATTGGACTTGCGCTGGCGGTCGCGGCCAGCGCCGGCGGATGCATCATTACCGCCGACGTTCCGAACGCAGCACTCGATGTGCCCGACACCTACAAGTCGGCAACACTTGAGCCCGACGACGCGCCGCCCTCGCTCGACTGGTGGCGGGGCTTCCGGTCGCCGGAGCTTACGGTGCTGATGGAGGAGGCGCAGCGGGTCAATCTCGACATCGCCGCCGCTACCGCGCGGATCGTTCAGGCCGACGCGCTCGCGCATGAAGCGGGCACGGCGTTGCTGCCGAGCGTCACCGGCGGGTTCTCAGGGTCGCGGTCGCGGTCCTCGAAGAATACGGGCGTAGTCACCACGGGCAGCTCTGTCGGAGGGCGCACGGAAGTCACGAACCACGTCGCGCAGCTGAACGCGAGCTACGAGATCGATTTCTGGGGTAAGAACCGCGACGCGCTGCTGGCGGCGGAAGAGACCGCAAACTCCAACCGCTTCGACCGCGATGTCGTCGCGCTGACGACATTGGCCAGCGTCGCCAACGCATATTTTACAGTTGTCGCATCGCAGGATCGTTTGCGGATCGCCAACAACAACATCGCGAGCGCGCAACGCATTTACGACGCGATCAAATCGCGCGTCGATGCCGGCACCAATTCGGACCTCGATCTGGCCCAGCAGGAAAGCGTGCTGAACAACCAGAAAGCACTGGTGCCGCCGCTCAGGCAGACGCTCGACCAGAACGCGAATGTTCTTGCCGTGCTTGTCGCCCGCCCGCCGGAGCGCGTGCGGCTGACAGGCTCATCGCTTGGCCGGATCGGCATTCCGCGCGTGACACCGGGCCTGCCGTCCGAACTGCTGATCCAGCGTCCCGATATTCGCCGTCAGGAAAACCAGTTGGCTTCGGCAACCGCGAATGTCGGCAGCGCGCGCGCGCAGTTCTTTCCTAGCATTCAGTTGACCGGAAGCGGTGGCTATCAGAGCGCCGCGCTGATGGCGCTGTTCGTGCCGCAATCGGCGTTCTTCAACATGGCGGCGGGTCTGACCCAGCCGATTTTCGACGCCGGAAAAATTCAGGCAAACTTTGACTACAACAAGGCCAAACAGGACGAACTGCTGCAAACCTACCGCAAGACCGTCATTCAGGCATTTTCCGACGTCGATACCGCGCTGGTCGCGATCAGGCAGACCACCGAGAAATTGCGGCTCCAGCGCAATGTCGTGACATCCTCGCGCCGGGCATTTGAACTTTCCGAGAGGCAGCTTCGGGCGGGCACCGCCGACATCGTGACTGTGCTAAACACGCAATTGACGCTATTTCAGGCTGAAGATTCGCTGGCGCAGGCGCAGTTGGCCCGGCTTCAGGCGATCGTCAGCCTGTATCAGGCACTCGGCGGCGGCTGGTCGCCAACGACGACAGGACCGGTGGATGCTCTTTAGGCCCGATCTGAACGAGAAGGCGAAAGCCGCGAGCGAAAGTTTCGCGCGGCTGGCGTCGTCGGCGCGCCGGCGAACCGTGTCGATTGCAATCGCGGCCCTGATTGTCGTCGGTGCCGCTTATATTGTCTGGTCGATCTTCAATCAGCCGTCACCCTCCAATCGCCCGCAGGGCGGGCTGACTGTTCCGGTGCTGGCGGCATCGCCGCGCATTGAGGACATGCCGGTCTATCTCGACGGCGTCGGAACCGTTCGCGCGTTGAACAACGTCACAGTGCGCGCGCAGGTCGACGGCAAGCTGCTGGCGGTGAATTTCAAAGAAGGTCAGGACGTCAAGGCGGGCGACATTCTGGCTGAGATCGATCCGGCGATCTATCAGGCGCAATACGATCAGGCGGTTGCCAAGAAAGCGCAGGACGAAGCGCAGCTTGCCAACGCGCGGATCGATCTCAACCGCTATCAGCAACTCGCCGCCGCGAAGGCAGGCTCCGCCCAGCAGGCCGATACGCAAAAGGCGACGGTGGCGCAACTCGAGGCGCTGGTGAAATCCGATCAGGCCGCCATCGACAACGCGCAAGCGACACTCGGCTATACCAAGATCGTCGCACCTCTGTCCGGTCGCGCCGGATTGCGTCAGGTCGATCCCGGCAACATCGTTCATGCCTCCGACACGACGGGCGTCGTTGTCCTTACACAGCTTCAGCCCATTGCCGTATGGTTCAGCCTGCCGCAGCAGCAGATCGTGCGCGTCAATACGGCCGCGAGTGCAGGTCAGTTGGCGGTCGATGTGCTTGCGAACGACGGCAAGACGGTTGCCGACACCGGCACGCTCACCGCCGTCGACAATCAGGTCGATCAGACCACCGGCACCGTGAAACTGAAAGGCGAGTTTCCGAATCCGAACTATCAGCTCTGGCCCGGACAATTCGTCAACGTGCGCCTGAAAGTGCAGACGCTGGAGAAGGCCATCGTGGTGCCGACTGCGTCCGTGCAGCGCGGACCTGCGGGCACGTTCGTCTATGTGATCGGCGCCGACAACACGGTCAGCGCGCGCGTCGTCAATGTCGTGCAGCAGAACGAGAAGGACGCGGTGATTGCGTCCGGCATCGCGACCAGCGACCGCATCGTGACGACGGGCTTTGCCAACCTCGCCGAAGGCTCGAAGGTGTCCGTCAGCCAGAACTATCAGGAGACGACACCCGATCTCGCGCCGCGCAAGAAGGGCGCCGGGCAGGGCGGCCAGAAAGGCGACAAGGGAGAGCAGCGCGGTCAGAAGGCGCAAGACGGCGCGGGCACGCCGAAGTCGGACAGCGGCGCGAAGTGACGCACGTCATAACGTCGAACGAGTGAGCGCAAGTTTATGAGCGTCTCCGAACCATTCATTCACCGGCCGATTGCAACGTCGCTGCTCGGCATCGCGCTTCTGATCGGCGGCGCGCTCGGCTATTGGGCGCTGCCGGTGTCGGCGCTGCCGCAGGTCGATTTTCCGACAGTGCAAGTGACGACGCAATTGCCGGGCGCGAGTCCCGATGTCGCGGCCTCGCTCCTTACCGCGCCGCTGGAGCGGCAGCTTGGGCAAATTCCCTCGCTGACCTCGATGACGTCGACGAGTTCGTTCGGCGTCAGCCAGATTTCGTTGCAGTTCGATCTGGGACGCGACATCGACGGCGCGACGCAGGACGTGCAGGCCGCGATCAACGCGGCGGCCGGCGTGTTGCCGAAAAATCTTCCCTATCCGCCGACTTATGCCAAAGTAAATCCCGCCGACGCGCCGGTGATGACGCTTGCGATGACGTCGCAGACGATTTCGCTGCGCGCGATGAGCGATCTCGCCGACACATTATTGGCGCAGCGCCTCGCACAGATTTCCGGCGTCGGCCGCGTGTCGGTGCTGGGCGGATTGAAGCCCGCCGTGCGCGTGCAGGCCGATCTGGCGCGGCTTGCGGCTTACGGCATTGCGATGGAAGACCTTCGCAACGCGATTGCGGGGGCGAATGTTTCCGGCCCCAAAGGTTCGCTCGACGGCGCGCAGCAGTCCTACACCATCGCCGCCAACGACCAGATCGTTGCGGCCGACGCCTACAAGCCGATCATCATCGCCTATCGCAACGGCGGGCCGGTGACGATCGGCGATGTCGCGCAGATCGTCGATGGGCTTGAGAACAACAAGACGGGTGCCTGGTATCAGGGAACGCCCGCCGTCGTCATCGAAATCCAGCGCCAGCCCGGTGCCAACGTCATCGACGTCGTGCGCCAGATTCGCAACGAGATTCCGAAATTGCAGAAGGCAGTTCCGGCCGGCGTCGATCTGTCGATTGTCAGCGATCGCACTGTAACGATCCGCGCCTCCGTCGCCGACGTTCAATTCACGCTGGTGCTCAGTGTGATCCTCGTCACGATGGTGGTTCTGATTTTCCTGCGCTCGCTGCGTGCGACGATGATTGCGGGCGTGGCGTTGCCGCTGTCGCTGATTACCAGTTTCGGCATCATGTATTTCGCGGGCTTCAGCCTCGACAATCTGTCGCTGATGGCGCTGACCATCGGCACGGGTTTCGTCGTGGACGATGCGATTGTCATGATCGAGAATATCGTCCGTCACATGGAGAACGGCGAGAGCGCGATGGAAGCCTCGCTGCGCGGCGCGCGCGAGATCGGCTTCACCGTGATTTCGCTGACCGTGTCGCTGATTGCGGTGTTCATCCCGTTGCTGTTCATGTCCGGACTCGTCGGGCGCATGTTCCGCGAATTCGCGCTGACGCTCACCATCGCCGTCGTCACATCCGCCATCGTCTCGCTGACGCTGACCCCGATGATGTGCTCGCGGCTGCTCAAGCGGCACGGCGAGGAAATGTCGGTGCCCGGCCTTGCCACGCTCAGCGGCTGGATCGACCGTATGGTCGATTTCTATCATCGAACTTTGTTGTGGGTGCTTCAGCGCCAGCGCGCGACATTGATCGTGACCTTCGCCACCATCGCGGCGACGCTTCTGTTGTATGTCGTCGCGCCGAAAGGATTTCTGCCGCTACAGGACACCGCATCTATCACGGCGGTGACGGAAGCGGGGCCGGAGGTGTCGTTCTCCGACATGCAGGCGCGGCAGACGCAGGCGGCGGATGCGATCAAGGCCGATCCCGATGTCGTCGGCGTCGTGTCGGTGATCGGCGCGGGTTCTGTCAATCCGACAACGAATGTCGGGCGTCTGGTGATGACGCTGAAGCCGCGCGGTGAACGCCGGGCGGATATTTCGGCCATCGTCGACCGCCTCAAGACGCGCGTCGCGGCCATTCCCGGTATGACGGTGTATTTCCAGCCGGTGCAGGACATCCAGATCAGCACGCGCTCCAGCCGTTCGCAGTACCAATACACGCTGACGGCAACGGACGCCGCGCAGGTGAACGTGTGGGCAAAGAAGCTCGTGTTCGCGATGCGCGCCGATCCGCTGTTCCGCGACGTGTCGTCCGACGGACAGGAGGGCGGATTGCGCGCGATGGTCGATGTCAATCGTCAGCGCGCGGGACAGCTCGGAGTCTCGTTGCAGGCGGTCAACGACACGCTCAACGACGCATTCAGCCAGCGCCAGATTTCGACGATTTTCGGTCAGGCCAATCAATACCGTGTCGTGCTTGAGGCGCTGCCGGAATATCAGACCGATCCATCCGTGCTGTCGAAACTGTATGTCGCCGGCGCAAACAGCAATCCGGTGACGACCAGTGCCAGCGTCGGCAACAGCACATCGACCGTGAACGGAAGCACGACCGGAACAGCCTTTCCTCAGGTCCCGCTCGAGGCGATTGCCACAATCACGCGCACGACCGCGCCGCTGTCGATCTCGCATCAGGCGCAGTTTCCCGCCGTGTCGCTGTCGTTCAATCTCGCGCCGGGCGAGGCGCTCGGCAACGCCGTGACGCGCGTGTCTCAAATTGAAAAACGCATCGGCATGCCGAACAGCATCAGCGGCATTTACTCCGGCGATGCCGCCGAGTTCTCCCGCTCGCTCGCGGGCCAGCCGTGGCTCATTCTCGCCGCTATCGTGACGATCTACATCGTGCTCGGCGTGCTGTACGAAAGCTACATCCACCCGATCACGATTCTGTCGACGCTGCCGTCGGCGGGCGTCGGCGCGATCCTCGCGCTCATTTTGTGCGGGCAGGATCTGTCGGTGATCGGCCTGATCGGCATCATTCTGCTGATGGGCATCGTCAAGAAGAACGCCATCATGATGATCGACTTCGCTCTCGAAGCGGAGCGGCATCAGGGCATGTCGGCCTATGACGCCATCGTGCAGGCGTGTCTGCTGCGGTTTCGCCCCATCATGATGACGACCCTGGCGGCCTTGTTCGGCGCGCTGCCGCTCGCGGTCGAGAGCGGCACGGGTGCGGAATTGCGTTTCCCGCTCGGCGTGTCGATCATCGGCGGCCTCTTGGTCTCGCAGGTGCTGACGCTCTACACGACGCCGGTGATTTATCTCGCGCTCGACCGCATCAATCGCCGCATCGAAGCGGCTGTGCCTCCCGACGGCACAAGCCTGCCGTCGCCGCCGATTGCGGGCGCGGCTGAAGGTCTCCAATAATGGCCTCGCTATCCGAGCCCTTCATCAGGCGGCCGGTCGGCACCACATTGCTCGCCATCGGTTTGTTTCTGGTCGGCGCGGTTGCGTATAATTTTCTTCCCGTCGCCAGCATTCCGTCTGTCGATTTCCCCGTGATCTTCGTCAGCGCGCAGCGGCCGGGCGCGGACCCGACCGTCATGGCATCGACCGTTGCTGCACCGCTCGAGCGGCGGCTCGGCGAGATTGCAGGCATCGATCAGATCACCTCGACAAGTTCGCTCGGCTCGACCAACATTTCGCTCCAGTTCGCCATCGGGCGTGACATCGACAAGGCCGCGCGCGACGTTCAGGCCGCGATCAATGCATCGTTGAGCGATCTGCCGCAGGATTTGCCGACGCTGCCGCGATTCCGCAAAGCCAATCCGGCCGCCGCACCCGTGCTGATTATCGCGCTGACATCGAAGACGATGCTGCCGAGCGCGATCTACGACATCGCCGACACCGTGATCGCGCAACGCATCTCGCAGGTTCAGGGGGTGGGGCAGGCGACCGTGAGCGGCGCCGATCAGCCCGCCGTGCGCATCGCGATCAATCCCGGCGCGCTCTCGACTGCCGGCATCGCCAGCGAAACCGTGCGTGCCGCCATCGTCAATGCCAACGCCATCGGCCCGCTCGGGAATTTCGACGGTTCGAGACTGGGCGAGTCGCTTGCAACCAATCCGCAGATGCGGACCGCCGCGCCTTACCGCGACATCATCATCAAAAATTCCAACGGCAATTCGGTGAAACTGTCCGATATTGCGGATGTCAGCGATGCCACGCGCAACAGCCGCCAGATCGCCTGGTTCAACAAACAGCCGGCGGTTCTTATCATCGTCACCAAGCAGCAGGATGCCAACGTCATCGAGACCGTCGATAACGTCAAGGCGCTGCTGCCGCAGCTCAAGCAATGGATTCCGGCCGGCGTCGACATTTCCATTTTGTCGGATCGCACCGGAACGATCCGCGCCAGCGTCGAAGACATGCAGTGGACGCTGCTTGCGACGGCGGCGCTGGTGATGCTTGTCGTGTTCGTGTTTCTGCGCCGCATGACGCCGACGGTTGCGGCCGGCATTTCCGTGCCTCTTGCGCTTGCCGGCACATGCGCGGGGATGTGGCTCGCCGGATTTTCGGTCAACAATCTGTCGCTGATGGCACTCGCGATCTGTGTGGGCTTCGTCGTCGACGATGCCATCGTGATGATCGAGAACATGTATCGCAATCTGGAAGACGGCATGGCGCCGTATCAGGCGGCTCTGCTGGGCGCAAAACAGATCGGATTCACGGTGTTGTCGATCAGCATTTCGCTGATTGCCGCATTCACGCCGCTGATTTTCATGGACGGCATTGTGGGGCGGCTGTTCCGCGAATTCTCGCTGACGCTGACTTTCGCAATTCTCGTCTCGATGGTGGTGTCGCTGACTGTGACGCCGATGATCTGCGCGCATTACATCAAGGCGAGCATCTCGCCGGATGCGACGTGGTTCGACAGGTTCGTCGAAGGCGGGCTGTCACGCACCGTGAATTTCTACGAGCGGACGCTGCGTGTCGTGCTGAACTTTCCGGTTCTGACGATTCTGGTGTTCGTCGCCACCATCGCGCTGACCGTCGCGCTGTTTGCGAAAGTTCCGAAGGGTTATTTCCCGCAGGACGACAGCGGTCTCATCATCGGCTCTACGCGCGCCTCGTCGGACGTGTCGTTTCAGGCGATGGTCGGATTCCAGCAGCGCGCCGCCGACATTGTTGTTGCCGACCCCGCGGTCGCAGGCATCGGCTCGATCACCGGCGGCACCGGCGGGCCGGGCGGCGGCGCCAATCGCGGGCAGATGTTCATCAGCCTCAAGCCGATTGCCGAGCGTGACGGAGGAGTAACGACGCAGCAGGTGATCGACCGGCTGCGGCGGAAGCTGTACATGCTTCCCGGAGTCCGTCTGTTCATGTTTGCCGCGCAGGATTTGCGCACCGGCGGGCGGCAAAGCGATTCCGACTATCAGTTCACGCTCATCAGCGCCGATCTCGATCAGCTCGCAAAGTGGGCGCCGATCGTTGCGAAGAAAATGGAGAGCGTCGAAGGCATCACCGATATTTCCAGCGACCGCGATGCTGCCGGTCTCGCCGTCAATCTGTTCATCGACAGAAGCACCGCCGCCAGCCTCGGTGTGCAGGTGCAGGATATCGACAACGCGCTGAACAACGCTTTCTCGCAACGGCAGGTTTCCACGATCTACACCCAGCGCAACCAGTATCAGGTGGTGCTCGAAGTCGATCCGCGTTTGCAAGCCGATCCGACGGCGCTGGATAAAATCTATGTCGCGGGCGCGAAAGGCGCACAGGTGCCGTTGTCCGGCGTGGTGAAAATGGAGCGCGGATTGTCGCCGCTGTCGGTCTATCACCAGTCGTCGTTTCCCTCGAACACGATCTCGTTCAACCTGTTGCCGGACGTGCCGTTGCAGACCGCGACCAACAACATCCTTCAGGCCGTCACCGATCTGCACATGCCCGAAGGCATTCGCGGCGAATTCGCCGGCAACGCCGCCGACAGCCAGAAGACGGCGGGCAAGCAGCCGCTTCTCATTCTGGGCGCGCTGATCGCGGTCTATATCGTCCTCGGCGTGCTGTATGAGAGTCTGGCGCATCCGCTCACGATCATCTCGACACTGCCGTCGGCGGGCCTTGGCGCGCTGCTGGCGCTGTTCGTCACCAACACGCCGCTGACGGTGATCGCGTTCATCGGAATCATTCTTCTGATCGGCATCGTCAAGAAGAACGGCATCATGATCGTCGACTTCGCGCTGGAAGGAGAGCGCCATCGCGGGCTGTCGTCACAGGATGCGATCTTCGAGGCATCGCTCGCGCGGTTTCGTCCCATCCTGATGACGACGATGGCGGCGTTGCTCGCGGCGGTGCCGCTGGTGATCGCAACGGGGCCGGGCACCGAACTGCGCCGTCCGCTCGGCATCACCATCATCGGCGGACTGATCGTGTCGCAAATCCTCACGCTCTACACGACGCCGGTGATCTATCTTCTGATCGATCGCGTGCGCCGCCGCCGCGAACCGATGCCTGCGCCGCGCGCGACACCTGCCGAATAGCGCCCGCCGCCATCCGCTTGAACCTTGATGCGCGAGGGGCGTGCGCGTATAGGCTCACGCATGTCTCCCAAAAAACCATCCGGCACGGCTGAGGACAGTCCCGAATGTCCGCGCTGCGGCAAGGCGATGCCGCTGTGTGTGTGCGAAGATATTGCGCCCGTCGCCAATCGCGTCGAGCTTCTGATCCTCCAGCATCCGCAGGAACAGGATCGCGCGCTCGGCACCGCGCGGCTGACGGCGCTGAACCTGAAAAAGGCGACACTGAAAATCGGACTGTCGTGGCCATCGCTGTCGAAGGCGCTCGGCCGCGACGCCGATCCGCAGCGCTGGGGCATTCTCTATCTGGGCTCGGTCAAGCTCGCCGATCTCGACACCGATCGCGATCTCGTCGCGGTGGATCGCAAGGGCGCACTCGAAGACGGCCAGCGCGACATCCTGAAAAGTCTCGAAGGTATCGTGCTGCTTGACGGCACATGGAGCCAGGCCAAGGCGCTGTGGTGGCGCAACGCATGGATGCTGAAATGCCGGCGGCTGATTCTCGGCCCGCATCGTCCCTCGCTCTACGGCAAGCTGCGGAAAGAACCACGCGCCGACGGGCTGTCGACCATCGAGGCTGCCGCGCTGACGCTCAGCCGTCTGGAAAATCGCCCCGAGATCGAGGACGCGCTCAACGCCACATTCGCAAAGCAGCTTGCGCGCTACCGCGAGGTGCAGTCGGCGATGCCGGAACTGGCGCCGAAACCGCGCCCCAAGCGCGACTGGCGCAGGCCCGCGAACCGGCGCGGAAAATCGGCGCGCACGGCCTGATGCAGCCATTGCCTCAGGGGGCGTCTCACGCTAGTTAGCCCCGAGTGGGGCCACGTGGCGGAGTGGTGACGCAACGGTCTGCAAAACCGTGTACACCGGTTCAATTCCGGTCGTGGCCTCCAAATCTAAAAGTTGCGCTAAAAATTCGCCACAGTTCTTAAGACCGATTGGCCGGTAGGGCGGTGTGATGTCGCCAAAAATCTTAAGTTGGCAGGGTTTCGGAATACTTCTCGCAGGTGTCCTGATTTTGGCCATTCCTGCGGGCATGTATTTTCAATCGAAACAAGACGATTGGGCGGCACCAAATCAAGATGCAATGAAGGCGTTTCGAGTAGCGCGTATGAGCGACGGCGAAATTCTGATCCTTCGTGGTCGTGCAAACGCAGACTCGGCGCGATTCAAGGAATTAGATAGTCAAAGTCGTGATGCGTATTGGAAAGATAAAGCCGAACGCGATCAGAAATGTGCGGACGTTGTTTTCAAGACACGTAACGAATCCTTGTGCAATCAGGGTGTCGCGCTTGGTATGCTTTCGAGGGATGAACGCTTCACGCCCAGTGCGGAAACTTTGTTCCAAGACTATCTTTTGGGCCATTGTAAATTCGTTGATACGCGAGAGCAGGCTAGGGCGGATGGGTGCCTTCCACCCAAGTAAGCTATCTAATTCCGGTCGTGGCCACCATAAACCCCTTAATTTCGCCGGTATTTTCACCCGATTAACGCTTTGCAAGACTCGGTGTGCTTGTTATATGCGGCGCGTGCGCAGGCACTATTCCTCGGTAGCTCAGTGGTAGAGCATTCGACTGTTAATCGAATGGTCGCTGGTTCGAATCCAGCCCGGGGAGCCAGCTATTTCAGCCGGTTGCAGCAATGCCCGCCACAAACCTAATGTCCCTCGACATCCTCGTTCCCGTTCTGATGTGTGTGGCGCTATTGTGGTGGTTCGGCCGCGGCATGAGCCTGCGCGCGATGCTTATCACAACGCTGGTGACGCTGGTGCTGATCGCGGGCGTGCTCGCGCTTCAAAACGCCATCGGGCGGTGAGGGCGATCAGCCCTTCGCGTTATTCGCCGCGATCACTTTGAGCAGCGCCGCTTCGGGAAAACCGTTGCGGTGCATGTTGCACAACACGTCCACCATGCCGTCGCTGGGCTCGTGCGATTGCGACAACGCCTCGCGCACCTTCGGCGGCAATTCGTCGAATTCGCGCATCAGCTTTTCGATTTGATGACGGCTGTCGGTCATTCGCTATTTGAACGTGTTCGCGGCGACGTCGTAGGTCCATGACACCTTGCCGTCGGTGAACACGACCGTGCGGAATCCCAGATCGCGCGCCGTGTTGAAAATCTTCCCTGACTCCGCGATGTTGAGAACGGTCGGCCGGTCCATCTTGAAATATTTGTAGTTCAGCACCGTGTCTGCGTTGCCCGATGTGGTGATCTCCATCACGAGGCCTCTGTTGAGCATTTTCTTCTCGCTGACGCTTGCGAATTTCTTGCGGCCGTCGACATTGCCGGCGAGCGCGTCGAGCTTCTGTGCGATGTCCACATTGCCGAGCTTGCGGACATAGTCCGCCTCGTTCTTCTCCATCGCGGCGAGCAATTTCTTGGCCCGCGCGCCTTCGGGCGCGGTCTCGTCGATCTTGCTGAGTTCGGATTTGGCGGCGTAGTAATCCGCGAGCGCCGGAATTTTCTCGCCGCGTTTGGCGGTGAAAGTCTCGATAGCTTTGGCGGCGGCCTCCGCGCGCTCGATGATCTTGCGGCGTTTCGGTGCCGCCTGATCGTCGGCGGATTGCGACCACGCTCGGTCCGGCTGGATCGCAATCAGCATCGCCGCCAGTGTCCATCGCCCGAGCGTCGTTCCCGCCGTCATTCCCGCCATTATGGCCCTCGCAATCCGGCTTGCATCGCGTTCCGCGTTGCATCAAATATGCCTCCAAATATGCCTTGGCGCGATTCAGCTGTCGCGCGGATTTTGAGAGGGATGGCCATGTCCGACTATTCGACCGCGCGTTTGAAAATGGTCGATGGGCAGGTGCGCCCGAGCGATGTCACCGACATCCGCATTCTCGACGCGATGCTGGCGGTGCCGCGCGAGGAATTCGTTCCCGCAAGCCTGCGCGCGATGGCCTATCTCGACCTCGATCTCGATGTCGCGGGCGGCAAGACCAAACGCTGCCTGCTCAAGCCTTACGTGCTGGCGAAGATGCTTCAGGCCGCTGAAATTTCCGAAACCGACAACGTGCTGGTGGTCGGCTGCGCGACCGGATATTCGGCTGCCGTGATCTCGAAGCTCGCCGCCAAAGTCGTTGCGACCGAGCCGGACGCCGATCTCGCCGCCGCCGCCAAGGCCAGCCTCGCCAGGACGGGTGCGGCAAATGCGACAGTCACAAAAGCCGATCCGGCTGCGGGCGATGCGGCGCATGGCCCCTATGACGTGATCGTTCTGGAGGGTTCCACCGAGGTCGTTCCGGAGGGACTCTACAACCAGCTGAAGATGGGCGGCCGCCTTGCCGGCGTGTTCGCAATCGCCAATCCTTCAAAGGCTTGGCTTGTGACCCGTTCGCCCGGCGATTTCGGAAATCGGGTGCTTTTCGACGCGTCCGCTCCGGTTCTGCCGGGTCTCGAACGTCTTCCGGCTTTCAGTTTCTGACGTTCTGGTGAGTAAGAGCCGAAACACTCACCTAAGTGTGGCCCTGATGCCCCAGCCACATTGTTTCGGGTACGATTTGGTACAGGGGGTTTCCCACTGTCCCGGTGGCGAATATGGTGACGCCCGAACGGGTTCCGTTCTGAGTCGATACCCGGTCCGGGCAGGCGAAAAGCCGCGTGCGGGCCGGTTTGGGGAATTGTTGGAATGCCACTTAGACGCGTGCTGTGTTCGAGAGCGGGGGGCGCCCTCGCAGCTCTGATGATCGGTCATGCGGTCTCGACCCCGGCGTTCGCCGACACGATCGAGGCTGCGCTGATCCGCGCCTATCAGAACAATCCGCAGCTCAATGCGCAGCGCGCCTCGGTGCGCTCGACCGACGAGAACGTGCCGCAGGCGTTGTCCGGCTATCGTCCGAAGGTTGCGGTGACGGCCAGCGCCGGCACGCAATACACCGACGTGCAAAGCAATCTGTCGTCCGGCTCGACGCTGACCACGTCGCGAATTTACGGCGTGAACGCGCCGCGTTCGGTCGGTGCAACCGTGTCGCAGACCGTCTTCAACGGCGGGCAGACCGCCAACCGCACCCGCGCCGCCGAAAGCCAGGTCTCCGCCGCGCGCGAAGGTTTGCGCGTGCTCGAGCAGACCGTGCTGCTGTCGGCTGCGACCATCTACATGGATTACCTGCGCGACTCCGCGATCGTCGAAGTCCAGCGCAGCAACACGCGCGTGCTCGAACAGACGCTGAAGCAGACCAAGGACCGCTTCAATGTCGGCGAGGTGACGCGCACCGACGTCGCGCAATCCGAAGCGCAGCTCGCTGCGGGCCGCACGCAATTGCTGACCGCGGAATCCAATCTGACGACGACGCGCGCGAATTTCCGCCGCATCATCGGCAACGAGCCGGTCAATCTGGCTGCGGGATCGCCGGTCGATCGTTTTCTGCCGCCGACGCTGCTCGCCGCCATCGATGTGAGTCTTCTGGAAAATCCGAGTGTCACGGCTGCGATGTACGGCATCGACGTCAGCTTCCTTCAGGTCAAGGTCAATGAAGGCGCGCTGTTCCCGACGCTGACGCTTCAGGGCAGCGTCCAGCAATCCTATGAAAGCACGATGTCGATCTACCGCTCGTTCGGTGCATCCGCCGTCGCGCAATTGTCGATCCCGGTCTATCAGGGCGGCGCCGAATACGCGCTGATCCGCCAGTCGAAGGAAACGCTGGCGCAGCAGCGTCTCACCCTCGAACAGACCCGCGATCAGACCCGCGCCACGGTCGCGCAGGCCTGGGGACAGCTTGTGGCCGGCAAGGCGCAGGTTTCATCCGCGCAGTCGCAGGTGACGGCGTCGGAAATCGCGCTCAACGGCGTGCGCGAGGAAGCCCGCGTCGGACAGCGCACCACGCTCGACGTTCTCAACGCGCAGCAGGCTCTGGTGAACGCGCGCGTTGCGCTCGTCACCGCCCAGCACGACCGCGTGGTGGCGTCCTACAGCACTCTGAACGCGGTTGGCCGGCTGTCGCCGCAGGTGATGAACCTCGCCACGACGGTTTACGATCCGTCCGTCCACTACCATCAGGTTCGCGACGCCTGGGGCGGCACCCAGATCCCCGACGGCAAATAGCCCGCGCGCGTTCCAATAAGCCCTGTGGTCAAACGCCAGTGTCCACAGGCGTTTGCTTGCAATCGATTGTTGCCGTGACATACCTTTGCCAAAGGCTTTCGAAGCGATTCGCCTCGCAAAGCGATTCGTGACGGTGGAGTGCGGCTTTTGCGGCGATCGCGAGGCCGGTCATGTGGAGTCGGCGATGACGCAACCGGCCAAGACGCAGGAGCCCTCCATGGAGGAGATTCTGGCGTCGATCAGGCGCATCATCTCCGATGATGAGGCAAAGCCTGCGGCTGCATCCGCTGCACCTTCGCCGCGTGCCGAAGCGCCGAAGCCGCAGCCTCCTGCCGCAAAACCTGCGATGCCCGCCGCACCGGCACCCAAGGCGCCTCCGCCCCGCGCGTCCGCTCCACCGGTTGCGAAGAACAGCCAGTCCGAAATCGATGCGATGATGGCTGGGTTCGATAATCCGAAAGCACCGGCGCCGCAGCCGATGGAGCCGTCGGACGAGGACGTGTTCGATCTGACCGAGCAGATGGCGATGCCGGATTTGCCGAAATCGTCGTTCCGGCATGTCGAGCCGGATGACGACCTCGAATTCACCGAAGCGCCTGCTGCGCGGACGCCGCCGCCGGAACCGGCTTACGCCCCATCGCAGACGACCGGTCTGCCGCGTGCCGACATGCTGTCGACCACCACGGTCTCGGCGGTGGAGTCGGCCTTCAACGCCCTTGCCACCACCGTGTTGAGCAACAACGCGCGCACGCTGGAAGACCTCGTCAAGGAAATGCTGCGGCCGATGCTGAAATCGTGGCTCGACGACAATCTTCCCGTTCTCGTGGAACGCATCGTCAAGGCCGAGATCGAGCGTGTCTCGCGCGGACGCTGACAGCGCCGCCAAATCCCCTTTTTCCAGTGTTGACTTGAGAGGCGCGGGGCGGTTTCTAACCTGTTCCGCCGCCATTGCGATTGCCTGCGAATGATCGAGAAAAACTATCAGCCTGCCGAGATCGAGGGACGCATTTCGCGCGCGTGGGAAGACGCGGGCGCCTTCAAGGCGGGGCGGCCTGAGCGCAAGGACGCCAAGCCGTTCACCATCGTCATCCCGCCGCCGAACGTCACCGGCTCGCTGCACATGGGCCACGCGCTCAACAATACGTTGCAGGATATTCTCTGTCGCTTCGAGCGCATGCGCGGGCGCGACGTGCTGTGGCAGCCCGGCACCGATCACGCCGGCATCGCCACGCAGATGGTGGTCGAGCGGCAGTTGATGGAGCGGCAGGAGCCGGGCCGCCGCGACATGGGCCGCGCCAAATTCCTCGAGCGCGTGTGGAAATGGAAAGCCGAATCCGGCGGCGTCATCGTCAATCAGCTCAAGCGCCTCGGCGCGTCGTGCGACTGGTCGCGCGAACGCTTCACGATGGACGAAGGACTGTCGCGCGCGGTTGCGAAAGTGTTCGTCGAACTTTACAATCAGAAACTCATTTACAAGGACAAGCGCCTTGTGAACTGGGATCCGAAACTGCTGACCGCGATTTCCGATCTCGAAGTGCAGCAGATCGAAGTGAAGGGCAGCCTCTGGCATCTGCGCTATCCGATCGAAGGCCGCAAGTTCGAGCCTGAGAACCCGTCGAGCTACATCGTCGTCGCCACCACGCGGCCGGAAACGATGCTCGGCGACACCGCAGTTGCGGTGAACCCGAAAGACCAGCGTTACGAACATCTGGTCGGCATGAATGTCGTGCTGCCGATGGTGGGACGGCATATTCCGATTGTCGCCGACGACTATTCCGATCCCGAAAAAGGATCGGGCGCGGTGAAGATCACGCCCGCGCACGACTTCAACGACTTCGAGGTCGGCAAGCGTCACGACCTGCGTTCGATCAGCGTCATCGATCAGGAAGGCCGCATCACGCTCTCATCGAACGAGGATTATCTGCGCGATCTGCCGGAAGCCTCGCTGATGCTCGCCGAGGAGTTGCACGGCCTGGATCGGTTCAAAGCGCGCAAGCTGATCGTTTCAAAATTGGAAGAAGCGGGCTTTCTCGAGAAGATTGAACCCAACACGCACATGGTGCCGCATGGAGATCGTTCCGGCGTTGTGATCGAGCCGTATCTCACCGACCAGTGGTACGTCGACGCCAAGACGCTGGCGCAGCCGGCGATTGAAGCGGTACGCAGCGGCAAGACTTCGTTCGTGCCGAAAAACTGGGAGAAGACCTATTTCGAGTGGATGGAAAACATCCAGCCGTGGTGTATCTCGCGGCAACTCTGGTGGGGCCATCAGATTCCGGCGTGGTACGGGCCGGATGGAAAAGTATTCGTCGCCGAGACCGAAGATGAAGCGGTCGGCAAGGCGCTCGGCTTTTATGTCGAGCAGGAGGTCATCACCTCCGAACAGGCCGACGCGATGGCGCGCGATCCGAAGAAGCGCGACGGTTTCATCACGCGTGATGAGGATGTGCTCGACACATGGTTCTCGTCGGCGCTGTGGCCGTTCTCGACGCTCGGCTGGCCCGACAGTGACGTTGATGTGAAGCGTTACTACCCGACCAACGTGCTGGTCACAGGATTCGACATCATCTTCTTCTGGGTTGCCCGCATGATGATGATGGGCATCCATTTCATGAAGAACGTGCCGTTCCCGGAAATCTACATCCACGCGCTCGTCCGCGACGAGAAGGGTGCGAAGATGTCCAAGTCCAAGGGCAACGTCATCGACCCGCTCGGTATCATCGACGACTACGGCGCGGATGCGTTGCGATTCACGCTGGCAGCGATGGCGGCGCAGGGCCGCGACATCAAGCTCTCGACCCAGCGCGTCGAGGGCTATCGCAACTTCGCGACGAAACTCTGGAACGCCTCGCGCTTTGCGGAGATGAACGGCTGTGCGCTGCCTGCGAATTTCGATCCGAGTTCGGCAAAAGAAACGCTGAACAAATGGATCGCGCACGAAACGGCGCGCGCGGCTCGCGAGATCACCGAAGCCATCGAGGCATATCGCTTCAACGACGCGGCCGGTGTGGTCTATCGCTTCGTCTGGAATGTTTACTGCGACTGGTATCTCGAACTCGCCAAGCCCGTGATGATGGGCACCGACTCGCCCGCGAAGAAAGAAACGCAGGCGATGGTGGCCTGGGCGCGTGACGAGATCGTCAAGCTGCTGCATCCGTTCATGCCGTTCATCACCGAAGAATTGTGGAGCGTGACCGCGAAGCGCGGCGATCTGCTCGCGCTGGCGCAATGGCCGGCCTACAAAAATCTCGACGCCGTCGATGCCGAGAATGAAATCGGCTGGGTGATCGATCTCGTCACATCCATTCGTTCGATGCGCTCTGAAATGAACGTGCCGGTCGCGACGCTGTTTCCGCTCGTGCTGGTCGGCGCGTCCGCCGACATCAAGGCGCGTGCGGAGCGATGGAGCGATGTGCTGAAACGTCTCGCGCGTCTCGGCGAGATTTCATTTAGCGATCGCGCGCCGGACGGATCGGTGCAACTGCTGGTGCGCGGCGAGGTCGCGGCGATTCCTTTGAAGGGCGTGATCGATCTCGCGGCGGAGAAAATTCGCCTCGACAAAGAACTCGCGCGCGCCAACGACGACATCAAGCGCGTCGACGCAAAACTCGGCAACGAGAAATTCGTCGCCAACGCGCCGGAAGAAGTCATCGACGAGCAGCGCGAGAAGCGCGACGAAGCCGAAGCGCGCAAGACGAAAATTCTCGAGGCGCTGGAGCGATTGAAAAGCGCGGCGTGATTTTGTGCGACGTGACCTCTATGGTCGTCCCGGCGAAGGCCGGGACCCATAACCACTGAGTCAAAGAATCAATCCGCCGCACTGACCTCATCGTCATCAAACTTCGCTTGGGGAGTATGGGTCCCGGCCTTCGCCGGGACGACATGGGCGCCTCGCAATGGCGCGGGGATAATTAAATTTTCGGCTGCCTGCGTCGCGATGGATGCCTGATCATCAGGCCGTCGCCGGATTTGCCATGCACGTCACGCATGACGCGGTAAAAAATCCATCATCGTCATGGCATGCGTGAGGTGCAGACCAATTTCTGTGCGTGCCGCGAGTTTGCCGCGGTTTCGCCATTCGATTCCAGGTCCGTCACCGTTTCGCCTTTACGCCGGAAATGGCTTCGACAGGAAGCGCGACCCCTTCAATCCGTAGCGCCATGGCAGTTCGGCGGCCTTGGTGATACCGATCCGAACGCCGCTGATAATTTCCGGCTTCGATGCGCGCGGAAAAACCGCAATCGGCGTTTCATCGAGCGCGTGACCGTTCAGTTTGTCGCTGACGGACAATGCCTCGCACACTTTTCCCGGTCCCGAACACAGATTTCGTTCGTCCTGCAATCCGCGCCGCCGCCGCATCGACGCGATCCCATGCGTCGGTTGGATTGCGCGAACCAGCACCGCGCTCGCCGAACCTTCCTTCTCGCACACGAAATTCATGCACCAGTGAATTCCATACGAGCGATAGACGTAGAGAAATCCGGCAGGGCCGAACATCACCATGTTGCGCGGCGTCGGTCCGCGATAGGAATGCGCCGCCGGTTCGGTGTGATGATAGGCTTCGACCTCGGTGACGATGCCGCCGACGCCGTTCACCAGGAGCGTCGCGCCGATCAGATCGGGCGCAACTTTGTGGACGCTGCGCGAGAAAAACTGTTTGGTCAGGGCGCGACCGAGAACGCCCTCATTACGCTTTCCAGACATCTGCCTTCATGGACTTGTGCTAAGTAATAGAAGCTAGCATGCGCGTCTGCGCTTGCATCGGGAAAATGCCGCGCTTAGATAAAGTGCTTAGAATACGGGACTTTCATGGTTGTCCTCATCGATACCGTCTCGAAGACTCAGGTGCGTCCGCGCCACCCGGAGAAGGTCAACCGGCCGGATGCCTTGTCGCCGGCCAAGCCCGATTGGATTCGCGTGCGCGCGCCGAACACGCGCGGTTACGCTGATACGCGCAAGATCGTCAAGGAGAACGGGCTAGTTACAGTCTGCGAGGAAGCCGGCTGCCCGAACATCGGCGAGTGCTGGGACAAGAAGCACGCGACCTTCATGATTATGGGCGACACCTGCACGCGTGCGTGTGCGTTCTGCAACGTGAAAACGGGAATGCCCGGCGCGCTCGATGCGTTGGAGCCGGATCACGTCGCGCTCGCCGTGCAGAAGCTCGGCCTGCATCATGTTGTCATCACCTCCGTGGACCGTGACGATCTCGACGACGGCGGCGCCGATCATTTCGCAAAAACCATCCGCGCCATTCGCGCGAGTTGCCCTTCGACCACGATTGAAATCCTCACGCCGGATTTTCTGCGTAAAGAGGGCGCGCTGGAGCAGGTGGTTGCCGCCAAGCCCGACGTGTTCAACCACAATCTCGAGACCGTGCCGTCGCAATATCTCACCGTGCGTCCCGGCGCGCGCTATTTCCACTCGATCCGTCTGCTTCAGCGCGTGAAGGAAATCGATCCGGCGATCTTCACCAAGTCCGGCATCATGGTGGGTCTCGGCGAAGAGCGGAACGAGGTGTTGCAGGTGATGGACGATCTGCGCTCGGCCGACGTGGATTTCCTCACTATCGGACAATATCTCCAGCCGAGCCTGAAGCATCACGCGGTGATGCGTTACGTACCGCCGGATGAATTCGCAGGGTTGGAGAAAGTCGCCTATACCAAGGGCTTTTTGATGGTGTCGGCGTCGCCGCTGACGCGCTCGTCGCATCACGCCGGCGAGGATTTCGCCAAGTTGCAGGCGGCGCGCGCCGCGCTAGTGCGCTAACCCTCTATGCCGCAATTCGCGAACAAGCGGCGTGTCCGTCACAGCGCGGAGAAGATGTTCGATCTTGTCGCGGACGTGGAAAAATATCCGCAGTTCGTGCCGCTGTGTCATGCGCTGAAAATCAAACAGCGCACGAAAAGCGAAGACGGCTGCGAAGTTGTGATTGCCGACATGACGGTGTCGTTCCAGTTGATCCGCGAAACATTCACCAGCCGCGTGACGCTCGACCGTGCCAATCTGAAAATTCTCGTCGAGTATCTGAAAGGCCCGTTCAGCAGGCTTGAGAATAAATGGACCTTCGAGCCAAAGGGTGACGACGCCTGCGACGTTGGATTCTTTATCTCTTACGAATTCAGGAATCGGATACTCGCGGTGCTGATGGGCGCGATGTTCGACGTCGCTTTCCATCAATTCGCCGCGGCGTTCGAGAGGCGCGCGGACGAAGTCTATGGCCCGCCGCGGGTGGCCGCTTCTTGAGCGGCGGCTGCGGCCCACGCGCCATCTCCATCAGCATTTTCAGGGCTTCGACGACCGATTGCTGTCGCACATTGCTGCGGCCGACCGCGCCGAACCGGCATTCCTTGTGAACGATGCGGCCGTCGCGCGAGGCAACGGCGAGGTGAACGAGGCCAACCGGTTTGCCGGGTGTCGCGCCGCCGGGGCCTGCGATGCCGGTGATCGCAACGGCGAGATCGACGTCGGCGTGTTCGAGCGCGCCGAACGCCATCGCGGTCGCGGTTTCCTTGCTGACCGCGCCGAACGTGTCGAGAATTTCCTTCTCCACGCCGAGCATCGCGTGCTTGGCAGTGTTAGAGTAGGTGACGAAGCCGCGGTCGATCACATCCGATGAGCCGGGAATTTCGGTCAGCGCGGCCGCGACAAGTCCGCCGGTGCAGGATTCGGCGGTCGCAATCTTGAGCTTGCGCATCCGGCACAAATCCAGCAGCGAGCGGGACAATGCGCGGGTGGCGCTGCCGGTCATGCGCGTTGGTGTCCCATGCTAGTTGGTGTCCCACGGCAAGCGGATCGTGGCGGCGGCGGTGGCCGCAATGCCTTCCTGACGGCCCGTAAATCCGAGGCGTTCGCTGGTGGTTGCTTTCACGGCAATCCGTGATTGAGGCAGGCCGGTGATCTCCGAAATCTTCGCGCGCATCGCGTCGCGCAGCGGGCCGATTTTAGGCGCTTCGCAGATCATCGTGACTTCGAGATTGGCGATGCGGCCGCCGCGCGCGGTCACAAGACCGACCGCATGTTTGAGGAACTGGTCCGACGCTGCGCCTTTCCATTTCGGATCGCTCGGCGGGAAATGCGAACCGATGTCGCCATCTGCGAGCGCGCCGAGAATGGCGTCGACGATCGCATGCAGGCCGACATCGCCATCGGAATGCGCGAGAAATCCGCGATTGAACGGCACCCGGACGCCGCACAGCATCAGATGATCGCCGTCGGTCAGCGCATGCACGTCGTAACCCGTGCCGGTGCGAATATCGCCGAGGGCCGCGCCGAGACGCGCTTCCTCGCGCGCGAAATCTTCCGGAGTTGTCAGCTTCATGTTCGCAGCATCGCCTTCAAAGGTTGCGACCGTCAATCCCGCCCATTCGGCAAGTGCTGCGTCGTCGGTGAAATCGTCGCGGCCCTCGCTCGCGGCCTTGCGATGCGCGGCGAGGATCGCGTCGTATCGAAACGCTTGCGGCGTCTGCGCGATTCTTAAGTGCGCGCGGTCGGGCGTTGCGGTGACGGCGCCGGCTTCGTTCACGACCTTCACCGTATCCGTCACCAGCACGACCGGAATCGCCGCACCCGTTTTCGATGCGGCGCCGATTGCACGCGAGATAACTTTGTCCGTCACGAATGCGCGCGCGGCGTCGTGAATGAGAACGATCTCCGGCGCGTGAGACGCGAGGGCTTCAAGTCCCGCGCGCACCGACGCCTGCCGCGTCGCGCCGCCGTTGACCGGTGTCTGAAATTTCAGACCGCACACCGCAGCGTCGAAAATATCCGCGTCGTACGGATTTCGCACCGGCTGCACGGCCGAGATTTCGGGATGGACACAAAACGGCTCCATCGCCCGTGCAAGAACTGGCCGTCCGCCAATGGTACGAAACTGTTTGGGCCCACCGGCACCGGCACGCAGGCCACGGCCGGCTGCGACGATGATGGCGGCAGTCTGTTTGGGACTTGTCATGGAGGCTGGTTACCGGCTGGGCGCGAGGCTGAGAAACGTTGGAAAGCGACGGAGCGCGACATACCATATCCGCGCGAAAAGCAGCATGATTCCATAGCTGTGGGAAGAATTGCCGAATTTGTTGCGTTGCACTTGCAACAAGACTAGACTTGTCTAAACTGTAGGCAAGATGCTAACTTGCCCAATAATTAAGCTATACGGCACTGGCAATGAAGCCGGTATCGGTCAAAAAAGAGAACTGCTGTGAACGGCTCGATACCACCGCATCAGCGTAGCTTGGCGGTTGGCGACGTCCAGATCGCCAACAATGTGCTTCTAGCACCGATGTCGGGCATTACTGATGCTCCGTTTCGACGCCTCGCCGCCGAGTTGGGTGCCGGTCTCGTCGTTTCCGAAATGACCGCAAGCGATGATCTCGTGAAGGGCCGCGCGATGTCGGTTCTGCGCTGCGAATCGTCGGGCATCGGGCCGCATGTCGTCCAACTGGCCGGTTGCGAGACGCACTGGATGGGCGAGGGCGCGCGCATCGCCGAAGCGGCCGGCGCGGACATTATCGACATCAACATGGGTTGCCCCGCGCGGCATGTGACCGGCGGCCAGTCCGGATCGGCATTGATGCGCGATCTCGATCACGCTTTGCGGCTGATAGAAGCGACAGTGGCGGCCGTCAAAATTCCCGTCACGCTGAAGATGCGGCTCGGCTGGGACGAGCGTTCGCTCAATGCGGCGGACCTCGCGCGGCGAGCGGAAGCGGCCGGCATTCGGATGATTACTGTTCATGGCAGAACGCGATCGCAATTCTACAAGGGCACGGCCAACTGGAGTGCAGTGCGCACTGTGAAGGAAGCCGTTTCAGTGCCGGTCGTCGTCAATGGCGACATATCAACATACGACGAGGCGCTGTCGGCGATCGAGAAATCGGGCGCGGACGCGGTGATGATCGGGCGCGGCGCTCAGGGACAACCGTGGCTGCCCGGCCAGATCGCGCGCCGCCTCGAGGGCGGGGCGGCAGAAGACGCGCCGTCACTGGAGACACAGCTTCGCTATCTTATTCGCCTTTATGATGCGGTCATCGATCACTACGGCTCGAAGGTCGGCCTTCGGCATGCGCGCAAGCATCTCAGCTGGGCGCTCGATGTCGCCGCCAAGAGTGCCGCGTCTTCTACGGAAGCACTGAAGCGATGGCGGCACGTCATCCTTACCTCGGGCGAGCCGGCACATGTGAGGAAGTCTCTCGATCGCGCATTCGATGAATTTGCATGGCGGGTTGCAGCATGAGCGATGCGGCCGAAAAATACATGGTGATGTCGAATGGCAGCGAAGCCATTCTCAACGCGTTGCCAAATCCCATTCTGCTAATTGGCTCCGATGGCAAGATCGTCGATGCAAATATCGCGGCCGAATCCTTCTTCGAGATTTCGATACCGCATCTGCAACGCCAGATGCTGCGCGAACTCGTTCCGTTCGGAAGCCCGCTGCTCGCGTTGATCGATCAGGTGCGTCACACGGGTTCTGCCGTCAACGAGTACAAAGTCGATCTCGGCACGCCGCGGATGGGCGGCGATAGGCAGGTCGATTTGCACGTTGCGCCATTAGCGGAGCGACCCGGGCACATCGTGGTGATGCTTCAGGAACGCACCATCGCCGACAAGATGGATCGGCAGCTAACTCATCGCAGTGCTGCGCGTTCGGTGATTGCGCTCGCGGCCATGCTTGCGCACGAAATCAAGAACCCTCTTTCCGGCATTCGCGGCGCGGCGCAACTCCTGGAGCAGGCAGCGTCGCCCGAAGATCGCACGCTGACGCGTCTCATCACCGATGAAGCGGATCGCATCGTCACTTTGGTTGACCGCATGGAAGTGTTTGGCGATGAACGTCCTGTCGCACGCGGGCCCGTGAACATTCATTCTGTGTTCGATCACGTCAAGCGGCTCGCGCAGTCCGGTTTCGCGCGGAATGTAAAGTTTACCGAGGAATACGATCCGTCGCTTCCGCCTGTGCTCGCCAACCAAGATCAACTGATTCAGGTCTTCTTGAATTTGGTGAAGAATGCGGCAGAGGCCGTGGCCGATCTTGGTACGGAAGGCGAAATTCAATTGACGACCGCTTTTCGGCCGGGCGTTCGCTTGTCGGTGCCGGGGAAAAAGTCGCGCGTGTCTTTGCCGCTGGAATTTTGCGTGAAGGACAACGGCCCCGGCGTGCCGGAAGACTTGCTTCCAAATCTGTTCGATCCGTTTGTGACGACGAAACCGACCGGCAGCGGTCTGGGGTTGGCGCTCGTGGCCAAGATCGTCGGCGATCATGGCGGAATTGTCGAATGTGAATCTCAGCCGCGAAAAACGATTTTCCGCGTCCTTCTGCCAATATTCAATCCAGCAAAAATTCTCAATCAAAACTCGCAAAACCAAAGTCATGGCGACGCGCGCCCGGGAACGCCGTCGCATGCCTCACAGGTTTCAAGATGAGGACGACTGATGCCCGCAAGTAGTATTCTTGTTGCCGACGACGACACCGCGATTCGCACCGTTCTCAATCAGGCGCTCTCACGCGCCGGATATGAAGTCCGGTTGACGGGAAATGCCGCAACGCTGTGGCGCTGGGTCAGCCAGGGTGAGGGCGACCTCGTCATCACCGACGTCGTGATGCCGGACGAGAATGCGTTCGATCTGTTGCCGCGCATCAAGAAAATGCGTCCTAATCTTCCCGTTATCGTCATGAGCGCGCAGAACACGTTCATGACGGCGATCCGCGCATCGGAACGCGGCGCTTACGAGTATCTGCCGAAGCCGTTCGATCTGAAGGAATTGATCGCGATTGTCGGCCGCGCCCTTTCCGAGCCGAAAGACCGTCCGATCGCAGTCAAGGAGGAGGGCGAGTTCGATTCCATTCCGCTGGTCGGCCGCTCGCCGGCGATGCAGGAAATCTACCGCGTCCTTGCGCGGCTGATGCAAACCGATCTGACAGTGATGATCTCCGGCGAATCAGGCACCGGCAAGGAACTGGTCGCGCGCGCGTTGCATGATTATGGCAAGCGCCGCAGTGGGCCGTTCGTTGCGGTCAACATGGCTGCGATTCCGCGCGATCTCATCGAGTCCGAATTGTTCGGTCATGAGCGCGGCGCCTTCACCGGCGCGAATGCGAGGGCGACTGGGCGTTTCGAGCAAGCTGAAGGCGGCACGCTCTTCCTCGACGAAATCGGCGACATGCCTATGGAAGCGCAGACACGCTTGTTGCGAGTGCTCCAGCAGGGCGAATACACGACCGTCGGAGGCCGCACGCCGATCAAGACCGACGTGCGCATCGTCGCGGCAAGCAACAAGGATTTGCGTATCCTTATTCAGCAGGGATTGTTCCGCGAGGATCTGTTCTTTCGCCTCAACGTCGTTCCGCTGCGGCTGCCGCCTCTGCGCGAACGCATCGAGGATCTGCCGGACCTCATCCGTCACTTTTTCTCCCTTGCGGAGAAGGACGGGCTGCCACCGAAGAAGCTCGACGCGCAGGCGGTCGAGCGCCTCAAGCAGCATCGCTGGCCGGGCAACGTGCGTGAACTGGAAAATCTGGCGCGCCGGCTCGCTGCGCTCTATCCGCAGGATGTGATTACGGGTTCGGTTATCGAAGGCGAACTCGCGCCGCCCGCCGTGGTCTCCGGCGGCAGCATGCCGCAGAGCGTCGACAATCTTGGTGCCGCGGTCGAGATGTATCTTGCGTCGCACTTCGCGGGTTTCCCCAACGCACTGCCGCCGCCAGGCCTGTACCATCGCATCCTGAAGGAGATCGAGGTGCCGCTTTTGACGGCGGCGCTTGCGGCCAATCGCGGAAATCAGATCAGGGCGGCGGACCTCCTGGGCCTCAACCGCAATACCTTGCGGAAGAAGATCCGGGATTTGGACATTCAGGTCTATCGAAGCGGCAGCTAGGTTTTCCGTGACATTCCGGTAACGGAATGTTTGTTCGGGGCATTCGCAGCCTCTCCCGGGATCGAATCCGGCGCCCCTCGCGCCTAGGAAATGTCGCAATCCGGCAACATTGTGATATGAATGCATCACTGACGACGGTCGAGCACCGTTCGTCGTGGCGAGTTCTGGCCGGTTCAAACATTACGCATGACCACAGCAGAGACGTCGGCAACCCCGTTTGATCCGTCTTTCGCCGAACCACGGGCGTGGTCGTTCCGCCGCCTGATGGCGCCGTTTGCCGTCGCTATTGCGCTGCTGTCGGCTTTTCTGACGTTCGTTGTTCTCACCGGCCTGACGCCGATCGTCCCCACCCACGAAGTGGTCGTTACGTTTCTTCTTATTAACGGCGCGACGATCCTGCTGCTGCTCGCGATCATCGCGCGCGAGGTCTGGCAGGTGGTTCAGGCGAGGCGGCGAGGCCGCGCAGCGGCGCGCCTGCATGTGCAAACGGTCAGCCTCTTCTCGGTGATTGCCGTGTTGCCGGCGGTGCTGGTGTCGATCGTCGCCAATGTGACGCTCGATCGCGGCCTCGATCGCCTGTTTTCGGTGCGCACGAAGGCGGTCATCGAAAACTCGCTGCTGGTCGCGAACGCATACGTTTACGAGCATGCGCAACTGATACGCGGCGACATCATCGGAATGGCGAGCGATATTACGCGCGCGCGTCCGCTATACGATCAGGATCGCGAATCCTTCCGCAATCTGCTGACGAGCACAGCTGCCTCGCGAAATCTTCCCGGCGCGATGCTGATCGACAAGAATCGGAATATTCTCGAATCCGCCGCAACCGGTATTCAACAAAATTTCCTCACGCCAGCGCCCGACTTCCTCAGCAACGTCAATGAGGACGAACCGCAGATCGGCGTATTCGTCGAACAGAATTATGTGGCGGCTGTCATCCGATTGCGGGCATTCGAGGATACGTTCCTCTACGTTGCGCGGCTTCTCGATCCTCGCGTCGTCGCGCAGTTGCGTCAGACCCAGGCGAGCGTGAAGGAATATGCCGAACTTGAATCGCGCAGACTCGGCATCCAGGTTGCATTCGCCCTGATGTTCACCGTGATCGCACTGACAGTTCTGATGTCGTCGGTGCTGATAGGATTGAATTTCGCAAACTGGCTCGTCGCGCCGATCCGGCGATTGATGGGCGCAGCCAATCTCGTTTCAACCGGCAATCTTCACGTTCAGGTGCCGGTGATCCGCTCCGAAGGCGATCTCGCGCATCTCGGCGAAACCTTCAACAAGATGACGCATGAGTTGCGCACGCAGCGCGATGAACTTGTGAGCGCCAGTGACGTGATCGACAGCCGGCGGCGATTCATCGAAGCGGTTCTGTCATCGGCCAGCGCGGGCATCATCGGCGTCGATGGCAGCGGAAAAATAGCGATCCTCAACCGTTCGGCCGAGAAGCTGATCGGCCATCCCGAGTCGGAGGCGCTGGACCATCCGCTGTCCGAAATCGTCCCGGAATTGGATGGACTGATGGAGACGGCGCGAAGCAGCGCGCAGCGGCTGGTGCAGGGCGAGATCGAAATCAGCCGCGATACAGTTGAGCGAACGCTTTCGGTTCGGGTCAGTTCGGAGCAGACCGGCCAGTCGAATGAGAGTTACATCATCACGCTCGACGACATCACCGATCTCGTCAAAGCACAGCGAACTTCCGCCTGGGCGGACGTCGCGCGCCGAATTGCGCACGAAATCAAAAACCCGCTGACGCCGATTCAGCTTTCGGCGGAACGGTTGCGGCGGAAATTCGGAAAATCGATTACCGACGACCGCGCTGTGTTCGACCAGTGCACCGACACCATCGTTCGTCAGGTGGACGACATCAGAAAGATGGTGGACGAGTTCTCAAAGTTCGCGCGCATGCCGAAGCCCGTCATAGAGGGCGAGGATGTCGCCGATGCAGTGCGGCAGACTGTCTTTCTCATGCGCGTCGGCTCGCCGGACATCGATATCGGAGTCGATGTCAAGCAGGAGCCGATGCATGCCAAATTCGACCGGCGACTCATTTCTCAGGGTTTAACGAACATCATCAAGAACGCGACCGAAGCCATCGGCGCGGTTCCTCCGGGCGAGATCGCGCGGGGTCGCATCGATGTCATCGCCGCGCGAGAAGACGACGATATTGTCATCGACGTTGTCGACAATGGCATCGGACTACCGAAAGAGAGCCGAGCGCGATTGCTCGAACCGTATGTGACGACGCGCGAGAAGGGCACCGGCCTTGGTCTCGCCATCGTTGGGCGTGTTCTTGAGGATCATGGCGGACGAATTGAACTGAACGACGCGTCGGTATTGCGTCCGGGCGCGCGCGGCGCGTGGGTGCGCATGAGATTCAAGGTGTCCGGTCACGCGACGCCGGCCGACGCAAGTGTCGGAAAACAAGCAGAACCCGTAAACGGCAAGTAAGACAGCAGGCGGAAATACATGGCGAACGACATCCTCATTGTTGACGACGAAGCAGATATCCGCGATCTCGTCGCAGGAATTCTCGATGACGAGGGTTTCAATACGCGGACTGCACGCGAAAGCGATTCCGCGCTGGCTGAAATTTCGGCGCGGCGTCCAAACTTAATTTTTCTCGACATCTGGCTTCAGGGCAGCAAGCTCGACGGCCTGCAACTGCTCGAGCAGATCAAGCGCGATTATCCTGATGTGCCGGTCGTGATGATCTCCGGTCATGGCAACATTGAAACAGCCGTCGCCGCGATCAAGCGCGGCGCTTACGACTTCATTGAGAAGCCCTTCAAGGCAGACCGCCTCATCCTGGTGGCGAACCGCGCGCTGGAAACCTCGCGGCTCAAGCGCGAGGTGAGGGAGCTGAAGCAGCATGCGCCTTCTTCCGGCACGCTGGTTGGAAAGTCGCCCTGTATGAACCAGCTTCGGCAAACCATTGATCGCGCTGCCAAGGCGAACAGCCGCATCATGGTTGTCGGGCCATCGGGCGGCGGCAAGGAATTGGCAGCGCGGACGCTGCATTCGATGTCGCCGCGCGCGGAGGGGCCGTTCGTCGTCATCAATGCGGCTGCAATTACACCTGAGCGGATGGAAGTCGAACTATTCGGCGTTGAATTGTCCGATGGCGAAACGGGCCGCAAGCCGGGTGCGTTGGAAGAGGCGCATGGCGGCACGCTCTTCATCGACGAAATTGCTGACATGCCGCGCGAGACACAGAACAGAATTCTCCGGGTGCTGGTCGATCAGACGTTCCAGCGCGTCGGCGGCACAGCACGCGTCAGCGTTGATGTCCGGATTATTTCTTCGACGGCGCGGAATCTTGAAGCAGAAATTTCCGAAGGCCGCTTTCGCGAAGATCTCTATCATCGCCTCTCCGTTGTGCCGATCCGCGTTCCGCCCTTGTCGGAGCGCCGCGAAGACATTCCCGAATTGGTCGAATATTTCATGGACCAGATTTCGACAGCGACGGGACTGCCGAAGCGGCAGATCGGCGAGGATGCGATGGCCGTGCTCCAGTCGCATGTGTGGCCGGGCAACGTCCGCCAGCTTCGCAACAACGTCGAGCGCGTGATGATTCTCGCCGGCGGCGATCCCGAAGCGACCATCAGTGCCGATATGCTTCCGCAGGATGTGGGATCGATGGTGCCGGCCATGCCGACCGGCAACAACGGCGAGCACATCATGGGCTTGCCGCTGCGCGAGGCGCGCGAGGTTTTCGAGCGCGATTATCTGATCGCGCAGATCAGCCGTTTCTCCGGCAATATTTCTCGCACGGCTGAATTTGTCGGCATGGAGCGTTCGGCGCTTCACCGCAAGCTCAAGGCGCTGGGTGTCGGCTAGCGAATGTCACGCATTGCGTATGTGAACGGCCGGTACCGCGATATTCGCGATGCCAGCGTCAATATCGAAGATCGCGGTTATCAGTTCTCCGATGGCGTGTACGAGGTTTGCGAGGTGCGCGGCGGAAAGGTCGTCGATCTTCCGCGGCATATGGCGCGGTTGCAGCGATCGTTGCGCGAGTTGCAGATTGCGATGCCGATGCAGCTCACGTCTCTGGAGGCAGTTATTCACGAAGTGACGCACCGAAATCGCGTGACTTACGGGATTATCTATCTTCAGATCACGCGCGGCGTTGCGCGCCGCGATCATGCATTTCCCGCTCAAGCGGTGCGGCCAGCTGTCGTCGTCACCGCGCGCAGCCTGAATTTCGAGAAAAATCAGGAAACGGCGGCGCGGGGGATCGGCGTCATCACAGTTCCTGAAAACCGGTGGCCGCGAGTCGACATCAAGTCGGTTGCGTTGCTCCCGAACGTGTTGGCCAAGCAACAGGCCCGCGAGAAGGGCGCCTACGAAGCCTGGTTCGTCGATAGCAATGGACACGTCACCGAAGGGGCATCGAGCAATGCATGGATCGTCACCGGCGACGGCAAGGTCGTTACGCGCTCTGCGGATCAGGGCATCCTTGCCGGCGTCACCCGTGCGGTGCTGATGGAGGTTATCGCATCCCTCCAAATGAGCCTGGAGGAACGCCCCTTTACGCCTGCGGAGGCTTATGGAGCCGCCGAGGCCTTTGTCACGGCGTCCAGCCAGATCGTCATGCCGGTGGTTACGATCGACAGCCGGCCGGTCGCAGACGGCAAGCCGGGCCCTGTCGCGACGCGCCTGCGCGAACAATTTCACCGATTTTCTGCATTTTCGTGACGTTTGCCATTTCGCTATGCGGACAAGGGAACCCGCTGGACTTGCCTATCAATCGGGCCTGCCGTTTAATCGTGCGGCAGCACCCGGAGGGGGATCTCAGGGAACGCAGGCAGCCGGACCGATGACCCGGAGAGGGCGGGGTTTGGCCAAATAAAAAGAAACAACGAGACTGCGGGACAAAAAAATGGCGACAGAGCGCGCTCAAAATCTACAAGACACCTTCCTCAATCACGTTCGCAAAACCAAAACGCCGCTGACGATCTTTCTGGTCAATGGAGTAAAGTTGCAGGGCATTGTCACATGGTTCGACAATTTCTGTCTTCTGCTTCGGCGCGACGGTCATTCGCAGCTTGTCTACAAGCATGCGATTTCGACGATCATGCCTGGCGCTCCGGTCCAGTTGTTTGAAGGCGGTGAGGACGCGCCAGCTTGAGATTGATCTAACGTGAGACCCCAGAGTTTCGACGGGGGCGTCGATCGGCCAAAAGCCAAAAAGGGGGAAACAACGGGGCGGGTGCTCGTCATCGGCCCCTACAAGCGCGCGCGTGGCGATGCCGACGCAATTGCAAGCGGCAGCGTGAGAAATTCCGAAGCGCGGCTTGAAGAGGCCGCAGGTCTCGCCCGCGCGATCGACCTGACTGTCGCCGAAGCGATCGTCGCGCCGCTCAACGACATCCGTCCGGCGACCTACCTCGGCAAAGGCAAGGTCGAGGAGTTTATCGCGCTCATCAAAGCCAGCTTAGTCGATCTGGTCGTGATGGATTGTGCGCTATCGCCGGTCCAGCAGCGCAATCTCGAGAAGGAATGGGGTGTCAAGGTTCTCGACCGCACGGGCTTGATTCTGGAAATCTTCGGACGCCGCGCGAAGACGCGCGAAGGCTCGCTTCAGGTCGAGCTTGCGCATTTGAACTATCAGCGCAGCCGTCTCGTCAGATCATGGACACATCTTGAGCGTCAGCGCGGCGGCTTCGGATTTATGGGCGGCCCCGGCGAAACTCAAATTGAAGCCGATCGTCGCATGATCGGTGAACGCATCGCACGTCTTGAAAATGAATTGAAGAAGGTTCAGGCAACGCGCCGCCTGCACCGCGCCGGCCGCGAGCGCGTTCCGTATCGCATTGTCGCGCTCGTCGGCTATACCAATGCCGGAAAATCGACGCTCTTCAATCGTCTGACCCGCGCCGATGTGCAGGCGGCGGACATGCTGTTTGCGACCCTCGATCCGACGCTCCGCGCACTCACGCTGCCCCATGGCGGAAAGGCGATGTTGTCCGACACCGTGGGATTCATTTCCGACTTGCCGACGATGCTGGTTGCCGCCTTCCGTGCAACGCTCGAGGAGGTGATGCAGGCTGACGTCATCCTGCACGTTCGCGATATCTCGCACGAAGACGCTGAAGCCCAGCAGCGCGATGTCGAAGCGGTGCTGCGGCAACTCGACATCGATCCCGAAAATGGCCATCGCATTATTGAAGTCTGGAACAAGATTGACACTTTCCCTGCGGAGGAACATGACAATCTCGCGAACATCGCCACGCGGCGGCCTGCCGAGCGCCCGGTGTTTCTCGTTTCTGCCGTGACCGGCGAGGGCGTCGAGGCGCTGCTCTCAGCAATCGAAGATCGGTTGGCCGCGACGAAGGTCACTCTCGATCTGTCCATCGACGCATCCGATGGCGCCGGGATCAGTTGGCTTCACCGCAATTCCGAGGTGCTCGACAAGCATCTGGAGGAGGGCCGCTTCATTATGACGGTACGGGTCGATGAAACGAAAAGCGATCTGACCAGGAGCAAATTTGGCGCGGTGCCGAGCGCCCATTGAGGCTGTGCAACGCAGCCCCGCCACGGCAGGCGGGCGGCAGCTGAAGGAAGTCCTTGACCCCGCCAAGACGAGGTTTATTCATCGCGGCCAACAATGACAACAAACCCGAGGAGACCGGCGTGACGTATCCGAATGTAGAACTCCATATCGACGGCAAATGGCGCCCGAGCAATTCCGGCAAGACCATCGCTGTTATTAACCCGGCGACCGAAGACAAGATCGGGACCGTCGCGCATGCGGAGAAAGCGGACCTCGATGAGGCGCTGGCTGCGGCTGAAAAGGGGTTCAAGGCCTGGCGTGCTGTGTCGCCGTTCGACCGCGCCAAAGTGATGCACAAGGCCGCCGCATTGCTGCGCGAACGCGCCGATACAATTGCGCCATTGATGGTTGCCGAACAGGGCAAGACGCTCGTGGAAGCTAAGGGCGAAACGCTTGCCGCAGCCGACGTGATCGAATGGTTCGCCGAGGAAGGCAAGCGGTCCTACGGTCGTGTCATTCCGGCACGCGGTCCCGGAATTTATCAGCTGGCCGTGAAGGAGCCTGTGGGCCCGGTTGCTGCCTTCACGCCGTGGAATTTCCCGATCAATCAGGTGGTGCGAAAGCTGTCCGCAGCACTCGCAGCCGGATGCTCGATCATCGTCAAAGCGCCGGAAGAAACGCCTGCGTCGCCCGCTGAATTGATCCGCGCGTTTGTCGATGCCGGGCTGCCCGCCGGCGCGGTCAATCTGGTCTATGGCGTGCCGTCCGAGATTTCCGAGTATCTCATTTCGCATCCGACGATCCGCAAAATTTCGTTCACCGGATCGACCAACGTCGGCAAGCAACTTTCAGCGCTCGCCGGATTGCACATGAAGCGCGCGACGATGGAACTGGGCGGTCACGCGCCTGTCATCGTGTTCAATGACGCGGACGTGGACTCGGCTGCAAAGATCATGAGCGCCGCGAAGTATCGCAACGCCGGACAGGTCTGTATTTCGCCGACGCGCTTCATGGTGCAGGACGGTGTTTACGACAAGTTCATCGAACAGTTCGTGGCCAACACAAAGAAGGTGAAGGTCGGAAACGGCATGGACAAGGAATCCCGGATGGGCTCGCTGGCCAATCCGCGCCGCGTCGATGCCATCGAGAAGATGGTGCAGGACGCCGTCTCAAAGGGCGCGAAGGTCGCGACTGGCGGCAACCGTATCGGCAACAAGGGATTCTTCTTCGAGCCGACGGTCGTCACCGACGTGCCGAAGAATGCCCGCGCGATGAGCGAGGAACCTTTCGGCCCTCTGGCGCTGATTTCTCCGTTCTCGAAGTTCGATGAGGCGGTGGAGGAGGCTAATCGCCTTCCGTTCGGCCTCGCGTCTTACGCGTTCACAAGCTCGACCAAGACGGCGACGGCCATCGGCTCGGCGATCGAAGCCGGCATGGTGTCGATCAACTCGTTCGGTCTGGCTTTGCCGGAAACGCCGTTCGGCGGCATCAAGGACTCCGGGCACGGCTCGGAAGGCGGCACCGAGGCGATGGAGGCCTACTTCAATACGAAGTTCATCACGCAGACCGGCGTTTGATCGGTTCTTCGATGTTCAAGATGAAGACGGCGGCTCGTTCCGCCGTCTTTTTCATTTTTGCTCGTGATGCTTCGCTTCGTTCCAAAGCGAATCCATTTCGTCGAGATTCGATTGAACCAACGAGCGGCCGCGTTTCGCCAGCGTGCGTTCGATATAGCCAAATCGCCGCTCAAATTTAATGTTGGCCTGGCGAAGGGCCGACTCCGGATCCGCACCCGCATGACGCGCAAGGTTGACGACCGCGAACAACAGGTCGCCTGTTTCAGCTGCAATTTGAGATTGGTCGCGTTCATCGAGTGCGGCTTCGATCTCGTCGGCTTCCTCGCGGATTTTTGCGAGCACGGCACGAGGATCGTTCCAGTCGAACCCGACCGTCGATGCCTCGGCCTGTAGCTGCACCGCCCGCGCCAGCGCAGGCTGTCCTTGTTTGATGGAGGAGAGCAGTCCGGTATTGCCGCCTGACGCGTCTGGATTTCGCGCGGCGCGCTCCGTTTTCTCTTCGACCTTGATCCGATGCCAGGCGTCTTTGACCTCGTCCGGCGTCAACTTTCCTGCGCGTTCACCGAACACATGCGGATGCCGGCGGATCATCTTCTGTGAGATCGCTTCGACAACGTCGCCGAATGCGAACGCGCCTTTCTCTTCCGCCATCCGTGCGTGGAATACAACCTGAAGCAAGAGATCGCCAAGTTCGTCCTTCAGATCGTCGAGATCGTCGCGCGCGATGGCGTCGGCCACCTCATAGGCCTCTTCAATCGTGTAGGGCGCGATGGTCGCAAAGGTCTGTTCAAGATCCCACGGACATCCGGTGCCGGGCGTCCGCAGCGTTGCCATGATGTTGAGCAGGCTTTCGATGTCTTTTGATGGCTTCATGAAGCACCGGTGTTTGCGGGATCATAGGTCTATGCCGCAATCACAGGTTTGAGACAATTGGCGCTGCCGTGGCAGAATGCTAAGTGCTGTTGAATGAGCGCGCTTTTTCAGGAAAATTCGGCATTGGTGCTGTTCTCGGGCGGGCAGGACTCGGCGACCTGTCTTGCTTGGGCGCTTGATCGGTTTGTGCATGTGGAGACGGTTGGTTTCTCATACGGGCAGCGGCATATTGTGGAGCTGGAGTGCCGTGAGCGTTTGAGTTCTGGCATCAAATCGCTGAAGCCTGAATGGGCACTAAAGCTTGGCGATGCGCACACACTGGATATTCCAACGCTTGGAGAAATTTCCGACACCGCACTAACGCGTGATGTGGCTATAGAAATGGGTGAGGGTGGCCTGCCGAACACCTTTGTGCCGGGGCGCAATCTTGTTTTTCTGACGTTCGCTGCCGCGCTCGCGTATCGGCGCGGAATTGCCAACATCGTTGGCGGCATGTGCGAGACGGATTTTTCCGGCTATCCGGATTGCCGCGATGAGACGATCAGGGCGCTCAACAGCGCGCTCAATCTTGGGATGGATAAGACGTTCGAGTTGCACACGCCGCTGATGTGGCGGAGCAAGGCCGAAACATGGAAACTCGCTGAAGAGCTTGGCGGAAAAGCACTGATCGATCTCATCGTTGAAGAGTCCCATACATGCTATCTCGGCGAGCGCGGTTCGCGCCTTGAGTGGGGTTACGGTTGCGGCGAGTGCCCGGCTTGCAGTCTGCGCGCGAAAGGGTGGGCTGAATTTCAGGCCTCTAAAGAATCGAAACAGATCGGATGATCTGAAAGTTTGTAATATGCTTTGTTGCGGCAATCGGATTTTTGCGAATTAGATTTTGGTGTGGGAGGCGACGCCATGATGAAGCTGAAGCCGAATTGCGAATGTTGCGACCGCGACTTTCCGCCCGAAAGCAAGCTCGCGGTGATCTGTACGTTTGAATGCACATTTTGCGCGGACTGCGCAGCGAACATTTTCGGCGGCGTGTGTCCCAACTGCGGTGGCAACTTTGTGCCGCGACCGATAAGGCCGGCGGCGATGCTGCGAAAATATCCAGCTTCAACGGAACGGCATTTGCGTGACCAGCCGTGCCTGGCGAAAACAGGCTGAAGAGATCAGCTCAGTTGTTGTGATCTGATTCCGACGATCGCGGATGCTGCCGCCGCCAGTCGTGGGGTGGTGTGAACGTGCCGGACCAGATTCCGCGCTTCGCAGCCCTGGCTTCGACCTGTTGCGCGCCGTAGGTGTTGGCGTAGTCGTATGAGACGGCCCAGCCTTGCTGGACCATCCACGCGTTGATGTCTGTCTTGTCCGGAAGCGAACATATCGCAAGCGTTCGCCCATATTGATCCTTCGATTGCGGCTGGCAGGTCAGATCGCGGCCGCGTATCAGCGCGCGAAGCTGGCTGGAGGCCTGTCGGCCGCACGGCCAGTCGCGGCCCTGGCCGTCGGTGCAATTTTGATCCAGCTCAGGCGCGTCGATGTCGAGCAGGCGTATCCTGACGCCGGAGATCGCCAGTGTGTCGCCATCGACCACAAATGCAGTGCCGACGATCGGCGCATCGGGTTTTCGCAGCCAGCGTTCGACGGCGTACACGGCAAGCGAGCCGATGAGCACGATAAGCATCACCGTCCAGCGGCGATTTTCTGCGCTGACGGCGCTCTGCGGTGGATATGGCGACCATTGCGGCGACGGAGACATCGGCGGGCGAATCCCTGTGGTGCCCGGGCAAACTAGCGGCCGCTGGAATGAGGGCAAGCAGGTCGCGCCCCGCCGGTATCGACGCTCAACTCCAAGATTCGCATAAGGTATATTATGGAATATATCGTGATATGAAATGTCGCCAAATCGGCTATTTCTCAAAGTCCGGCTGGCCATCCGGATCGGCGGCGACGTGATTGACGGACGCGACGCCCGCGCTAGAACTGAAACAACCAATGCAGCCACAAGACTGCTCGACCTCCGGGAGCACGCCATGAGCAAAGCGCAAAACCAGTACGATTTCGGCCTCGACAAGAATGCAGCGAACTTTGTGCAATTGTCGCCTGTGAGTTTCCTGGTGCGCAGCGCGAGCGTCTATCCGAACCTCACGAGCACTGTCTACGAAGGCCGCATCTTCACCTGGGCTCAGACCTACGAACGCTGCAAGCGTTTGGCGTCGTTTCTCGCAAAGCGCGGTATCAGCTACGGCGATACTGTGGCGGCGATGCTGCCGAACATTCCGGCGATGAATGAAGCTCATTTCGCGGTGCCGATGACCGGTGCCGTTCTGAACGCGCTCAATATCCGGCTCGATGCGTCGTCAATCGCATTCCAGCTCGATCACGGCGGCGCGAAAATCGTACTGGTCGATCCCGAATTCACGACTGTCATCGGCGATGCGCTGAAGCAGATGAAGGGTCCCAAGCCGCTCATCGTTGACGTTGACGATGCGTCATTTCCGGGCGGCCAGCGCATGGGCGAAATCGAATACGAGGATGCGCTCGCATCCGGCGATCCGAATTTCGACTGGAAGCCCATCAAGGACGAATGGGACGCGATTGCGCTGAGCTATACGTCCGGCACGACTGGAAATCCCAAAGGCGTCGTTACGCATCATCGCGGCGCTTATCTGAATGCCGCCAGCAACATTCTCGCCGGCAACCTCGGTCAGCATCCTATCTATCTTTGGACGCTGCCGATGTTTCACTGCAACGGCTGGTGCTTTCCGTGGACGGTGGCGTTATCGGCGGGCATCAACATCTGTCTACGGAAAGTCGATCCGACCAAAATATTTCAATTGATAGCGAAACACGGCGTCACCCACATGTGCGGCGCGCCGATCGTCTACAACACGCTGATAAATGCACCCGATGCGCCGAAAGGAAAATCCGCAAAACCTGTTGTTGGTCTTATCGCCGGTGCGGCACCTCCGGTTGCCGTGCTTGAAGGCGCGGAAAGCATCGGCATCAAATTGACGCATGTCTACGGACTCACGGAGGTCTACGGCCCCGCCTCCGTCTGTGCCGAGCAACCCGGATGGGACGATCTCCCGGTTGACCAGCGCGCGCAACTCAAGCGCCGGCAGGGCGTGCCCTATCCGCTCGAAGAAGGCGTCACCGTACTCGATCCAACCACGATGAAACCGGTACCGCGCGACGGCGAAACCATCGGTGAGGTGATGATCCGGGGCAATATCGTGATGAAGGGTTATCTCAAGAACGAAAAAGCCACCAGGGAAGCGTTTGAAGGCGGCTGGTTTCACACTGGCGATCTCGGCGTGCTCGATGAAACCGGCTACGTCATCATCAAGGATCGTTCCAAAGACATCATCATTTCCGGCGGCGAGAACATCTCATCCGTCGAGGTCGAGGATGTGCTCTACAAGCATCCGGCGGTTTTGTTCGCAGCCGTCGTTGCGAAGCCGGATTCAAAATGGGGTGAAGTCCCCTGCGCGTTCGTTGAATTGAAGGAAGGCGCGAAAGCGACTGAAGCCGAAATTCTCGCCTACTGCAAAAAATTGTTGCCGGGGTTCAAATCGCCGAAGGCTGTGGTGTTCGGACCGATCCCGAAGACATCGACAGGCAAGATTCAGAAATTCATGCTGCGCAATCAGGTGGAATCGGCGAAGGCGATCTCGGCCTGATCAGCCATCGATCGTCAGCTGCATGCCGTCGTAAGCCGGGACAACGCCATCTGGGAGTTTCTGCCGCAGAGTTTCGTAATCCAGATCGGAGTGCAAATTGGTCAGGACTGCCCGCTTGGGTTTGAATTTCGCGATCCAGTCGAGCGCATCGTCGAGACTGAAATGGCTCGGATGCGGCGCGTAGCGCAAAGCGTCGACAATCCAGAGATCGAGATTCTCAAGCGTGCCGTAGCTTTGCTTGGGAATGTCATTGAGATCGGGCGTATACGCGGCGTTGGCGATACGATAACCGAGCGCCGGAATGTTCCCGTGCTGGAGCAGAAACGCGGATAGGGTGATCGCACCGCCCTTCCCCTCAATCGTTTGCGTGCCGCCTGCTTCGATCGGCCGGCGGCTGAGAATGGCCGGATAGTCGCTGCCGGGCGCCTGCTCGAAGCAATAGGCGAAGCGCGATGCGATGTCCTTCGCGGTCGATTGATTCAAATAGACCGGAATTCGTTTGCGCATATGAAGCACGACCGAACGCAAATCGTCGATACCGTGGGTCTGATCGGCGTGCTCATGCGTGAGGAAAACCGCATCGAGATGATCGACGCCGGAAGCAAGCAACTGCTCGCGCAGATCGGGCGACGTATCGATCAGCACGCGTGTCGTCTCGGTATTCGAGGCCCTCTCGACCAGCAGTGAACATCGGCGGCGGCGATTCTTTGGATTGTTGGGGTCGCATGCACCCCACCCTAATGCAGGACGAGGCACGCCCGCTGACGATCCGGAACCTAAAATGGTCAGAATGATCTTCATGCCGCTTTTGCGCCGGGACGCGGAACTTTGTCGAACAGATTGAAGAAGTTCTCTGTGGTCTGACGCGAAATTTCTTCAAGCGGTACGCCGCGCGTTTCCGCAAGCACTTTCGCCGTCTCGATAACGTAGGAAGGCTCATTCCGCTTGCCGCGAAATTTGCCCGGTGCGAGATACGGCGCGTCGGTTTCAACCATGATGCGATCTGCCGGCAGTTCGGCAGCGATGTCGCGGATCGATTGCGAATTCTTGAACGTGAGAATGCCCGTGAAGGAAATCGAAAGTCCGAGCGCGATGGCTTTCATCGCCAATTCGCGCCCGCCGGTGTAGCAATGCAGCACGGCCTTGAACGGTCCCTTGGCGAACTCGTCCTCTAGAATCCGCGCGCACCCTTCGTCGGCTTCGCGTGTGTGGATGACGAGCGGCAATCCCGTCTCGCGCGCGGCGGCGATATGCGCGCGGAATCCCCTCTCCTGCGCCTCCGGCGATCCATCGTTGTAGAAATTGTCGAGCCCCGCTTCGCCCAATGCGACGACCTTCGGATGCTTCGTCAATGCGATCAATTCATCGGGCGTGATCCCGTCTTCTTCATCGGCGTTATGGGGGTGTGTGCCGACCGAACAATAGACGTTCGGAAAACGGCTGGTAATGGCCAAAAGTGAATCGATCCGGCGAACCCGCGTCGAGATGGTGACGATGCGTTCGACACCGGCAGCCTGCGCGCGCGCAACGATTGCATCGAGGTCGTCGGCAAAATCCGGAAAGTCCAGATGGCAATGGCTATCGACCAGCATCACTTATCAACCGTTGCTTCGCCTGCCGGTTCGACATAGCGCGGAAAAATCGGTGCTGGCGGCGGCAACTGGGTTCCGGCCTTGATGCGTGTGCCGAACGACGCAAAGTCACGCGCATCTTTCGCGACGCCCAAAATGTCGAGCAGTTTCTCTGTGGCATCGGGCATCACCGGCTGCGCAAGTATTGCAATCTGCCGGACCACTTCCGCTGTAACGTAAAGCACCGTTTTCTGTCGCGCGGGATCCGTCTTGGCGAGCGCCCACGGAGCTTCGCCGGCGAAGTAGCGGTTCGCTTCTGCGACGACTGCCCATATCGCGTTGAGCGCGAGATGGATTTGCTGTGTCGCCATAGCCTCGCGTGCGTCGTCCAGCATGCTACTCGACTGCGCAAGAATCGCTTTATCGCTGTCGCTGAATGCGCCCGGCTCCGGTAAAACACCATGAAACTGTTTGCCGATCATCGATAAGGATCGCTGCGCGAGATTTCCGAGGTCGTTCGCAAGATCGGCATTCGTGCGGGCGACGATTGCCTCGTGATTGTAGTTTCCGTCCTGGCCGAACGGCACTTCGCGCAAAAAGAAATAGCGTAGCTGATCGACGCCGTATTGATCCGCGAGATTGAACGGATCGACGACATTGCCGATCGACTTCGACATTTTCTCGCCGCGGTTGAACAGGAAGCCGTGCGCGAACACGCGCTTCTGCACCGGAATTCCCGCCGACATCAGAAATGCCGGCCAATAAACGGCGTGAAAGCGGATGATGTCCTTGCCGATGATGTGTACGTCGGCCGGCCAGTATTTCCAGTTGCTATCGTGTTCGTTTGGGAACCCCACGCCCGTGATATAGTTGGTCAGCGCATCGACCCAGACATACATGACATGCTTGTCATCTTCGGGGACTTTCACGCCCCAGTCGAACGTCGTTCGCGAAATCGACAGATCCTTCAGCCCGCTTTTGACAAAACTGACGATTTCATTTTTGCGTGAATCCGGGCCGATGAAATCGGGCTGGCGCTCGTACAACGCAAGTAACCTGTCCTGATAGGCAGACAGTTTGAAGAAATAGCTTTTCTCTTCCACCCACTCGACAGGTGTTCCCTGCGGTCCGCGACGCACCTTATCGTCGCCGACCGTCGTCTCGTCTTCGGCGTAATAGGCTTCATCGCGCACCGAATACCAGCCCGCATAGGTGTCGGGATAGATGTCGCCGTTGGCGAGCATGCGCCGCCAAATCTCCTGAGAGGATTTGTGATGCGCGGGTTCGGACGTGCGGATGAAGCGGTCGTAGGAAATGTTCAACCGCTTGTCCATTTCCTTGAAACGCGCGGCGTTGCGCGTCGCCAGATCGAGCGGCGTCAGGCTTTCCTTTTGCGCGGTTTGAATCATTTTCAAACCGTGCTCGTCGGTGCCGGTCAGAAAGAAAACATCCTTGCCATCGAGCCGCTGGAAGCGGGCCAGCGCGTCGGTCGCAATCGCTTCATATGCATGACCGATGTGAGGAGCGCCATTCGGGTAGGCGATAGCGGTTGTGATGTAGAACGTCGGACGGGACATCAGTTGCTGTGCAGCCATGAATTGCGAAGTGTTGCGGGAATGCCGAGTGATACGCCAAAGCACGGAAAAAGCGAACCCGAAAGCCTAGCGTGTGGCTTCCGCCAGCATGCCAAACACCGAGAAAACCAGAGGTTTTCGTTCCAGATTGAAGGATTCAACGTCGCGCGCGGCGCTGCCGATCTTTTCCCATACCTCCGCGAGCCGGGCAAGGCGGGGAAGATTCGCCTGAGCGCCGTCGGCGCGTAAATGAGACGAGAGCCAGCGATCGACGGTATCGATGAAAGTTCGCAGGCTCACGCGATCGTTCAATCCCAATGCGTCACCGAGAGAATGGAGCGCGCGCTGATCGACGCGCGGCAGAGCATTCAGAAGTTCGAGCGTGCGATTGTGCAGTCCGAGTGCATCGCCATCGAGCAGCATGAGCGCGCGCGCAACGCTGCCTTCGGCAAGTTCAGCAACGCCTCGTAAATTTGCGTCGCTTGGATTCAAACCTGCGGCATTCGCAGCAGCGAGAACGACATCTTCGTCGCTCAATGCCCGCAATGGCAGCTTCCGGCAGCGCGATTGAATTGTCGCGAGAACGCGTGCGGGCGCGTGACTGACGAGGAGGAACAATGCACGGGCCGGTGGCTCTTCAAGAACTTTAAGCAAAGCATTGGCCGCGTTCTGGTTCAGATCTTCGACGGTATCGACAACGCACACGCGCCATCCAGCGACAGCGGCTGTCGATCCGAAAAAGCCGATGGTTTCCCGAGATTCGTCAACCGTGATGACAGTGCGCATGACGCCCTTGTCATTCGCGGTTCGCTCAAGCGTCAGCAGTCCGCCATGACTGCCTGCGGCGACCTGACGTGCGACCGGATTGTGAGGATCGACCGCAAGAGACTTCGCATTCCGAACTTCAGGCATTTGTGGGTTTGGGAACGCAAGGACAAACTTGGCCATTCGATAGGCCAGTGTCGCCTTGCCAATCCCCTGCGGGCCGCCGATCAGCCAGGCGTGGGGAATGCGCCCGCTGCGATAGGCATCAAGAAGCGCCGCTTCGGCTTCGGCATGGCCGAACAGTTCCGACGTCTCGCGCGGAGCCGGAATTGCGCTTTCGTCATCGTTTACGCGAGCGATCATGCCTTGCTGCTTTCGGCAACTGCTGCGGCGGAGAAGAGATGATCGCGCAACGCCGTCCAAATTCGCGCGCCAACGGTTTGCGGATCGGCGTTGGCGTCGATCAAGACACAGCGATTGGGATCCTCGGCGGCAATTTGCCGGTACGCCTCGCGCAGCTTCTCGTGGAAGGCCAGCCCTTCCTCCTCGAACCTGTCGGCAACGGCAGAGCCGCGCCGCTTGATCGCGCGTTGAAGGCCGACCGCGACAGGAACATCGAGGATCAGCGTCAGGTCCGGTTGAAGGCCACCGATTGTCACGCGTTCCATGGCTCGAAGCAGTTTCGGATCGACCTTGCCGAGTTTGCCCTGATACACTCGCGTCGAGTCCGTGAAACGGTCGCAAAGCACCCATGTGCCCTGTTCGAGTGCGGGGCGGATGACCTGATTCACGTGGTCGTCGCGCGCAGCCGCAAACAGCAGAGATTCTGTTTCAGGTCCGAGCAGTTTTCCCATACCTGACAGTACGAGGTGGCGGATGACCTCGGCTCCTGCGGAGCCTCCCGGCTCACGCGTGACGATTGTCGGCAGACGCGCCCCGTTAAGACGATCCGCCAGCATCTTGATCTGTGTCGATTTACCCGACCCCTCGCCTCCCTCGAATGTGACGAAGCGACCGGGCACTACTTTTTTGATTTCGGTTGGCGTGTTCATGCCTATAACTTTTCGGCGCCGGATCGAAACAGGCCGATCACCAACTCGCTTGCGCCATCGATCGCGCGCCGCGTGGTCGAACCTGGCCCGATCGATTCCGCAGCGTAGAGCGGTGCTTCGAGCGCAATGTTGTTGTTGCGCCAGACCTTCAATGTGCCGATGCGCTGGCCGGGCTGAATGGGCGCACGAACCGGACCGTTATAGACGATGCGCGCGATCAGCTTTTCGGAGCCGGAGCGCGGCACCATTATATTGATCGGCTCCGGACTTGACAGTTTGACCGAACGGCTCTCGCCGCCGAAGACCCTGGCGTAACCGACACCTTGATCCGCGGCGAAGAGCATGCGCGGTTCAAAATTGCGGAAACCCCATTCCAGAAGTTTCTTCGCTTCAGTCGCGCGATCGTCGGAATCTTCCAAGCCGTTGACGACGACGATCAGTCGTTGCCCGTTCTGCACCGCCGAGCCCACCAGTCCATACCCGCCCTCCTTCGTGAATCCGGTCTTCAGACCATCCGCGCCTTCGAGCATGGTGAGAAGCGGATTGCGGTTCTGCTGACGAATTTTGTTCCAGGTGAATTCGCGCTCGTTGAACAGCTTATAATATTCCGGGTAGGTCAGGATGATGTGACGGGCCAGCATACCCAACTCGCGCACGGTCATCTTGTTGTTGGGATCTGGAAGCCCCGTCGGATTTCCGAATGTCGATTTGGTCAGACCCAATGCGCGGGCACGATCTCCCATGATCTCCACGAAGTCACGCTCGCTGCCGGCGCTTCCTTCGGCCAGCGCGATGCACGCATCGTTGCCGCTTTGGATCAGTGCTCCGTGCAGAAGATCGTCGACTTTCACCTTGCTGTTGATCTCGGCGAACATCGTCGAGCCGCCGGACGGTGCCCCGCCTTTGCGCCAAGCATTCGCAGTGATGCGGTATTCGTCGTCGAGCTTGATCTTGCCTTGCGTCAGTGCGTCGAAGATAACCTCGGCCGTCATCAGCTTGAGCATGCTGGACGGTGCGCGAAGTTCGTCCGCGTTTTTCTCGAACAGGATGCTGCCGGACTTTGCGTCGATCAGGATCGCCGTCGGCGCGTCGATCTCGTAGCCATCTTCCTTCTTCGCGCCCTGCACGCTGTTATTGGCCGCGCCGGCAACGCCGTACAGGCCGATGCTCGCAACGAGCAACCCGGCAAGACCGATGACAAGAATGCCTCGGGAGACCGGCGCAAGTCCCCGCAATTTCGACGGAATGGCTGTCATGCTACGATTCCTGACGGAGGCCTTGTATCAGTTGGGATAATTCCGAACAACGTGCTCCCTGAACAGGCTTCCAGACCGAACGAAACCCCCAAAAAAGGGCAAAAATCGATGTCTTCATCGTGCATGATTTCGGCCAACGGCATCGAGATGTTTGTCACCGAACAGGGTTCCGGGCCGCTCGTTCTGCTCTGCCACGGTTGGCCCGAATTGTCCTATTCGTGGCGGCATCAACTGCCCGCTTTAGCTAAAGCCGGATACCGCGCAGTAGCACCCGACATGCGGGGTTTTGGACGCACTTCGGCACCACAGGCAATCGACGCCTATTCGATTTTCGATCTGGTTGGCGACATGGTTGCGCTGGTTGCGGCCCTCGGGGAAACGAAAGCCGTCATCGTCGGTCACGACTGGGGTGCGCCGGTCGCGTGGCACGCGGCAATGTTCCGTCCGGACATTTTTACGGCGGTCGGCGGACTGAGCGTCCCGCCGCCCTGGCGCGGGCGCGAACTGCCGCTTCAGACGCTTGTCAAAAGCGGGATCACGAATTTCTACTGGCAGTATTTTCAGAAGCCCGGTGTCGCTGAAGTTGAGTTCGAGCGAGATATCGACTGCACGATGAGCGCGATTTCATTCGGGGTGAACTCGTCCCTTTACATCAAGGATGGGCATGGCTTTCTCGGCGACACAACTCGGCCTCACAAACTGCCGGTGTGGGTCAGCGAAGCCGATCACGCTCACGTCGTCGAGAACTACAAGCGATCAGGATTTCGCGGCGGGTTGAACTGGTATCGCAACATCGACCGCAATTGGGAACTGACCGCGCCATGGCAAGGTGCAAAAATCTATCAGCCGTCGATCTTTATCGCAGGTGCGGACGATTCCGTTGTAACCGGCATTATCGGCAACAAACGTGTTGCAGAGATGGATCGCGTGCTGCCCAACCTCAAGCGCAAACTTTTGATCGATGGCGCGGGACATTGGATTCAACAAGAGCGGCCGGACGAAGTGAACGCCGCGCTGATCTCGTTCTTAAAGGACTTGAAAAACTAACGCCGCCGCTAATAGAGCCCGCGCCCGGACAGCAAGCTGGTGCTGCCGTCGCGTTCGACTGGCGCAAAGGCGGTCGATACCGGCCGATTGGCCGGCGTCGTGTCGATCGCTTGCGCGACGTTGTCGCGAGGTGAACTTTGCGGACGGCGTCCCGCGATACGGACGGCACGGGAGGCGGATACCTCGGTGGACGTTGTGGATGCGGCATCGTCAGCCGTATTGCCGAGCGTATATGGCCGCTCTGCCGGCATCGGAACATCGCCTGCATAAGCACCGCGCGTTGAGGTGCTTTCAGGGATAAACGAACGTGCGGACGCAACTCTCACGCCAGATGGCGCTGGAGCCGGCTCGCCAGTGCGAAGCGTTGCCATCAACACGCGATCGTCGGAGCCTTCGAGCGGCGCACGCCCGACATACTCGACACGCACGCGGCCAATGCCGTTGGAACGGAAGCCCAGGAGATTTGCAGCGTTGTGGGAAACGTCGATGATGCGGTTGCCATGATACGGCCCGCGGTCGTTAACGCGCACGATGAGGGATTTTCCGTTGGAAAGATTGGTGACTCGCGCATAGCTCGGCAGCGGCATCGTCGGATGCGCGGCTGTCAGCGACGTCATGTCGAACACCTCGCCATTCGCTGTCAGTCGTCCGTGAAAGTCATCGCCGTACCAGGAGGCCATTCCCTCGGCGCGATAGGTCGGATCTTCAACCGGCGTGTAGGTCGTGCCCGCAACCACATACGGCTTGCCGATGCGGTAGGTCCCGCCGCCCTTGGGAACGGCTTCGTTGAAATCGACGACACGCGGGCTGGAGGAGACGCCGTATTTAGGATCGACACGTTTTGCGAATTTGTCGGACGACGCGCAATTGGCGACCAGAAGGCACGCAGCTACCGCCGCAGCGGCCCGCGCAGCGCCAAATCGCGATCTAGTGTTGGTCGTCCCCATGGCGGTTCAGATAGCACCCTCGCCGCCGCGCTGCCTATGCCATGAATGGCGCAATGGCTATGCATTGGCTTGAAAAACAAGCCAACATAACCGATTGCGCGAATGGGTAGAACGGGTTCCCTGTCGAAGTGGTAAACCGAGCGTTGCTTTTGGGACGGTATCGGGCGCTTCGGAGTCCCGCATTAAGACCGCTGCGGTGCCGCTACCGCTGGCGCGGCTTTCTTCAGTTCGGCAATTTGCGCTTCCAGCTTGGCATTGTTCTCTAAAAGCCGCTGGCTGGTTAGAATGAGGAAGTAGTAGCCGAACTCCGGATTCTGAAAATAGATTTCGAGCAGCTTGTCGTATTCGATCGACAGGACTTGTCCGTCCTCAGTGCATTCGATCGTCGCGGTGCGACGGTTCTTGGGCGTCAGGAAGCCCAACTCGCCCATCAGACTTCCCGGCGGCAAATCGACATTGAATTCGTTGACGCGAAATTTGCCTGTGATCGTCAGGAACATTTCCTTGGCGACGTCGCCCTTCTTGAAGAGCATGTTGCCCTTCTTGTACTTGCGCTCAGTCATGAATGGCTTGAGCCATTCCATTGACTTGTCGCCCTTGGTGGCTTCCTTCGCCTTCTTTACCAGCCGCTGCATCTGGTAGAGACGAACGCCGTTGATCGGCACCAGCAGTAAATACAAAAGAAAAGTCTTGATGTCGCTGGCAAGCGCGCCGAACGCCACGAAGAAGATGTTGCTAATCATATTGGCGATGCGCAGCGGCACCATCGTGCGCGTCAGAAGCGTCACGACGAAAAAGATCGAACCCAACAGCGCGAACATGTTGGCAAGCGTGATCTGCGACAGCGCGATTTCAAACAGACGATTGAAGATCGCGTCGTAGGTGACGGTGTCGGGATCGAGCCCCAACATGACAAGAATCTTAGCTACCCGCAGATTGTCCGCAGCGGTGTCGAGGATACGATTTAGTATTGTCGTGAAATCAAAATTTGCCGAATTCATCGTGTTGCCCGGGCGTACTTGCAGGTCGATTTGCGGGCAATCATAGATGAGGTTTATGTCGAAGGCGCACTGTTTCCGTCACCGTCCTCAAAACATTTTGACGTGTGGCGTCGGTGAATCAGCAGCGCAATTGATGGCGGAAGGGGTGAGATTCGAACTCACGGTACCCTTGCAGGCACGCCGGTTTTCAAGACCGGTGCCTTAAACCACTCGGCCACCCTTCCGGTAATCCCGTCATGGGGTATGGCGCGCGCGATTGCAAGGATTGTTGGACGCTTTTACCCGTTTGGAATTTGCGCCCAACACTGCCCCTTACCTCAATAACCGCGCTGATAGGTTGGTCGAGGCGGCTGGTATTGCGGGCGCGGAGGCTGGTATTGCGGCTTCTGGACTTGAACGGGCGGCGGCGCCGGCTGAACTGCCTGCCCCTGATATTGCGCGGCAAGTGCTTTCGCCTTGCTCTGTACTGGAAGCAGTGCGAGGTCGGTCAATCCATCGGCAAGATCGCGGTAGCTGCGCTCGAATTCGTCGCGGGAAATCTTGCCCTGCGTCAGCCGCCTGAGCAGCGGGCGGAATTTGCCTGCGGCCTCGTCCACCGATTCATTGAAGTCGGAGATGGTCAGTCCAAGCTCGGCTGCGACTGTCCGTAGATCGAGATCGCCATCGTAGCTGGCGGACATGGCAGTCATCATCTCAAGCCCATTGAGCCGCAAGTCAGGATCGAGACCTGCTCGCGACATCGCATTGGCAAACCGTTTCACGTCATCATCGAGCAGCGCGTCCATTTTTTCCTGAGGTGGATACAGTCCATCGACGATGTCTCGCACCTCGCGCGGAAACGTGCGCCCTGTAAGTACGAGGTTGCGCACTTCGTCGTTGGCGCGCTCGAGACCGCCATCGGAGCAGCTCATGCAGGAAATTCCGCGCGTCACGGTGACGATGCGTTGTGACTGGTCGCGGGCAACGCCGGGCAAACTGCGATCCAGCAGCTCGCCGGATGCCTTGCTCAGGTAATATCCCTGAAAGCCGTTCGGTAGACTGAAGAATGTCTCACTGCTGTCGTGACTGAAACCGCTGCCACCGCCCGGCCCCGTCGGAAAATCGAAGATGCTTTGCCTGTCCTTGCCGCCGGCGAAGTCATACGTCACCCAGAAATAGCCGGTACGCGACGGATGCCGCTCGACGATGCGGTTATTTTGCGTGACGTTCGATTTTTCAAAACCGGCGCGCTGCGCGGTCAGATTTCTGATGTCGCCTGCAACGTCGATCCCCTGTTGCTGGGTGAAGTCCTGAAATCTGTTCGGCAGCTTCATCAGCGAATAGTAGAGCTGCGGCTGCGTTGCGTTTGATGCCAGCCAGTCGGCTCGCACGTAGGGCAGCGTTGTCGACGTCGTTTTCGCCAGCGTGCGGCTGAGTTCGGAATCCGGCGAGGCGGTGTATGGGTACGACGCGAGCAGAAAATTCCAGTCATCGAGGCTCCAGCCAAGATCGACGAGATTGAAGCGGAGGATCGTTCCTTCCGGATCAATCGCTTCCAGCTTCACGGCGTCGGGAGTGCGGCTGAGCGAATTGAGCAATTTGATCGCGGCCTGACGATAGACTTTCATGGCGTCTTCGCCGACGCAAAGATTGGCAAGATGCGTCAGCGTCAGATAACGCTGTGTGCTCTGTCGCGATTTGATGACCTTGTTGAGGTCAGTGACCATGAACCCGACCATGTCATCCGGGTCGATGAACTTGCGCGCGTCGCATGCGCTTGCAGGCGCTGTTACCGTTGCCGAAACTGCGCCCTGGCCTGCTGCGGTCGATTGCGCGTCGTTTGCAGATGGCGCAATCGTCGTTGACGGAACGACCGTGATCGATCGTTCTTCTGCGGAAAGTTGGGTCGGTGTCTGAACCAGAACGACGAGGAATGCGGCAGCAAAACCGCACGCAATTTGTCGTCCAGCGCCGCGCGAAATGAATGTCATCGCAATCTCCAAATTGGTGCGAAAGTCCAGGAGCTCTGACGCCAACTAACTAATCTTCCGTCCGATCTCGACACGAACAGCCCAAGTTTCGTTTAGTCCGCAACCCAAGGCAATTGCTTGGTCGCTGCCCCAAGCCTGCCGGTTCATTGTAAAAGCGGCTTTTGCAGCGCAGCATGAAGCGGAAGCTACGCAGGGTTTCTTGCAAGCCCCATGTCGCGCGGTGCGTTCATGCCGATCCCCCATTGGCCCGGCCGGAAGATGATGACCGCCAGATAGACGATCAGGACCAAAGTCCCGAGCATGATGTCGTTATGATCGCGCGCAAACTCCGTGAAGCCTCTCGGTACGAGGTCGCGGGGAATGCCTGTACACCCCGCAAAGCTGAGCGCCAGCACAATTCCGCCAAGCCACCTGGTCTGATTGTCTTTCAGCCAAGCCGCCGTCAGAAGGAAATACGGCAGGATCAGATTTACAAAGTGCGTGCGGCTCGTCATCGGCGACAGCATCAGCATCGCGATGATAAGCAGGCAGACTTCAACGGGGACGAGCGCATTCGACCGCGTCGAGTACAGGATCAGAATTCCAATCAGACCGATGAAGACAATCTGTGTCCCGCGGAGAATTTCTAGAAAATATTGCTGGTAGTCGGTGAGATAGACCGCGCGTGCGAGCGCGCCGCGCAGCGATAAATTGTAAATGTTGACCCCGTCCCAGAATGGCAGCTTGGCGGTCGAACCCTTCTCAAAAATTCCTGGTGCTGCGATATCGTTGATCCAGGTCATAAAGTATCCATGCGACGAACCTTGCGGAGCAAGAAACGCGTCCTGCATGAAAGAAAATGCGACCAGAACGAGCGCGAAAATTCCCGCAGCGATGAATTTTCGCCGCAAGATGAGGTAGGGCAAAAAAATCAGCGGCGTAACCTTCATCGCGGCGGCGATCGCCAGCGATGCTCCGCCAAGAACATCTCGCTTGTCGACGAGGGCCAGCGTCCCGAGAAGGATGAACGGCAGGATCAAAAGGTCGTAAGCCTGGTTCTCGTAAACCGCGAGAATGAATTTGAGGCTAAGAAACACTCCGACGATACGGAGCCAGGTGATCTCGCGCGCCGACCAAGGTCCGGGGATCATTCGCAGCGCAATCTTCTCGGACAGCATGCAGCACAGAACGGTGCAGCCCAACGTGACGATGTACCAGATAATGGTCTGCGCGGTTGCCGACAGCGCGATAAAGGGAATCATGACGAAGGCGAATGCCGGCGGGTAGGTGAATTCCAGCACGCATTGCTGCAACGGCTGCTGTTGCCACAGGCAGCTTCCGGCGTGCGAATACAGGGCGATGCCGCCGGGCTTTGCAAAACGGGGGTAGTAAGCCACGGCTGCAACCAGCAATGCCAGCCAGGGCCCGTACCGCAGCCAGAATTGGCGCGTCATTGAAAACACTCCGCTTTTGCGCGTCGGCCAGCGGATCGTTAGCCCAATCGGCATTGCCAAACAACCTTGCGCTCGCCTTCTCGCGTCATTCGGGCGTAGCATCGCACTGTCTGGTGGTGAAACCGGAGGGAATTCGTGATGGATCTCTCAATGACTGCCGCAGATCTTTCCTTTGCTCTTTGCGGATTGATATTTTTATTGGGTACACTTCTGGTTTGGGCGATCCGGACAGCCGATCGCTGGTTGGTGCGTCAGCGGACGGCAGAGATCAGGAAAAGCCGAAGTGGATAGTCAGCAGCAAGAGAACCACGATCGCGACCTGACGATTGCCAGGAACGAGGCGAAACGCGAGTTCTTCAGCGACGTGCGGCTGAGCACCTGGGCAACCGCGATCGCGCTGGTTGTCGCGCTGGCCGCGCTGACGATCTACTTGATACGGAAATAGCGCGGTCGGATCGTTCCGGAGCGTTAGTTGCCGAACGTCATATCGACACAGCGCAAAACGTCGGGGCCGACGCCGACATTGAGCAGCACGCAACCTTTCGCCTTTAGTGCTGTATTGTCGCTGACCCAAAATGCCGTGCCTCCGGAGCCGAAGAAAGAGTTCGTATTCGGCGGCTCCGTTTCCGTTGCGTCGAACGAATAGCTGGAGTTTTCAGGGAATGGGCGCGCCTTAAGCGCGCAGTTTCCGTCAGTGTCGACTTTGAGAACATCCTTGTTATCGCGCGTCACGCCGACGCTGACCTGACAACGGTAGAGTTCGGACGTGCGTGTGTTGAAGATGAATGCGTAGGATTTGCAATTAATATTCTGGAGCTTGCCGGCGTTCAGTCCGCGGCTGCACGAAATCCTTTGATTGTTGCTCAGCTTGAAGTCGTCGGCCGCGCTGGCGCATGTGACGGTTGCGGAGACCAAAAATGCGGTCACCGCAAGAAATTTCCCAGCTCGGCTCATCGAATTTCTCCTGCTTGCCGGCCGCATTGCGCAGCCAAATATCGTCCGATCGTATCGGTATCCGTCGCAGATTATTGCATTCGCGGGCTTTCGACTACCCGTCCCGAAAAGCGCCGTTGCATCCCTCAAACGCGGTCGTCGGGTCGTTGACGGATGTCAGCACGAAAGGCAATTTGCATGAGGAATGCTCACCGCGGCGTTAGCCCCGGTCGCATTCATCCTTCATGCGTGTGGCCGGCAAATGTTCAAGCGATCAGTGAAATCATCAAGATCTGAATTCGTTGTCGCCGCCCTGACCGGCGAGCCGACTGCCGTCACCTATGCGGCTGTTGCCGTGGGAGTGACGGCGATCCTCATCCTCACGACAAATGCTGCCTCTTATCATCATAAATGGGTGGCTTGGCTGTTGTGGGGTGCCGTCGCCGTTTTTGTGTGGGAGTTATTTGCCGGACTTGCGAATGCAGCGCGAACCGGGAGGACGGCAGCCTATGTGTTTTCGCTGAAGGGATTGATCGATATCGTTGGCGCCACCGGCGTTCCGATTGCATTTGTGTGCGGCGCTGGGCTGCCGTCGGCCTCGCTCGCAGGCGTATTCTGGCTGCTGAAGCCTGTGCTGCAAATTCCCGGTGCCCGCCAGCTTCGGCGCGTGATTGTGCGTGAAGCCGGACCGCTTTCGAGCGTTTTTGTCCTCTTCCTGATTGTGCTTTTCATGGCGGCCGCGCTCGCTTTCTTGTTCGAGCGTGACGCGCAACCTTCCGGTTTCAGCAGCTTGCCCGCCGCTCTGTGGTGGGCCGTCGTCACCCTGACGACGACCGGTTACGGCGATGTCGTCCCTATCACCCTTCCCGGCCGTATCGTCGCCGCGACCCTGATGATCTGCGGTCTCGCCGTCTTCGGCATTTTGACAGGTATTCTTGCGACGGGATTTGCCGCCGAAAACCGTCGGCATAATTTCATCAAGACGTGGGAGTCGCTCGCCAAGGTACCGTTTTTTGCAACGCTCGGGCCGGCCGCACTCGCCGATGTGACCAACATGCTGCGGAGGATCGATCTGCGCGGCCGATCCACCGTGATCCGCCGCGGACAGGCCGGCGACTGTATGTATTTCATTGCCGACGGCGAGGTTGAGGTCGAATTGCCGGGCAAACGCGTACCGCTCGGCGTCGGAGCATTTTTTGGCGAACTGGCATTGCTGGGCAACAACGTCAGAACCGCGAATGTCGTAACCACGCGTTCGACAACTCTGCTCGTGCTCGATCTGGTAGACTTTCGCGCGCTGATGGCGCGTCACCCGGACCTTGCGCAAGCCATCGATGCCGAAGCTCGCCGCCGCGCAGCCGAAAACGCCGGGACGCCCAATCGCTGAAGCGTCTCAGATTTTAATCGTCAAGCCTTCGTGCGCGACAATGGTGCCGGGGCGCATCTTTGCCGCCGCCTCTGCAATCCGATCCATCGCTGCATCGTCGTGCTCAGGGTCGTGGTGATAAAGACAAAGTTTCGCGACACCTGCGGCATCCGCAAATTTCACCGTCTGCTGCCAACTCGAATGGCCCCAGCCGATATGGTCCTTCAATTCATCGTCCGTGTAGGTTGAATCGATAATCAGAACGTCCGCATTTTTCGCAAGCGCCAGCATCGCCGGATCGAACGCGCGATCCGTCATTTCGGTGTCGGTCATGTAGGCGATGGCCTTTCCGGTGTGCTCGATGCGGTAGCCGACGGCGCCGCCCGGATGTTGAAGATCGGCGGTGCGAATGACAATTCCCGTTTGCGGAGTCAAAGTATCGCCCGGCTCGAAGTCCGTGAATTCAATCTCGGCCTGCGCCATTTCAATCTCGATCGGAAACAGCGGATAACTCATCATCTTGTGGATCGCTTCCTTGATCCCGCCGGCAGGCTCAACATTGCCGGCCCACAGGCGCAGGCGGCTGCCTTTCTCGAAAACCGGCGCGAAAAACGGAAGACCGATCAGATGGTCGATGTGACAATGACTCAGAAACAGATCGATGTCGGCCAGTCTCTTATCGCGCATCATCTGATTGCCGAGAACGCGCATTCCCGATCCTGCGTCGAACACGAGCGTATGCGTGCCGCATGTGATTTCGACGCACGACGTGTTGCCGCCGTAGCGAACGGTATCGGGACCGGGGCATGCAATACTTCCGCGGGCGCCCCAGATTCGTATCGTCATCGAATGTTTCGGCATCGAATTCGCTCAGCAATTGGATGCAAGAATTGCATGGGCCGCGCGCGGATACCAACTCGGACAATTCTCGTTTCAACAAAAAAGGGCTTGCCAGATTCAAAAGCCGCACGTCACGGCGGCATTTGGCCCCATTTACTTGGTCGTCAGTGCGAATACGCCGTCCCATCCCTCGGGTGGCGGGTTGGCGCGGAATGTTGCGATGCGTTCCGCATACAAATCGTAGAGCGCGGAAAATAGTTTGTTTTCGTCGGCGATACGCGCCCGTCCGATCGCCGACATTGCGCCATCCCAGTCTCGGCTTCGATAACTCGACAGCATCTCGATGCACAGATTTCGCAGCCGCTGGAATTCACCCGACTTTGCCAAATCCTCGCGTCCGGCAATAGCATAAATCACTTCCGGTTCTTTTTTCCCCTTCACGGTGATGAAATCGAGTTCGAGAATTGCAAACTTTTCCTTGGCGGCGAGCGCCGTTTTCGATCCGGCGATGATAGGCACGCCGTAAGATTTGGATTGTCCTTCAAGCCGCGACGCTAGGTTGACGCTGTCGCCAAGCACCGAATAGTCGAAACGCAGATCCGATCCCATGTTTCCGACGACACATGTGCCGGTGTTGAGGCCAATACCGACATGCATCGGAATGTGAGGCTTACCTGCGAGACGCGATTCTTCGTAACGTTCCTCGTTCAAGGCTTCGATCTTGTCGATCATGTCGAGCGCGGCTTCGCACGCATTCACCTCATGCGTCTTGTCGCTCAGCGGCGCGTTCCAGAACGCCATGATCGCGTCGCCCATATATTTATCGATGGTGCCCTTTCGATCGAGGATGGCGTTGGTGAGCGGCGTGAGAAATCGATTCATCAGCGACGTGAGACCTTGCGGATCGTGTTTGAACGATTCCGAAATGGTCGTGAATCCACGAACGTCGCTGAACATGATCGTCATCTCGCGCTCTTCGCCGCCAAGTACGAGCTTTTCGGGCGACTGTGCAAGCTGCTCGACAAGCGCCGGCGACAGATACTGCCCGAACGCCGAACGGATGCGGCGGCGCTGCGCCTGCTCGCTGAAGTAGCTGCTGAACACCAGGACGAGATAAATACCGGTGCTTGAAACAAGCGGAAAAGTGAAATCCATCAATATGTTATGGTAGGTGTAGAAATACCACGCGGCGCCGATCAGCAGACACACGATGACGGCTCCGAACGCAAGCAGCAGGATCGGACGCAGGATTGGCGTGAGCCAGATGATCGCGGTCGCAAACAATATCGCCGCAAGAATTTCAGCGCCGATCGCGTAGTTCGGCTGCGAGAGTATCGAGCCCGTCAGCGCGCTCTCCAGAACCTGCGCGTGAACCTCGACGCCAGGCATCACCGGATCGAGCGGCGTCGTTTTCAGGTCGAGCAATCCCACCGCAGAAGTGCCGATCAAGATCAGTTTACGCGAGATAGCGTCTTTACCGATATTTCCTTCGAGCACGTCGGCGGCGGAAACAAATCGCTTCGGATCGTGCCGCGAAAAATGAACCCAGAGCTGGCCGTTTTTGTCTGTCGGTAACTCGAAGCCGGGAACAGCAACGCTTCGCATTCCGGCCTCGTCGGACTTCACAAGAATGGTGTTCGACTTCGTAACGATGCGAAGCATCTCGAAGGTGAGCGACGGCATGAGGTCGCCCTGCGCCAACATCACCATTGGCACACGGCGCACAATGCCGTCGCGTTCCGTCTTGATCGTGAAGAGTCCCCGTCCCGGCGCGGCCTCTTCAAGGATGGGCACGTTGCGCAGCAGACCGGGAAACTGAAAGAGATAGGGCCGCGGGTCGCCGCCAATTGTGGCCAGACCTGTCAAAGGCAGTTTGAGATCAGTGCGCGGCGTCGCTGTGGGAAGACCGGATTCGCCGAGCACGACCGGCGATTTTCGCAAAACATCCGCGAAGACCTGGTCGTTGCTCGGCAGAGATTTCAGCTTGTTGCGGGTTTCGTCGTCGAGATTGGAAAACGTCTCGGCCGCGAGGCTCGGCGACATCCGATCCGGTTCGGCGAATACAATGTCGAAAGCAATGACGGCAGCATCGAGATCGGTAAGACGTTTGACAAGATCGGCAACGCGGGTGCGCGGCCAGGGCCATTGGCCGAACTTGCCAAGGCTCTTCTCGTCGATGTCGATAATGACGACAGGACGCGACGTGACTTTACGCGGCTCAAGCAGCTGATAGGCGTCGAACGTGCGAACGCGCAATTCCTCAAGCGGCGGCGGATCCCAGACGCGAAGTCCGACGAACGCGAATATCAGAAAAATACAGAGGATTCGGGCGTAGCCGAACACGCGTGCATATCGCCGAAGCCGCTTCATCTCGTCCGAACCATGTCCGCGCGGGATGATGCCCGCCTGTCACTTTTCCCGGAACGCGCGCATGAGCTGGTCGCTCAGCGGCTTTGCGAGATAGGATAGCATAGTGCGGTCGCCCGTCTGCACAAAGGCTTCGACGGGCATTCCGGGGATAAGTCTGACCTCCCCGAGCCTGGCGACTTCTTCCGGCGGAATGGAAACGCGGATCGTATAGTAGCTTTGGCCGGTGCGCTGATCGACCGTCGTATCGGCTGAAATTCGGCTGATCTTTCCATTCAATTCCGGCGTCGTCCGCTGATTGAAGGCCGACAGACGAAGCAGCGTGTCCTGCCCGATCCGCAGCTGGTCAATGTCCTGTGGATTGACTTTCGCCTCCACCGACAGATTGTCGGCATCCGGCACGATCAGCATGATGGCGTCGCCGGCCGTGATTACCCCGCCGACCGTGTGCACGGTCGACTGCAAAACCATGCCATCCTGCGGCGCGCGAATGTCGATGCGGCGCAGCTGATCTTCTGCTGTCACCTTGCGCTCGACATATTCGCCGATCTTGTCGTTGATCTCCCGCATGTCTTTGGAGACCTCTGCGGAAAGGTCCTTGTCGATCTGAATGATCTGCAATTCGGTTTCGGCAATCTTGCCTTTGGCCTGCGCCTTCTGGGCGATGAACTGCGCGCGGTCGCCTTCGAGCCGCGTGGCGTCGCGCTCAAGTGTCGTCAGACGCGAGATCTGGACAAGATTCTTGGCGAAGAGATCGCGGACTCCGACGAGTTCCTTCTGGATAAGATCGATTTCGCGAGACTTGGCGTTTTCCTGCGCCTCAAGGCCGCCGATTTCCTCCTTGAGCTGCGCAATACGTTCGCGCAATTGCGCCTTTTGGCCGGCGCGTCCGGAGGAGCGCACGTCAAACAGCTTGATCTCGTTTGCGACCAGCGCCTTGACCTCGGGATCGCCCAGCGCATCCATGATCTGCGGCGGGAACGTGATGTGGTCCGCCCCTTCCTGCTCGGCCGTCAGCCGCGCCGCACGCGCCCAAAGTCCGTTCAGCTGCTTGGTCACGATCGCAAGACTCGCCTTGGTGACAGTATCATCGAGCCGGACGACCACATCGCCGGCCTTGACCTTGTCGCCGTCGCGTACCCTCACCTCGCCGACCACGCCGCCGGTCGGATGCTGAACTTTCTTGACGTTGGAATCGACGACGATCTGGCCGGGAGCTATGAGCGCGCCGGAGATTTGCGCGGTCGCCGCCCAGCCGCCGATCCCGAATGTCAGGATGCTGGCGACAACGAGCCCGACAATCAGATGGAGGCGGATCGACTTACGCGACCCCGGAACGTCGAGGCCCTTGAAGATCGATATTTTTTCGAGCGGCGTGACAATCCTGTCGAGGCCATTGCGTATAGCGCGCTCTACACGCTTGAGGGTGCGGGGATTAAACCTCGGAATTTTGATCTGCGGCAGCGTCGGAAACGCGAATTTCTTCATTTCGCCCCTCCCGCATCCGAAACGATTTTGATCGGCGGCGGCGCGCCGGCCGGCCGCTGCAAGACTCTTCCGAGAACCGTTTCTTTCGATCCAAACGCCTGCACGCGTCCTTCCTTGAGCACCAGGATAAGATCGACTGCCTCGATACCGACGGGGCGATGGGCGACAACGACAACAACGCCGCCGCGGGCGCGAACCGCGCGAACCGCCGCGTTCAGGGCCATGTCGCCCTCGCTGTCGAGATTGGAATTCGGCTCGTCCAGCACGACCATAAATGGATTTCCGTACAGCGCCCGCGCGAGCGCAATGCGCTGGGCCTGACCGGCGGACAGCACGCTGCCCTGATCGCCGATCTGCGTATCGTAGCCTTCCCGCATTCCGATGATGAGATCGTGCACGCCGGCTTCGCGGGCGGCGGCAATGATCGTCTCAGGATCTGGATTGTCTTCAAAGCGCGAGATGTTTTGCGCGATCGTTCCGGAAAAAAGTTCGACGTCCTGCGGCAGGTATCCGATATGACGGCCGAGAATTTCCGGCGACCATTGATCGAGCGCGGCGCCGTCGAGACGCACCTTACCGCGAAGCGGCTGCCAGACCCCGACCAACGCACGCGCTAGCGAGGACTTGCCTGAACCGCTCGGCCCAATGACGCCCACCGCCTGCCCGGCATCGAGCGCAAAGGTTACGTCCTGTGCGACGACCTTATGCTCCCCCGGAGGATTGATGGTTATTCCTTCGACCGACAACTTCTTGCTGGGTTGTTCCAGCAATGTCGGAGGCGTTTGCTTTGGCAGCGATGCCAGCAGCCTATTGAGCCTGTGCCAGCTCTGGCGGGCTGCAACGAATCCCTTCCAGTGTGCAATCGCAAGATCGACCGGCGCGAGCGCGCGGGCACTGAGGATAGAGCCCGCAATGATGATGCCTGCCGTCGCCATCTGGTTGATGACGAGATAGGCGCCGACGCCGAGCACCGCCGATTGCAGCATCATGCGCAGGACTTTGGCGATGGCACCGAGACCGCCCGACACGTCGCTCGCACGCTCGCTGCTGGCGAGATAGTCACGATTGGACTTGTCCCAGGCCTTGCCGACGCGTCCGGCCATGCCCATTGCGACCAGCACTTCGGCGTTGCGGCGGCTTGCCATCGCCATGTCCTGCCGGCGCATAGCGAGGCCGACCGATCGCTTCGCCGGTTCATGGGTGAGATATTCGGTGAGCACCGTCAGACAAATGAGAACGATCGCGCCGAACAGAGCCGTCAGTCCGATCAGCGGATGAAACAGAAAGCAGATGATGAGATAGATCGGCAGCCAGGGAATATCGAACAACGCACCCGGCCCCATGCCCGACAGGAACGAGCGGATGTTATCGAGGTCGCGAAGCGGCTGGAGGCCTTCGGCTCGATTGCCGGCAATCAGCGGCAGACGGACGACGACGTCGTAAACACGCTGGCTCAGCATCTCATCGAGAGTCGATCCGATGCGGACGAGAATGCGGCTGCGGATCAGATCGAGTACGCCCTGTACGACGTAAAGACCCCCGGCGAGCAGGAGCAGGCCCACGAGAGTCGGAATACTCCGGCTCGGCAGCACGCGGTCATAGACCTCGAGCATGAAGAACGAGCCGGTCAGGTAGAGGAAATTGATGACAAGGCTCATCACGCCGACGCCGATGAAGGCGCTGCGGCAGGCATTCAATGCCGCGCCAAGCTCGGTGCTCGGGTCTAGAGCCGAAAATTGTGACGGAACGCGCATAGGTAAGTTTAGGCCGGACGGGTCGTTAAGTCACCCGTATCCAGCAATTAGGGTTTCTTCCCGGCAGACATCGAATTGAGACGGTTAATTGCACGCTATGCGCTGGTCGTGCCGCCCGGATGAATAATGAAATCATTGGCATGCAGATTAATCGCCGCAACGCCTGTTAACGTAATCGTCTCGTGGGGCCCTGAGTCCGAAGCGTTATTGAGGTCGATGACCGCATTGACTGCGCCTGTCGCATGAACAGTCAGCCAAGTTGCGAAGCCCGCGCTGTTAACGGGAATAGAACTCGAATCGAAACCGTTGAGAACGATCTTGTCCTGACCTGACGTGAAGTCGGTGATTGTGCTTTCCGCACCGGCATGTGGCGCGAACACAAAGTTATCCTGCCCGCTAAGCCCAGTCAGCGTGTCGCCGGCACCGGACGCAAAGATCACGTCTTTGCCTGTCGTGCCGGTGAGCGTTCCTGCAGTCATCCCTCCTGACTGTTGGAAGACGAAAGTCAGCGTATCGCTCAGGCCTGCGGAATCGGTCACGGTCAGAGTGACATGGTCGATATCGTTCGGCGATGTGGAGGTCGGGGTATAGATTACACCGTTATTGAGAACGGCTTGGATATCGCCCGGCGTATCGCTGACAGACGCAAGCGAATTGCCGCTGCTATCCGTTATGTTGCCGTGGTCGGCGGTGGCGGTCACGGTCAGATTATGAGTCGTATCAAGCTCGTTCAGTGAAATGCCGAAAACCTGTGTCGTTCCATCCGGATGCGTAACTCCGCCATCGCCTATCTCCTGAGTCGAGATATTGTCGGCATTGAGCACCGGTGCGGGCGCGCCTGCGAAAATCGTCGCCGGATCCGAAATATGCGTCGATCCGCCGTGTGACGACACGTCGATATAAACAGGTTCCGGCGCGCCGGAGCTTTGGCCGAGATTGGCGTCGAGCGCGTATGCTGTGATATTCGCCGTTCCGTCGACGTATCCTGAAACCGGAACAAATTGGAGGCTTTCGCCGTAGTTGATCGCAAGGGCATGCGTTTCAGATACGTCCGTTGGCAGAATCGTATGCCAAGTCGAGCCGTCGAAGTACTGCCAGACGCCTTGTGTGACGGGGTCTGCGGATATGGCACTGATGGCCAGACCGTTCAGGTTATTGGAGTCAGCGTCGGAATAGTTGGCCCCGACAAGCGAGTAGATTCCATCTGGATACGCCGGTGGACTTGTCAAGATTGGCAACGCGAAATCGGCCAGTACCGGAGCGTGGTTTGAAGGCGGCGCATCCTGAACGGTAATCGTCGCAACCGCCGTGTTGCTGTTATCGATCCCGTCATTGACAGTCACGTCGATATGGCGGGCGCCCGCGATGCCGGTCGTGCCGAAACTGACCTGCTGGATCGCGTCGGCGTAGTCGGCGTTCGAATGTGCGCCGGAGAACGTGATCGTCAGCGGATTGAGCGAGTCGCCTGCGGTGCCGGAAATGCTCCAGGTGATTCCGTTCGCGAGTGTCCCCGAACCGCTGCCGGGCGACGACTCGCCGGGTACAAAGAAGAAATCGCCGCTTTGTCCGTCTTCCAGCACGACGGTCGCACTGGCCATCGTCGTATTGTCGACATCGGTGACTGCCGGCGCGACTGCAATCGCGAATGGATTGCCGTCATTGAGAAGGTTCGCGGTGTATCCGGTCGATACATTCGATGTATCGAGATCGAGCACCGGCGCGTCGTTCGTGCCGGTAATGGTGATGGCAAAAGTCTGCGGAGTGACGCCGCCCGCATGATCATCGATGGCGACGGTATAGGTCAGCGTCAACTTCTGGCCGGCGGCGAGATAGTCGAACGTTCCGGGGCTTGCGTCGAAATCGAAATTGACCGAACCCGACGATGAGCCCGATGCCTTCAGCACCGCCTCCGGCGTAATCAGCGATTTGAGCGCCGCGTTGTCGAGGGTCAGCCCGCTCGTCGCGCCTTTTGCAAACACGCCGGTGACGCTTGCGGTGTAATTGACGTCGTCGAGATCGACATCGGTAAACGTCACGGGAATGATGGTGGTCAGCGAACTGGTATCGGTTGGCTCGCTGACAATTGTTTCAGCCGGCGCGCCGCCGGTGATGGTGACGTTGTTCAGTTCGAGCGTGTGCGTACCGTCGTTCGCTTCACGGCCGGTGAAGGTCACAAGGTCTCCGGCCGGGACGGTGTAGTGATCCGCAGAAAGCGACCCGACAGTGTTGTTGGCCGAGTCCTTAAGGGTGAACGTCAGATGCGTCCCGTCGTCGGTAATGTCGAAGCTGTAGTTTTCTCCGGCAACGATTCCGGGATTGGCCATCGACGCGAGAACTTCGCCCGTTGCGGAGTCCTCGATTTGGAAGACGCCCGGCTGCCAGACCAGAAACGTAATGCCGGTCGCAGGCGCGCCGGAAGCGGTCTGCGTTGTGCCATCGGTTCGATCGGTAGCGACGAACTGGCCGTATGTCTCGTCGATTGTGAAATTGCCGGAGATATGCAGCGGACTTGCCGCCATCGGGGTGAAGCCGACAGTGGTCTGGATCGTACCGCGATCGTGCAACAGCGCAACGCCGCCTGCCTCGGTTACAGACGCATCGAAGATGTCGGCATTCGTCAGCGTCGGGAGATAGACATTCCACTTCGCCGCGTCGATCGCAGTGCCGTTAAAATCGTCGCTGACTGTGTTGAGGGTCGGCGCTTCGCCCGTGATGACCGGCGCGTCGTTGGTGCCAATCACTGTTACTGTAACGGTTTGATCGGCATATGCTCCCTGATCGTCGGTGATGCGAACGGTAAAGGTCTCGTTGTGTTGTTCGCCCGCCGACAGCGATTGAACCGCATTGCTGCTATTATCGAGCGTGTAGGTCCACTTGCCATTGCTGTCGATTGTGAGTGAGCCATACGCATCGCTCAGCGAAGTAACGATGGTGCCATGAACGCTATCGACGATGCCCCAACTCTGCGTCGCGTTATGATCGACGTCGCTGGCGCTGAGTTGCCCCGTGGCGGTGAGCGTCGTGTCTTCCTTGACCGAACCTAAATCGGCGCTAGATGAATTGGTAACGACAGGCGCGTCGTTGGTACCCGTGATCCCGATCGTTAGCGTCGTGGTCGACTCGCCACCGTGATTGTCCGCGACGGTGTAAGTAAAGACGTCATACGCGCGTTCACTCTGAGCGAGCGCGTCCGTGTTGGGGTTGGTGTTGTCGAGTGTGTAAGTCCACGTTCCATCCGTATTCAGCTTTAGCGAACCGTAAGTACCGGCGATGTCCGTGTTCGCGCCAGCCGACAGAAATCCGCTGGTGTCATTGCCGGCCTGCACTCCCACGACTGTATGTGTGTCGTTGATGTCGAGATCAGTGACCTTCGACATCACGTTACCGGACGTCGTAGGCGTTCCCGGCACTACGACATCGTGGATGTCATTGCCTGCTTCGACAATGGTATTCAGGTCGCTCGTAGCCGACGCGACGGGTACATCGTTGGTGCCGGTAATGATAACTGTGACGGTTTGCGTCGTATTGCCGATGTCGGTATGACCGTCGTTGACGTTGACAGTGTACTGAACGGTCAGCGTTTCGTCTTGCGCAAGGAAGTCGGCAAAGCTATCCGCCAGCTTGAAATTCCAAAGCAGATTGCCGCTGGTGCCAGTCGCATCGAGCGAGGTCGTCAGAGCCGTTTTCAACGCGTTCAATGTTGCAGTCGGAATGGTGCCGCCGCTCGTATGATCCGGCTTCTCCCAAACGACGCTGTCATACGTCGTCGGAGACGTCGTGGTGTGCAGATCGGTCAGATCGACATCGCTGTAGGCAAGCGAACCGTTCAAAGCGAGCGTCGAGACACCGCCGATGTTCGTTGCGTCGGTGGTTTCGCGAATGCCATGCGATCCGGTATCCATCGCAAGTATCGGCGCATCGTTCGTGCCGGTGACGGTAAACGTGATCGTCTCCGTCGATGGCGTCGAGCCGGCGTGCCCATCGTCGATCTGGATTGTGTAGACGATCTGGATTTTTTCGCCTTCGCCGAGAAAATCAAACGCATTATCCGGCGCAGAGAACCTTGCGGTGACGGTACCTTGGTTGGTCAGCGGCACGCGCGACACGCCAAGGCTTGAATCGACCGAATGATCGAATGTCAGAAATGACTGGAGAGTAGCGTTGTCCGGAAGATGCGACAGCAATGCGTTCGACGCGTTGCCGACGACCCTTGTCGTAACACTGGACGAGAGATTGAAAACGCTCGCGACGTCGCTGAAGTCTTCGTCGGTAAAGGCGAGCTGAATGTTCGAGAAAACGTGCGGGGTTGCGTCGTTAAAATGATGCCGCGTTTCGCTGAACGATACCGGAGTGTCGCTCAGCGTGAACACAGGCGAGTCGTTTTTGCCCGTCACCGTCAGTGTCAGCGTTTCGACGCCCTGATCAGAGCCGCTGGATCCGACGCCGGACGCGCTTACGAACTGGAACGTATAGACAGCCTTTTCGCCCTCGCCGAGGAAGCGGAAGCCTTCCGGGTTATACGTGACGACGCCCGTTGCCGCGTTGAAAGTGACGAGGTTTGAGCTCAGCAGTATTGAGTTTGTTGCCGGCGAGGTCGTCGAGACCTGCTTCAGGAATCCGCTGTTGGCGACGTATGGAATTGCGACGTCAAAGAATGGCGCAGTGCCAATGTCCGGATCGGTGATCTTTACGTGATCGCCGAGCTTGAAACTGTGGGGCCCGAGCACGGTGGCCTGAACGTCGGTGACGTTGGTTACGGAAAAGATCGGCGGCGTATTGACGTAGATGATTTTGACATCGGACGTCGTGTGCGTGTCGGGATTGGTAACGTGAATTGTGTATGTGATCGTCGGGCGATTCGTGTCTGGATCGATCCCGACCTTTCCGACAATTGTTGGAGGAGCACTAATGGTGCTGCCGTGCTGATCGTTCGATTTCGGATTTGCGTCCGGATTATAGTTCGGGAAGTAGAGTTGGAAAACCTGGCCGAATAGGCTCTTGTCCGACAGGGCCTGATCCGGCGACTTCAGGTACTCGGTCGCGGTGACAGGCTGACCTTGTCCCGACGGTGTAAAGACAGTGACGCGCCCTGCCTGCGTCATCGTTCCGATCAGGGCGCCAGTCGTGTTGTCATAGAACACGAGCCCGCCGACGTGACCGTCGGGTTCGACACCGAGTGACGTCTCGACATTGCCCGTCTCGGAAATGATTTTGACGAGAACGGCTGTACCGCGAATGCCCATCGTCGCGACTGGCGTTTCGACGCGCATATTGCCGTTCTTGGCAGTCTGGCCCGCAACGAATGTAATCGTGCCTTGGACAAGGCTGATGAACGAGGAGTTCGACGATCCATTCGGATCGAAAACCATCTCGTTCAGCACCATGCGCGCATTTGCCGTCATGCCAAAGGCGGTGCCGTCGATCAGCGTCATCGCGATCGTGGTGTCGGATCCGGTCTGAATGACGTCGCCCTTTTGCAGGGCATCGCCGATGTTGAGTTCGACGGTTACGCCGTTGCGAATGACGCTGGCGCTTCCCGACAGTTTCATCACATGGCCGATCACCTGCGCCGCGTCGGCAGGCGCCGCTTGCGCGTACTGGGTGTGTCCGGTGAGCGAGGAGACGATATGCCCTGAGAGGATTGCGCCGTCTTCAGAGGTTAGTGCGACACGCTTCTCGCCTTTGAAGTAGTCGTGAACGACGTATTTTTGGTCCTGCGTGGACAAAACAAGATCGTTGCCCTGGCGCGTGTAGTCGCCATGAAACAACAAATGCTTGTCGGGGATGACAATGTTGCCGGACGTGCCGTGACCGGAGCCAGCCGATGAAAGAGACGTGAAACTGAAATGTTCGCTTTCGAGCGAAACGGCTGAAGCGGACGAAAGGTTTGAGTTGATCGGGCCCGGAAAATTCACGGCGTGAACCAATCCAAAACGGTTAAGTTTTTATGAACTCAAGAATTCCGCATTCTTACCATTGGATTAGGTCGGCCCGGTAGCGAATTGCGTTCGAATGGTTACGCCCGGAAAGGTTTTCCAGCCGGTTTGGTTTTGAGCGACGATTGGCTGTCGTCCGGTCTTGGAACGTAATCCAATGATTTTACTAGGAAATCCGGCTCAACCGCCGTCTTATGCAGCCAATTTGTCAATCCGAAGCAAGTATTCGATCCGAACGTCCCGAATTTGTCCTCGATTCACCTGCCTTACTAAGCCGATCAGCGCACCAATACTTGGATCGGACGGCGCCCAGCTGAGGATAGAATGTCTGTTCGGCGCCCGACGGGGCTCGGGGCCCTTGGCGAACCGCCGCCGCAGGCCAATTCCATCAAATTTTACAGAAGTTCGTCAGCGGACATTCCGCATATTTGAATCAATACCTTTGCAGCGCCCCTCTCCTTAAGCCGGCTCGAACTGCCGCGACCCTAAACCCGTGACGAAACGATCCGGACACGCGCAGGCGATCTGCCCGCCGATGTCCGGACAAGGGGCGGCACATGTCGGGGTCAATTTCATCGCGCGGATTTACGCGGGCAGTAACAATCGCGCTCGCGTCGGTCGTTCTTGCTTGGGCCAACACAGCGAATGCCGCGCCAGGCCTTGAGCAGGCTTCGCGGACCGTTGCTGAACCGTTCGGTTTGGCCACGCAGGCCCTTCCGGAAGGACCGTTGTCTGCGAAGTGGCACGGCGTCGAACGCGCGATCCAGGACGAACTCAAGATTATCGCCGCGTGCCGAAGCGACCGGTCGAGCTGCGCCTCGATTCCTGCGCTTCAATTTCTCAAAATCGTCGATGACGCGCTCGCGCAGACCGGCCTCGCCCGTGTTGGCGAAATCAACCGCGCGTTCAATCTGGCGATCCGGCCCGTAAGCGACCAAACGCAATACGGCGTCGAGGATCTGTGGACCTCGCCTCTGGCAACGCTGGCGGCAGGCGCCGGCGACTGCGAAGACTATGCAATCGCGAAATTCGTTGCTCTGCGCGAGGCAGGCGTGTCGCCGGACGATTTGCGGCTCGTTATTCTGCGTGGCATTTCAAGCGGCGAGGATCACGCCGTTCTCGCCGTGCGCATCGAAGGCCGCTGGCGCATGCTCGACAACCGTTACTTTCTGATGCTGGAAGATTGCGACGTCACGAAGTTTGAGCCCTTGTTCGCCATCGATGCCGGCGGTGCCAAGCGATTTGAACAGCCTTCAGTTGCGGTAGCTGCCTTGAATACGAAAATGGCGGATGAGGCCTTGAGCACGTCTGCGATCGACCCGCAGATTTCGTCGATGTCGACCGACGAGTTTTGCCAAACCCACCCGATGTGAATCTCAGTTCCGCACCATTATGTGAATCGCGGCGAAGATCACAAGCACCGAGCCGGTCGTCACGATCAGGCTTGGATTGTCGCAGAAAACCGCCCCATGCAGGCAGACCTGGTCCGCGATAGACCAGCCGTGGTTCTGCATCGCTCCGGCGAGCAAAAAGAGCCCTCCTCCGCATAGAATTGCGAAGATGATTTGCAGCACGGATTAGCTCCTTTCCGTGTTGCCTGTTTTCAAGCCGTGTTCGTAAAGCAATGTTTGCCACGATCGCCTAAAGCCGAAGGCATCGGACGATAAATCGCGCGTTCAATATTGGCGTTCTAACGACCGGAACCGGCGAATTTCAATAATTCGAATCAAATGCCCACGAATTGCCGCATCGTGAACGTAGTCCGGAACGACGCTTTGCTTTAGGCGTTCGATTTCCGGAGGCATTTCATGGCAACACGCGCGCAACGTCTCGCAGAGTTCGACGGATGCGGTGAGCCGCCCGCCAACAAGCCCATGCAGGTTCTTTGCGAAGACAAGAGCGGGACCTATCAATTGCCGTTTGCCTGCCGATGGGAAAATGGCCATTGGCACAATTGCGAATCCGGCAGCCTCGTCGAGGCGGCCGTGGTCGGCTGGCGCTTTGCGCGATAACGGTTGAAGTTCGTTACTTCTTGCCCTTTGAAGCGGCGTACCGCGCTTTGGTTGCCTCGTTCATCGGGTAGAGGCCGGGCAATTCCGCCCCGTTGTTTACCTCGTTGACGATCCAGCCTTCCATCGCTTCCTGCTCAGGACCTTCCTTCAAGATCGTCTCGACAAATGCCTGCGGGATCAGCACCGCGCCATCTTGATCTGCGACGATCACATCGTCGGGAAACACGGCGACGCCGCCGCATCCAATCGGCTCACCCCAATTGACGAATGTGAGTCCAGCGACTGACGGCGGCGCGGCAGCGCCGTTGCACCAGATCGGCAGCCCGGTTCCGAGACAACCTTCAAGATCGCGCACGACGCCGTCCGTCACGAGTGCGGTCACGCCGCGCTTCGCCATCCGCGCGCAAAGAATATCGCCGAAAATTCCCGCATCCGTCACGCCCATCGCATCGACGACTGTGATGCAGCCTTCAGGCATCGCCTCGATGGCCGTTCGTGTCGAAATCGGCTTCGACCAGGATTCCGGAGTGGCGAGATCCTCGCGTGCCGGCACGAAGCGCAGTGTAAAGGCCGGGCCCACAAGCCGCGCCTGACCAGGCCGCAGCGGACGCGATCCGCGGATCCAGACGTTGCGCAGGCCCTTCTTCAGCAGCACGGTTGTGATGGTGGCGGTTGAAACGTGTTTAAGCGTTTCGATCTGCTGTGACGAAAGCGGCATGCGGCAACTCCGTGGCGGGATAACACCTTCTTGCGAAATGCCGGTACAAGGTCAAGCCAACATTCGGTGTGGCCGGCAATGCCGCCTTCGGCGTTGTAAATCACCGCCAATTGTCCGACAGTGAGCGTTCCACCGCGAATTGTCGCCACCGAAAATGCCCAATCATCCGCCACGCATTCTGGCCTCCGGCGATACTGCACTGACCGTGGAATTCGGCAGCACAATCGATACCGGTATCAGCCGCCGCGTGCTCTCTCTCGATCGCGCCGTTGCGCGCGCTGGCGTGACGGGAGTCACCGAAACAGTTCCGACTTACCGATCGTTGCTGGTGCACTACGATCCGGTTGTCATCGGGTTCGATGCGATGTCGGAAGAGCTTCTGAAGCTGGCGCAGTTGCCGGTGGATGCGGGCGGTGCCGCACGGCAATGGCAAATTCCCGTCGTCTATGGCGGCGACTACGGAATCGATCTCGACGATGTCGCGCGCACACATTCCCTCACGACCGACGAAGTCATCGCGCTGCATACGAAGAATGAATATCTCGTGGCGATGATCGGATTCACGCCGGGCTTCGCCTATTTGAGCGGGCTCGACCCCTCGATTGCAACGCCGCGCCGTGAGAATCCGCGCACCGAGACGCCCGCCGGCACGATTTCAATCGGCGGTGCGCAGGCATGCGTTCAATGTCTCGCCGCGCCGAGCGGCTGGCATCTTCTCGGCCGAACGCCGGTCCGGACGTTCCATCCGAAGCGCGATCCGGTCTTCTTGCTCGAGCCCGGCGATCGGATTCATTTTCATGCAATTCCCGCAAAGAACTTCGACGCGCTCGATCGCGCCGCCGAGCGTGGCGAGCAGGTCGCCGAACTGGTGGCCTCGTGAGTAAGCTCGTCGTTGTCAGCGCCGGACCTGCGACGTCAATTCAGGATCGCGGGCGGTTCGGAACGCAGCGATACGGTCTGCCGCCGAGTGGCGCGATGGATTTTGTCTCTCTAGCGGCGGCGAATAGTCTTGTCGCAAATGCCCGCGATAGTGCCGCGATCGAAATAGGGCCGCTCGGTGCAGTCTTTACCGTCCGCGACGGCGCGGTTCGCATTGCACTAAGCGGCGCGATGCGCCCGATCGATCTCGCCGGAAATGCGTTGCCGCTCAATCAATCCATCGTGCTTGCAGAAGGCGAGACATTGAAACTCGGCCCGGCGCGCGGCGGCATCTTCAGTTATCTCGCCGTCGAAGGCGGCATTGCGGGCGAGCCGATGTTCGGCAGTCTGTCGGTAAATGCGCGTTCCGGAATCGGTAGTCCCTACCCGCGCAACCTTCGCGAAGGCGACCAGATCGTTGTCGGCGCGGCTTCGCTCACCGAGCATGAGTGCCAGATTGATATTCCGGAAGTGTCGAAGGGACCGATCCGCGTCGTGATGGGGCCGCAGGACGATGAATTTGGCGATGCGCGCCAGCTGTTTCTCGAATCCGAATGGGTCATCTCGGCGATGAGCGACCGGATGGGATACCGGCTGGAAGGTCCTAAGATTGTTCACGCAAAAGGATACAATATCGTCTCCGATGGCACGGTGGATGGCAGCATCCAGGTCCCCGGCTCCGGTCAGCCGATTGTCTTGATGAAGGATCGCGGAACGACCGGCGGCTATCCGAAGATTGCGACCGTCATGAGTGCGGATTTGGGACGCTTCGCGCAGCTGCCTGCCGGTTCGAAAATTCGCTTCGCCGAAATTTCCATGAAGGCCGCGCAAGACGAGGCGCGAAAACTCTCCGCGTTTCTCGGTTCGCTGTCGAGCCGCATGCGCGCAGCCGGAAGTTCCAATCTCAATCTCGATGAATTGCAGAAGGCCAATGTCGCGGGCGCGGCCGTGAGTGCGATCGATAATGCGACATGGCAAAGTCAGCCGGCCAGCGAGTAGAAATCCAGAATGAAAATCGATCTCAACAGCGATCTCGGCGAAGGTTTCGGTGCCTGGGATATGGGTAACGACGACGCGATGCTTGACGTTGCAAGCAGCGTGAATATCGCTTGCGGATTTCACGCTGGCGATTCCGACATCATGCTCAAGACCGCGACGGTGGCCAAGCAGCGCGGCGTCAGTATCGGCGCGCATCCCGGCTACCGCGATCTTCACGGTTTCGGGCGCCGGCCCGTCCCAGGGCTGAAATCGTCCGAGGTCGAAACGATGGTCGCCTATCAGATCGGCGCGCTTCAGGCAGTCGCTGCGCTGGCCGGTCACAAGGTCACGCACGTCAAGGCGCATGGTGCGCTGTCGAACGTCGGATGTGCTGACGACATGACCGCACGCGCAATTGCTGCGGCGATCAAGGCCGTCGATCCGGAATTGTATTTTGTCGTTCTGCCGAACTCGGCGCTGGTTCGCGCAGGTGAAGCCGCTGGATTGAAACTAATCCATGAGGTCTTCGCCGATCGCGCCTACGAGGACGATGCGCAATTAGTCGCGCGCAGTAAGCCCGGTGCGGTGCTTCACGATGGCAATATGATCGCCAAACGCGTCGTTAAAATGGTTCAGGACAATGCAATCGTGGCTGCGTCCGGCAAGGTCATCAAGGTGAAGATCGACACCGTCTGCATTCATGGCGATACGCCGGGCGCCGTCGAGATCGCACGGATCGTCCGGTCCGAACTCAAGCGCAATGGAATCGACGTGGCGCCGTTCAACTCGCCGCGCTAGCAGCGGCCAGCAAAGATGCGTCCTTCTCGTCTTGCGAGCTTGCAATCAGACGTTTCAATTCGGGGATGCACGATCCGCAGTTTGTGCCGGCCTTGAGTTTGGCCCCGATGTCGGATGGCGAGCGCGCTCCCGAATTGATCGCATCGCAAATCGTCGTACGTCCGACGCCGAAACACGCACACACGACGGGGCCGCTGCTGTTGACGCCGTCCGATGACCTCCCGGAGAGCAGCAGGCGGCGCTGCTCGTCCATCACTTCGCCCGCCGCGAACATCGACTTGACGGATTCCCAATCGGGCATGTCGCGTGAAGGTGCAATGAAGAGACATGTTTCGATCTTTCCGTCGCGATACGAAGCAGCGCGGTAGATTCCGCTCGCAGTATCTTCATATTCGGCGAATTCGGATCGATCGTCGTTCGGTGAAATAAATGCCTTCCAATTGGCAATGGCAAGATTGTCTGCCAGCAAGTAGCCGTATCCGCCACTGACCGCGACCCTTGCCCACCAGACATCCTTCGGGAACGACAGCTGCGTTCGCGAGAGAAGAAAGCCGCGCCGCGCGTATGTAACGGCTTCGATGGCCGCGGGGGTCGCCTTATTCTCCGGCTGGCCTGAAAACGGATCGGTAAAAGGCGCAACCAGACTTCCGACGCGCGCCGAGGACGAATTTTCCTCACTCCAGTGAATCGGCGCGAAAAGCATTCCGCGTTGCTGCCGCCCGCTGATAACGACTTTCAAGATGCACTGACCAAGATCGGTCGCGATACGCGCGAAGCCGCCGTCGCTTACTCCGGCTTTGTCGGCGTCATCGGGGTGAACTTCCACGAACGGCTCAGGCAGATGCGCACCAAGCCGCGGGCTGAGACCCGTTCGCGTCATAGTGTGCCACTGATCGCGAATGCGTCCGGTGTTCAATCGCAATGGACGCGCTGCGGACGTCTCGCCGCGAAGCATGGGAACATCCGGCGCGACGAATTTCGCCTTTCGGTCGGACGTGAAGAAACTGCCTTCACTGAAAAGACGAGTCGAGGTTTCGGCTGCTGTGCGTTGCGGCCATAGCATCGGAGGCATCGCATCGAAATCATCGTCGGCAATCCCGGCGACGGCGCCTATGTCGAAATCGCGGCTTCCGTCATTCTCGAATGCCGAGAGGGCTGCATGCTCGCGAAAAATATCGGCGGCGGACTTATAGCCGAACGCCGGGCCGTAGCCGAGCCGTTTGGCGACTTCACTCACCATCCACCAATCCGGTTTCGTCTCACCCGGCGGCGACAGGAAAGCGCGCTGGCGCGAGATGCGCCGTTCCGAATTGGTCACAGTGCCGGATTTTTCGCCCCACGCATGCGCCGGCAGAAGAACGCGCGCGCCCGAACTGACGCTGTCATTTGACAGAACGTTTTCGGAAATCACCAGCAGGTCGAGCTTGCGCATCGCGACGCGGACGGCATCGGCATTCGGCAACGACACAGCCGGGTTCGTTCCCATGACCCAAAGCGCCTTGATGTCGCCGCGTCCGACGGCTTGAAACATTTGCACGGCCTTGAGGCCTTCATGCGTTGCGATGCGTGGCGCTTTCCAGAATCGCCGCACACGATCGATGTCCGGCGGCGTGAAGTTCATATGCGCGGCAAGCTGGTTCGATAATCCGCCGACCTCGCGTCCGCCCATCGCATTCGGCTGTCCTGTCAGCGAGAATGGCGATGCGCCGATCTTGCCGATGCGCCCGGTCGCGAGGTGGCAGTTGATGATCGCGTTGACCTTGTCGGTGCCCTGCGCGGATTGGTTGACGCCCTGCGAGAACAGCGTCACGACGCGCTCGGTCTGCGCGAACATCTGGAAGAACGCGGCGACATCGGATTCCGAAATTCCCGTCGCCAGTGCAGTTGCCGCCACGCTGCCCGCAACGGCGCGCGCACGAGCAACCGCTTCGTCGAACCCGGTTGTGTGTAAAGCAATGTAGTTTCGGTCCAGCACGCCATTGTCGGCAAGATGAACCAGCAATCCGCAGAACAACGCGCTGTCGGTGCCGGGTTTCAATCCGAAAAAGAGATCGGCATCTCCGGCCGTGTCGGTCCGGCGCGGGTCGATGACGACGATGCGCGCGCCGCGCTTCTGCTTGTTTGCGATCATCCGCTGAAACAGAACCGGATGACACCAGGCGGCATTCGACCCGACGAGAACCAGCAGATCGGCCTCGTCGAGATCCTCGTAGACCCCCGGAACGGTATCGGTGCCGAAGGCGCGGCGATGACCGGCGACCGTGGACGACATGCAGAGACGCGAATTGGTATCGACGTTCGCTGTGCCGATGAAACCCTTCATCAGCTTGTTTGCGACGTAGTAATCCTCGGTGAGGAGCTGCCCCGACAGATAGAACGCAACGGAATCCGGGCCGTGCTTTGCAATGATGTGCTGCAATCTGCCGGCGACGTGATCAAGAGCGTCCGACCATGCAACGCGCTGCATTTCGCCGCTGGACACACGCAACATCGGATGAAGAAGGCGCTCGTTCAGTCCCAGCGTTTCGCCGAGTGCCGATCCTTTGGAGCATAGCCTACCGAAATTCGCCGGATGTTCAGGGTCGCCCGCGATCGAAGCACCGCCCTTCCCGTCGGGTGTTGCGAGTACGCCACAACCGACGCCGCAATAAGGACAGGTGGTTCGTATTGCAGGCGTGATTGCACTCAACTGCGTCATGTCACATCGCGCGCGCGAGCTTCGGACATCAGTAGACGTCCTGCTGATAGCGACTCTTCTTCTTTAAATCTGCGATGAAGCTCACGGCCTCGTCCGTCGAACGCGCGCCATATTGCACGACGATATCGACCAACGCCCGCTCGACGTCCTTCGCCATGCGCTTCGCGTCGCCGCAGACATAGACATGCGAGCCTTCGGCGAGCCAAGCCCACAATTCGGCACCGACCTCGCGCATGCGATCCTGAACGTAAAACTTCTCTGCGCTGTCGCGCGACCATGCGAGCGAGAGCCGCGTCAGATGTCCGGCGGCTTTCATCGCATTCAATTCGTCCGAATAGAAAAAGTCGTAGTCGCTGCGCTGATGGCCGAAGAAAAGCCAATTGCGGCCTTTGGCGTTCGTTGCTTGCCGGTCACGGAGAAATGCGCGGAACGGTGCGACGCCGGTACCGGGTCCGATCATGATAACCGGCGTGTTGGGATCGCCTGGCAGCCCGAAGCCATGTGCCTTCTGCACATAGACTTTCAGCTTCTCGCCGGGCTCGATGCGATCGGCAAGGAACGTGGACGCAACGCCAAGGCGCTTGCGCTTGCCGATCACGTAACGAACAGTATCGACTGTCAACGAAAGTCGTCCCGGCGTTGCGACGTGCGACGACGAAATCGAATAGAGGCGCGGCTGCAACGGCTCAAGTGCCTCGACGAAAGCCTCTGGATGCGGCCTTACGCTTGAGAATTTCTGCAATGTCGCCATCACGTCGAGATTGGCGGCATCGCCGTCCGGGTCGTCGCCGCGCGCGAGCAGCGTCGCCTTTTCGCGCAGCGCGCCGCCGGAAATGAACGACACCAGTTCAAAAAGTTTGTCCGGCGCGGGCGACAGCGAAACGTCCTCGTGCAGAACTTCGCGCAGTGTCTTGCCGTTGATGTCCATTGTCGGCAGCGCACCGAGCATCGCGATGATCTGATCGACGAGACCGAGATCGTTTTTTGCGAAAACGCCGAACGAATCTCCGACCACGTAGTCGAGGCCGGGTCCCGAAAGATCGAACTCGATGTGCCAGGTTTGCTTCTCCGAACCTTCCTTGTTCAGCAAGCGCCGTGACAGGAAGACGGCTTCGACTGGATTGTCGCGCGAGCGGCCGGGCTCACCGGCGGGTGCGGCCGGCATCGCTGGCTGGGTTGCCGGTGAAGAGGTTGCGGGCGCTGGCGCGCTTTCAAGCTCGGCATGAAGCGTCTTCAGCATGCGCGCGGTTTCCTTGCCGCCCGGCACGCAAAGGTTGAGCCGCGCTTCGGACTTGTCCGCGATCTTTTCCGAATAGTCGTGGCAGTTGTAACCGCATTGTCCGCAATCCTGCTGCGCCATCGCCGCCATCATGCGCCGGCGGATCGGACGTCCCTCAGCGAGCTTCATGCGCTCATCGAGCAGCATGGTCTGGTCGTGCCACGGCGCTTCTCCATCGTCTCCGTCGCCCGCGCCCTTCATGACGGCCGCGCCCTGCTCCGCCGACAGCGGTGAAACGGAATTGTCGAGCGACACAAGTCCCGCGAAGAATCCATTCAGCCATGAACGCTGTTCGTCTGAAAACGGTGCGGTCTCCGGCACGATTTCAAAATTAGGCGGCGGCGACATCTGGTTCATCACGCTGCTTCCGTCTCAAACTGCATCAAAGTCTTGAGCGCGGCGTCATCGTGACGGCTCGCGAATGCAACGAAGGATTCGTTTTTCGATTGTCTGTTCGCAAGATAGGTCTTCAAGATGTGTTCGATGGTGCGCGGCGCGTCATCCGCTTTCACATTCTGAAACAGTTCGCGCGCCATCTTTCCGTCAACGCCGTAACCGCCGCCAACCAGAACGTGATAGCCGTCAACGGTGTCGCCATCGTCGTTGATCGGCACGCGCGCGCCAATCAATCCTATGTCGCCGATGTAATGCTGCGCGCAGGAATGATGGCATCCGGTCAAATGGACATTGACCGGCGTATCCAGCGGCACTCGCTCCTCGCACCATGCTGCGATCTGGTCGGCGTTCTCCTTGGTATGCGCTGCTGCGAAACGGCAGCCGGTCGCGCCTGTGCAGGCGATGAGACCTGAACGAATGACCGATGTCGTTGTCGAAAGCCCGAGCGCCCCAATCGCCTGGACGACCGTTGCGACGTTGCGATCCGCAATGCCTGACAGCAGAAGATTCTGCCAGACCGTCAGCCGAATATCACCGTCGCCGAAATCCGCAGCGAGTTTTGCAAGCCCTCTGATTTGCTCGATCGACAGGCGGCCGAGCTTGAGCGCAACGCCGATCCAGTTCAGGTCGGCCTGCTTTTGCGGATGCACGCCGATATGCGCGAGACGATCGTACACAGGCCGGGACGCAACTGCGTCGGCTGAAACGCGCGTTAGCTTGCGGCCGAGCTCGTCTTCAACGGCTTCCAGAAATTTCTCGAACCCCCAGGCATCGAGCACATATTTCAGGCGTGACTTGTTACGGTTGGTCCGGTCGCCGTGCTCGATGAAAACGCGCACGATCGCATCTGCGACCGATGTTGCTTCCGACGGCTTGAGAATGACGCCGGTATCGCGCGCAAGATCGCGATGACCGGTGATGCCGCCAAGCCCGAGACGATAGTAAATTCCCGGCTCAACGCCGTGACCGTCGAGAACCTCGACCGCCTGAAAAGCAATGTCGTTGGTGTCCTCAAGCGTTGCGATCCGTCCGCCGCCATCGAAAGCGACGTTGAACTTGCGCGGTAGCCCGTAGAGGGCACGCTCGTTCAAGATGTGAAAGTGCCACGCACGCGCATGCGGCCGCGTGTCGAGCAGTTCCTGCGGATCGATGCCCGCAGTCGCCGTGCCCGTGACGTTGCGGATGTTGTCCGCACCCGAGCCGCGCGAACAAAGCCCGAGGTCTTGAATGGCCTCGATGACGCTGGTCGCATTCTTCGGTTCGATTTCACGCAGCTGCAAATTCGCGCGCGTCGTCACATGCGCGTAGTGCCCTGCGAACTGCTCGGCGATGTCGGCGATACCTGCGAATTGCCAGTGCTTGAGAATTCCATTCGGAATCCTCATCCGGCACATATAGGACGACTGAGTGGGCGCGACGTAAAAGATGCCGTAGTAGCGCCAGCGGAAATTGTCGGCTGGTTTCGGCGGCTCATTGTTCTTTGCCTGCTTGGCCAAGCGCGGATAGGCGTCGAAAGGATGTTCGTCGCGCTTCCATTTTTCCTGATCGGCGAGTTTGCCGCCGCCTGCAACGACGCGATCCTGTGCCTTGAAGTGAATAGCGTCAGGACCGACAGGTTCTGCTTTCGCCGGCGCGTTGGTGCGCGCAATCCGGGACGCGCTGAGACCGGAGACAAATCCTTCCAGATATCTTTTCTGTTCGGGAGAGAAATCGCTCGACATTGTCAGGCCGCTTTCGGCTGAGCGAATGCCGGAATCGCGAGATCGCGGCCGAACATGATGTCGCCGCGCATCGCAGCAACGGAGCCGCCGGCACGGATCAATTCGAGATACCAGAGCGCGTCGCGCGTATCGCCGACGAGCACCGCCCCGGTCAGGACGCCGTTGGCAACGACGAGTTTCTTGTAGGTGCCGAATTTCGGATCGCTGAGGACGATCGATTCCGTGCCTTCGCCACCGAGAAAGTCTCCGGCCGAGAAAACATTGACGCCGGAAACCTTCAGATTGGTCGAGACAACACTGCCTACATATGTCGATGGCTTTCCGGCGAGCTGATCGGCGAGCACCCTTGCCTGTTCGTAGGCCGGTTCGACAAGACCGTAGCAGGTGCCGCGATGCTCGGCGCATTCGCCGAGCGCATAAATCCCGTCGCAGCCGGTCGTCATCCGATCATCGACGACAATTCCGCGGTTCACCGCAATCCCGGCGCTCTGAGCCAAAGACGCATTCGGACGGATGCCGGCGGAAAAGATCACGGCATCGGCGGCAATCGTGCGTCCGTCCGTCAGTTCCAATCCCTCCACCTTGTCGGCGCCAAGAATCCGGGCAGTGTTCGCACTCAGAAGAATTTCGATTCCCATCGTCTCGACGAGGCTCTTTAGAAGCGCCGCTGCGGCGGGATCGAGCTGACGCTCCATCAGCCGATCCATCAAATGCACGAGCGTCACTTTCGCTCCGGCCTTCGCGAGTCCGTAAGCGGCTTCGAGGCCGAGCAAGCCGCCGCCGACCACAACAACGCGTTTCTTTCCTTGCGCCAAATTGAGAAGATGGTCGACGTCACGCGTATCGCGGAAGGTATGAACGCCCGGCAGATCGGTGCCGGGGACGTTCAAACGCAAGGCACTTGAACCGGTCGCCAGAACAAGTTTGGAAAAGCTAACCTCTCCGCCATTTGCGAGTTTGACGACGCGCGCCGAAAGATCGATCGCTTGTGCCGCGCAACCGTAAGTGACCGTGACGCCCCGGTCGCGCCACCAGGCAGCCGATTTCAGTTCGATGTCGTGCGATGCGACATCGCCGGCCAGCACCGAGGACAGCAGCACGCGGTTGTAAGCGAGCTGCGGCTCGTCGCCGATCACTGCGACCGCATAGCGGCCGAGCGCACGCTTGGCGAGTTCTTCGACAAAACGTGCAGCGGCCATTCCATTGCCGATGACGACCAGAGGTTCGCTCACGGCTCCCTCCTCGTCAGGCTGCTTCGACGAAGCGATGGCGCTCGTAGAGAAATTCGAGCACGCGCTGGCGGCATTTCAGATACGTCGGGTTGGACGCCAGTTCGAGACGCTTGCGCGGATGCGGCAGGTCGACTTCGAGCACTTCTCCGATCCGGGCGCTGGGGCCGTTCGTCATCATCACAATGCGGGTTGACAGCAGCACGGCCTCATCGACGTCGTGGGTAATCATGAGCACGGTATTGTTCAGCTTCTGATGCAGCGCCATCACCGAATCCTGGAGATGCGCGCGCGTGAGAGCGTCCAGCGCACCGAAGGGCTCGTCGAGCAGCAGAACCTTGGGCTCCATCGCCAGCGCACGCGCGATTCCGACACGCTGCTTCATGCCGCCCGAGATTTCTGCCGGACGCTTGTCCTTGGCGTGCGCCATCTGCACAAGATTGAGATTGTGCATGGTCCATTCGTGACGCTCGGCTCGGGTCTTCGCCGATCCGAACACTTTGTTCACACCGAGTGCGACGTTTTCGTAAACCGTCAGCCAGGGCAGCAGCGAATGATTCTGAAACACCACAGCGCGGTCGGGACCCGGAGAATTCACCTCGCGGCCTTCGAGCAGCACGCCGCCCTGCGTGGCATCTGTGAGGCCCGCGACGATGTTGAGCAAAGTGGACTTGCCGCAACCCGAGTGTCCAATGATGGACACGTAGTCGCCCTTCTCCACCGTGAGATTGATGTCTTTGAGAACTTCGCTCCTGGTCGAACCGCGGGTGAAGACCTTGTCGACGTGATCGATCTGCAAATAGGCCATTTGGAATCTCCTTAGTTTGCCTGCATGCCGCGCGTGGCAAGCTTGCCGAGCAGCGCGATCATGCGATCGAGAATGAATCCGATGATGCCGACGTAGAACAGCGCGAGAATGATTTCGCTGATGTGCGAGGAATTCCACGCGTCCCAGATGAAGAAGCCGATGCCGACGCCGCCGATCAGCATTTCAGCGGCAACGATGGCGAGCCATGACAGGCCGATACCGATACGCAGACCCGTAAAGATGTACGGTGCCGCCGACGGGATCATGATCTTCCAGAAGAACTCGATCGGATTGAGCTGAACGACGGCGGCGACGTTACGGTAGTCCTGCGGAATATTGCGGATACCGACGGCGGTGTTGATGATGATCGGCCAGATCGACGTGATGAAGATCACGAAGATCGCGGAAGGCTGTCCGTCGCGGAACGCAGCGAGCGACAGCGGCAGCCAGGCAAGCGGCGGAATGGTGCGCAACACCTGAAAGATAGGATCGAGTCCGCGCATCGCCCAGACCGATTGTCCGACGAGCGTGCCGAGCGCAATTCCGACGATGGCGGCGAGAGAATATCCGAGCGCGACGCGCTTCAAGCTCGCGGACAAATGCCAGAACAGGCCCTTGTCGATGCCGCCGCGATCGAAGAACGGATCGAATACCAACTCCTTCGTGTCTCGCCAGACCTTCGACGGAGGGGGAAGCGTCGCGCCCGCCTTGTGACACAGCAATTCCCAGATAACACCCAACACGAGGATCACGACAATGGGAGGCAGAACAGTCGCTAACGCGTTACTCAACTTCTTTCCGAATCCGTCGAACAGCGGACTCCGCTTCGGCGACATCGCTATCACCGACGCTGCCGTTGCGGCCGGCGGGACTTTGATTGCCAAGTCTGTGTTGAGGGCTGGCATGTTCATCTGGCTTGCTCCGAAAATTCAGGGTAGTGGACCGCCCGCATGCGGGCGGTCCGTATGTCGTCAGACTTCGATGCGTTTGATGGAGAGCGACTTGAGGTACGCGCCCGGATTGGCCGGATCGAAAACCTTGCCGTCGAAGAAGGTTTCCGTGCCGCGCGAGGTCGAAGCCGGAATGTCGGCGGCAGCGACACCGAGATCCTTGGCAGCTTCGCGCCACAAATCTTCGCGGTTGACCTTCTCGATCAGCGACTTTGCGTCGAAGCCGGCTTCGTATTTGCCCCAGCGCATGTCCTCGGTCATGAACCACAGATCGTGACTCTTGAACGGATAGGATGCGTGGTCCGCCCAGAAGCGCATCTGCTGCGGTGAGTTCTCGACGACACGGCCGGTGCCGTAGTCGAACTTGCCCTTCATGCGATCGGTGACGTCTTCGACCGGCACGTTGATCCACTGGCGCTTCGCGCAAATCTCCGCGGTTTCCGCGCGGTTCTCTGCCTTTTCGCACCACTGCTGCGCTTCCATCACGGCCATCAGAAGTGCCTTGGCGGCCTTCGGATATTTGTCGACGAAAGCGGCACGCAGCGCGAATGACTTCTCAGGATGCTTGTCCCAGAGTTCGCCGGTCGTGATCGCGGTGTAACCAAGCTCCTGATGGATAAGCTGGAGATTCCACGGCTCGCAAACACAGAACGCGTCCATCGTGCCGACCTTCATGTTGGCCACCATCTGCGGCGGAGGCACGACGATCGTTTCGATGTCCTTGTCGGGATCGATGCCGCCGGCGGCGAGCCAGTAGCGAATCCAAAGGTCATGCGTGCCGCCCGGGAACGTCATCGCGGCCTTTACCGATTTTCCGGATGCCTTCTTGGCTTCGAGCGCCGTCTTGAAGGGCTTGGTATCGACACCGATTTTGAGGTCGGCATATTCCTTCGCGACCGAAATGCACTGACCGTTCAAGTTCAGGCGCGCCATGATGTACATTGGCGTCGGCACATTGTTCTGTGTCACCTTGCCGGACGAAATCAGATATGGCATCGGCGTCAGAATATGCGCGCCATCGATGCCGTTGCCTTCGGAGCCGAGCACGAGGTTGTCGCGGGTCGTTCCCCACGATGCCTGCTTCTCGACAGAGACATCCGGCATTCCGTATTTCGCGAAGATCCCCTTCTCTTTCGCGACGAACAACGGAGAAGCATCGGTGAGTGCGATGAAGCCGAGTTTCGCCGCAGTCACCTCGGGTCCGGCAGCCTGCGCGAACGCACCACCGGGAAAGTTCACGCGCGCCGCCGCGAGAAGCGCGGCAGTGCCGGCACCGGCTTTCAAAATCTGACGGCGGTTCATTTTCCGGCTCGTCATGGTCTCTTCGGTCGTTTTGGTCATCGTGTGTGTCGTCCTTTCGTCCGTAATCCGTCTGGCTGTCCTCGCCTCGGCGTGGCCGTTCCCCTTTCTCCAAAAGCAAAAGCCGCCCCCGCGAGACGCGCGAATGCGTGTCGTCGGGACAGCGGCTTTGCTGCTTGGTCCATCGTGGAACCGTGGCCTTCGTCGCGGCCTGGTTTCAGTTATTCAAGGATCGTGCCAGATTGTTGCGATGCGATAGCGCCAATGTTTTCAGCGGTTTCTGGGTAGATGCTGAGGCAGCGAAAGGCGTGTGTCCGCCTCATCGAACGGCACATGCTCATTGATTGCGCAGCGCACAATATTTGGGCAGAGGCGGTTTTTGGGCTATCATCCCGCGCGCCTTATCGTCACCGAGGCGAGGTGCGCTTTAACGTCGTCCGCATTGAAAGCCGGGCCGGTGAAAGCCCCAACGCCGTCGGCGACCGAGTGATCTGGCCGAGCCGGCTGACCGAGTGCTGCATCGTACAGGTCGGGACGAAAAACGCTCTTGGCCGCCTTCAATCCATCGGCCGAATAGGTCGCCTGTCCCCACCGCACCATCTGCGCGTAGAGCCATGCGGCCTGAACTGGATCGGGACGCGCGGCTCCCTCGCGACCGACCAGAAGATAGTGCGCGCTTTCACGCACCGTGCCGTCCGGCGAAATCTTGAGACGACCGTCGAGCGAACGCCGGATGACTTCGGAATCGACTCCGATCCGATCCGGCTTCGCCAAAAGACGTGAGACTTCGTCGCGATTGCCCAAGTCCTCGATGAAGTCCGCAGCGCGTCCGTGCGCGCGCGTCAGCTTCGCCAGGATCAGCGGATTTTCCTGCGACCAATGTTCGCGAACGGCGAGCACCTTCTCGGCTGCACGCGCAAGAATATCCGAGACGAAATGCAGGATGTGGCCGACGCCGAAATCGACCGCGACGGAATTCCACGGCGCACCGACACAGAACGCATCGACATGTCCGTTCGCAAGGCTGTCCACCATGTAGGGCGGCGGCAGCACGACCAGCCGCACATCTTCGTCAGGATCGACACCGCCCGCCGCCATCCAGAACCGCAGCTGATAATTGTGCGTCGAGAACGGAAACGTCATGCCGAAGGTCAGCGGATCTTTTCCAGCCTTTTGTCGCGCCGCCACGACGCGCGCCAGCGCCTTTGCCGTCGCCATCGGATTGGCCGGATCCCCATCGAGCTCAGCCATGATCGCGGTATGCAATGCGGATGAGACAGTGATGGCATTGCCGTTCAGGCCGAGATTGAAGGGTGCCACGATCGGCACCTTGACCTGCTGCAATCCGAGACTGGACGCGATGGCGACGGGAGCCAGCAAATGCGCCGCATCGAACAGCCCGATATTCAGCTTGTCGCGCACATTGGACCATGACACTTCGCGCACCAGCGTGACGTCGAGGCCCTCAGCTGCGGTAAATCCCTTATCGACCGCAACGATCAGCGCCGACGCATCCACCAGCGGAATGAAACCGATACGCAATGGCTTGTCGGTCATTTCAGCATCTCCGCCGCTGTGACGATGGATTGAGCGATCTCCCCGATCTTTTTCTTCTCGCGCATCGCCGTCGAGCGTATCAGCACATAGGCCTCCTCCTCCGTAAGACCTTTGGCTTTCATGAGCAGACCCTTGGCGCGGTCCAGAGTTTTACGATCCTCGAGCGCGGACTTCGTCCGGTCGAGTTCATCCTGCAACTTCGAGAAGGCGTTGAACCGCGACACGCACAGATCGAGGATCGGCTTGATGCGCTCCTTCTTCAGGCCATCGACGATATACGCCGACACACCCGCTTCCACCGATTCCTGGATCGATGCCGCGTCGCTCTGATCGACGAACATCGCAATCGGCCTTCGCACCGCGCGGCTGACCTGGAACATCTGTTCGAGAATGTCGCGGCTCGGGTTTTCGAGATCGATCAGAATGACATCGGGGTCGATGGCGTAAATCCGCGCCAGCAGATTATGCATGTCGCTGATATGTTCGACGCTGGTGAACCCCGCGTCGCGCAGTCCTTCGTTGAGGATCGCAGCACGGATGGGACTTTCGTCAACGATGACGATCTTGAACGACGAATCCGCAGCCATTCATGACTCACATTCCGGCGGGACAACCCTAACACGCCGCTGCATGGGGCTTAAAGCCTTGTAATTGCGGCCTATCGGCGCTAGCTCCAGCCTCTCAACGGAAAACCGGAATATGGATCAGGGCGCTGCCCCGAAAGTCAGTTTTGTGTCGCTCGGATGCCCCAAAGCATTGGTGGATTCCGAGCGCATCATCACGCGCCTGCGTGCGGAGGGCTACGAGCTTGCGCGCAAGCATGACGGTGCCGATCTCGTCATCGTCAATACCTGCGGATTTCTCGATAGCGCCAAGCAGGAATCGCTTGGAGCCATCGGCGAGGCGATGGCGCAGAACGGCAAAGTGATCGTAACCGGCTGCATGGGTGCGGAACCGGAACAAATCAAGCAAGCCTATCCGAATGTACTCTCGATCACGGGCCCGCAGCAATACGAAAGCGTGCTCGATGCCGTGCATCGTGCGGTTCCGCCTCTGCACAATCCTCATCTCGATCTTATGCCGCCGCAAGGCATCAAGCTGACGCCGCGGCACTATTCTTATTTGAAGATTTCGGAAGGCTGCAACAACCGTTGCGCATTCTGCATCATCCCCAAACTGCGCGGCGATCTGGTCTCCCGCCCTGCGAACGATGTTCTGCGCGAAGCGGAGAAACTGGTCGCTGCCGGCGTCAAAGAGCTGCTCGTGATCTCGCAGGACACCTCGGCTTACGGCGTCGATCTGAAATATGCGGCGAGTGTATGGAAGGATCGCGAGGTCCGCGCGAAATTCATCGATCTTGCGCGCGAGCTCGGTGAACTCGGCGCGTGGGTGCGGCTTCAATATGTCTATCCCTACCCGCATGTCGACGAGGTCATTGGCCTGATGACTGAGGGTAAAATTCTTCCCTATCTCGACATTCCGTTCCAGCATGCTTCGCCCGAAGTTCTGAAGCAAATGCGCCGCCCTGCCGCACAGGACAAAACACTCGCGCGCATCAAGGCATGGCGCGACGAATGCCCCGATCTCACGTTGCGCTCGACCTTCATCGTCGGCTTTCCTGGCGAGACGGATTCGGATTTTCAATATCTGCTCGACTGGCTCGACGAAGCGCAGATCGACCGCGTGGGATGTTTCAAATACGAGCCCGTTGCGGGCGCGACATCGAATGCGCTTGAAAACCCCGTTCCTGAAGACATCAAGACGGTGCGCTGGAATGCACTGATGGCGCGGCAACAGAAAATTTCCGCACAGCGCCTTAAACGGAAAGTCGGCACGCGCCAGCAGGTGATCGTCGATGAAGTCGGCCCGACGGTCTCCAAGGGCCGCTCGAAGGCGGACGCGCCGCAGATCGATGGCGCGGTTTATCTCTCAAGCCGCAGGCCGCTGAAAGTCGGCGAAATTGTCACGGCGAAAATCGAGCGCGCCGACGAATACGATCTGCACGGCACCGTCGCCGGCTTTTAGGTCACGGCTTGAGGATCGACGATCCGGTCGTGGCGCGGCTTTCCAGATCGCGATGCGCCTTCTGCGCGTCTTTCAGCGCATAGGCGTGATTGATCGGCACGCGGATCGTTCCATTCAGCACAGCCGCGAACAGCGTATCGGCGCCTTCGACCAGTTCCTTGCGCGTACCGACATAGTCGTTGAGCTTCGGACGCGTCGCAAACAATGAGCCGTGGTTGTTCAGTTCAGCGATCGAAAACGGCGGCACCGGACCCGAGGCGTTGCCGAACGACACGAACAGACCGCGAAGCCGAAGGCACTTCAGAGAGCCTGGGAATGTATCCTTGCCGACACCGTCATAGACCACGTCGCATAGTTCACCACGGCTGATCTGTTTGACGCGCTCTGCGAAGTCTTCCTCCTTGTAGAGAATGACGTGATCGCAACCGTTGGCGAGCGCGAGATCTGCCTTTTCTTTCGTGCCGACGGTTCCGATGACGTTCGCGCCAAGCGCCTTCGCCCACTGACAGGCCAGCAATCCAATGCCGCCTGCGGCTGCGTGAATCAAAACGCGATTGCCGGGTTGAACGGGAAACGTCTTGAACAGCAGATACCAGACCGTCAGACCTTTCAACATCAGCACAGCAGCCTGCTCGTGCGTGATGTGATCCGGCAATTTCACGAGCTTGTCGGCCGGAATGTTGCGCTCGGTCGCGTAACCGCCAAGATTGAAGTAGTAGGCGACGCGATCTCCGGGATGAAAATTGGTGACACCCGGCCCGACCGAGACGACTTCGCCGGACGCTTCGTTTCCCGCGATGAACGGAAAGCCGGGCGCCTTGTAGAGGCCGGAGCGGAAATAAGTGTCGATGAAATTCAGCCCAATGGCGTGCTGACGAATCCGGACTTCCCCGCTCGCGGGTGGTGGCACTTCGACGTCCTCATAGGTTAGCACTTCGGGTCCGCCGACTTTGTGAACGCGCACTGCCTTGGTCATGATCCGCTCCCGGTCGAATTTTCCGCAGAGTTATCCAAGCGCGCGGCGATGTCCAGCTGCAAGCGCATCAGCGCCGCGCAGGCCGTTTCGTGCGTTTCACGCTCTTCGTTCGCTTCCTGCGGTTTCGTTGCGCCAGAATGTTGAAGGCTTCAACCGCTGCCGAAAACGTGATGGCGACGTAAATAAACGAGCGCGGGATGTGATAGTGAAATCCGTCCGCAACCAGTGCCACGCCGATCAGAACCAGGAACGCCAGAGCCAGCATCTTCGTTGTCGGATGTTCGGCGACAAACGCCGCAACCGGCGCTGCTGACAGATACATCACACCCACCGCGATCACGACCGCCGCGATCATGATCTCCAGATCCTGCGCCATGCCGATGGCCGTGATGATGGAGTCCAGCGAGAATACCAGATCGATGATGACGATCTGGATGATTACCCAGAAAAACGCATTCGCCTTCGAGCGCGGTTCGTCCTCGCCCTCGCGCGCCTCGACCTCGCCATGAATTTCGTGGGTCGCCTTTGCGATCAGGAAAAGTCCGCCGCCGATCAGGATGATATCGCGCCACGACAGCGCAAATTTTCCGATTTCCAGAACCGGCTTCGTCAGGCCGATCAGCCAGACCAGCACGCTTAGCAAGGCGATCCTGAAAATCAGCGCGAGCGCAAGGCCGATCTTGCGCGCGCGTTCGGCCTGCGCCGGTGGAATGCGCGAGACGATAACGGACAGGAAAATCACGTTGTCGATACCGAGCACGATCTCGAGCGCGGTCAGCGTCACGAGCGCGGCCCATGCTTCGGGGCTTGTGAGCAATTCGATCATGCGCGTGAAAGCCCTGCGATTTGAATCAGTTTGTCGCTCAACATCACATAGCCGCCAAGAATGCAGAAGACGACCGTAACCCAAAGCGCGACTTCAAAATTCGACCAGAGGATGAAAATCGCCAACAGCGCCCATACCGCAATCAGCGCCAGATTGAATGTGCGAAACCTGATCGTGCGCAGCGGATGCATCACGTTGAACGGCACGAATGTTAGCACGACGAGAATAGCGAGCAGCAGGCTCCCAATCGCGGCCGGCGGCTTGAGAAGAAACAGGTAAAAAGCTGCGGCATTCCACAGCGCGGGAAATCCGCGGAAATGGTTGTCCTCGCCCTTCATGCGTGTATCGGCAAAATACAGCGCGCCCGATACGACGATGGCCACGCCAAGTAACGGAGTCGCAAGCGGAATGAGCAAACCGCTCGCCGTGATCGCATAGGCAGGAACGAAAACATAAGTCAGGAAGTCGACGACAAGGTCGAGCGTGTCGCCGGACCAGTTCGGCAGAGCGCCTTTGACATTGAATTTCCGCGCAAGCGGTCCATCGATGGCGTCGATCAGGAGCGCAACACCGAGCCAGCCGAACATCTGTGACCAATGTTCGCGAACGGCCTCAAGCAGCGCAAGCAAGCCGATTGCGGCGCCGAGCGCCGTGAAAATATGAATGCCGAATGCCCCGGCCCGCGCCTTCGCCGTGACCTGTTTCGATTTACGTCGCCGTTGCGGACTCATTGTCGGTGACTATCAGGAATTTCGGTATTTGGACATATCGGGCTTGCGGCCTTGTGCCGCGCGAACAACTGGAACATATCTATCCGATGGCGAGCGACTTGCCTTCATCGAAATCCTTTCAGGTTGCCGTGATCGGCGGCGGACCCGCCGGTCTCGCATGTGCGATCGCCGTGGCGCAGGCAGGTATTGCCGTCGCCTTGTTTGCGCGGCGCGGGGCCTATCCGGACAACCGCACGACGGCACTGCTTGGAAACTCCATCGGTTTTCTGAATTCGCTCGATGTCTGGACGCGATGCTGTCATCAGGCGGCGGCGCTGCGCGTCATGCGGCTCGTGGACGATACCGGCCGGCTTGTTCGTTCTCCAGAAGTCAAATTCTCATCCGATGAAATCGGCATGGAGGCTTTCGGCTACAACATCGCTAATCGCGATCTGCTTGCGGCGATGATGTCGCGTGCCGATGAATTGACGAATCTGACCTGGATCGATGACGATGCGTGCTCCGTTACGCCCGGCGAACACGCCGTGCATATCGAAACCTCGAACGGCGATTCCACTTCCGCGCAACTTGTCGTAGGTGCGGATGGCCGTCATTCGCTGTGCCGCGAGGCAGCCGGCATAGCGGTCAAACGCCGCGAACTCGGTCAGGTTGCGCTCACGCTGAATGTGTCGCATACGCGCCCTCATAACGATTGCTCGGTGGAATTTCACACGGCCTCAGGTCCATGCGTATTCGTCCCCCTGCCCGGCAACAATTCGAGCGTCGTCTGGGTCGTAAAGTCTGACGAGGCCGCGCGCCTGCAATCATTGTCCGATGAGCAGTTGAACGAAGCAGTGGAGCGTCAATCGCATTCGATCTTTGGCCGGATGACGGTGGCACCGGGCCGGAATGCTTTTCCCCTGGCAATCGAAACGCCGGAACGGCTCGCGGCAAATCGTATCGCGCTGATCGGTGAAGCCGCGCACGTCCTTCCGCCCATCGGCGCGCAGGGTCTCAACATGGGTCTGCGCGACGCGGCGGATATTGTGGCGGTCGCGGAGGCTGCAACGGCGGGCGGCAGCGATCCCGGATCGGACGATGTATTGCGGCGATACGAGCGCCGCCGCCGCGCGGATATTTTCAGCCGCACATTCGCGGTCGATATGGCTAACCGCGCATTGCTGGCTGATTTTCTTCCCGCGCAATCGTTGCGTGCCGCCGGGCTGCATGCGCTCAATGCGATCGGCCCTGTCCGGCGTATGGCGATGCGCGAAGGGCTTTCGCCGTCCTGGCGCGCACGCTGAGTTCTACGGAAAAACGAGCGTTCCAGTTCTGAGCAACCACATCACGCTTGTGAGCGTGACAACCGACACGAACGTCCCGATCAGCACAGCCGCGGATGCGGGTTCGATCCAGGTTTCGTATTGCCGCGCGATGACGAAGACGTTCAGCGCGGGCGGCAATGACGCTAGCAGCAACGCCGCCGCAGCCCATTGCGGCGGGAACGGGCCAAGCGTCATCAGCAATCCGAACACGATCAGCGGATGGATCAGAAGTTTGATGCCGATGATGCCGGGCAATTCCCAAGGCACGCGTTCAAATGGCCGCAACGCGACCGTGACACCGAGCGCGAACAGCGCGACAGGTGCCGCCGCACTTTGCAGAAATTGCAGCATGTTGTCGATGCCGACCGGAATCGGAATGTGAAAGAACGCAACCAGCGCGCCGAAATAGGATGCGACGATCAAGGGATGCAGAAAGATCTGCTTCGCGATTAATCCCGCCGTCGGCAACAGCGGCCTCTTTTCGCCGTCGGTCAGAACCATCAGCAGCGGCGTGATCGAAAACAGGAAGATGGTGTCGAAACAGAACACGAGCGCGACCGGCACGGCGGCCTTCGCGCCGAGTGTCGCGAGTGCCAGCCCGGGGCCCATGTAACCGATATTGCCGTAGCCGCCGGCGAGTCCCGCCATCGACGATTCGCGCCACGACAGTTTTCCGATCAGTCGTCCGCCAAAGAGGGAAAGCGTGAATGCCAGCGCGGTCGCCAGCGTGGTGGCGACAATGAACGGCAGATTGTTCAATTCCTCGAACGGCGTCTTCGCCAGAATGCGGAAAAACAGTGCCGGCAAGGACACGTAAAGCAGAAAAAAATTCATCCACGCGAGACCGGCTTCCGGAAGGCGTTTGTACTTTCCGCAGGCAAAGCCGATGAAGATCAGCCCGAAATACGGAAGCGCCAGATTGAGAATGTCGATCATCGCTACCCGCTCGAGCTACCGGCTTTTAGCCTGAAACACGGCCCCGTGAACCGCGCTGAATGGCGGGCGAAACCGGCCATTGGCTCTAGCATCGGCCACAATCATGGTCTATTCGACGAGAGATGATTCAACCGCGCACCGCCAAATTTCAGATCGGCCAGATTGTCCGCCACCGGATTTTTTCGTTTCGTGGCGTGATTTACGACATCGATCCTGTGTTCAACAACACCGAGGAATGGTGGCTCTCGATCCCCGAGGAAATGCGGCCGCACAAGGATCAGCCGTTTTATCATCTGCTCGCGGAAAACTCCGAATCGGAATACGTCGCCTATGTCTCTGAGCAGAACCTTCTGCCGGACGATTCAGGCGAACCGATCCGCCATTCGCAGGTCGCCGAAATTTTCGTGAAGGACAAGTCGGGCAGCTATCGTCCGCGCAATCCGTCCCTAAACTGATGGCCGATACCGAGCGCAACCGGCAAACCGCGATCGCCTTCTATGAAATGATGTTCAACGCCTGCCGGCCGCGCGACGCTATCGCGCAGTTTACCGGCGACGTTTACATCCAGCACAACCCCGGCGTCGGCGACGGCAAGCAATCCTTCATCGATTATTTCGAGCGGATGGCGCGCGAGTATCCGGGCAAGCGTGTCGAGATCAAACGTTCCTTCGCCGACGGCAATTTCGTCGTGCTTCACTGTTTCCAGCATTGGCCCGGCGACAGGGATTATGCCGGCATCGACATCTTCCGCTTCGACGGCGGTGGCAGAATTGTCGAGCACTGGGACGTGTTGCAGGCGATCCCGGACAAGGCCGAGAATTCAAACGGAATGTTCTAGGGCGCCGGCGACATCCGGATTTGCGCGCTGGAATCGAAAAAGGCGCGCAATGCTGCGCGCCTTTTGCACAATCGTGAAATGACGATCACTTCGCTGCCGGATTTGCAGGCGCGCCACCGGCGCCTTCGAGCTTCGCACGGGCTTCAGCCGCACGCTTCTGCAATTCTTCCTGCAACTTCTTCTGGTTTTCCTCGAACACCTTCGGATCGGTCGGCGGACCGTCATAGGCCTTCGCGAATTCCGCAAGCGGCAGCGGCAGCGTGATCGGCGAACCGTTGACCTGAATGGCCTGCACGAAGAAGTTGGTGCCCTTCTTCATCGACGCAAGCATTTCCGGCGTGAATTCGTAATCCGACATACAGCCGTTCTGGAAGCAGGCGACGAACGGGCTCTGCGCCGGCTGGTTGCTGTCGACCACAACGCGGGTGCCCTGCACGAGCGCCATGCCGAGCGGCAGCGTCACGCGAAGAATCTTCTTCGGCTCGCCCTTCGGCTCGATGATGACGGCGGCGACAACGGTCTGGCCGGATTCGATGCGGCCGTCCTTGCCGATGAAGCAGACTTCCTTGGCGTTGGCGTCCTGGCCCTTCATGCAGTACTTGGCCCACGGCTGATAAATCAGCTGAACCTGTTGCTGCTGCTGGTCGCCCGCTGCCGGAGCAGCCTGCTGTCCACCTGCGGCCGGTGCCGGAGCAGCACCCGCCTTCGGTGCTGCCGGTGCCTTCGGTGCTTTCGCAGCCGGTGCAGGCGCCGGAGTTTGTGCGAACGCGCCGGTGGCGATCGCTGTAAAAACGGTTCCGGCGGCCAACGCGGCGAAAACTCGCCCGCGCGGCAAGGCCTGCGCGGCCAAGATACGGAAATTCATTGTAGAAAACCCTTTCTGAACGTGGCGCCCGCCACCTTCGGGGCGCGGCGCCGACTGTCGGCGGCTGTCTCGGAGCCAATTGAGGCGGATACGTGACAGACGCCCAAACCACCCTGAATTGGCCGCCCTCAATACAACGGCGGGCGAAAAGATCAATGCCACCGGCCCTGTTTTGGCGCTTTCGGCAGGCCGGATAGTGTACGCCGATGGTAAATTCCTGTGTGCATTGTCCCGAATCGAACGTCATTTCTGGCCGTGAGCTTCGCCGTCCGGAGCGTCTGATTCCCGCACTCTGTCAGGTGCTGGCGCTTCTCCTTGCGTCGATGTCCGCAGAAGCCATCGCAGACCAGCCGAAACCTTCGCATGGAATTGCGATGCATGGCGTGCCGGCGCTGCCGGACGGCTTCACGCACATGCCTTATGCGAATCCAGACGCGCCGAAGGGCGGCCGGATCGTTTTCGGGATGCCCGGAACGTTCGACAGTCTCAATCCCTTCATCGTGAAAGGCATCGCGGTCCAGCAAATCCGCGGCTACGTCGTCGAGAGCCTGATGGCGCGTGGCAATGACGAGCCGTTCACGCTCTACGGGCTGCTGGCAAAAAGCGTTGAGACCGACGACGCACGCAGCTACGTCACCTTTCGCATCGACCCATTGGCGAAATTCACCGACGGAAAGCCGGTGCTCGCCGAGGATGTCGTGTTTTCCTGGATGCTGATGCGCGACAAAGGCCGTCCCAATCATCGGATCTATTATTCCAAGGTCGAGAAAGCTGAAGTGCTCGACGACCGGACGGTGAAACTCAGCTTTCCGAACGCCAACGATCGCGAACTGCCGCTGATTCTCGGCCTGATGCCGATCTTCGCCAAGCATGCGCTCGATGTTGCGAGTTTCGAGGAAACATCGCTCACCGCGCCGATGGGGTCAGGCCCCTATCGCGTGAGCAATGTCCGCGCGGGTGCTGCGATGACGATGACGCGCGATCCGAATTATTGGGGGCGCGATCTACCAGTTAATCGCGGCCTGTGGAATTTCGACGAGGTGCGGCTCGACTACTACCGCGAGGCGAACGGTGCTTTTGAAGCCTTCAAACGCGGTCTGTATGATTTTCGCGTCGAGACCGAGCCGTTGCGCTGGGCGGAAGGTTACGACACCGCCGCCGTCCGCAGCGGAAACATTGTCCGCGACGAATTTACACTCGCAACACCGCAACCGTCGGAATTTCTTGTCTTCAATACGCGCCGTCCGATGTTTTCGGATGTTCGTGTGCGCGAGGCGCTGACGCTGCTGTTCGATTTCGAGTGGATCAATCGCAATTATTTCTTCGGGCTGTACGGCCGCTCTGCCGGATTTTTCGCAGGCTCCGAATTGTCGGCCTACAAGCGCCCGGCTGATGAGATCGAACGTAAGCTCCTCGCACCCTTCGCTAGCGCCGTGCGCGCCGATATTCTCGATGGCACATTCCGTCTGCCTGTCACAGACGCAACGGGACGCGACCGCACAACGCTGCGCGGTGCCCTGACTCTCTTCGCGCAGGCTGGTTACGACCTCGACGGTACTGTGATGCGCAACCGCACGACGCATCAGCCGTTTACATTCGAGATTTTGGTGACAACGCGGGATCAGGAGCGCATTGCGCTGGCCTACCAGCGCGATCTCAAGCGTGCCGGCATCGAGATTGCGGTTCGCTCGGTCGATGCCGTGCAATTCGACCAGCGGCGATTAGCTTTTGACTTCGACATGATCCAGAATCGCTGGGACCAATCGCTGTCGCCCGGCAACGAACAGGCGTTCTACTGGGGCAGCCAGGCCGCCGACAATCAGGGCACACGGAACTACATGGGCGCGAAGAACCCGGCCATCGACGCGATGATTGCGTCGATCCTCGAAGCGCGGACTCGCGCGGAATTCGTTCCTGCTGTCCGTGCGCTGGACCGAACGCTGATGTCGGGCTTCTACGCAATTCCGGTGTATAGCGCGCAGCAACAATGGGTCGCCCGCTGGAATCGGATAGAACGACCTGCGACAACTGCGTTGAGCGGCTATCTCCCGGAAACGTGGTGGCAGAAACCGGCCAGCAATCCATCCAAGGCGCAGTGACCCGTGAGTGACGATCACAATCGCGAACTGCAAGGCGTGACGCACGCAGCGGTGTCGTCCGCGGCATCGCCGACGCTCGACGATCTGTTCCGCCGCTCGGTTTCCCGCAATCCCGGTGCCATCGCGCTGACCGATCCGCCCAACAAGCAGCGCATCAGCGCACAACCGCCGTTGCAGTTAACCTATGCCGATGCCGATAACGCAATATCGCGTATCGCAAAACAATTTCTCGATGCGGGACTGCCGCAAGGTTCGATCATCGCGTTGCAATTGCCGAACATCGTGGAATTCCCGATTGCGCTGCTCGCAGCCATTCGCGCGGGCATGACGGTTGCATTGCTGCCGCAACTCTGGCGTCAATCCGAACTGACGGCCGCCCTCACCCGCATCGGCGCGCGCGCGTTCGTGAGCCTAGGGCGCATCGAACTCGTCGATCACGGCGATCTGACGATGAACGCGGCGGCGGAAGTATTTTCCATCCGGCATGTGTTCGGTTTCGGCAAGAATTTGCCGGACGGAATGACGCCGCTCGATATCGCAATGGACGGGCAGACGATCGTCGAGCTGCCGAAGCTCGACCCGCGGCAACCTGCGGTCGTGACCTTCGATGTCACGCCGGATGGACTGTGCGTCGTTCCGCGCAATCATATTCAACTCATCGCAGGCGGCCTGGCCGTCATGCTCGAAAGCGGCATGCCATCGGGTGCGAATATTTTGTCGACGATGATGCCGACCTCGTTCGGCGCATTGACGTGCTCGATCATGACCTGGCTGCTATCGGGGCGCACGCTGAGCCTCCACCAGCCCGCCGATCTGCAAATTCTCGAACAGCAAATCGCAGCCCCGCATCATCAGGTGCTGGTCGCGCCGGCACCGCTGCTTTTGCGGCTTGCAGAAGCACAGGCGTTATCAAGGCCTGCGGGTATCACCCACGCCATCGGACTATGGCGAACGCCTGAGAGCGCATCGTCAAGCGCCGATTGGCAATCCGGAAAAACGAGCTTCACCGACGTGCTTCTGTTCGGCGAAGCAGGCCTCGTCGCCGCCAGGCGGCTGACGGACGGATCGCCCGCGTCAATCAATGCCGGGATACAAATCGCGCCACGCGCGGTCCCCAATTCGCGCGCGGTCGGCGAACTGGCGATCACGCCAAAGGGAACGCTGGCGCTTCGCGGCGTGATGGTGCCGGTCGCGGCGTATCAACGAAGCACGAGCTTCGAATCTTCGCCGAGCGATACAGCGGCGCAGGTCGATACCAGTTACGGCGCGCGCCTCAATCGCAATACCGGCGCGATCGACATCACCTCGCCGCCCGGCGGGATATTCTCCGTCGGCGGCTACAGATTTCTCGCAAAAGACCTCGACGAATGGTCGAAGCGGCTCGGTGGGGAGACCATGCTGACCGCACTCCCAGACCAGTTGAACGGACATCGGCTGGCCGGACGCGCGAAGGATGCCGCTCGCGTGCGCGAGGCGCTCGGCGAGCTTGGTCTGAACCCTCTGATGATCGACGCATTTCGCAACCGGGCCGAACCGGCCTAGTGCCGATACTCGCGAATCCGGCGGTATTATTGACCGCTCATTAACGGCAAGCCCCTAGGTTCGGCAGACCTATCGCCACAACGAACCTGACCATCTGCCAACATGTCCCAGCAAGGCCCGATCCTGATCGTCTCGAATGGCAACGGTTCGCCGTTCACCGACGCGGTCGCACAATTGAAAATTTTCCCGCTGGTTGAATCTGTGTGGGCCGAGGCAGGCGATGCCGTCACAAGGCTTCATCCTGCGGCGATTTTGGCGGGCGATCTCGACGCGAACGCGGCAGCTCTTGAGAAGCTCGGCCGACAGCTCCGTGCCGTCAAACCCTACACGCCGCTCATCGCGCTCGATCCCAAATCGGCGCTTCCCGAAAACATCATTCCGTTCGCTCAGTCCGGTGACGATGCAAGGCGTTTGATTGCGCGCATGAAAGCGGCTTTGCGCGTGCGTACCGAGCACGCAACCTTGCTAAGGCGCATGACGGAGCCTGCGGCACGGAGCGTTCCGCAAGGCGATCCGCTGCATGACGCGACGATCTTGCTGATCGGTCGCGGCGGCAGCTTTCCGATATTGTCGGTTGCTCTCGGTCAACAGATGGGCGTCGTCGGTGCATTGAGCATCGAAGCGGCAGCAAAACACCTCAACGCGCGCGATCTCGACGGCATCGTGATCGGTGAAGGATTTTCAGGCCGCGTTGTCGACGCTTTCCTCACCGTGCTGTCCGAAGACGCGCGATTCCGAAACCTTCCGGTGCTGATGGCGCCCGTTGGCGGCGTCGGCAACGGCTATGACCTGCCTAATCTCGAAATTTGCGATCCGAACATGCTGGCGCAATTTGCCGCTCCGCTGATCCGCCAGCACGCGTTTGAAGCGCGTATCCAGCGCGCACTGAAATCGATCGATGCCGGCGGCCTTCTCGATGCGCGCACTGGCCTTCTCACATCACAGGCATTTACGCGCGACTTGAGTGCAGCGATCGCCGAGAACCTGGAGCGCGGCGCGGGCTTTACCCTTGCACGCATCGCGTTCGGCCAGTCGTCCGAGCGGATGCAATTCGATGCCGCGCGCGTCATCGGCCGGCTGATGCGCCGGATGGACTTTGCGACACTCGAAGACAGCGGAAATATCCTGATCGTGTTTGCGGAAACCGGATTGCGGAACGCTCAACTCGTCGCGCGGCGTTTTACGAGTGTGCTCAAACACACGCTGACCAGCCCCGACAGCGCGCAACGCTTCGAGGCAAATGTCACGCTGTCTGCATTGACGGCTGGAGACACGGCGAACGCGATGCTGTCCCGCCTCGATCAGGATGCGCGCCGCGCCGCGTCCTAAGCCGCCTTGCGGCCTTCTGCCAATTCGGCAAGATCGCGCAAAATCGTCGTGACACCTTCGACGCGGTCTTCCGGCGTTTCCCATTCCTGAAAGAAAACCACCTTCATGTCCGGGCGCACCTTCGCAGCTTTGCCGTGGCGGGTGATGAAATACATCAGCCGATCCGGATGCGCGAACTTGTTGTCGCGGAACGTGATAACTGCACCCTTCGGCCCTGCATCGAGCTTTTCGATATTGGCGCGGCGGCAATAGGATTTGATCGCGGCGATCTGGAACAGATATTTCACTTCGTCCGGCAGAGGCCCAAAGCGGTCGCGCAATTCCGCACCGAAGTTTGCAATCTCGTCGTCCGTGTCGAGATCGGCGAGGCGGCGATAGAGCGACAGGCGGATGGCAAGATCGGCGACATAGTCTTCCGGGATAAGCACCGGCATGCCGAGCGTGATCTGCGGCGACCATTTGTCGGCGACAGGTTCTGAAATGCCCGCCTTGAGCGACAGGATCGCTTCTTCCAGCATCGACTGATAAAGCTCGAACCCGACTTCCTTGATGTGGCCGGATTGTTCTTCGCCCAGAAGATTTCCCGCGCCGCGAATGTCGAGATCGTGCGACGCCAGCTGAAATCCCGCACCGAGATTTTCCAGCGACTGGAGAACCTTCAGGCGACGCTCGGCCTGTGCGGTGATCTTCTGCTGCGCCGGCAGCGTGAACAGCGCATACGCTCTGAGTTTGGAACGCCCCACCCGTCCGCGCAACTGATAGAGCTGCGCCAGGCCGAACATGTCGGCGCGATGGACGATGAGAGTATTCGCGTTCGGAATGTCGAGACCGGACTCGATAATCGTAGTCGACAGCAGAATGTCGTACTTGCCGTCGTAGAACGCCGACATGATGTCCTCAATGGTCGTCGGCGGCATCTGCCCGTGCGCGACGGCGACTTTCATCTCAGGCACATGCTTGTCGAGAAAATCCTTGGCTTCGGCAAGATATTCGATGCGCGGGCACACATAGAACGCCTGCCCGCCACGATAACGCTCGCGCAGCAGCGCCTCGCGGATCATCAGCGGATCGAACGGCGCAACGAATGTCCGCACCGCAAGGCGATCGACCGGCGGCGAAGCGATGATCGACAATTCGCGCACGCCGGTCAGCGCCAGTTGCAGCGTGCGCGGGATCGGCGTCGCCGACAACGTCAGCACATGCACCTCCGCACGCAATTGCTTCAGCCGTTCCTTGTGCGTGACGCCGAAATGCTGCTCCTCGTCCACGATCAACAGGCCAAGGTTCTTGAACTTGATGTTCTTGCCAAGTAGTGCATGGGTGCCGACAACGATGTCCACCTTGCCTTCGGCGAGGTCCTTCTTGGTCTGATTCAATTCCTTCGTCGCCACCAGCCGCGACGCTTGAGCCACGCTCACCGGAAATCCCTTGAAGCGTTCGGTGAACGTTTTTGCGTGCTGCCGCGCGAGCAACGTGGTCGGCACCACGACGGCGACCTGCTTTCCATCGAGTGCCACGGCGAAGGCGGCACGTAACGCCACCTCCGTCTTGCCGAAGCCGACATCGCCGCAGATCAGCCGGTCCATCGGCCTTCCGAGATCGAGATCGTGCAGCGTGGACGTGATCGCGCCCAACTGGTCCTCGGTTTCGTCGTAAGGGAAACGCGCGCAGAACTCGTCGTATTGTCCCTGATGCAGAGGAAATTTCGGAGCGGTGTGAACGTGCCGTTCGGCGGCGATCTTGATAAGATCGCCGGCGATCTCTCGGATGCGGTTCTTGAGCTTGGCCTTGCGGGCCTGCCAGCCGCTGCCGCCCAAGCGATCCAGTTCGACATTCGCCTGCTCTGAACCGAAGCGCGAGAGCAATTCGATATTCTCGACGGGAAGAAAGAGTTTCGTCTCGTTGGCGTAATGCAGTTCGAGGCAATCGTGCGGCGCGCCGCCGACATCGAGCGTCTGCAATCCGACATAGCGCCCGACGCCGTGCTCGACATGAACGACCAGATCGCCGGTCGCGAGCGACGTGACTTCGGAAATGAAATTGTCGAGCTTGCGGCTCGCCTTGCGCGGGCGGACGAGACGGTCGCCGAGAATATCCTGCTCGGTGATAAGCGCGACGCTCTCGCTCTCGAAACCGGAATCGATGCCGACGACCGCCAGCATGGTTTCGTTGCGCGGGGTCGGTTGCACCATGCGCCAGGCATTGATGCTGGTGATGTTGAGAAGCTGATGGTCCTTCAACATCGAAGACATCCGGTCGCGCGAGCCTTCGGACCACAGCGCGACGACGACTTTCTTGCGTGCTGCTTGAAGCTCGCCGATATGCGCCACCACGCGCTCGAACACGTTGACCTTCGCGTCGGCTCGCTCGGGTGCGAAATCGCGGCCCTGCTTCAGGCCTGCATCGACGATGCTCCTTCCGTCCGCAGGCTGGTCGAACGGCGTCAAACGCGCCAGCGAGGCCTGATCCAGTTCACGTTGCCATTCGTCTTCCGACAGATAGAGCCGATCCGGCGGTAACGGATGATAGATCGATCCGCCGCCCGACACGCCGACGGTCTCGCGCCGCGCGTCGTAGTAGTCCTTGATCTGCTTGAAGCGTTCGCGGGCGGCATCCTCACCCTGCGGCTGCATCACGATGGGCGCCGCGCCAAGATAGTCGAACAGCGTATCCATCTTCTCGGCGAACAGCGGAAGCCAATGCTCCATGCCGGGATGACGCCGACCCTCGCTCACCGCCTCATATAGCGCATCGTCGCGCTGCGGCGCGCCGAACTGAGCGACATAGCCCATGCGGAAACGTTTGATGGTTTCGGTGACGAGTTGAAACTCCGACACCGGCACGAGATCGAGGGCACGCATGTCGAGCAGCGTGCGCTGCGATTCCGCGTCGAACGTTCGGATCGATTCCAGAGTGTCGCCGAAGAAATCGAAACGGACCGGCTGGTCGAGTCCCGCAGGAAACATATCGAGAATGCCGCCGCGCACGGCATACTCACCCGGGTCGCGAACCGTCGAACTCCGGTTATAGCCGTTGTGTTCGAGCCAGACCTGAATCGAATCCATCGACACGATCTGACCCGGCGCAACCGACAGCGCCTGAGACGCGACGGCTTCGCGCACAGGAACGCGCTGCACGATGGCGTTGATCGTGGTCAGAACGATCAGCGGCTTCTCGCTGCCCTTGAGGCGTGAAAGCCTCGCAAGCGTCGTCATACGTTGCGCGAGGATGCCGCCATGCGGCGAGACGCGGTCGTAAGGCTGGCAATCCCACGCCGGAAATTGCATCACCGGCAGGTCCGGCGCAAAGAATTCCAATGCGCGCGCCAGCTGCGCCATGCGCGGGCCGTCGCGGCAGACCACTGCAAGACTGACGGCCGGCGGGTTTTGCCACGCGGCGACGGAGCGTGCGAGATCGGAGACAACCAGCGCCTCCGCGCCCTCGGCGAGATTGGCGAGCGTGATGGCCTGTCCCGGCCGCAGCAGATGTCCTGGAGACGTGACAGCCATTACGCGCGCGGACTTTCCGTCGATTGCCTGATGCGAATGAAAATCCCTTGTGCGTATTCGGGCGGCAGCGGCGCGCCGCCGGACAGCGCCGCATAGAGATCGGGATCGGGCAATTCGATCAGGCGTTCGAGGTCTGCAACTTCGACATCGCTCATGTCGGCAATATGTGCGTCAGCGAAGCCGCCAAGGATCATGTCCATCTCGCGCGTGCCGCGATGCCAGCACCGAAACAGAAGGCGCTTGCGGCGGTCGTCGAGGCCGTCGCTCGATCGTGTCGTGCCGGTCATTTCCGAAATTTCTCCAACGCCAAAAGCCCGGACATGCCGGGCGAGGCTGATATAGCGGCGATAGCGGCGGATGTCAGCATTTCTCTTCACGCGCATTCGCGTTATGCAACAGCCAACTGCCTCATTCGTTCAATGAGTCGCGATGCGTCCTGCCCTGCTCAATCCGCTGTTCGCGCCGGTCACGAGCCTTCAGGGCGTCGGGCCGAAACAGGACAGGCTGTTTCGCTATCTGCTCGACCGCGAGCAAACGCCGCGTCTCGTCGATCTTCTGTTGCATCTTCCATCGAACGTGATCGACCGCCGCGCGCGGCCGAAAATTCGCGACGCCGTTCCGGGGACGGTCGTCACGCTCGAAGTGACAGTGGATCGTCATCGGCCCGCGCCTCCCGGACGCTCCAAAGCGCCGCACATCGTCTACGCCAGCGACGAAACCGGCGACGTGCTCCTGACCTATTTTCGCGCGCTGCCGGGCTACGTCGAAAAGCTGCTGCCGGTCGGCGAGAAGCGTTACGTCTCAGGCACCGCGCAGATGTTCGACGGCACGCTCCAGATCGTTCATCCGGATCGCGTGGTCGATGAAGCGGGTCTGGCGAAGCTGCCACAGATCGACACGGTATATCCTCTCACGGAAGGTCTCGCCGTCGGATCGATCCGCCGCGCGATGGTTCAGGCGCTCGCAAAATTGCCGGACCTGCCCGAATGGATCAGCCCCGAGGTGATGCGGCGCTGTTCGTTTCCAAATATCAGCGAGGCGCTGCATCGCGTCCATGAGCCGCATGAACTGACCAATATTCTGCCGCAGGAGAAATTCTGGTCGCGGCTTGCATTCGACGAGTTGCTAGCGGGCCAGCTCGCGCTCGCTTTGGTGCGCGCGCAATTGCGCCGTCCAGCCGGTGCGCGACACGCAGGCGATGGCAAGCTCCGCAGCAAGATCATCGATGCGCTGCCTTATGCGCTGACCAGCTCACAACAGGAAGCCGCCAAGGCGATTGCCGACGATCTCGCCAAGCCGATCCGCATGTTGAGACTGCTTCAGGGCGATGTCGGTTCCGGCAAGACTGTTGTCGCGCTACTGGCCGCTGCTGCTGTTGCGGAATCCGGAAAGCAATCCGCACTGATGGCGCCGACGGAAATTCTGGCGCGCCAGCACACCAAGACGATTGCGCCGCTTGCCGAAGCCGCCGGCCTGAATGCCGCAATTCTCACGGGACGCGAGAAAGGCAAGGAGCGCAAGGACATTCTTGCGCGCCTGGAATCCGGTGACATCGATCTCGTCGTTGGTACGCATGCGCTGATTCAGGATGACGTGATGTTCAAATCGCTCGCGCTGGCGATCGTCGACGAGCAGCATCGTTTCGGTGTGCGCGAACGCCTCGCGCTGACGGAGAAAGGTGACGCGGTCGACGTGCTTGTTCTCAGTGCCACGCCGATCCCGCGCACGCTGGTGCTGACCTATTTCGGCGACATGGACATTTCGGAGCTGCGCGAGAAACCCGCAGGGCGTCAGGAGATCGACACGCGCGCCGTGCCGAAAGGCCGTATCGTCGAAACCGTCGATGCCATCGGCCGCGCGCTGGACGCCGGCAAGCGCGTCTACTGGATATGTCCGCTGGTCGAAGAAACGGACGCCGAAGGCATCGAGCATCTCACCAATGCGACGAAACGTTTCGAGACGCTGCAAAAGCGTTTCGGCGACCGCGTCGGGCTTGTGCATGGCCAGATGAAAGGCGCCGACAAGGACGATGTAATGTCGCAGTTTGCCTCAGGCGAAATCCAGCTGCTCGTCGCGACGACGGTTGTCGAAGTCGGCGTCGATGTGCCGCAAGCCACCATCATGATTATCGAGAACGCCGAACGGTTCGGACTGGCGCAGTTGCATCAGTTGCGCGGACGCATCGGACGCGGCTCGGAAGCCTCGACCTGCATTCTTCTCTATCACGAACCGCTCGGCGAAATCGCAACGGCGCGACTGAAAGTGATCCGCGAGACGACGGACGGATTCCAGATTGCGGAAGAGGATTTACGCCTGCGCGGCGAAGGCGAAGTGCTCGGCACGCGCCAGAGCGGCCTTCCCGGCTACAAGATCGCCCGGCCTGAAATTCATGGACAACTCATTGTACAAGCACGCGACGAGGCTGTTCGGATCATGCAAGACAATCCGCAGCTCAAGGGCGAGCGCGGCGAAGCGTTGCGGTGCTTGCTGTATCTCTACGAGCGCGACGAGGCGCTGCCGCTGATCGGTGCGGGTTAAACTTTTTCCGGCTTCTGCGAATTGGCGACACGCGCTGCATTCGCCATCTCGGCAAGCGCGTTGACCTTCTTCTGGTGATCGCCGCCGGGCTGCACAACGCCCGCCGACATGATGAGCGTCGCCGCATCTTCCGCATTCATGTCGATCTCGATCAGTTTCGATTTCGGCACGTAGAAAAAGAAACCTGTGGTCGGATTCGGCGCACACGGCAGGAACACCGAAATGAACTCTTCCCTGCCCGGCAGCTTGTTGGCGATCTCGACGCTCGGCTCCTGCGAGATCAGAACGATCGACCACATGCCGGGCGACGGAAATTCGACAAGGCCCACCTTGCGGAAGCTCGATCCCTTTCCGGAAAACAGTGTCTCGAACACCTGCTTGAGGCCGCGATAGATCGCGCGCACCACCGGCATATGGCTGAGCAGTCCTTCGCCGAGATCGACCAGCGTGCGCCCGATCAAATTGGCAGTGAGGAAACCGAGAAACGTCAGCGCGAACACCGCGACGACCAATCCAGATCCCGGCAAGCCGAACGGCAGATAGGTTTCCGGGCGATAGGCGACCGGCACGAACGGACGCACGATTCCGTCCACCCAGGTGACGAACCACCACGTCAGATAGAACGTGATCGCGATCGGACCCGCGACAACGAGACCGGTGAGAAAATAGTTGCGCATGCGCGCCATGAACCCGCGCGGCGCATCGGGCTGGCCGGGTGGTATTTCACCGGGAATCAGATTGGGTGTCGTTTCATTCATCGTTTTGCAGAACCCGCTCGATTCGATTGCCGCGAACCGCTCGCTATCAATGTATCAGATTTTTGCACTAGGAATTGCGACCGTTTGGCCGTCCTTCGGCAAATGGAACCCTAAGACTGCCTATTCGACGGTGACGGACTTGGCGAGATTGCGCGGCTGATCGACGTCCGTGCCCATCACGACAGCGGTGTGATAGGCCAGCAACTGCACCGGAATGGCATAGACCATCGGTGTCACGGTTGCAGGCGAATCCGGCAAGATAAGCGTGACGAGACTTTCAATGGTCGCGTCCCTCGCGCCCTGCGCGTCGGTCATCAGCACGATCTTGCCGCCACGCGCCGCGACTTCCTGCATGTTCGAGACCGTCTTGTCGAACACGCGGTCGTAAGGCGCAATGACGACGACGGGCATTTTCTCGTCGATCAGCGCGATGGGTCCGTGCTTGAGTTCGCCGGCCGCATAGGCTTCGGCGTGAATGTAGGAAATCTCCTTCAGCTTCAGCGCGCCTTCGAGCGCGAGCGGATAGGACGTGCCGCGGCCGAGATAGAGAACGTCGCTGGATTTTGCGATGTCGCGCGCGAGCTTCTCGATCTGCGGTTCGAGAGCGAGAGCCTCCGTCATCAGACGCGGTACCTCGACAAGACCGTGAACGAGTTTCACTTCGTCGTCGGCGGAGAGTTCGCCCCTCGCCTTGCCGGCGGCAATGGCAAGAATGGCAAGCGTCATCAACTGGCAGGTGAAGGCCTTTGTGGACGCAACGCCGATTTCGGGGCCGGCCAGAGTCGGCAAAACGGTTTCGCTTTCGCGCGCAATCGTCGAGGTCGGCACGTTGACGACCGAGAGCGTATGCATGCCCTGCGATTTGGCGTAGCGCAGCGCGGCCAGCGTATCCGCTGTTTCGCCGGATTGCGAAATGAAAATGCCGAGATCGCCCTTGCGCAGCGGCGCCTCGCGATAACGGAATTCGGAAGCGACATCCAATTCAACGGGAACGCGTGCAAGACGCTCAAACCAGTATTTGGCAACGAAGCCCGCGTAGCTTGCCGTGCCGCAGGCGGTGATCGAAATGCGCTGAATATTTTTGAAATCGAACGGCAGCTTGAGCGGCAGCGCCACGCGCTCGGACGCCATATCGACATAGTGCGCCAGCGTGTGGCCGACGACTTCCGGCTGTTCGTGAATTTCTTTCGCCATGAAGTGGCGATAGTTGGCCTTATCGACCAGCGACGTCGCAGCATTATGCTTGACGATCTCGCGCGCGATGACGGCGTTGTGCTCGTCGTACATATCCGCGCCGTTGCGCGTTAGCACCACCCAGTCGCCATCATCGAGATAGCTGATCGTGTCGGTGAACGGCCCGAGCGCGATCGCGTCGGAACCGAGATACATCTCGCCGTCGCCGTAACCGACCGCGAGTGGCGAGCCCTTCCGCGCGCCGATCATCAGATTGTCTTCGCCCTTGAAGATGAAGGCGAGCGCGAATGCGCCGTGAAGCTGCGGCAGCGTTTCCTTAACCGCCTCGACCGGCGTCATGCCCTTGGCGAGATAGGACGACACGAGATGCGCGACGACCTCGGTGTCGGTCTCGCTGGTGAACTTCGCGCCGCCCTTTTCCAGGCGCGCACGAAGTTCGCGGAAATTTTCGATGATGCCGTTGTGAACCACGGCGACCGTGTCGGTCGCATGCGGATGCGCGTTGGACTCGGTAGGTTTGCCATGCGTCGCCCAGCGCGTGTGGCCGATTCCGATGCGGCCTTCGAGTGGCGCTGACTTGAGAACAGCTTCGAGATTTTTCAGCTTGCCCTTGGCGCGGCGGCGATCGAGCTGCACGCCTTCGAGCGTGGCGACTCCGGCGGAATCGTAGCCGCGATATTCAAGCCGCTTGAGGCTGTCGACGAGTTGATCCGCAACCGGACCCCGCCCCAAAATCCCGACAATGCCGCACATGAAATTCGATGTCTCCGCCCGCCCTGACGCGGGTCATTCGTAAGCGAAATTTATCACAAATCCGCCTCACCAATTATTGCGGATTGAGTCAGGGTAAACCGTTAACGCAGTTGGGCCGTCAGGCTTTCGGCTTGCGATTCAACAGCTTCATGTCCCGAAACTTTTGCGCCCACCCCGGCCTTACGGCCTGTTCGTTGCGCTCGACCATAAGTGCGTCGTCCGGCACGTCGCGTGTCACCACCGACCCCGAGCCGATATAGGCACCCTTACCGATTTTCACAGGCGCGACCAGCGAACTGTTCGTACCGACGAAGGCACCTGCCCCGATCTCGGTGCGGTGCTTGTCGAAGCCGTCATAGTTGCAGGTGATGGTGCCCGCGCCGATGTTGGCGGCCTCGCCGACATGCGCGTCGCCGATATACGCCAGATGATTGGCCTTCGCGCCCTTCTCCAAGGTCGCCGCTTTGACCTCGACGAAATTGCCGATCCGAACGTCGTCACCCAGCGATGCGCCGGGACGTAGCCGCGCGTAAGGACCGACGGACGCATTCTTGCCGATCGATGCGCCGACGATGTTCGAGAACGAATGGATCACCGCGCCGTCGGCAATCGTCACACCGGGACCGATCACGACAAACGGCTCAATCGTCACGTCGCGTCCGAATTTGGTGTCGGCGGCGAGAAACACCGTCTCCGGCGCGGTCATCGTCACGCCGGCGTCGAGCGCCGCCTTGCGCAATTTGTCCTGCATCACCTGCTCCGCTTCGGCGAGTTGCGTCTTGGTGTTGATGCCGCGCACTTCGTCCTCGCTGGTTTCGATGGCGACCGCGCGCTTGCCCAGCTCACCGACAATAGCAACCGCGTCGGTGAGATAATACTCGCCCTTGCTGTTACCATTGCCGATCCTGTCGAGAATTTGCAGCGCGGACTTGCCGTCCATCGCCATCACACCGGCGTTGCAAAGCGTGATCTTGCGCTCGCTTTCGCTCGCATCGCCATGTTCGCGAATAGCGTTGAGTTTTCCGCCTTCGACGATCAGACGCCCATAGCCCGTGGGGTCTTTCGCGTGAAAACCGAGAACGGCAAGCGCCGCTCCGTCTTTCAATGCGCCACGCAGCCGCGCGAACGTCGCCGCATCGATCAGCGGTGTATCGCCGAACGCGATCAGGAGATCGTCCGCGCCTTTCGCAATTGCATCGCGCGCGGCGAGCACAGCATGTGCCGTGCCGAGCCGTTCGCGCTGGACGAATGTCGCAACGTCCGGTGATACGCGTTTCGCTTCGTCGCTGACCTTTTCATGATCCGGTCCGACCACAACCGCAATCTTGTCGCCCGCCCCGTGAGGTGCTGCCGACAGAACATGCGCGAGCAGCGAGCGGCCTGCGATCTGGTGCAGCACCTTCGGCAGATTCGAGCGCATGCGCGTGCCCTCGCCGGCCGCAAGCACAATCGTAAGAGACGTTCTGGCAGTCATGTCGGGGCCGTCTTAGCCGACGCCGGACGCGGACAAAAGCGCCTTGCAGCAGCTTTCACCACAAAGCGCCAAGGCGCGGTTCCTGTTAATCTTTGCAACGTGATTCGCCACAACCGGAGCGAGGACGAACGCGGACCTATGGCAAAGAATACCGACGACAACCTTCGCGACGAAGACGAGCAGAGCAGCTGGCTGAGCAACGTCCTCGCCGAGGAGGACGATCTCGACCGCCGCGCGCTGTGGCGGCTTGGATCGTGGGGCGTCGGCACTGTCGGCGCGGTCGTCGTCGGAATTCTGGCGACGCAGTCGCCGGTTGCCGTCCAGCGCGACCGGATTGCGATGGCCGACGCGCAGTCGCAGCAATTGCAATGGATCGCCAAGGACAGCCAGGACAAGGCGCGGCAACTCGCATCCGCTGTCGAAGTCTTGAACGGCGACCGCGACAGGCTCTATGCGCGCGTCACCGTGCTCGAAGAAAATCTGGAATCCGTCACCGGCTCCATCGCCAAGCAGAAAGCTGCGGCGGTCGCCGCTGCGCCGCCGCCTGTAATGCAGGCTCCTCAAACTCCGCCGCCGGATAGCGCCGAGACGACTGCGGCGACACAGCCCGACACCAAGCCACTGGTTGCCTCGCAGCCGACGCCACCACCGAAGATTGCGCCGGTTGCCTCGATCCCGACGCCTGCGCCCATCGAGCAGAAGGCCGCAGCCGCCGCACCTGAGAAAAAGGAAACAGCCGTGACCGGTGCATTGTCGAATGCACCGCCTTCCGAAACCGATGTGGCGGCCGACAAGCCGGTGCAGAAGACGACGTTCGGCGTCGAACTCGGCGGCGCCAATTCCGTCGAAGGCCTCCGTGCGATCTGGCGTACCGTCACGAAATCCAACGCTCCAATATTTGGCGGACTTCAGCCGATCGTCGTTATCAAGGAAGGCAATGACGGCCTTGGCATGAAACTGCGCCTCGTCGCCGGGCCGCTTAATGACGCGGCGGCGGCTGCGAAAATTTGCGCGATGCTGATTGCCGACAAGAAATCCTGCGTGCCGTCGGTTTACGACGGCCAGCGTCTCGCATTGCAGGACGAAAAGAAGCCGGACGGCAAACCGGCTGCGCCTAAGAAACGTTCACAAAGCGTCACCGCGCCGCCCCCGTCGAGCGGCTCGTTTTCCTCGCTTTTCGGCTTCAGATAACCGCCTGGGGATCGTTGGCGCGGGTTGAGCTTTGCGCCGATCCGAACCATATTCGCGCCCATGAAAAAAGAACCGTTCCGCCTCACCGCGCTGCAAGTGCAATGGATTCTGGTCGTGGGCTTTCTCACGATCGGATACGCGATCTATCTGCGCTACATGGCGATCGAGTTCACGCAGGTGCGGCTCGAATGCGAAGCCGGGTTGCAGACCATGCTGTGCAAGACGCGCATCCTGATGACGTATCTGTTCAAGAGCTACGTGTTCGGGATTGTCGCTTTGATCGTCGCGGTGCTGCATCTGATCCGCCCGTCGATCGTGACGCTCACGGTTGGACTGGTCGCTGCCTGTTTCGGCATCGTCCTCTACAACATTGGGCTTTCAGGTGTGGCGCTCGGACTGCTTATTCTGGGATTCGCGCGACCCGCGCCCGAGACAGCGTAAGCGCGAACAATAGATAAATTCCGCACGTCCACAGCGACTGCCAGTTCTGCGGACCTTCGTTGAAGATCGTGTAGATCGCCGACGCGGCCAGCGTGCCTGCGAAGACCGATTCCGCAATCGTGCGCGAGCCATCCGGCGAGCGGTTGATGGCCGTCAGCAACAGGAACGGAATGACCGCCATCGAGAATGCCGCGAAGTGGAAATCGCGGTAGCGCGGATCGAACACAAATCCGAGCGCGGTCTCCGTCGCCAGGACGGCGGTCGCAAGAAGAACGACGCCGAGCAGTCGCTGCATGCGCGACGAGGTGCGATATTCGCGCGGCCCGATCAGTTCGAGGAATGTCGGCAGGCTGCGGCCATACATCACGGTGTTGGCCACGATCAGCGGCGATGCAATCGCGCAGACGACGAGCAGGATTCCCTTGATCCAGCCGCCGATGCCGAGGCTCTCGACCATCATCTTCTCGAACGCCACGCCAAGCAGCGAACCCGCGACCGTCGCCGAAATGCCGACCACGATCCACGAGCTCAGGCGCGGCGACCACGGCCGATGCCGCAGCGTCAAAAGCGATACGCCGAACACCAGCGCAGACAGCAGCATGCCTGCGCCTGCGTAGTAGATCGCCAGCGGGAAGTTCGAGATCGGGATGCCCGCCGGATATTTGATCTCGCGGGTCGCAGCATCGAACAGGCCCCAATGGCCGCCGACCGTGCCTTCCCACATCCGTTTCCACGGCTGGTCGTAAGCTTCGATCAGATTGACGCGGAATTTCTGCACGCGCGCGAGTTCAAGAATTTCCGACACCACACGCGCCTGATTGGCGCGCGACGGCAGCGCGCCTTCGCGCATGCGGCCCGTGCTCGGCCAGCCGGTTTCGCCGATCAGGATTTCCTTGTTCGGAAACGCCACCGCCATCCGCTTGCGGATCGAGTCGACATGGTTGGCCGCGTAGCTCGCCTTGATCGGAAAGTCTTCCCAATAAGGCAAAATGTGAATGGTGACGAAATCGACCGAGTCATAGACGTCGCGGTTCTTCAGCCAGAACTCCCACACGTCCGCATACGTCACCGGCACGGAGACCTTCGATTTCACGAAGCGAATGTTGGCGACAAGATCGGATGAGGTCATCTCACCACGAAGCAGAACTTCGTTACCGACGATGATCGCGGTAATCGTTCCGGGATATTGCTTGGTGAGCGCGATGCCGCGTTCGATCTGTATCTTGTTGTCGAGACGGTTGGTGCCGACCCACACGCCGAGCATCACTTTGAGCCCGGCCTTCTGAGCCAGCTCAGGCACGCGGTCGAGGCCGTTGCCGACCGAATAGGTGCGGATGCAGTTGGTGATCTTGGCGAGCTGCGCCATGTCCTGCGCCATCTGCTCGGGCGGCACGATCAGCCCAAGCTCGAGCGGGTTCTGCGACCCGCGGAACGGCGCGTAGGATACGCATTCGAGCTTTGCCGCCGGATCGATCGGCGCACGCGCCAGCGTCACGGGCGTGGCCAGCCACCACCACACCGCGGCAATCGCAATCAGGGACAGGGCGAGAAGGGCCAGCGGCGTGCGAAGGGAAATCGGACCGGTCTCCGGGAAAGTCCCGTCGATTAGCCGGTGTTCCGCGCCGTGCCAAGTGTGGGGAAGGCACGGACCCCGATCTTCTCGCCGCACCCCTTTACCAAAATGGCAGCAAATTTCCCGATTGCTGGACAAAAATGCAAATGTCCGTCATGGGATTCGCACCCGATCCAGGCATGCTTCCGCCGTATTGACCGGGCACGCAAACTCTCCACTGCTGTTGAATGAAATTGAGGATATCCATGGGCGTTTCTGGGGGTCGTGTTTCCGGCGTGTCGCGCGGCGCAGTGCTGCGCTTGTTTGCCCTTCCCGCAGTTGCGCTTCTGATCGGAATGGCTGCGGCAAGCGCCCAAAGCAGCGGTCCTCAGGCAGACCAGTCGCAGAACGCCAAGGCGGCTGCCGATGCGTCGAAGGACGGACAGCGCAAGACCGACGAGTTCGTCGAGGCCGCCAAGACGATCAACGGGCCGGCCGGCAACCCCGAATGCGTCTGGCTCGGCCGCCGCATCGTCAGCCTGATGTGGCGCGACGATCTGGATACGGCTTTCCGCCATCTCGATCTTTACGACCGTTTCGGCTGCCCCGGCGGGCATGTTCAGGCGACGTTCAGATGCCTTGTGCGATTTGGCGGGCAGATCGATCCCAAGGTTGCCGAAACCCTCAATGGCCGGGTCCATGCGTGCTGGATCAACCCCAATGCGCAGCCCCAGGGCGTTACGGTGCCGGTGCTTCCGTCCCCGCCGGCGGCACCTGAGAAGCCTGAAAAGAAGTAAAGTTCGGGAACGCGATCGGGTCCGAATTTGTTGGCTGGGATGCGCCCTCAAAAGGCCACGCGAGCCTAAGAGGTGTTAGACTGCGCTGCATCGGATTGTACGTTTCAGCCAGAACGACGGACGAGCCTAGGGGACAGGTTCGGAACCCAGCAATATCGCCCCCGTTTGGTCTTTGAGGATGCGCGCCGTAGTCACTGTTCTGTTTGTCGTCACCGCGCTCCATGCTGCACTCTGGGGCGTATTCCGCGACAAGCAACAGGCGCCCGACTTCACCGGCATGCTGCCCAGCGTCTCCTATGCCCCGTTCGAGGGAACCGGGCATCCCGACGTCGATAACATTCCCAATGTCGAGAAGATCCGCGCAGATCTGAAGAAACTCGCGACGATGACGAAAGCCATTCGTCTGTATTCGTCGACGGGCGGCGTCGAACTGGTTCCGCCGATTGCCGCCGAGTTCGGCCTCAAGGTCATGGTCGGCGCCTGGATCGACAAAAACACCGAGCGCAACGAGCGCGAAATCTCGTCCGCCCTCGACCTCGCCAAGCGCAACAGCAACGTGATCGGCATCGTCGTCGGCAACGAAACGATCTATCGCGGCGAGCAGAAGGTCGACGACCTCATCGAATTGATTCAAAGCGTCAAGAAACAGACCACCGTCCCCGTCACCACAGGCGAAATCTGGAATATCTGGCGCGACTACCCGCAACTTGCGTCGTCGGTCGATTTCATCGCCGCGCACGTTCTGCCGTATTGGGAAAACTTCACCGACAAGCAGGCCGTCGATCAGGCGATGTACCTCTACCAGCTGCTGCGGGACGCATTCCCCGGCAAGCGCGTGGTGATCGCCGAATTCGGCTGGCCGAGCGCCGGCTATAACCTCAAGAACGCCAACCCCGGCCCGTTCGAGCAGGCGTCCGTTTTGCGGAACTTCGTGTCCCGCGCCGAAGCTGCGGGAATGGATTATAATATCGTCGAAGCGATCGATCAGCCTTGGAAGTTTTTTGAAGGCGGTGTAGGGCCTTACTGGGGCATTCTTAATGCATCGCGAGAACCGAAATTTGCCTGGATCGGCCCGATAGTCGATGCCGATTATTGGAAGATCGCGACGATTGCGGTCCTCGTCGGCATCCTTCTGTCACTCCCTATTCTTCGCCTGGCCAACGCGACCGTTCTGCAAGCCGGTGTGCTTGCGGCTGCCGCCAGCGGTGTCGGCGCGTGGGTCGCCACGGTCTTTACTTACTGGAATACCCATTATTTCGTGTTCGGTTCGGCCTTCGCGCTGACGCTCGGCCTGATCCTGCTTGTGCCGCTGGTGCTGATAGCGATGGCGCGGATCGAGGAAATCGCCACCATCGCGTTCGGCAAAGGGCCGCGCCGCCTCATCCCCGCAGCCGGCCTGCCCGCTCCGGCTGACGGCGTGTATCCGAAGGTCTCGATCCACGTCCCGGCCTATTTCGAGCCGCCGGAAATGCTCAAGCAAACGCTCGATGCCGTCGCGCGGCTCGACTATCCAAACTTCGAATGCGTCGTCATCATCAACAACACGCCCGACCCGACATTCTGGCAGCCGATTCAGGATCATTGCCGCACACTCGGCGAGCGATTCATCTTTATCAACGCCGAGAAGGTCGAAGGCTTCAAGGCGGGCGCACTGAAGATTGCGATGGCGCGCACGGCGGTCGATGCCGAAATCATCGGAATCATCGACGCCGACTACGCCGTGACGCCAAACTGGCTGAAGGATCTCGTACCGGCTTTCGCCGATCCGCATGTCGGCCTCGTGCAGGCGCCGCAGGATCATCGCGACGGCGACCGCTCGCTGATGCATTACGCGATGAATGGCGAATATGCCGGCTTCTTCGACATCGGCATGGTGCAGCGGAACGAAGCCAACGCCATCATCGTTCACGGCACGATGTGTCTCATTCGCCGCGCGGCGATGGACATGGCGGGCGGCTGGGCCGGCGACACGATCTGCGAGGATACCGATCTCGGTCTTGCAATTATCGAGCATGGCTGGACCACGCATTACACCAACGCCCGCTACGGATACGGTCTGCTGCCGGACACTTATGAAGCCTTCAAGAAACAGCGGCACCGCTGGGCTTACGGCGGATTCCAGATCGTCAAGAAGCACTGGCGGCGCTTTCTGCCCGGCGCGAGCCGCCTGTCGCAGGATCAGAAGCGCGAATTTTCACTCGGCTGGCTGAACTGGCTCGGCGCGGAAAGCCTTGGCGTGGTCGTCGCTATCCTCAATCTGATCTGGGTGCCGATCGTGTCGTTCGCCGACATCGCGATCCCGGACAAAATCCTGACGCTGCCCATCATCGCGTCCTTCATCGTCTCGCTGGTTCATTTCATTTCGATGTACCGCAAGCGCGTCAACGTGAAGCTCGGCCAGATGATCGGCGCGATGTTCACGGCGATGTCAGTGCAGTGGACCGTCTCGCGCGCAGTCGCCAACGGATTGATTACCGATCACCTGCCGTTCGCACGCACGTCCAAGGGCGGGCTGTCGCGCATGTCGGTCGAATTCCAGGCGTTCTGGGAAGCGGTGATCGGCGTGCTGCTGATTATCGGCGCCGTCGTGCTTGTCGTGTTCAACACCAAGGAAGTTCGCGAGATCAACATTTTCGCGCTGGTGCTGGTGCTGGAAAGCCTTCCATTCCTCTCGGCCGTCAGCATCGCCATTCTGGAGAACTCGCGCATCAACGCGTTCGAGTTCTGGAGCAAGTCGAGCGTTCGCGCGGCTGAACTGATCGGTCTGCGCCGAGAGACCCTGCCGGTGTCGATACCCGCAAAGCAACCGGCTGAAGTCCTGCACGACGCCAGCGCGTCCCGGCCGGCTGAGTAGACGCTGCGGCGTGTTGTCGATTGCGCGGAAAACTGCCTAACGAATAATCATTTTTGCTTCTTTGTATGCAATCTGATTAACGCGCGCGCTGACGCGTCTTGGCGCGCATTTCCGGAAACATCAAATAACGCAGTCTGTTACGCGAATTTCACCGGACGCAATCGTCTGGCACAAACCTTGCGATGCACAATCCAATCGATCACGCAGTTCGCTTGGGAGCATCACATGAAGCGTCGCGATTTTCTGAAATCAATGACCGGAGCCGCAGCGGGCACGATGATCTCATCGCCCGCTATTTTTTCGTCCGCCAAAGCGGACGCTCGCAGCGAGACTTTGCTGATCGTCTCGGAAAGCGGGCCGAACAATCTGGACATTCACGGCGTCGGCACCAACGTGCCCGGCTATGAAGTATCGTGGAATTGCTACGACCGCCTGATCACGCATGAGATGAAAACCGGCGCGAACGGCGTGCCCTATTACGACCGCGACAAATTCAAACCCGAACTCGCCGAGGACATGAACATCGGCGACATGTCGGTGACGTTCAAGCTGAAGAAGAACGCGACGTTCCAGGACGGCACGCCGGTGACGGCGAAGGACGTCAAATGGTCACTCGATCGCGCCGTCAGCGTTGGCGGCTTTCCGACATTCCAGATGGGTGCCGGCTCGCTGACGAAGCCCGAACAGTTCGTCGTCGTCGATGACAACACGGTGCGTGTGGATTTCGCCAAGAAGGATCGCCTGACGATTCCCGATCTCGCGGTGATCGTGCCGTGCGTCGTGAATTCCGAACTGGTGAAGAAGAGCGCCACGGAAAAAGATCCGTGGGGCCTCGAATACACCAAGCAGAACACGGCGGGCTCCGGCGCCTACAAAGTCACAAGCTGGACCGCCGGCACCGAAGTCGTCATGGAGCGCAACGACGCGTGGGTTGGCGGCAAACTGCCCGCGATCAAGCGCGTGATCTGGCGCATGGTGCCGCAATCCGGCAACCGCCGCGCGTTGCTCGAGCGCGGCGACGCCGACATTTCCTACGATCTGCCGAACAAGGATTTCGTCGAGCTGAAAGATTCCGGAAAGCTCAACATCGTCTCGACGCCCTACTCCAACGGCATCCAGTATATCGGGATGAACGTCACGCAGCCGCCGTTCGATAATCCGAAAGTGCGGCAGGCCGTCGCTTACGCCATTCCCTACCAGAAGATCATGGACGCGGTGCTGTTCGGTCTCGCCAAGCCGATGTTCGGCGGCACCGGCGCCACGGAAGTCGCCTGGCCGCAGCCGCACAAGTTCAACACCGATATCGCGAAAGCCAAGGCGCTGCTCACCGAAGCGGGATTTCCGGATGGCTTCGAGACCACGATTTCGTTCGACCTAGGATTTGCCGGCGTTAACGAGCCGCTGTGTATTCTCGTGCAAGAAAGCCTCGCGCAGATCGGCATCAAGTGCACGATCAACAAGATCCCCGGCGCGAACTGGCGCACCGAACTGAACAAGAAGGTGCTGCCGCTCTACACCAACGTGTTCTCCGGCTGGCTCGACTATCCGGAATATTTCTTCATCTGGTGCTACAGCGGCAAGAACTCGATCTTCAACACCATGAGCTACAAGTCGCCGGAGATGGACACCTTCATCAACGGCGCGGTCGATGCCGCAGCCGTCGGCAATTTGCCAGAATACGACAAGGACGTGAAAGGTTTCGTCGATCTTGCCTTCACCGACATCCCGCGCATTCCGCTGTATCAGCCCTATGTCAACGTCGCGATGCAGAAGAACGTGTCGGGCTACCAGTATTGGTTCCACCGCCGCCTCGACTATCGCGCGCTGACAAAAGGGTAACGGCACGGCGGAGAGCGTTCGATGCTCGGCATGATCGGCAAGAGACTGGCGTTCGCGATTCCGAGTTTGATCGGAGTCGTGATCGTCACGTTCTTGCTGACGCGTGCTCTGCCCGGCGATCCGGCGGCGTATTTCGCGGGACCCGCCGCGACCAAGGAAGCCGTCGAACAGATCCGCAAGCAGCTCGGCCTCGACAAGCCGCTGATCCAGCAGTTCTTCCGTTACACCGTCGATCTGTCGAAGGGCGATCTCGGAAATTCCCTGACGACCGGCCAGCCGGTTGCGACAGAAATCCGCAACCGCCTTCCCGCCTCGGCCGAATTGACGCTGCTTGGCCTTCTGATTGCCGTGTCGATTGCGATTCCGCTCGGCATCCTTGCCGCCACGCGGCCCGGCTCGTGGATCGATCATCTCTGTCGCGTGTTGACGACGGCGGGCGTCTCGCTGCCGGTGTTCTTCACGGGATTGGTGCTGGTTTACGTTTTCTATTTCAAGCTCGGCTGGTCGCCTGCGCCGCTGGGACGTCTCGACGTGTTCTACAGCGTGCCGCCGCGCGTGACGGGTTTCTACCTGATCGACAGTCTTCTTGCCGGCAATCTTGAGACGTTTCGTTCCGCGCTCAGTCAGCTCATTCTGCCTGCGGCAACGCTTGCGATCTTCTCGCTCGCGCCCATTGCGCGCATGACCCGCGCTTCGATGCTGGCGGTGCTCGCATCCGATTTCGTCCGCACCGCGCGCGCCAGCGGCCTGTCGCCGCGCAAGGTGATCGTCACTTACGCGTTTCGTAATGCGATGCTTCCCGTCATCACCACGCTGAGCATGGTGTTCTCATTTCTCCTCGGCGCCAATGTGCTGGTCGAGAAAGTCTTCGCCTGGCCCGGTATCGGCTCCTACGCGGTGGAAGCTCTGATCTCGTCGGACTTCGCGCCCGTGCAGGGTTTCGTGCTGACGATGGCGGTGATGTACGTGCTGCTCAATCTCGTCATCGACATTCTCTACGGCGTGATCGATCCGCGCGTGAGGCTTGAAGGATGAGCGCAGTCACGCCCGTTGCAGACGTGCCCTCGCCGCCGCAATCGTCCGGCATCCGCGCCACGCTGTCGCACGCTCGCTATATCCTCGGCGAAAATCTCGTGACAGCTTTCGCCTTCGGTCTGCTGGTCATCATTGTCTTTGCCGCCGTCGTCGGACCATGGATCGTGCCGCACGACCCGCTTGCGAGCGACACCGCGCAGGCGCTGAAACCGCCGTCCGTCGCGCACTGGTTCGGCACGGATCAGCTGGGCCGCGATATTTTCAGCCGCGTCGTCGTGGCAACGCGGCTCGATCTGTTCATCGCCGCCGCATCCGTCATTCTGGTGTTCTTCATGGGCGGCCTTGCCGGCGTCGCGGCGGGTTATTTCGGCAAATGGACCGACCGCATCGTCGGGCGCATCTCCGACACTATCATGGCGTTTCCGCTGTTCGTGCTCGCAATGGGCATCGTGGCGGCTCTCGGCAACACTGTGCAGAACATCATCATCGCGACCGCAATCGTGAACTTCCCGCTCTATGCCCGCGTGGCGCGCGCCGAAGCCAATGTGCGCCGCGAGGCGGGTTTCGTGCAGGCCGCGCGTCTCTCCGGCAACAGCGAATTCCGTATCCTGCTCGGACATATTCTGCCGAACATTATGCCAATTATGATTGTGCAGATGTCGCTGACGATGGGTTACGCCATCCTCAACGCCGCTGGCCTCTCCTTCATCGGTCTTGGCGTGCGTCCGCCGACCGCCGAATGGGGCATCATGGTTGCCGAGGGCGCGACCTTCATGGTGTCGGGCGAATGGTGGATCGCGTTCTTCCCCGGCCTTGCGCTGATGATCGCCGTGTTTTGTTTCAACCTGCTCGGCGACGGACTGCGCGACATCGTCGATCCGCAGCGGAGGACATAAGCATGATCCGGAAAAATAGGAACCGGTTTTCCGATCAGATCATGCGTGAGGAATAGAGCGATGGCGTCAACGTTGCTCGATGTCAAAGGCCTGACCGTTGAATTCGCGACGCGGCGCGGCATCGTGCAGGCGGTTAAGCATGTCGATATTTCACTCGCCAAGGGCGAGACGCTCGGTATCGTCGGCGAGTCAGGTTCGGGCAAATCGGTCACATCCTATGCTGTGATGCGGATTCTCGACCGCGCGGGCAAGATCGCTGAAGGCTCGATCGTTTTTTCCGGCATCGACGTAAAGAACGCGCCGGAAGACGAGATGCGCGATCTGCGCGGCCGCGAAATGTCGATGATCTTCCAGAATCCCCGCGCGGCGCTGAACCCGATCCGCAAGGTCGGCGACCAGATCGAAGACGTGCTGCGCCAGCATGCGCAAACCGTTGATATGGATCGCGGCGAGAAGGCCATTGAGGCCCTTGAACAGGTGAAGATCGCGCGGCCCCGCGAACGCTATCATGCCTATCCGTTCGAGTTGTCGGGCGGCATGTGCCAGCGCGTCGTGATCGCGCTTGCGCTGGCATGTAACCCGCAACTGCTGATCGCCGACGAACCCACAACGGGACTCGATGTCACGACGCAGAAAGCAGTGATGGACCTCGTCGTCGAGCTCACCAAACGGCGCGGCATGTCCACGATTCTCATAACCCACGATCTCGGCCTTGCAGCCGCCTATTGCGACCGCGTCGTCGTGATGGAAAAAGGCAACGTCGTCGAAACCGCATTGTCGAAAGATATTTTCGCGAAGCCCGCCCATCCCTATACGCGCAAGCTGATGAAGGCGACGCCGCGTCTTGGCATCACGCTGCGCGATCTTTTGTCGGACGAAGACAAGGCGGCGATCCCCGCCGCGCCGCCGTCCGCAGCCGCCGAAAAATCCGCGACGCCGCTGCTCTTCGTCGATGAGCTGGTGAAGGAATATCCGCGCCAAGGCGCAACAAAAACTCTGTCCGCGCTATTCGGACGCAAGCCGCCGGTCGAACCTGATATGTTTCGCGCCGTGGACGGCATTTCGTTCACGGTAGGTCGCGGCGAAAGCGTCGGCCTCGTCGGTGAATCGGGCTGCGGCAAATCCACCACCTCGATGATGGTGATGCGCCTGCTCGACCAAACCTCCGGCCGCATTGCGTTCGACGGCGAGGAGATCGGCGCGATCCCGGCCAAGTCCTTTGCGCGTCTGCCGCTACGCAAGCGCATCCAGATGGTGTTTCAGGATCCGACCGACAGCCTCAATCCGCGTTTCACGGCGGCGCGCGCCATCGCCGATCCGATTTTGCAACTCGGCGACAGAATGAGCCGCGATATGCTGCGCGCGAAATGTGAAGACCTCGCCCGACAGGTCGGATTGCCTCTTTCATTGCTGGATCGCTTCCCGCATCAGATGTCGGGCGGACAGAAGGCGCGTGTGGGCATCGCGCGCGCGATTGCGCTCAAGCCCGATCTGATTATTCTGGACGAGCCGACGGCGGCGCTCGATGTTTCGGTGCAGGCGGTCGTGCTCAATCTGCTGCAAGACCTCAAACAGTCGATGGGGATGAGCTATCTGTTCGTGTCGCACGATCTGAATGTGGTGCGCCTGTTGTGCGATCGTGTGATCGTGATGCGGACCGGACGGATCGTGGAACAGGGTGAGACGGAGAAAGTGCTCGACGCGCCGCAGGATGAATATACGCGCGAATTGCTGTCGGCGATCCCGCATCCGCCGCTGCCCGCGCACTGACGGAGACTTTCATGCCGGCCGATCCGCTCGACGACTATATCGACGCAGTCGCAGCTGCTCTCGATTTGCCGATTGCAGCGGACGACAAGCCGGCGGTTCGCATGAATCTGGAAGTGACATTGAAAATGGCGCGGCTGGTGCAGGAATTCCCCCTGCCCGATGAAATCGAACCCGCGAGCATCTATGAAGCCTGACGGCGGAATTCCGACGGCGGCGTCGATAGTCGATGGCGTCACGAGCGGCAGAATTTCGGCGCTCGACGTGACCGACGCCGCGCTTGCGCGGATTGCCAGGCACGATCCCCAGTTGAATTCCTTTACCGACGTTGTTGCCGAACGCGCGCGCGCGGCGGCGGCGAAGATCGACTCCATCATCAAGTCAGGCGGAAATGCCGGGCCATTGGCGGGTGTGCCGTTTGCCGTCAAGAATCTGTTCGACGTGAAAGGCCTGCCGACGCGGGCGGGATCGAAGATCAATCGCGAGCGGCCGCCCGCAACGCGAGACGCCACACTGATCGAGCGTCTTGAGAGTGCGGGCGCGGTCCTCGTCGGCGCGCTCAATATGGGTGAATACGCCTACGATTTCACCGGCGAGAACATCCACGACGGCGCATCGAAAAATCCGCACGATCTGACGCGCATGTCCGGCGGCTCGTCCGGCGGTTCGGGAAGCGCGGTTGGCGGCGGTCTCGTGCCGCTCGCACTCGGCTCCGACACGAATGGCTCAATTCGTGTGCCCTCCTCGTTCTGCGGCATTTTCGGACTGAAGCCGACTTACGGACGATTGTCGCGCGCGCGGTCGTTTCCGTTCGTGGCGAGTTTCGACCATCTGGGACCGTTCGCGCGCAGCGTTCGCGACCTCGCGCGCTCCTACGACGCGATGCAGGGCCCGGACGCGGATGACGCGGCCTGCGTGGATCGCGGCGTCGAGCCTGTGACGCACTTGCTCGATAAAGGCATCGACGGCCTTCGTATTGCTGTCGCAGGCGGATACTTCAAAAAAAATCTTCTGCCCGAAGCCGAAGAGGCCGTTACGCGCGTCGCCAAGGCGCTGTTGGTCACGCACAACATCGAAATTCCAGAAGCCGCGCGCGCCCGCGCCGCCGCCTATGTGATCTCGACCTGCGAGGGCGCATCGCTGCATCTCGATCGCCTGCGCACGCGTGCCGGCGATTTCGATCCCGCCGTTCGCGACAGATTGCGTGCCGGCGCGATGATCCCGGCCGTATTCGTCGACCGCGCACAGAAATTCCGCCGCTGGTATCGCGCGCAGGTGCTCGAATTGTTCAAGACCGTCGATGTCATCATTGCTCCGGCAACGCCCTGCATCGCGCCGAAACTCGGGCAGAAAATGTTTGTGCTCGACGGCGTGGAACTGCCGGTGCGCGCCAATATCGGAATTCACACCCAACCAATCTCCTTCATCGGTCTTCCGGTCGTGGCAGTTCCCGTCCCGCTTGATCCGATGCCGATCGGCGTGCAGATCATCGCAGCCCCCTGGCGCGAAGACATTGCATTGCGCGTCGCCGCCGCCCTTGAGAAGATGGGCGCCGTATCGGCGCCGCTGCCGCGAGGGTTTGAGTTGTGACGATCGAGATCGACCCGCCCGACGTTGTGGCTGAAGTACGCGAGGCGTTCATGCGCTACGAAAAGGCGCTGACGTCGAACGATGTCGCCACGCTCGACGAACTCTTTCGCAAAGATGCGCGGACGTTACGCTATGGCATCGGCGAAAATCTTTACGGCTACGACGCCATCGCCGCGTTTCGTGCCGCGCGCAATCCCGCCGGCCTGATGCGCGACATTTCCGGCACGACAATTACGGCTTATGGACGCGATATAGCTGTGGCCTCGACACTCTTCAGCCGCGCATCGGCACCCGGAAAGATCGGTCGGCAGATGCAGACCTGGGTGAGATTCCCCGAAGGCTGGCGCATTGTTGCGGCCCACGTCAGCATCATCGATCAGCCGCAGGACAAGCCGACATGAGTGCCGGCGATCCGACATCGCGAACGCAACTCGCCGAGATGCGGACGCTTGTTCGCGGAACGGAGATGGCGGAAAAGACGACGCTCGCCGAAGAACTGCGGCTGCAACTCGCCGACGACATTGTCTGCGGCGCGCTGCCGCCCGGCACTCCGCTCGACGAAAGCGATCTCGCGCGGCGCTTCGGCGTGTCGCGCACGCCCGTTCGGGAAGCGATCCGCCAGCTCACGGCGAGCGGTCTTGTGGATTCGCGCGCGCATCGCGGCGCGGTCGTCGCGCGGCCGAATATCCAGCGGCTCAACGGCATGTTCGAGGCGATGGCCGAACTTGAGGCGCTATGCGCAGGGCTTTCCGCCGAACGCATGACGGCGGCGAACCGTCACGGCCTCGAAGATCTGCATGAACAATTGCGCGCGATGATCCAGGCGGGAAACCCGCAGCGATTCCACGAGGTCAACGAGGCGTTTCACAACGCGATCTATAACGGCTCGCAAAATACCTACATCGCGGAGATGACGCTGGCGACACGCGTGCGCGTGCAGCCGTTCCGCCGCGCGCAATTCCGCAATCTCGGCCGGTTGTCGAAATCGCATGCCGAACACGATCGTGTCGTCGTCGCGATCATGCGCGGCGATCGTATCGGCGCTGCGACAGCGATGCGGGATCACATTCAGACCGTGCGCGGCGAATACGAACTCTACGCGGATTCGCTTTAGGTCAGACCGCAGCCTTCGCCTCGGCCATGAAGGCGCGCCAGCCGCCAAACGACGTGATGTCGCGCGCGCCCTTGATCGCTTCGGCCTCCACGAGAAACCCTTTCGCGACCGAACCGTCGGCCAGCGCGATATTGCCGATGGACATCGGCGAAGGAAGGCTCGCGACGAATTTTCCGAAGCTCCCAGACGACAGCGCCCAGACCTCGACCTTGATCGCCGCGCCGGAATTCTGCTCCACACGCAGCATGCCGGGCTTCGGCGGCGTCGTGCCCTTCAACGCATAGAGCTTGTAGTCAGGCGCGGTTGCCGTCGTCATCACCAGACGTCCTCCCAGCGCAACGAGTTCATGATTGAGCGCCATGCCGGACATATGCGCGCCGACCGCAACGAGCGCGACTTCATCTTGCCCGAGTTCGCGTCCGATTGCCGCGAGTGGCGGCGGCACAACGCCCTTGGCGCCGGTTTTCAATTTGGTGTCGGCATGGAATATGCGACCGATGCTCGCAAGCGCCGCATCGTGTCCGGCAGGCGCGAGCAGCGTGATGCCGAACGGCACGCCGTCGGCGCGCATCGCGGCGGGAATTGCGAGACCGCAAAGATCGAGCAGATTGACGAAATTGGTGTAGGTGCCGAGACGGCTGTTGAACTGGATCGGATCGGCCAGCACCTGCGCGACGGTGTACGCCGTCGGCGCGGTCGGCAGCACCAGCGTATCGATCTGCGCGAAAATCTTGCGCGCTACCTGACGCAGCGCCTCGAGCCGATAAAGTGCTGCGAACGTATCGGCTCCCGAAACCTTCGCGCCGGCAATCGTGATCTCGCGCGTCACCGGATGGATCGCGTCGGGATCGGACGCCAGAAGATCGCGGATCACAAGATAGCGTTCTGCGACCCAAGGCCCCTCATACAACAGCCGCGCGGTTTCATAGAGCGGTTCGATGTCGATCTCGACTGTCTGCGCGCCGAGCGCGATAAGCCGCGCAATTGCCGCGTCGTAGCCCTGCTCCGACTGCCTGTCGCCGAAGAACAGCAACTGGCCCTTGCGCGGAATTCCGATTTTCAGCGCGGGCGGAAACTCTGTGAGCGGCCCGACGCTGCGATGGCGCGAGTAAGGATCGGCCGCATCGTAACCCGCCATCGCATTGAGCGCGATCATCGCGTCATCGACCGTGAGCGAGAAGATCGACACGCAATCGAGCGTGCGGCAGGCCGGAACGACACCCGCTGTCGACATCAGTCCGAGGCTCGGCTTCAATCCGACAATATTGTTGAGCATCGCCGGCACGCGGCCCGATCCTGCGGTATCGGTGCCGAGCGACAACGGCACAAGCCCCGCCGACACTGCAACGGCAGAACCGGAGCTTGAGCCGCCCGGCACAAGATCGCCGTGAACGGGATTCTTCGGAATCCCGTAAGGCGAGCGAACGCCGACAAGACCCGTGGCGAACTGATCGAGATTGGTTTTGCCGACAACGATCGCGCCCGCCGCGCGAAGCCGCGCGACTGTATTGGCGTCCTGCGCCGGCCTATAGGAAAATGCTGGGCAAGCCGCCGTCGTTGCAAGTCCGGCGACGTCGATATTGTCTTTGACGGCGAACGGAACGCCGTAAAGCGGCAAATGCGACGCGTCTTTCGCCGCAAGCGCCTTGGCTTCGGCAATCGCCTCGCTCTCATCGCGCAGGCTGATGAAGATCGCGGGATCGCCGTGATCGCGGATGCGGGCGAATGCGCGGGCGACGGTGTCCGCGGGCGACATCGTCTTTGCGCGATGTTGGCCGACGATGGCGGCGATGGTCTCGGTCACGGGATTTTCCAGTTGATGAACTTCAATACGAGAAAAGCAAACCCTGTGCCACGATGACAAGCCGCCTTCCGGTCCTGCCCTGTTCAAATCATAGAAATATAAAGTTTTCTCAATCACTTAGACAAAGGCCGCGCCCAACCCTGGCGCGGCCTCCGCTGTTCAGTAGCAATACGGGCGCTTACATCTTGGCGCCGCGCTCCTTGAAGAATTTCTCCGCTCCCGGCTGCCACGGGATCGGCGAATTTGCCTTGATCTGGTTATCGACGGAGAAGCTCGCGGCATCCTTATGCACGGCGACCAGATCGTCCTTCTTGTCCACGATCAGCTTGACGATATTGTAGGCGTCCTCGTCCGACATCTTGTCGCCGGTGACGAGAATATTCCACACGGCTGAAACCTGATTATCCTTGTCCTGGCCCGGATAGGTGCCGGCCTTGATGACAGCGGTCGAATAGAGATTGTTGTATTTCGCGTTCATCTTCGCAACGAGATCGGCGTGATCGATCATCTTTATCTTGACGCCGGGGGTTGCAGCAAGATCGGTCACGCCTGCGGTCGGCAGGCCACCAACCCAGAAAAACGCGTCGATCTTGCGATCCTTCAACGCGTTGACCGACTCGGCAACCGAAAGCCGCTCGCGCTTCATGTCCTTGTCCTTGTCGAGACCGGCGGCCTCGATGACGCGGAACGCCATCACTTCGGTCGCGCTGCCCGGTGCGCCGGTCGAGACGCGTTTGCCTTTGAGGTCGGACATCTTCTCGACGCCGGCGCCTTCCATGCTGACGACGTGCATGATGTTCGGATAGAGCACCATCAGCGTCTTGAGCTTGACTTCGTTACCCTTGAACTTGTCCTCGCCCTTCAGCGCATCCACAGCGGCGTCAGCCATCGAGAAGCCGACTTCGCTCTGACCCGAACCGATCAGCTTGAGATTGTCGACGGAGCCGCCAGTGACCTGCGCCGTGGCTTGCATGTTCGGCATATTCTTCGACAGCACATTGGCGATAGCGCCGCCGAGCGGATAGTAGACGCCGCCGGTGCCGCCGGTTCCGATCGCCATCGTGCGCTGCTGCGCGTTTGCGATTCCAGCTGCCAATACAGCCGCCACGCACGCGGCGGCAATTTTCAGTTTCAACATCATCCCTCTCCCGTTTCGTTTTTCTTTTTGACGCAAACTCTAACCCGATGCCGCAGCGGCCGGCGCACGGCTGCGCCATTGCCACAACAGCAGCGCCGCACCGAGCGCAAGACCGAACGGCGCCGGATGCGGAATGTCCAATCCGGTGACTCGTTCCATCATCGCCTCCAGCAGACTCGGGAACACTAGCAACAATCCGGTGAGCAGAAACAGTCCGCGCTCGACCGGCGTGGTGCGGCGAAGTGCCCAGTTCTGCGCGGCGACCGAAAGTGCTCCGAGGCCCGCGCCTGTGATCGCGACGATCCAGACGATGTCGGCAATCGAGCCGCCCTTCGGCATTTTCAGCAGCAGTCCGATGCCGAGCGGATCGCAGACGAACACGAACGGCACGAGGAATGCGGGCAATGTGTATTTCCATGCCTGCATTGTCGTCTTGTACGGATCGCCGCCGGTAATGGCGGCGGCGGCGAATGGCGACAGCGCGGTCGGCGGCGAGACTTCCGACAATACCGCGTAGTAGAAAATGAACATGTGCGCGGCGTAGTCGGGCACGCCGAGCTTGATGAGCGCGGGCGCGGCGATCACCGCGCAGATGATGTAGGACGCCGTCACGGGCACTGCGAGGCCGATGATCCACACCACCAGCGACGTGTAGATCGCGGTCATCAGAAGACTGCCGCCTGCGAAGTCGATCACGATGGACGAGAACTTCAATCCGAGTCCGGTCAGCGTGACGACACCGACAATGATGCCAGCGGCAGCGCAGGTCGTCGCAGCACTCAGCACGCCGACCGAACCGTCGGCCATCGCAGCCGTGAGTTTCTTCGTCGATGGAATTGCGCGCTGGCCGGCCTGCGACAGACCGATCAGCGACAGCGCGCCGATCAGGCAAAGGATCAGAACCGGGAAATAAGTCTCGAACCATTCAGCCGGTTTGGACGTGCCGATGCCCGGCAGCAGACACAGCGCGCCGAATCCGATTCCGATCAGCAATAGCGCCATCAGCAGTTTGCGCGGACCCAATGTGGTGTCGGGCGCGAGCGCGCTCATGCCGAAGGCGAGAATGGTCGAGTAGAAGACCGAAAGCATCGGCGAATAGCCGATCACCATGAACACAATGACGGCGACTAGCGAAACAAAGTGGAATCCGTATTTCCTGGTCATGCCCCAGATCGTCATCTCCTGCTTGAACGCAACTTCCTGCGCGCCGAAGCGCAGCGCATCGAGTTCGACCATGAACAGCAGCGAGAGGTAATAAAGGCAGGTCGGGATGGTCGCCATCCAGATCACTTCGAGATAACTGATCTTCAGAAATTCGGCGATCAGGAACGCGGCAGCGCCGAGCACCGGCGGCGAGATGATCGCGCCCAGTCCGCCAGCCGCAAGCAATCCGCCAGCGGCGTTACGCTCGAAGCCGGCCTTCTTGAGCATCGGCCACGCGACCGTGCCGATCATCACCGTGGTTGCCACGCCCGATCCCGACGGCCCGCCGAGCAGGAACGACGATGCGACAACGGCACGGCCTGCGCTCGATGGCTTGCCGCCCATCACCGCAAGGGAAAAGTCGATGAAGAACTTTCCTGCGCCGGAGTGTTGAAGCACAGCGCCGTAGATCGTGAACATGATGATGAGCGTTGCCGACACATCGACCGCGACGCCGAAAATGCCTTCGAGCGTGATGAACAGATGTCCGACAAGCCGTGCCACATCGAAGCCGCGATGCGTCCAGGGCGGCGGCAGATAAGGGCCGAAATAGGCGTACAGCAGAAACAGGATCGCGACGATCGGCATGATCGGGCCGGTCGTGCGGCGCGCAGCTTCGAGAACCAGCACGATGAAAATGCCGCCGAAGATCACGTCCATGCGATCCGGCACCGAGGCGCGGTCGAGAAAATCGTCGCCGCCCGCAAGCGCATAGATGATGATGGCGATGCCGGCGAGCGCAGGCACGACATCGAACCACTGGATGCGATTTCTGAAACGTCCGGCGAGCGGGAACAGAAGAAAGCTGAGCAGCAGCACGAACGCGACATGGATGTAACGCAGCTGCTGGGTCGGAACGATGTCGTAGGCCGCGTAGAGATGAAACAGCGTCATCACGACGGCGATGCCGGTGACGATGGTGGCTGTCAGGCCTGTGAGCCTGTTTCCGGCGCCCTCTTCCTGCTGGACATATTCTTCGGCCTTCGCCAGCGCCTCGGCGGAGACCGCCGAGTCTGCGTTTAAATCGTTCGTCATTATCTCCCCCGGCGCGGGCGATATGCCTGCGCGCTTATCGTTGTCTCCAGCCGGATTTTTCCGGTCCGTCGGCCGCGAAAGTTTACACAACTCCGCTGTGTCTGCGAGAGCTTAACTGCAAACACACACGAGAGAAATTTTTTACGACAGCTTGGACTAAAGTCGCGATTTGCGGTGCAACACGATACCTGCGATTTTCAGCCGGCTTTGCATGGATATGCCGCTGCAAGGGCTTCAGCCGCCGATTTCGCTGCCGACAAATTGAGCAGCTTCGGATTCGATTTCAGATAATTGCAAACGGTCGTGCGAATCTGCTGCCAGTCGGCGGTGTCCTTGATGCAGAAGGCGTGCATCTCCTTGAGGATGCCCTTCGTCAATTCCGCAGGTACCGGCGTCGTGGCCATCGAATATTGCAGGCTCTTCGCCACCAGCGCCTGCTTGTCGTGGGTGGACGTGTCTGCCACACCTGCGATGAAGAAATCGATCGAGGTCTTGTCCGCCGCCTCGCATTCCTTCAGCGCGCGGTTGCCATCGACGAACTGGGCCGCGCACGGCGTCACCCACGCAATCAACATGAGTGTCAGGACGTTTCGCAAATTCAGGCTCCTGAAACCAACGATCGCAACGGCTTGCGATATACATCGCAGCGCGCGGCGGCTAAACTGAACCCATATCATTTGACTCGATTGCGTGCGAGAGGATCGCGCGGAATGAATCCTTCGTTGCCGCTGCATTCGGCACGTATTTCGATCTGACCGGCAAACCCGCATGAAGCTCGCCTGCCTGCCTATCGTTGTATCGCTCTTGTATTCGACGATGGCGGGTGCCGAAACATGCCGCTTCATCGACAAGCGGCACGAGCGCGAGGCGTGCTACACGCGGCAGGATGAAGAGCGCGCGGCAAAGGCAAAGGCCGCTGAAGCTGCCAAAAAAGCCGCGATCGCCTCTCCTCCCATGACGGAAGACGACAGAGCGATGTTCAGAACGCTTCACAGCATCTGCCGGGGATGTTGACCTGTCGTGAGGCTCCCGACATATGGATGTCACACGAATCGCGCCTGACATTACAATGGACTGTCGCACAAGGGGAGCAACGTGAGCAGCATCGCGGACGAGTCCGCTTCGCCCGAGTCCGCAACCGAGTCCGAACACCGGTTCTATACGGGCCTCACGGCAAGCTGCATCGCCAATTGCTTGCAGACGGCGAATTTTCTGTCCGACCGGCTGCTGCGGAAATCGCACTTCACATCGCAGAACATCGACGAGCTTTACCGCCATTCGATCAACAGCGCCTTTGCCGCGACCGAAGCCTTCCTCGTCACAGGCGCGCCGCACGCGTCCGCCTATTATCCGCGCGACTTCGCCTGGTTCTATCCCAACGTGCTCGATCCCGACACAATCATCGACGCCGAGGATGCCGCGCGGCGAATTCATCTTCTGGACAAGAGCGTGCGGCTGATGCTGGGCGCGGTGCGCGCCAACACGATCACGACGACGCTCATTCCCCTCGGACGCGGTCATCACATCGGAGCCAATTACTTTGCGCTCCCCTCCGACACGCTTCTCGGGATTCTTGCAGGCCTTGAGCAACTCCTGACAGCGGATCGAAGACCGTCTCCTTTCAGGGACATGGCAAAGGCCGCGCAGATTGGCGCCCGGTTGCTCGCCGATTATCGCGCCGATCTGAGACAATCGGTGCACGATCTGGCGGAAAGCCTCGAACCTTACGAACGCGACGGCACGCAATCGCTGTTGTGCGACATCCGCGCGCCGCGCTCGGCGGCCACCGACACCCGCGCCGAGCGCCTGCGCTTCGTCACCAACTCAAGCGTGTTTGCGACTTTCCAGCGCGCCATCGCGTTGGGTGTGATCGCGCAGAATGAGATCGAGGCCATTCTTGGCCGCACGCTCTCGCAATACAAGATCGAGCTTTTGCAGCTGTTCGGCAAAGACGGTTATGTCACACACAGCCTCGACTGCCCGTCTCATGCGCCTGCTTCCGCGATCGCGCTGGATTTCGTCAACGTGCTGCGCGGCTTCTGGGATTTGAAAAACGACAACGAGCGCGCGCTGTTCGCCGCGACTGCGGATTTCGTTTTGAACGAACCGCGCTTTCGTATTCCGGACACATCGCACTTTCTCGTCTCGGTGGACAATCCGCTGAAAAAGATGATCCATCGCATCGCGACCCCGTCCTATCAGGGCCGCTCGTCATGGCCGACCTTCAACGTCGAATTCGCGGATCGCATGCTGGACTACGACGCCGCCGGCGGGACTGAAAAGTATCGCGCCCATGCACAGGACATTCTGCGGCACATTCGTCACGCGACGGAAACGCATGGCGGCTATCAGGAGCTTCTGGCGGAGGACGGCCTCCAATACCGGACATGGGCCTATCGCAGCGCCGTCGCCCATTCGTGGTTTCCGCGCTTTCTCAGCGTCTGGAAGCGTGCGTTCGGCAGCCCGCTCATTCGCTTCGCACAGCCGAACTGAAAGGCTATCGAGAAGGCCGTGAAATAGCGGGGTGACACACCTATATTCCCTGATGCTAAGATCGCGATTCGATGCCCCTTAAACGGGGTATGAAACGCAACGGCACGCACGGAGTTTTATCTATGACGGGCGATTTCACCGCTTCGACGCGGACCTGGAGATTACCCGCCATCGCAACCCTCTCCTCAGCCGTCGCTCTCCTCGCGCTGACCATCGGTGCCGTCTCCAAACCCACCCGTCCGCCGCCGACGGTCGAAGCCGCAGCCCAGCGCGACGCCGGGCCGCCGATCATGGCGATTGTCTCGATCAAGTCGCAGAAGGTGACGTTCTACGATTCCGAAGGCTGGATTTTGCGCGCGCCGGTTTCAACCGGCACCACTGGACGCGAAACGCCGGCCGGCGTGTTCGCCGTGATCGAGAAGGACAAGGATCACCACTCCACTCTCTATGATGACGCGTGGATGCCGAACATGCAGCGCATCACCTGGAACGGCATCGCGCTGCATGGCGGCCCACTGCCGGGTTACGCCGCTTCACATGGCTGCGTGCGCATGCCGTATGGATTTGCGGAGAAACTGTTCGACAAAACCTTCATCGGCCTGCGCGTCATCATTTCGCCGAACGACGCCGAGCCGGTCGAGATTTCCCATCCCGCGCTGCTGAAGCCGAATCTAGAAGCGATCGACGCAGCACCTGCGAAAGCGCATACGCTCACGCGCGAAGCAACCGAAGCATCCGCGCTCGCTGACGAAACCAGAAAGGCCGCTGCGAAAGCGCCGCGCGAGATTGCCGCGCTGAACGCCGCGCTCAAAAAACTCGAAACCTCGAAAGCCCGCGCCGACGCCGAGCTTGCCGCCGCCGACAAGATGATCGCCGACGCCAGGACGGATGAAGCCAAAGCGCGCGCCGAGGACTTCAAGCAGAAGGCTTCGGCCAAAGCTGCGGACGCATCAACCCAGCTCGACACCGGCAAGGCCGACATCGCGCCGAAGCTGGAAGCCGCGAACGCGACAAAGGATGCCGCTAAGGCGGCTGCGAAGAAGAAAATCGATACGGCGAAAGCCGCCGCCGACGCCAAGCTCGCACTCGAACCCGTGTCGATCTACATCAGCCGCGCAACGCAGAAAATCTACGTCCGCCGCAACACGCGCAAGCCCGCGCCCGATGGCGGCGGCGACGTGTTCGACACCACCATCGAAGCGCCGATTGCGATCCGCGATCCGGACCGGAAACTCGGCACGCATGTCTTCACGGCGATGGCGCGTAACGATAACGGTCTGCGCTGGAGCGTGGTGAGCATCGACGGCGGCGACGACGCCAAGGACGCGCTGGATCGCATCACGATTCCTCAGGACATTCTGGATCGCGTCGGCCCGACGGCGTTGCCGCGCTCCTCGATCGTGATTTCCGACGAGCCTCTGAGCAAGGAAACCAACTACCGCACCGAATTCGTCGCGGTGTTAAGCAACCAGCCGCAGGGCGGTTTCATCACGCGCAAGCCGACGCCGCCGGTCGACCCGATGTTTGCGGGCAACAACGATTTCTTCGGATTCGGCTGGGGCGTGCAGCGCAATCCCGAACCGCCGCCTCCGCCCGGATATTATCGCCAGCGTGGCGGCGGCCGTTTTTATTAACGCGGCTCATCGCGCGTCACGGCCTCGTGACTCAAGCGTGAAGGTTCCCTCAGGCACTGCGTGATAGATTGCGGCGCCATGAAAGCGCCCCTTCTGCTGCTGTTGCTGATTCTCGTCGCGATGATCTACGGCAAAGCGCACACCATCGACCGTTCTGTGCAGCCGTATACGGCGATGAATACCGGCGATCTGAGCTATCGCCCTGCGGATAAAAAGTAGCTACGGCGTTTCACCCGCGCGACGGCTTTCGCTTTCTCCATAGCGGCAAGCCGGCAATCACCTTGATCGCCACGCCGACGACCAGCGCGCAAAGTGCCGATTTCGATACCGTCTCCATCGTCCCTTCGATCAGCATGGCATGCGCCACAACGCCAACGACAATCACGATTGCCATCGCCATGTGCGCGATGCTCCATGTCCGCGGCCGCAACCCCAGACGCCTGCGGAACAACGCCAGCAGCGCGACGGCGAAGATCGCCCACATCGCAATAACGCCGAAGGGCGAAAACGGCGTCGGCGATGCAAAGGTCAGCGCGTCGATCATGTCCGGCGGACTTGTGATCCACAACCCCGCGACATGAACGATCACCGCGACAACAAGCGCGCCGCCGATCCAGTGATGGACACGCCGTCCGCGCAACGCCGCCAATCCCGGCAGATATCCGGCGATCAGCAGCGGCTGAATGAGAACGAGACACAGCGCGACGATGCCGGCAAATCCGGCCGCGATATAAACCGGACCGCGCCATTCGATCTGGGGACTCATCGCGGCCAGAGCAATCGGCACGCAGATCGCAGCCGCAAGCGCGGCCCAAACGAGGGTCGCCCTGGCTCCTCTCATTGCGTCGGCCCTGTTTGAATCAGGCAGGCTGAAGCACGAAATGCGCTTCGAGGCTGGTGTCCTTCACGCTCGCCATCACCGGACGCAGAAAGACGGTTTGGAACTCGACGCTGTCATAGGCAAGATGGCCGTGCGGCTGGCCGAAGATCGGAATGATCTGCGGCATCTCGAGGCGAAACTTGCCGTCCTTGTCGGTGAGCGTTGCGCCGTGACTTTGCGGCTCGCTCTCCTGTCCCTCACGCGTGTGCGCCCAGATCTGGATGCGTTGTCCAGCGAGCGGCGCGCCGTCGCTTGCGCGGCGCACGGTGCCGCTCATCCAGAAGCCGCCCTTGCCGATGCGGTCGACGATCGCAGCACCTTTGAGATAATTGTTGGCTCCGCCCGGCATCGACGGCGTCGGCGCGAGACCTTCCGCGCGCGCGGGCAGCAGAAGACCCGACGCGCCGGCTGCGAACATTGAGCCACCGGCGGCGAGAAGTTTGCGGCGATTGAACAGGATGGGCATGGCATCCTCCGTGGCGGCGGTGCGAATAGGAAGGGAAAGAATACAGCAACAAGCGTCAACGGCCCAGATGGGAAAAGCGCGGCAGATCGCGCTAACAGCGATGTGAAGAGCCGTCTTAAGGGCCGTCATTTTTAGACATGCCTTAAGATTTATTTGCCACTTTCGTCGAGCGAAAGGCTGCGGCTATGGATGACTCGGTTCAAGTTCGCTGCGTGCGGTGCAAGTCAAACTTCCGGGACAAGGCCCGGCGCTTGCAGGACGGTTATTCGCGCCAGTGTCCCAGCTGCGAAAGCGTGATTTTCTTCAACGAAGATTCGCCCGACAAAAACATCAAGCAAGCTCTTTTGCAGGCAAAGCAATTGCGGAAACAACTTCGCGAAAATGCCGGTGCCTTGCGCGGCGGAGCGAAGCCGTTCGCATTCAATCGGTCTGACTAACGATCCGTCGTCTTCGGTGAAGACAGATCAATAGCTGTTTGATTGGTGAGCGCGGAGGGACTCGAACCCTCGACCCCATGATTAAAAGTCACGTGCTCTACCGCCTGAGCTACGCGCTCACTCGCGCGGTGTGTAGGGGCCGCTTCCCCAAGGGTCAAGGCCGCCGCCCCTTGGTTCAACTGCGGATTTTCCTCATCGGTTCCGCATCTTGACAATTAGAACAAAACATGAACAATAACAACCCAATTCGATTGGGAGACGCACGATGACCGATGTGACCTATTACGTCGCTCTGCCCTTCACCGCCGATGACATGGGCGAGGTGTCGCCCGGCACGGCCGAGGAGTTTCAGGGGCCGACGCATGCGATGCGCCGGGCCGAAGCACTGGCGCGAATGCCGGGCGTTGTCGGCGCTGTCGCTTTCAGCCGGTGCGGCGATCCGATGATCGGCGAGTTCAAGGACGCGACCGTGCTGCGGTCGTTCGGAAACGTTCCCTCGGATCTGAGCGGGATGTGAGTCGCGCGAACGGACGCGGCGCTACATCCGCTTGTCTTCCTCTTCCTTGATCTCGTCCTCGCTGACGTCGCGCTTTGGCGTGGCTATGTCGCCGTCGTCGTAGAGATCGTCGGCGTCCTGCTTTTTCGGCTGCTTGCGCTCGGGCGTTCTCGGCTTCTTGTCTTTTCCGCTCATCGGGCGATGATCCTCGTCGGCTGTGCAGGCGAATGCATATTGGTCATGCGGCGATTGTCCGCGCCGCGCAGTTCATGTCTGCTATCGTAGCCCAATCCGTTCGCTGAATAGAATCGAAATCTGTCCGTATGACTGATCTGGATCAAAACGCCGTTCGGGACTTCGACATCCCCGTGCCGTATATGCAGCGGACGCGCGATTACTATCTCGCCATCGGCTATGACGTGCCCTATCGTTGGGCGCACAATGTCGCAGCACCTTTTCAGCCGCTGAGAAAGCCGCTGGCGCAAACGCGCATCGCGCTCATCACCACGGCGGCGCAGTTCGATTCGTCCAAAGGCGACCAGGGACCGGGCGCAGCCTATAATGGAGCTGCGAAATTCTACGAGGTCTATGACGGCGACACGTCGCGCGATCACGATCTGCGGATTTCCCACATCGCCTACGACCGCAAACATACGTCGGCAACCGACATCAACACCTGGTTTCCGCTGGCGCAGATGCGGCGGCTCGCAGCGGAAGGCCGCTTTCAGCTTGCGCCGCGATTTTTCGGCGCGCCGACCAATCGCAGCCATCGCGTCACGATGGAGACCGACGCGCCGGAGATTCTTGCACGCTGCAAGGCCGACGGCGTCGAGGCGGCGGTGCTGGTGCCGAACTGTCCGGTCTGTCACCAGACCACGGCGCTGGCCGCGCGGCATCTGGAAGCGAACGGCATTTCGACGGTCATGATGGGCTGCGCCAAGGACATTGTCGAGCACACAGCTGTGCCGCGATTCCTGTTCAGCGATTTTCCGCTCGGCAATTCCGCCGGCAAGCCGCATGATCCGGCCTCGCAGGCGCTTACCATTGGCCTCGCGCTGAAAGTTCTGGAGACAGCACCGGGCCCGCAGACCACCGTTCAGTCGCCTTTGCGCTGGAGCGACGATGCGTCGTGGAAGCTCGACTACAACAATGTCGCGCGCATGTCGGCCGACGATCTCGCCAAACGCCGCCGCGATTTCGACGCGCAGAAGGAAGCCGCGCGCAACAACCGCGTGGCTTGAGTGCGGCACATAGCCGGCAATTCCCATCGTCATTGCGAGGAGCCTTTGCGACGAAGCGATCCACCTGCCGAAGCTGGATAGCTTCGCTTCGCTCGCAATGACGAAAAGAGTTATCTGCGCTTTCCGTTATTCTTTCGCCGCCGCCTTGCGCAGCGCGGCGTTGATGCGATCCTGCCACCCTGCTCCGCCGTCCTGAAAATGCTCCAGCACATCCTGATCGATGCGCAGCGTCACCTGTTCCTTCACGCCCGGCAGCGCCGCCTTCTTCGGCAGTTCCTCGACCGGCTTGACCGTGACTTTCTTGAAAGCGTTTTCGGCCTCGGTCTTGGCGTCGCTTAACGTGCGCGGACGGCGTGGCGTGTCGGACATTTCAGATTCCTTCAAACAATGCGGTCGACAGATAACGCTCCGAGAACGACGGCACGATGGCGAGAATGGTCTTGCCGCTGTTCTCCGGCCGCTTGCCCAACTCGATGGCCGCTGCAATCGCAGCACCGGATGAGATTCCGCCCGGAATGCCTTCCATGCGCGCCAGCGCGCGCGACGTTTCAATCGCGGTCGCGCTGTTGATTTTCACAATTTCGTCGATCACCGAACGATCCAGAATGTCCGGCACGAAACCCGCGCCGATGCCCTGAATCTTGTGCGGCGTGTGCGTGCCGCCCGACAGCACCGGGCTTTCCTCCGGCTCGACCGCAACGACGCGCAGCGACGGCTTGCGCGGCTTGAGCACCTGGCCCACGCCCGTGATCGTGCCGCCGGTGCCGACACCCGCGACGAACACATCGATATTGCCGCCGGTGTCGTTCCAGATTTCTTCGGCCGTGGTGCGGCGATGAATTTCGGGATTGGCGAGATTCTTGAACTGCTGCGGCATCGCCGAATTCGGTGTGGTGCGGATCAGTTCCTCGGCCGTGGCAATCGCGCCCTTCATGCCCTGTGCCGCAGGCGTCAGCACAATCTCGGCACCGAGAAACGCCAGCATCTTGCGCCGCTCGATCGACATCGATTCCGGCATCACGAGTTTCAGCCGATAACCGCGCGCGGCGGCGACAAACGCCAGCGCGATTCCCGTATTGCCCGATGTCGGCTCGATCAGCACGGTATCGGCGTTGATGATTCCGGCCTTTTCCATCGCGATAATCATCGCGGCGCCGATGCGGTCCTTCACGCTCGCCGCCGGATTGAAATATTCCAGCTTCGCCAGAATCGTTGCCTTCGCGCCGCGCTGCTGTGGCAAACGATTGAGCCGAACGACGGGCGTGTCGCCGGTTGCAGCAACAATGCTGTCGTAAATCCGTCCGCGTCCGGGCTTGTCCATAAAACTCTCCAAAATTTGATTCAACGCAGCGCGAGATGCCGCATCCGTGACCGTTGCAAACTAACGGTTATTCGCTCCGCGCGAAACGCTGCATCGCCGTAAAAACAATATCCCAAAAGGAACGCATTTGTGTTGCGACACCGTCAAACTTCCGGGTGTAGGGTACGTCCATCGCACTCGATTCAAAAGGGAGGCCGGGATGCCAGCACTTGCTGAACTTCAATCGGACCTGCCGTTGCGTGCACAGCCGCTGAACAGTCGCCGGCCGATCTGCAAGATCTGCTCCGACCAGATGATCTCGGCGGAAGCGTCGGCATTGTCCGATACCGAAGTGAGCTATCTGTGGAGTTGCGACAATTGCGGTTACGGTTTCGTGACTGTTCACGAGATCAAGCCGGTTTGCAACTGACAGAAATCAGCGCGGCGGAATGTCGCCGCGCGACCAGTTTTCGCGGATTCGCGCGCGAAACGCCTCGAACGATGTCGCCGCAACCGCCTCGCGAATGCCGCGCATCAGTTCCTGATAGTAGGCGATGTTGATTTCCGACAGCAGCATCGCGCCTAATGCCTCGTCCGACTTCACCAGATGGTGCAGATAGGCGCGCGAGTAATTGCGCGCCGACGGCCAGGTGCTTTCCTCGTCCAGCGGGCGCGGATCGTCGGCGTGACGCGCGTTGCGAAGATTGATGACGCCGTGCCTCGTGAACGCATGGCCGTGCCGTCCGTTGCGTGTCGGCATCACGCAGTCGAACATGTCGATGCCGCGCGCGACCGCTTCCAGAATATCGTCAGGCGTGCCGACGCCCATCAGGTAACGCGGACGATCCGCCGGCAGCAGTGGCGCGACCTCCTCGATCATCGCCAGCATCACGTCCTGCGGCTCGCCGACAGCGAGCCCGCCGATGGCATAGCCGTGAAAGCCGATGCCGATCAGCTGCCGCGCGCTCTCGCGGCGCAGTTCAGGGACGTCGCCGCCCTGAGCGATGCCGAACAGCATGTGACCGGCGGGCGCGCGTTCAAATGCGCGTTTGCTGCGTTCGGCCCAGCGGATCGACAATTGCATCGCGCGCTCGATGTCATCACGCTCCGCAGGCAGCCGCACACATTCATCGAGCTGCATGGCGATGTCTGAACCCAGCAGAAGCTGGATTTCGATCGCACGTTCCGGCGTCAGTTCGTACTTGTTGCCATCGATGTGTGAGGAGAAGGTTACACCTTGCTCTGTCACCTTCCGCAGCTTCGCCAGCGACATCACCTGAAAGCCGCCGGAGTCGGTCAGCATCGGCCCGTTCCAGCCGGTGAATTTCTGTAGGCCCCCGAGGGCTACGATGCGCTCTGCGGTTGGGCGCAGCATCAGGTGATAGGTGTTGCCGAGCACGATGTCGGCACCCGCGTCGCGAATCTCGCGCCAGTGAATGCCCTTCATCGCGCCCGCCGTGCCGACCGGCATGAAGGCCGGCGTGCGCACGACACCATGCGGCGTCAGAAGTTCGCCGGTGCGTGCTGCGCCGTCCTGTGCGTGAAGGGTGAAGTGATTTGCGAGCATTGCGCTTTATCGGTCAGACTTCCGCGCGAAACAACAGGCTCGCATCGCCATATGAATAAAAGCGATAGCCGTTTTGCACGGCGTGTGCATAGGCGGCCTTCATCGTCTCAAGACCGCTGAACGCCGACACCAGCATGAACAGCGTCGATTTCGGCAGATGGAAATTCGTCATCAGAATATCGGCGGCCTTGAAGCGATAGCCCGGCGTGATGAAGATGGCGGTGTCGCCTGCGAAAGGCCTGATCGTACCGTCATCGGTTGCAGCACTTTCCAGCAGCCGCAGCGAGGTGGTACCGACCGCGACAATGCGTCCGCCATTTTTGCGCGCCGCGTTGAGCGCATCGGCTGTTGACGCGCTGACCTCGCCCCGCTCCGCATGCATCTTGTGGTCGGACGTATCGGCGGCCTTCACCGGCAAGAACGTGCCTGCGCCGACATGCAGCGTGACGCGATGCAGGCCGATGCCTTTGGCTCTGAGCGAGGCTTCAAGCTCCGGCGTGAAATGCAGACCCGCCGTGGGTGCTGCGACCGCACCCTCCTTCACGGCGAACATGGTCTGATAGTCGGAAATGTCCTTGTCGTCCGGCGCGCGCTTGCCTGCGATGTAAGGCGGCAGCGGCGGCGCGCCGACATCGGAAATCGCCTGATCGAGAATGGGGCCGTGAAACGCAAACGACAGCACGATCTCGCCATTGTCGCCCTTGGATTCGACCTGCGCGTCGAGATTGCCGAGCAGACAGACGCGGCCTTCATTGCCGAAGCGAACGCCGTCGCCGACAGCCAGTTTTTTTGCGGGACGCGCCAGCGCCTGCCAGCGCGAGCCATCGAGGCGCTTGATGAGCGTCACGTCGATCTTCGGTTCGGTCTCGCGGCCGATGCGGCGGCCGGTCAGTTGCGCCGGGATCACGCGCGTGTCGTTGACGACGAGCTGATCGCCTTCGCGCAGAAATGCCGGCAGATCGCGCACGATTGAATCGATCGGCATTTCACCGGGACGCACGACAAGCATCTTTGCAGAGTCGCGCGGCACCGCAGGCCGCAGCGCGATGGCGGAGTCGGGCAATTCAAAATCGAAAAGATCGGTGCGCATGTCGCTCAAATGTAAATGGCCGGGGAACGCCCGGCCATGACAATAACGGTAGACCTCATCCTGAGGAGCGACGTTTTCGTCGCGTCTCGAAGGATGAGGTGAGGACATCCAACCTCATGGTTCGAGACGCGCACGGCGTGCGCTCCTCACCATGAGGACATCGTCATTACGCCGCGTCGGCGGCCATGTGCGCCTTCACGATCTTGTCCGGGTTCGAGACAGGCTCGCCGCGCTTGATCTTGTCGACATTCTCCATGCCGGATGTGACCTTGCCCCACACCGTATACTGCTTGTTGAGGAACGGCGCGTCGTCGAAGCAGATGAAGAACTGGCTGTCACCCGAGTCAGGATTGGCGGCGCGCGCCATCGAGGCGGTGCCGCGCACATGCGGTTCGGCGTTGAACTCGGCCTTCAGCTTCTTGCCGGAGCCGCCGGTGCCGGTGCCCTGCGGGCATCCGGTCTGCGCCATGAAACCGTCGATCACGCGATGGAACACGATGCCGTCGTAGAAGCCTTCGCGCACCAGTTCCTTGATGCGGGCGACGTGACCCGGCGCGAGATCGGGACGCATCTCGATCGTCACCGGGCCCTGCGTGGTTTCCAAAATCAAAGTGTTGTCGTTGCCGGCCATTTGAATTCTCCGTCGCTGGCGCGCATCAGGCGCGCGATATGTTCTTGATGCAGGAACGATCACTTCACGTCGGAAGCGACCTGAACCTTCACCATCTTGTCGGGATTGGACACCGGCTCGCCGCGCTTCATGCGATCCACGACGTCCATGCCCTGCACGACATCGCCGACGACAGTGTATTTGTTGTTGAGGAAGGATGCTTCGGCAAAGCAGATGAAGAACTGCGAATTCGCCGAATTCGGATCGGACGCGCGCGCCATGCCGACGGTGCCGCGTTTGAACGGCGTCGAAGTGAACTCGGCCGCGAGGTTCGGATATTTCGAGCCTCCGGTGCCGTCGAAATTCTTGCCGTCGCCGGTCTGCGCCATGAAGCCGTCGATCACGCGATGGAAAGGAACATTGTCATAGTAGCCGTCGCGCGCGAGCTGCTTGATGCGTTCGGCATGCTTGGGCGCGAGATCGGTGCGCAGCGCAATCACCACGCGGCCCTTCGTCGTGTCGATGACGATGGCGTTGTCCTTGTCCAGGTTTGAAGGCAGCTTTTGCGCGAACGCGGGCGTTGCAACGGCGAAAGCAGCAAGCAAAGCGAGAATACGGATCATGAAAACTCCGATTGTATGAAGCCGGAAAAAATCAGCCGGCGAATTTCTTTTTCAGGCGTGTCGCGACGGGCTTCGGCACGAAATGCGACACGTCGCCGCCCATGCTGGCGATTTGCCGCACCAGTGTGGCGGTGATCGGGCGGACGGTCGCGGACGCCGGAAGAAACACGGTATGAACGTCCGGCGTCAGCGTCTGGTTCATGCCGGCGATCTGCATTTCGTAATCGAGATCTGTGCCGTCACGGAGGCCGCGAATGAGAATGGTCGCGCCTGAGCGCTGCGCGGCGGTGACGGTGAGATCGTTGAAGGTGACGGCCTCGAACTGGCAACCTGCGTTCTTGGCAATCGGCGTGAAAACCTCCGCCAGCATCTCCAGCCGCTCCTCGACGGAAAACAGCGGTGCCTTGCCGGGATGAATTCCAATCGCAACCACGAGACGATCGGCCAGCGCGCAGGCCTGACGCACCACGTCGAGGTGGCCGTTGGTCACGGGGTCGAACGAACCGGGATAAAGCGCGACGCGAGGCATAAATTCTCCTAGCCCGTAGCAACACCTGCCGCAAGGGCAACAGGTTGCAGCCCTGTTGCGGAATTTCTCCGCTTCAATCCCAACGGCGTCTCGCAGGTCCGCATGGTGACGACGGACAAGCTCTAAAAATCAGCCGCCGTTGCCGTTCTCGGCTTCATCCGTGATGTGTTCGACGGACACGACCTTTTCGTCGTCCGCGGTGTCGAACACGATCACACCCTGCGTCGAGCGGCCAGCCACGCGAATGCCCTCGACCGGGCAGCGGATCAACTGACCCGCGTCCGTCACCAGCATGATCTGATCGCTTTCATCCACGGGGAATGACGCGACGAGTTTTCCGTTGCGGTTGTTGACCGCCATCGCGACGATGCCTTTGCCGCCGCGTCCGGTCGTCCGGTATTCGTATGACGAGCTTCGCTTGCCGTAGCCGTTCGCGCTGATGGTGAGAACGAACTGTTCTGCCGCCGACATTTCCGCATAACGCGCCTGATTGAGTTGCACCGCCACCGATGTCTCCTCGGCATCGGTCTCGGTCGCCTCCTCCGCAGCCTCGCCCGCAACGGCACGGCGCATTTTCAGGTAAGCCGCGCGCTCATCCGACGACGCATCGAGATGATGCAGGATGGTCAGCGAAATCAGCCTGTCGCCCTTGCCGAGCGCGATGCCGCGCACGCCCATCGAGGTGCGGCCCGTGAACACGCGCACATCGTTGACCGGGAAGCGGATGCATTGTCCGCCGGCGGCGGTCAGCAGCACGTCATCGCTTTCCTTGGCGATCTGCACGTCGACGATGGATTCATCGTCGGCCAGCTTCATCGCGATGATGCCCGACCGGCGCACATCGACAAAGTCCGACAGCTTGTTGCGGCGAACGGTGCCGCCTGTGGTCGCGAAGATGATGTCGAGTTCGCCCCAGGACTTCTCATCCTCCGGCAGCGGCATGATCGTGGTGATGCGTTCGCCCTGCTCCAGCGGCAGAATGTTGATCATCGCCTTGCCGCGCGCGTTGGGCGCGGCCATCGGCAGACGCCAGACCTTTTCCTTGTAGACCTGACCGCGCGACGAGAAGAACAGCACCGGCGTGTGGGTCGACGCGATGAACAGCCGGCTGACGAAATCTTCCTCGCGCGTTGCCATGCCGGAGCGGCCCTTGCCGCCGCGCTTCTGTGCACGATAGGCCGACAGCGGCACGCGCTTGACGTAACCGGCGTGCGACACGGTAACGACCATGTCTTCGCGCTGGATCAGATCCTCGTCCTCGACCTCGCCTTCCTGATCGATGATGACGGTGCGGCGCGGCGTTGCGAATTCGGATTTCACAGCGTTCAGCTCATCCTTGATGATGCTCTGAATGCGCGCACGCGAGCGCAGGATTTCCAGATAGTCCGCAATCTCGACGGCGAGCTTGTCGAGTTCTTCCTTGATCTCGTCGCGGCCGAGCGCCGTCAGACGCTGCAAGCGCAGATCGAGGATGGCCTTGGCCTGCTCCATCGACAGCCGCGCGGTGCCCTTGCCGGTCATGCTATGGCGCGGATCGTCGATCAGAGAAATCATCGCCGCCACATCCTTCGCCGGCCACTCGCGCGACATAAGAGTGTCGCGTGCCGTGTTCGGATCGGGCGAGGTGCGGATGACCTTGATGACTTCGTCGATATTGGCGACTGCGATTGCAAGGCCGACCAAGATATGCGCGCGGTCGCGCGCCTTGTTGAGCAGGAATTTCGTGCGGCGGGAAACGACATTCTCGCGGAAGGCGATGAACACCGTCAGCAGATCCTTCAGGTTCATCACCTGCGGGCGGCCGCCGTCCAGCGCCACGATGTTGGCGCCGAAATTCGTTTGCAGCGGCGTAAATTTGTAAAGCTGGTTCAGCACGACTTCCGGCACGGCGTCGCGCTTCAGTTCGACGACGACGCGATAACCATCGCGATCCGACTCGTCGCGCAGATCGCCGATACCTTCGATCTTCTTCTCGCGCACCAGTTCGGCGATGCGCTCGACCATGCCGGCCTTGTTCACCTGATACGGAATTTCGGTGACGACGATCGCCTGACGATCCTTGCGAATTTCTTCGATCGACACCTTGCCGCGCATCACGATGGAGCCGCGGCCGAGATGATAGGCGCCGCGAATGCCCTGCCGTCCGAGAATGATGCCGCCGGTCGGGAAATCCGGGCCCGGAATAATCTTGATAAGGTCGTCGAGACCGAGCGCCGGATCGTCGATCAGCGCGATACAGGCGTCGATGCATTCGCCGAGATTGTGCGGCGGGATGTTGGTGGCCATGCCGACGGCGATGCCGCCCGCACCATTGACCAGAAGGTTCGGAAATTTCGCGGGAAGAACGCGCGGCTCTTTTTCGGAGGAGTCGTAGTTCGGCTGAAAATCGACGGTGTCTTTATCGATGTCGTCGAGCAGCGACTGCGCGATCTTGGTGAGGCGGGATTCGGTGTAGCGCATCGCGGCCGGCATATCGCCATCGACCGAACCGAAATTGCCCTGACCGTCGATCAGCGGCACGCGCATCGAGAAGTCTTGCGCCATACGCACGAGCGCGTCGTAAACCGACTGGTCGCCGTGCGGATGATATTTACCGATCACGTCGCCGACGGTGCGCGCCGACTTGCGATACGGCTTGTTCCACTCGAAGCCGTTCTCGTACATGCCGTAGAGAATGCGCCGATGCACCGGCTTCAATCCGTCGCGCGCATCGGGCAGCGCGCGCGCAACGATCACGCTCATCGCGTAATCGAGATACGAACGCTTCATCTCGTCGGTGATAGAGACGGGCCGGATGTCGGTGGAATCTGGTGCGCCGGAATCCGGTTCTTCAGTGTCGGCCAAAATGCGAATCCTGAGTGGGAAAATGCTCTTGTTATATAGGCGAAATCGGTGCGCTACGCCAACGCGGGACGCAGCCGGGGTGGCCATAAATTCTGCTTTTAAATCAGCTATTTACGGGATGGTGACGAGAGCCCGAGAATGACCAGCCCGGCCGCCGCAATTTCGCCCTTCGATTCCAAGTCGGTCAGAATTTCGCCTTATGAAAAGCTAAGCAAAATCAATGCGATTTTTTCGCCGCAAAAAGCGGTTTGCGCGGCGTTTTCAGTTGCCGAACGCAACCTGATGCATGATGCGTCCGGGCACGAACGTGAACAGGCCCGCGATCACCAGCGCGCCAACGTAAATCGAGATCATCCTGATCTTGTGCGACCTCACCTGATGACGATGCGCCGCCCATACTGCGAGCGGCAGCATCACCAGCGCAAAAATCGAGAGGTAGTGAATAGGACTCCACAGACCGAACGGCGCGGCGTGCCTGCCGTGAACCCAGAACGACGCCGTGGCCACGGTGGCCATCAGCCCGACCCAGATCCAGCCAACCGTCCGATGCGGCAGCGTTCCTTTAGGCGCCGCGAACTGAACGATGCCAAGCACGAGCGCGGCCATCGCGGCGAACGCATGCAACTGGACGATCCAGGGCGCATTGAGCAGCGGCGCGAGAGACATGCAGAATGCTCCTGTTGTCGTGCGATGGACGGCGGCAATTTACGAAACGCACGAAATGCTTTTGCGAAACGCCCGCAATGTTATTGGCTCGCGCGGCGGCATCAAAGCGGTTTTGCGAAAGTCAGAGGCACGAACAGCAATCACGCGCAGGATTGATTGCTTTTTCGGGCGCATTAAAAAAGCCCCGTCAAACGGGGCTTTTTATGATTTCCTAGAACGGAATATCGTCGTTCATGTCGTTGCTGCGGCCGCCTCCCGCCGCGACACGGCGCGGCGCCGAACGGGACGGCCCGCCCGATCCGAAATCGTCGCCCGCATCCATGCCGCCACCGCCGCCTGCGTTGCGGCTGTCGAGCATGGTCAGCGTCGAATTGAAATTCGACAACACGACTTCGGTCGAGTAGCGATCCTTGCCGTCCTTGTCCTGCCATTTGCGGGTCTGAAGCTGGCCTTCGAGATAAACCTTCGCGCCCTTCTTCAGATACTGTTCGGCGATCTTACAAAGCCCTTCGTTGAAAATGACGACGCGATGCCACTCGGTCTTCTCCTTGCGCTCGCCGGTCGCCTTGTCGCGCCAGGTCTCGGATGTCGCAACGCTCAGATTTGCAATCGGACGGCCGTCCTGAGTCCGCTTGATCTCCGGATCGGCGCCGAGATTGCCGACCAGGATCACTTTATTGACGCTTCCCGCCATCGCTGCTCTCCAAATTCACGCAAGTTTTCATGCGCCGTCACATATGCCGCGCGGACGCGGACAAAAGATCGCAAGACAGGCGCTCAGAAAAACGACCCTATCTTTTTCAATCGCCGCAAAAATTGCGCACGCCCCGTTATCCACCGGTCATCTCTCCGTCAGCCCATTAATACCTTAATATGTTCTATTTTTGTTCTCAAGGTGCCTCGATCTAAAAAGGGAACCCATTGACGCTAAATTTGTTTTCAAAAATGGGAGCCTAAACGCGTCAAAAACATGACGAAATCGTGATCGAAAAAGTTAAAAAATTCGAAAGATATCCTTGGCTTAACCGGATTCACTTGGCGACTGACTGTTGCAGTTCGGAGACGGTTTTTTGCTTCGAGCCAAGTATATTCCCGCCACGGAATCGCTAATCCCAGTTCGTTCGCGTGCTGGAAAAACCGCTTCAGAAAACCGGAGCGGACTGAAAACTGGAGAAGAAGATATGAAGAAGTTTTTGCTCGCCACCGCGGCACTGGTTGCCTTCGGTTCGGCTTCGGCGGTCGCTGCTGACCTCCCTGCCCGTACCTATACCAAGGCACCGGCCTACGTCGCGCCTGTCTATAACTGGACCGGCTTCTACGTCGGCGCTCACATCGGTGCTGCGTTCAACAGCAACAACAACGTTGTGACCACCATTCCGGGCCTGGTCACCAACAATCGCGATGCTTCGTTCCTCGGCGGCGGTCAGGTCGGCGCTGACTACCAGTTCTCGCCGAACTGGCTGATCGGTGTCGAAGGTCAGATCAGCGGCCTTGCAAACAACAACCGCTCGTTCACCAACGGCGTCAACACCCTCACCGACAAGTCCGACTGGCTCGCTTCGGTCACTGGCCGCCTCGGCTATGTCTGGGGTCCGGGCTTGATCTACGCCAAGGGCGGTGTCGGCTTCCGTGACACCAACGGCGTCAGTGTCACTGCCGGCTTCGCACCTGCTCTCGTGAGCCGTCAGGACTCCGGCTACACCGTCGGCGGCGGCTTGGAGTACATGTTTGCTCCGGCCTGGTCGGCGAAGGTTGAGTACCAGTACTTCAACTTCGGCAACACCGGCGTGATTACGCCTGCTGGCAACCTCAGCTACCGCGACGACTTCCACACCGTGAAGCTCGGCGTGAACTATCACTTCAACTGGGGTGGCCCGGTCGTCGCGAAGTACTAAGCGCCATTCGGCCTGAACTTCTCAGGGATAACGGAGGGGCCGGCTCAGTGAGCCGGCCCTTTTGTTTTGGCGCAGCCGATGGCTTCGCAGCTATTCAGTTGATGTTTTCAGCTCGGGGCTGGAAATTGCCCGCCGTTCTTCCTATGTTCCGATCACTGCCTTGCAAGAAACTGGTGTTGGGTTCGGGCGTTTCCGGAGACCACGCCGCTATTGCGCGCACGCGCCCGGAACACCAACATGGATGAAGTGATCAAGGCAAACCGCAAATCGAGCCTCCGGACAATTTCGGTTCGCGGTGCGCGTGAGCATAATCTCAAGAACGTCGACCTCGAAATTCCGCGCGACAAGCTCGTCGTTTTCACCGGCCTCTCCGGTTCGGGCAAATCGTCGCTCGCGTTCGACACGATTTACGCGGAGGGCCAGCGCCGCTACGTTGAATCGCTCTCGGCTTACGCGCGCCAGTTTCTCGAGATGATGCAAAAGCCGGACGTCGATCAGATCGACGGCCTGTCGCCTGCAATTTCCATCGAACAGAAGACAACATCGAAGAACCCGCGCTCGACGGTCGGCACGGTTACTGAAATCTACGACTACATGCGACTGTTGTGGGCGCGCGTCGGCGTTCCTTATTCTCCGGCGACAGGATTGCCGATCGAAAGCCAAACCGTCTCCCAGATGGTCGATCGCGTTCTCACGCTGCCGGAAGGTACGCGCCTCTATTTGCTGGCGCCGGTCGTGCGGGGGCGCAAAGGTGAGTACAAAAAGGAATTGGCCGAATACCTGAAAAAGGGATTCCAGCGCGTCAAGATCGACGGCGCGTTCCACGAACTTGCCGATGCACCATCCCTCGACAAGAAGTTTCCTCACGACATCGATGTCGTCGTCGATCGCATCGTCGTGCGTCCCGACATGGCGCAGCGTCTGGCGGAATCCTTCGAGACCGCACTCAAGCTCGCTGAAGGCCTCGCGATCGTCGAATACGCCGATGCCCCCGCAGGTGAGCTCGCAGCGGACAAAAAGTCCGACAAGAAGACTGCCAAAATTCACGACAAAAGCGGCCCGGAGCGAATTCTCTTTTCGGAAAAGTTCGCCTGCCCCGCTTCAGGTTTCACAATTCCGGAAATCGAGCCGCGACTATTCTCATTCAACAATCCCTATGGCGCCTGTCCAGAATGCGGCGGCCTCGGCGTCGAGGAGCACATCGACCCCGATCTCGTCGTTCCCGACAAGGATCTGACACTCCGTAAGGGCGCGATTGCGCCCTGGGCCAAATCATCGTCGCCTTACTACTTGCAGACGCTTCAGGCGCTCGCGAAGTTCTACAAGTTCACGCTCGACACAAAATGGAAGGACCTGCCAAAAAAAACCCAGACCGCCATTCTCGATGGCTCAGGCGAAGATGAAATCAAATTTTCCTATGAAGACGGCGTTCGCTCCTATGATACCAAAAAACCGTTCGAGGGCGTCGTCACCAATCTGGTGCGCCGCTACAACGAAACAGAAAGCGAATGGGCGCGAGAGGAACTGGCGAAGTATTTCCACGACGTGCCATGCGAAGCGTGTCACGGCTATCGGCTGAAGCCCGAAGCGTTATGCGTCAAGATCGGCGGCAAGCATATCGGCGAAATCTCGGAACTGTCGGTGCTGCGCGCGCTCGAGTGGTTCGATACCGTTCCGAAATCCCTCAACAAGCAGCAGAATGAAATCGCGGCGCGCATCCTGAAGGAAATTCGCGAGCGGCTGACATTCCTGCTCGATGTCGGACTCAACTATCTGACGCTGTCACGCTCTGCCGGCACTTTGTCCGGCGGCGAGAGCCAGCGCATTCGTCTTGCGTCACAGATCGGCTCAGGTTTGACGGGCGTCCTGTATGTCCTGGATGAACCATCCATCGGCCTGCATCAGCGCGACAACGCGCGGCTGCTCGATACGTTGCGAAGGCTGCGCGACCTCGGCAATACGGTCATCGTCGTCGAGCATGACGAGGACGCGATCGAGGCTGCGGATCACGTCGTTGACGTCGGACCCGGTGCCGGAATCAATGGCGGCAACATCGTCGCGCACGGCACGCCGCAACAGGTGATGGACAATCCCAAGTCATTGACGGGGAAATATCTCACCGGCGAAATGTTCGTGCCGATCCCTGAGCGGCGACCTCCGAACCATCGCCGCACCATCAAGGTCGTCAATGCGCGCGGCAACAATCTCAAAAATGTCTCGGCCGAGATCCCGCTCGGACTCTTCACCTGCGTGACCGGCGTATCCGGCGGCGGCAAGTCCACGCTCCTGATCGACACGCTCTACAAGTCGATCGCACGCAAGCTCAACGGCGCAAGCGAAGGCCCGGCGCCGCACGATCGTATCGAAGGTCTCGAACATATCGACAAGATCATCGATATCGACCAGTCGCCGATCGGACGAACGCCGCGCTCCAATCCCGCAACCTATACCGGTGCTTTCACGCCAATCCGCGAATGGTTTGCGGGCCTTCCCGAAGCAAAAGCACGCGGTTACGAACCCGGCCGGTTCTCGTTCAACGTCAAAGGCGGACGGTGCGAAGCATGTCAGGGTGACGGCCTCATCAAGATCGAGATGCATTTTTTGCCTGACGTGTACGTGACTTGCGATACCTGCAAGGGCAAACGCTACAATCGCGAAACGCTCGAAGTTCTGTTCAAGGGTAAATCGATCGCAGACGTGCTCGACATGACCGTCGATGAGGCTGCGGAATTCTTCAAGGCCGTGCCGCGCGTGCGCGAAACGTTCAATACGCTACAGCGCGTCGGCCTCGGTTATATCCATGTCGGCCAGCAAGCGACAACGCTCTCAGGCGGTGAAGCGCAGCGCGTCAAGCTCGCCAAGGAACTCAGCAAGCGCGCGACCGGCCGCACGCTGTATATTCTCGATGAGCCGACGACCGGTCTCCACTTCCACGACGTCGCAAAGCTGCTCGAAGTGCTTCACGAGCTTGTCGCGCAGGGCAATAGTGTTGTCGTGATCGAACACAATCTTGAAGTCATCAAGACCGCCGACTGGGTTATCGATCTGGGGCCTGAAGGTGGCGACGGCGGCGGCGAAATCGTCGCATGGGGGCCGCCCGAAGACATCGTCAAAGCGCCGCGCAGTCACACCGGCAAGTTTCTCGGTCCTGTGTTGAAGAAAGGCCGCGCCAGCAAGAAACGCAAGGCTGACGAAGCCGCTGAATAATCGATGAAAGAGACAGCTGAAATGACCGATGTGAATACAGTTCGCGACAACGCGGCATTGAACCGCTTTGAACTCGAAGTCGATGGATCGGTGGCTTTCGCAAATTATCGGCGCAAACCGGGCGTGGTCGTTATCACGCACACCGAAACGCCTGCTGCTCTTCGAGGCCGGGGCATCGCGTCGCAACTGGTAAAAGGCGCGCTCCACCAAATTCGCGCAGAGGGATCGAAAGTCGTCGCCGGCTGCGGATTTGTTGTCGACTATCTTGCCAGCCACCCGGAATTTTCAGATATCCAGGCATGAAAAAGCCCGCCGTTCGGCGGGCTTTCTTTTTGGGGTTGCGCTTCGATCAGACGATCTTGATCGACATGTCCGGCAAACCTTCCAGCTTGCACAACAGCACGTCGCCCTTCACCACCGGACCCACATTCTCCGGTGTGCCCGAGTAGATGATGTCGCCGGCCTTCAATTCAAAGGCTTCGGACAGCTTTGAAATCTGCTCCGCGACCGACCAGATCATGTTCTTGAGATCGGAGTTCTGCTTTACGGCACCGTTCACGGCGAGCGAGATTGCGCCTTTCGTGAAGTGACCTGTCTTACTGACAGGTTGGATCGGCCCGAGGACCGCCGAATGGTCGAAGCTCTTGCCGATTTCCCATGGCTTCTTCTCGGCGCTCATGCCGTTTTGCAGATCGCGCCGTGTCATGTCGAGACCGACCGTGTAGCCGTAAACGCAGTCGAGCGCCTTGTCGGCGGAGATGTTGGTGCCACCGGATTTCAGCGCAGCCACCAGCTCGACTTCGTGATGGTAATTCTTCGTCAGTGAAGGATACTGGTGATCGGCGACAGTGCCGGCTGCAACCACCTGAATAGCGTCCGTCGGCTTCTGGAAAAAGAACGGCGGCTCGCGTGTCGGGTCCGATCCGCGCTCGATCGCGTGAGCTGCGTAGTTGCGGCCGATGCAGTAGATACGCCGCACCGGGAAAACGTCTTTCGAGCCTGCGATCGGAATCGTCGTCTGCCCGACCGGGAAGATTGCCTTCGGACCGGCCTGCGCTTCAGCCGCGTCGTTGAGCGCAGCAACTCCAGCAAGTGCTGCTGCACCCGTAGCGAGAACGGTTCTGCGATTGATGGTTTCCATGTTCGTCTTCTCCCGGCGCTGTTCGCGCTTGTCGATTATTGTTCTTGTCCGGCCGAATAACCGCTCATGATCGCAAGCGGTCAGCTTCATACGGCTCTGGTATTTTGTATTACGGCGACGCGAGTTTGAAAAGCATCTGCGCGCTTCGTGTGCAGCGCAACGAAAAAGGCCCGCCGTCTGGCGGGCCTTTCGACTTAAGAGGATCGGCGACTCAGTGCTTCGCGATGTCAGGCGGCAGCTTGCCGCCGTTTGCAGCCAGCTTGGACATCACCTGCTGGTGCAGCCAGATGTTCATCTTTGCGGAGTCGTTCATGTCGGCCGTGTAGCCGAGCTCTTTGGCAAGCTCCTTGCGCGCGGTCTGGCTCGAGTCGATATCCAGCGCCTTCATCAAATCCACAATGGAGTGACGCCAGTCGAGCTTCTCGCCCTTCGCTGCAACGGCCTTATCGAGGATCGGCGCTACGTCAACGGTCGGCAAGCCCGACGAACCCGCCCCGCCCGCAGGCGTTGCTGCATCGGCTTTGGTACCGAAAATCGCGCTCATAATTTTTCCAAAGATGCTCATTCTAAATACTCCTGATAACCAGTCGATCGATTGGGGATCCGGTTGACATGTCTCCGGCCGGTGACAACACCGAGCCGGTCGTGGGGTTACTCTAGACGTGACACATAGCCTTGCCAATGCGGGATTGTCGGGGAAACTCCCGCACGTCGCCGCAGCTTGGATATTTTGCCATTTGTGTCAGAATTAAGCGTGCTAGATTTTCTGTGACCTTTCAGTTTACCGGTTCTGCGGTCCATTGAGACCGCGACAAAACGAGGCGGCCAAAATGGTTATTAAAAGCATCGGATCGCAGTTCCGTCGCTCGCAGCCGACGGACACATTTACAATCAACAAAATTCAGCTCTCCGATCTTGGCGATGCGCTTCGCATGGGTTGGGAAGATTTCAAGGCAGTGCCGTCTCACGCTGTCATGCTCGCGATCATCTACCCGGTGCTCGGCCTCATCCTCGCGCGAACCGTTCATGGTCTTGCAGTTATTCCGCTGCTGTTCCCGCTCGCCGCAGGTTTCGCGCTTTTGGGTCCATTCGCCGCTCTCGGCCTCTACGAACTCAGCAGGCTCCGCGAAGATGGCGAAGAGCCGAGCGCATCCGATGCATTACGCGTTTTGAAATCGCCGGCGATCGGGTCAATTCTGGCACTGGGTGTTGTGCTGCTGATCCTGTTCCTGGTCTGGATCGCGACGGCGCAATCGATCTATCGCGCGACGTTCGGTTATACGCCTGCGGCGGACATTCCGGGCTTTTTTCATCAAGTCCTGACAACCGAACTCGGTCATAAACTCATATTGGTCGGCTGCGGTGTCGGATTCCTGTTCGCGGCCGTTTCGCTTTGCATCAGTGTGGTGTCATTCCCGCTGCTGCTGGACCGTGACGCCAATGTCGCCGACTCAGTCCTCGCTTCCGTCCGCGCTGTCGCCGAAAATCCGGTGACAATGGCGGCATGGGGATTGATCGTCACCGCGTTGCTTGTGGTGGGCACTCTGCCGTTCTTTCTCGGGCTCACCGTCGTTATTCCAGTGCTTGGACACGCAACTTGGCATCTCTACCGCAAACTTATTTCCTGATCCCCGTCTAGACGTGGCGCCCTTCCCACGCGTGTCAAATCTGCTATGACCCGCATCGATGTTCGACGTCATCGTTTTTGCGGGCGGAGGAAACCGCTGCTACTGGCAGGGAGGCTTCTTTGAAGCCGTAGCCGAGCGCATCGGTCTGAAACCAAAACTTGTCGTCGGTGCGAGCGCCGGCGCGTTTGCGGCCACTTATTCGTTGCTTCAATTAGGCCCGGCCACGCGCGCGCGCGTGATTGCTGCCTGCAATCCTGAACTTAAGAATTTCGATTTCGGAGCATGGCGCGCCGGTAAGCCTCTGTGCCCTGTGGGGCCGATGTATACAGAGCTTCTAGCGCACACCGTCGATGACGCTGCGCTGGCGCGGATCAATACAGCGACCGACCTGCAAATCGCGGTTGCGCGTTTGCCGAAGTGGCTACGTTCTCCAATTGCTGGCGCCGTCATCGGTATCGGCGCCTACCAGATCGAAAAGCAGATATTTCATCCCGTCCATCCGAAGTTTGGACGCGCGCTGGGTTTTCGGCCGGAGTTCATTTCCTCGCGCGCCGTAAGCGATGCGGCACAATTTCGCGATGCGTTGCTGGCGAGCAGTGGCGTGCCGCCCTTCATGCCCGTCACCCTGGTCGATGACGTTCCGGCCTTCGACGGCGGCCTGGTCGATAACGTCCCGGTCGAGCCAGCCGAGGCAATTGAACGCGCGGGCGGGCGGACACTGGTCCTCCTGACTCGTGTCTATGATGGGATACCGTCCGTCAAATGCCGGACCTATGTTCAGCCCTCCCAGAAGATATCGGTCAGCCAATTCGACATCACCAATCCGGGTGGCATCCAAGCCGCGTTCGAACTCGGTTTGCGCGACGGGCAAGCCTTCGCTACGTCCGGACTTCTATAAACTGCCTCAGAATAAATGAACTTTAATTCATTTTTATTATGCGATTTCGTCATACAATTTTCGTATTTGATCTGGATTTTATACGTTTAAGGCCATTATCGAAAAGCTGAGAGTTGGACAGCGACTCTCTATATATATTTGATATATAGCGCATAATTGCAGATAGCCTTTCGGAATCGCGCCGAGTCTGTAAGTTGAAGATTTAATCATTTCTTATATATGACATGCACAATTTGGCTAGCTGCACCGCAACATTCACACTGCATTTATGAGAATTCGTCGCCTATATTGGTTTCGACGATTCAGCTGCTCCAAGGGTTGAATCGGAACTGCTAAGGAGACGAATATGCTGCTTTCATTTATCCGCGCGATCCAGGCGTTCCGTGACTATCAGCGCAATGTTGCCGAGCTGTCGCAGTTGAGCGACCGCGAGCTGGCCGACATCGGGCTCGATCGTTCGGACATCCAGCGCGTTGCGGCTGGCGCCTATAACGGCTAATCGCCGTCCGACATAAGTGTACGATTGCGCCCGCAGACAGCGGGCGTTGTCGTTTCTGGAGTCAGGAAATCCCATCGGAGCAGCGAGTAAGCCATACAGGTCGGCGCGTCGCCGCGCCTAAGCGTGGAACATCTACGAACTCACAAGCCGCGTTGCACAGCCCCCGCTCTGGCTCTAACTGTGAGCCATGACCGACGCCGCCTCAAAATCGAAAACGCCGCACAGCTCCTCCGAACCGATCCATATCATCGGTGGCGGGCTCGCCGGATCCGAAGCGGCCTGGCAGATCGCCAACGCCGGCACCGATGTCGTGCTGCACGAGATGCGGCCTCTTCGCACGACCGACGCGCACAAGACCGACAGCCTCGCCGAACTCGTGTGCTCCAATTCCTTCCGCTCGGATGATGCCGCCAACAATGCCGTCGGTCTCCTTCACGCCGAACTGCGCAAGCTGAACTCGCTCATCATGCGCTCAGCCGACGCCCATCAGGTGCCGGCCGGTGGCGCGCTCGCGGTCGACCGCGACGGCTTCTCTCAAGCGGTCGATGCCGCGCTCACAGCCCACCCGCGCATCCAGATAGCCCGCGAAGAAATCGCGGACCTTCCGCCCGCCGAGTGGCACAACGTCATCGTCGCGACCGGGCCGCTGACCTCGCCCGCACTCGCAGACGCCATCCGCAAACTCTCCGGCGAGGACTCGCTCGCCTTCTTCGATGCGATTGCGCCGATCGTCCACAAGGAGTCCATCGACATGGACACCGCGTGGTTTCAGTCGCGTTACGACAAGGCCGGCCCCGGCGGCACCGGCGCCGACTACATCAATTGCCCGATGAATCGCGAGCAGTATGAGGCCTTCGTCGACGCGCTGCTCGCGGGCGAAAAAACCGATTTCAAGGACTGGGAAACCATCACGCCCTATTTCGACGGCTGCCTGCCGATTGAAGTGATGGCCGAGCGCGGCCGCGAAACGCTGCGTCACGGCCCGATGAAGCCGGTCGGCCTCACCAATCCGCGCGACCCGGCCGTGAAGCCCTACGCCATCGTGCAGCTGCGTCAGGACAACAAGCTCGGCACGCTCTACAACATCGTCGGCTTTCAGACCAAACTGAAATACGGCCCGCAGACGAGTGTGCTGCGGATGATCCCCGGATTGCAGAACGCGGAGTTCGCGCGGCTTGGCGGGCTTCATCGCAACACGTTTCTGAATTCGCCGAAGCTGCTCAACGAGACGCTGCAATTGCGCAGCGACCCGCGTTTGCGTTTCGCGGGACAGATGACCGGCTGCGAAGGCTATGTCGAATCTGCCGGCATCGGCCTGCTCGCCGGATTGTTCGCGGCATCCGACGCGAGCAAGACAGCACTCGCGCCGCCGCCCGCAACGACCGCGCTCGGCGCGCTGCTCAATCATATCACCGGCGGACATATCGAGACGCTCGACGCAGGCCCGCGCTCGTTCCAGCCGATGAACATCAACTTCGGACTGTTTCCGCCGCTCGCGAACGCGCCGACAAAAAAGCCGGACGGCTCGCGCCTGCGCGGCAAGGACAAGACGATTGCGAAGAAACAGGCGATGAGCGCACGTGCCCTGAGCGATCTCGACCGCTGGATCGCCGATCATTTACAAACTGCGCGGGCGGCGTAGCGTGGCGTAAAAGTTCGTGTCATCCCGGCGACGGCCGGGATCCATAACCACCGAATTCGCAGCCGAAAAAATCTTTCAACGATCCGTCTAAAAATGCGCTGGCAGGGAGTATGGGTCCCGGCCTTCGCCGGGACGACGTTTGGAGTGAATTGACGAGCATCGACAACAATGTACGCGGTTGTCAGGTCTGCAATGGCGAAACGGTGACGGACCTGGAATCGAACGGCGAAAACGTGACTGAACGGCGTCACGCAACTGAGGCGCGATTCAGTTTGCTTCGCTCGCACGAGTTAACTTGACTCGCTCTTGTTGAATCCAACACCGCTTCTTGCCGAGCGGGCACTTCCAGGTTCATCGGCACGAATTCATTGCGGCGGAGGTCCGCTCGAAACTGTGCACGATTGAGATGTGATTTTGGCGCCAATTTCGCGGTCGGTCGTCGCGATCCGCACGATGCATCCGTCGCCCTGAACGGTGATTGTGGTGATAAGTTTGGCTCCCTCGCCGCTCGTTGCGATCAGCTGATTTCCACGCACATGCCATGTCGTTTGAGTTTGGGCGTTAGCCAGTTGTCCGCTGCGGCTCACGGCACCGGTGGCGCCTCCCGACTGGTTGTAATCGAAAACCTGCCCCTTGCTGCTGATATAGATCGTTCCCGACACAGGCGGACCTGACGCGCTTTGCTTCGCAATTTTTGCGTAGAATTCGTAAGTATAGGTGAACTTCAAAGTCTTGCCGAGAACGCCTTGGGCGCTGGCGGCCGTGGAAAGCGCGGTGAGCAGAACGAAATTTAGGACAATTGCTTTTTTCACTGATTTTCAAATCCCGGTTTGAATGCTGCGGCTCGGCTTCATGTTGTCGGAATTGCACAATGCTTGGCAAGATCAATCCTGATTGAATGGATTCGAACGCCCCGCCCGCGGCGACTGCGCTCGGCGCGCTGCTCAATCACATTACAGGTGGGCATATCGAGACGCTCGAAGCAGGCCCGCGCTCGTTCCAGCCGATGAACATCAACTTCGGATTGTTTGCTACCCGGCAAATGCATTTCCGTCTTTCATTGAACACGACGTGGAGCCAACGGCTGCCGACTGGTACTCGAGCTGTTCGCCTTGCATTCCAGTCCCCTTCGCGACACCGTTTTCTCTTACGATGGAAATTTTCGCACTACAGCTTGCGAACGACGGATCGAACGTCACAACGATGTGCCAAAGCAGACCTTCGGTGCCCATGAAATTCGTCATGGTGTTGCCGTCGAAACTAAAGCGACCGGATTGTTTTTCCGGTCCGGCGTCGCGAGCGCGAGCATTTTTGCCACTGCTGGATTTTGTTCGTATGAACGGGCGACCGGCATTGCTGATATAAATCTGCCGCTCCACATTGCTTTGGCCGGATCCGGTCACGCCGTCGTAAGTCCGCCGCCATGTAAAGGTCTGCCCCCAGTAAAGCACGATTGTCTTGTTGTGAAGCTGAACAGGCGCGCCGCCCGCTTTGACAGGGCCGCAAATAGAAAAAACGAAAAACGCCGCTAGCGAGAGACGAATGACATTCACAGGACTCTCCCGATTCATTTCGCTATGAGCAAAACAGCGTTCGACGATCCGGTCAACAGACAGGCTTCATGCGTTGTCCGCCGGACAAAGGCGGTCGCAAAAAATTGACCGGTTCGCGTGCCGGCTTCTTCTTGACGCGCGTTCACGTATTAAACGGCTTCGCGCCTGCCGCACGCCACAGCGTCCACAAAATTCGCAAGCGCGATTGCATTGGTTGCGCGAAGGGGTCGGCGCGTTCAAGGCGATCCAGATTTTTCTTCACCATCGCCAGCGGCAGGAACGCGACACGCGCCTGTTTCGGCACTTCAATTAGCATCGCCATCGCCTGATCGAGCTGCCGCCTCGCTTCACCGCGCAGATGCGCGAGCGTCGTCTTCAATGCTTCGCTCGGCTGCCGCAGAAAAATTTCCCCGGCATTGAGGCCGTGCATCGCCATCAGATCGCCGGGCAGATAAAGCTGCCGCCGCGCCGAATGGCGCGGCAGTGACAGCATGATCTGAACGAGACCTTCCGCGATGCCTGCGTGCTCTGCGAGGCGCGAGATGTCGGCCGTATCAACGCCAACAATCTTTGCGCGAAGTTCGTACATCGCGCCCGCCGTATCGCGGCAATGCGCCTCCAGCGCCGCCATGTCCGGCATCGGATCGTCATAGACATCGAACACATGAGCGTCGATCAGGCGCACGAGTTTCTCGACCGGCAGATCGTGGGCGGCAATCGCATGCAGCAGTTCGGCGGCAACCGGATTGGCCTGCGCGTCCTCTTTGCCTGCGCCCTCGCCGGTCAGAAGATCGCGCCACCATTGCAGCCGGATTTCTCCGGGCAGCGGCTGCGAAACATGATCTCGGATCTGCGAGACCTCCGCATTGAAGGCTGTCAGCGCCAGCCACGCCCGCCGCGCGGACTGCGGCGCAAACACGCTCGATGCATAGCCGGTGAAATCGCGGTTGCGCGCCTCGTTCGCGCAATAGATCTGCGCACTGTCGTCGGCGCCGCTCATGGCACCGCAATCAAGGCAGCCGCGACCTTGCGGCGCTCGCCGATCATAATGTTGTAGGTGCGGACGGCTGCGCCCGTCTGCATCGCGTCGATGCCGATCATGGCTTTGCGAAACGTCTCGCGGAAATCAGCCGGCGGCAGCCAGACTTCGGTGCCGGTGCCGATCAGCAGGCTGTCGATTTCGGACGCGTTCTCGATAACTTTCGCCAGCGAATGCCGGTCGATCTCGCTCGGATCGGAGACCGACCACGCCCAGATCGCATTCGGCAGGCAGAGTAACGAGCCGCGATGCGACATCTCGTCGAAACGGAAACCGCCGTTGCCGTAGGCTTCGATCGGGGCGGATCGCGGAAGGTGGAGAAGCTTCGGTTTGTTTGGGTATTCAGCCATTAGTCGCGTGTCGTCCCGGCGAAAGCCGGGACCCATAACCCCAACATTCAAAGTTATAGCGCAGAAAATCGACCCGCATCGCCCATCACGTCCAATAATCTCTTACAGGGAGTATGGGTCCCGGCTTTCGCCGGGACGACGCATGATAGTATTTAACCGTCGCAATGACGACTACGGCTTCGCCGGCTTGTCGTCGTCGGCGCTGCCGCGATTGAGACCGACGCCGAGATAGATCAACAGCGGCGCTGCGATGAAGATCGACGTGTAGGTGCCGACCAGCACGACGCCGAACATCATGGTGGCGGTGAAACTGTGGATCGCCTTGCCGCCGAACAAGAGCAGCGCGAGCAAGGCCAGCGTCACCGTGACGTGGGTGATGATCGAGCGCGACAGCGTCGAGTTGATCGAATGGTTCAGCAGATCCGTCATCGGCATTTTCTTGTAACGCCGCAGCATTTCGCGGATGCGGTCATAAATGACCACTGTGTCGTTCAGCGAGTAACCGAGAATCGTGAGCAGTGCGGCAATTGACGTGAGATCGAAATCGATCTGCGTCACCGACATGAAGCCGAGCGTCAGCACGATGTCGTGGACGTTGGCGATCATCGCGCCGAGCGCGAACTGCCACTCGAACCGGAACCACAGGTAAATGAGAATGCCGACGATCGCGAGCATCAGGCCGAGCGTGCCGTAAGCGAGCAGTTCGGATGAGACGCGCGGGCCGACAACTTCGACGCGGCGATAGTCGACGGTGTCGCCGAGCGCGCCGCGCACCTTCTGCACGGCGGCTTGTTGAGCTGCGTCGCCGCCGGGCTGTTCGGCCAGACGGATGAGAACATCCGAAGGTCCGCCGAACTGCTGCAACTGCACGTCGCCGAGGCCGAGGCCGCCGATCTGCGCGCGCAGCGTGGCGATGTCGGCCGGACCGGACTTGGTCTGGATTTCAAGCAGCGTGCCGCCCTTGAAGTCGATGCCGAAATTCAACCCGTGATAAAAGTAGAGAACGATGGCGAGGATCGACAGCGCCGCCGAGATCGGAAACGAAATCCGGCGGAAGCGCATGAAGTCGAATTTGGTGTCGTCCGGCACGATGCGCAGCGCCGGGATCACGCCGTAGATGCTGAGCACAGTCAGCACGACGATGAAGATGGCGAGGCCGATGATGATGGTGTGAGTCATTTAATTCCTCACATCGGCACGGTTTTGGGCCGCTTCCACGCCACCCATGTCGCCACGATCAGGCGCGTGACGGTGAAGGCGGTGAACACGGTGGTGACGATGCCGATGCCGAGCGTGACGGCGAAGCCGCGCACGGGGCCGGTGCCGATATAGAACAGCACCACGGCGGCGATGAAGGTCGTGATGTTGGAGTCCAGAATGGTCGCGAGTGCGCGCTGGAAGCCTGCGTCGATGGCGGAGATGGCGTTGCGCCCTCCCCGGACTTCTTCGCGGATGCGCTCATAGATCAGCACGTTGGAGTCGACCGCGATGCCGACAGTGAGCACGATGCCGGCGATGCCGGGCAGCGTCAGCGTGGCATTGAGCAGCGACAGGACGCCAAAGATCATCGCGACGTTGATGGCAACCGCGACGTTGGCGAAAAAGCCGAACAGCCGGTACGTCAGCAGCATGAAGACGACGACGAGCACCGAGCCGACATAGGATGCGAGTTCGCCGGCCGCGATGGAATCCTGCCCCAAGCCCGGACCGACGGTGCGCTCCTCGATGATGGTCAGCGGCGCAGGCAACGCACCCGCGCGCAGCAGGATCGCAAGGTCGTTGGCGCTCTGCACTGTGAAATTGCCGGAAATCTGTCCCGAGCCTGCGGTGATCGGTTCGCGGATGACGGGCGCGGAAATCACTTCATTGTCGAGCACGATGGCGAACGGCTGGCCGACATTTTCAAGCGTCGCCTGCGCAAACTTGCGCGCGCCGGAGGTGTTGAAACGGAAAGAGACGATCGGCTCGCTGGTGCGCTGGTCGAAACCCGGCTGCGCGTCGGTGAGATCGCCGCCCGAAACCAGCACCTGCTTCTTCACCACATAAGGCTGCTTGCCGGCTTCCTGGCTTTTCAGCAATTCGGAATCCGGCGGCACCCGGCCCTGCGCGGCCTGATCCGGCGACACGGTGGTGTCCACCATGCGGAAGTCCATCTTCGCGGTCTTGCCGAGCAGTTCTTTCAGCCGCGTCGGGTCCTGCAATCCCGGTACCTGCACGAGTATGCGATCTGCACCCTGACGCTGGATCAGAGGCTCGACAGTGCCGAGTTCGTTGACGCGCTTTTCGATGATCTGGATCGACTGCTCGACCGCCTGACGCACGCGCTCGACAATGGCGGGCGGCGGCACGGTGAGACGGATCAGCCCGCCGCCGGCGTCGCTGACATTGACCGAACGCTCGCCGCGCGTGCCGGCAAGACCCGTCAGCGGCTGCGACAGTTCTTTCAGCTTGGCGAGCGCATTGTCCTGATCGGTCGCGTTGGTGATGCGGACTTCGACGCCCTCGCCTTTCGTGGCCAGACCCGTGTAGGGAATCTTGTTGTCGCGCAAGACGCGGCGCACGTCGTCGCGCACCTGATCGAGCTTGTCCTTCTTGACGGAGTTGGAATCGACTTCGAGCAGAATGTGCGAACCGCCCTGCAAGTCGAGGCCGAGCACGACATGGCGCTGCGCCCATTTCGGCCAGGTCTTGACCTGCGCCTCGGGGAAGAAATTCGGCACCGCGCACAGGCACACGATCAGCGCGGTCAAAATCACCGCCAGCGCCTTCCATCGCGTGAAGTAAAGCATCGAGATATTCCGTCAGATTCGCAGGCGCAGTTCGGAAGAAAATGTCATTGCGAGCAAAGCGAAGCAATCCATCTTCGGAAGATCAAGAACTGGATTGCTTCGTCGCAAGTGCTCCTCGCAATGACGGAATGGAACAGTTGCGCGCATGATTAAAACCGGATGGACAACGCTCAGTTCGCGGAATCGTCCTTGGCAGGCTCGCCCTTGGTGCGAACGCCGGACACCATCGAGCGCATCTGGCGGATCTTCACGCCGTCGGCAATTTCCATTTCGATCTGGTCGTCATCGACCACCTTCGTCACCTTGCCGACGAGGCCGCCGGAGGTCACGACCGTGTCGCCGCGGCGGATGTTCTTCACCAGTTCCTGATGGTCCTTCAGCTTCTTCTGCTGCGGCTTCAGAATCAGGAAATACATGATGACGAAAATCAGCGCGAACGGCAGCAGCGACATCAGCATGCTGTTGGTGTCGTTGGCGGCCGCAGCCTGAGCGAAAGCGGGGGTAATCAGCATTCTGGGGGGTCCTTCGGAAGGGCCGCGCGGGCGTCAAAACCCGGCTTTGTCGGGCCGTTTGGGGCGAAATTTGCGCGGACTATAGCGGCGGTTACTCTAAAAGCAACGCTGGCTCCGGGGGCCATTTGGGCGGCTTGCGGCAGCCCATACCGCTCGCTTAGGGTGCGCCCGCAAAGGGTGCCAGATGTCCAAGAAACCTGCCAAAAACGGCTCCAAAGCCGCTGCGAAAGCGGCCTCCAAAGGCGCGGCAAAACGTCCTGTGAACGGGGCGCTGGACGAGCGCACCATCCGTGCGCTGGAGAGCATCGCGGCAAGCCTCAAGGCCTCCTCGCATCCACCGCAGAATCCGGAATCGCTGAAGAGCGCCGATGCCTTCGTGTGGCATCCGGACGGCCGGCTGATCCCGGTCCCCAAGGTCAGCCGTGTCGATCTCGGCCTCCTCAAAGGCATCGACCGGATGCGCGATATTCTGATCGAGAACACCGAACGCTTCGCCAAGGGCCTGCCCGCCAACAACGCGCTGCTCTGGGGCGCGCGCGGCATGGGCAAGTCGTCGCTGGTGAAAGCCGCTCATGCGAGCGTCAACAAGAACGGCAAGCTTAAGCTGATCGAAATTCACCGCGAGGACATCGAGACGCTGCCGCTCCTGATGACTCTTCTGCGCGACAGCGAATTCCGCTTCATCGTGTTCTGCGACGATCTTTCGTTCGACGGCAACGACGCGTCCTACAAATCGCTCAAGGCCGTGCTCGAAGGCGGCATCGAAGGCCGGCCCGACAATGTGATTCTCTACGCGACGTCCAACCGACGCCATCTGCTCTCGCGCGACATGATCGAGAACGAACGCTCGACCGCGATCAATCCCGGTGAAGCAGTGGAAGAAAAAGTCTCGCTGTCGGATCGCTTCGGCCTGTGGCTCGGCTTCCACAAATGCAGCCAGGACGAATATCTCGACATGGTGCGCGGCTATTGCCGCCATTTCGGCGTGAAGATTTCAGATGCCGAATTGGAGCGCGAGGCGCTCGAATGGTCCACCACGCGCGGCTCGCGTTCGGGCCGCGTCGCGTGGCAGTTCACGCAGGAGCTTGCGGGGCGGCTCGGTGTGAGGATGGGTAGCAAATAGACTGTCGCTAAAAGTCCCATTTGTCAGGCAGAACCGCCGGAACCCGAGGCGGATGCGCATCCGAATATCTGGCGCCGCGAAGTGCCAGTTCTCGATCGAGCCGCTTCTGCTTGGACTTCGCAATCGATCGCTTGAGAGCAAACCACATCTTGCGGACTGCAATTGCTAATCCATCGCGATAGCCGACGAGATGGACCTCCCGACGGGTCAACCAGTAGGCGCGATGAGCCTGCGATCTTCCAAAATGAAATCCATGACGCATGGCGGTCCTCCGTGCGGGACCGATATGCGCTTCGCCGCATAAGTTTTCTGTACGAAAGACGCTGCTACCGGATAAGCGCCGCATAAAGGCCGCCCTGGTGGGCGGCCTCTTTCACGTTTGCATCGGTAGATTTCCTAAGCCCCGTTGCCGAGGAATTGGGCCGGATCGACGGCGGTTGATCCTTTGCGGATCTCGAAGTGGAGTTGCGGCGAACTCACCTCGCCCGTCTGACCCGATTTGGCAATCACCTGGCCGCGCTTGATGCTATCGCCGCGCTTCACCATCAGTTCACTCGCGTGGGCATACGCGGTGACATAACCGTTGGCGTGCCGCACCAGGATCAGATTGCCATAACCTTTGAGTTCGTTGCCCGAGTAAGCGACGACGCCGTCCTCGGCCGCCTTCACGGGCGTGCCTTCCGGGACTGCGACGTTGATGCCGTCGTTCTGCTTGCCGTTGGTTTTTGCGCCATAGGCCGTCACCACGCGGCCGCGCACCGGCCAGCGGAATGTCGGCAGCGCGTTCGTTGCGTCTGCTGTCTTCACCGGCGATTCCGCTGCTTCAGGAGCGGTCTTTTCATTGGCGAGTTGCGCGCGCTGCGGCTGTTCGGCGGTCGCAACGACCGCAGGCCTGGTCGTGACCGGCGGCGCGGACACCATCGCCTGTCTCGGTTCGGCGGACGCAGCAGCAGGCGCAGCCGCAACGTTGCCGCCCGGCACCTTGATGTGCTGGCCGATCTTCAACTGTGTCGTCGTGGTCAGATTGTTGGCGGCGGCCAATTGACCGACCGTGATGTGATTGCGGCGCGCGATGTTGTTCAGCGTGTCGCCGCGATTGACGACGTGATTGCTCGACGGCATCGGGCCGCTGGCGCGCGTGGCCGGTGCGCTTGACATGGCCGGAGGCGCGGACTGCGCGATACGTTTCGGAATGATGAGCTGCTGGCCGGGCTGGAGGACGCGCGGTCCGTTGTAGCCGTTGGCCGACATGATCTCGTGCGACGGCACGTTGTAGCGTTTTGAGATGATCTCAAGCGTGTCGCTGGTACCGACGATGATGGTCGTGCCGCCCTCGCGCGTATAGGCGCGGGTGGCCGCAACCGACGGCGGCGTGACGCTGCCGGTGGATTCGATCGGTGACGATGATGGCGGCGAATAGGATGCGACGCCGCGTCCGCCGCCCGATGAAGCGGCAGGCCCGGACGGATAGGACAAGGGTGCGGAGACGACGGGCGCCGAAGCCGGCGTATAGCGCGGACGCGCATATTGCGGCAGTTCGCGCGGCTGCTGCGCCACCGAGCCGGTCGTTTCATTCTTCGATGCAAAAGGGTTCGACCAGTCGCTGAACGGATTGGACCATTTCGGCGACGGGTTATCGGTGAAGCGCGTCGAGGTGTTGGCGCTGCATCCTGCAAAGCCGATCGACACAAGCGCGAGGACCGCAAGACGCGGGACATGACGCGAGCTAGGCAACTCGGCGAAGCGGGACATGGTTACTCACGGTTACGCAACTGGCACGTATTTGAGTAAACACATCGCGAGTAAATAACTCTTTAACTCGCCGAATTTGCGTTTGGTGACAAAGGGTAAACCATCTTTACAGCTCGCGGGCGATGCCCTTGAGCGCCGGCACGAAGCGCACACCGAGAAGCTCCTGACGCTCGAACGCCTCGCCCTTGCGCGTAAAGCGCATCAGCACCTGGCTTGCCTCATGCGGGCCGACCGGCGCGATCAGAATTCCCTCCGGCTCAAGCCGCGACAGCAGCGCATCGGGCACCTCTTCCATCGCGGCCGTCACAATGATGCGGTCGAAGGTGCCGAGGTTGGCGGGAACGTCGAAACCGTCGCCGGCAATGACCTCGACATTGCGGTAGCCGAGCTCCGCCAGCACCGAACGCGCGCGACCCGCCAGCGTCCGGTAGCGTTCGAGGCTCACCACATCGCGGCACAGCCGCGACAAAATCGCGGCCTGATAGCCCGAACCCGTGCCGATCTCCAGCACGCGATGATCGGGACGCAATTGCAGCTGCTCGGTCATATAGGCCACGACAAAAGGCTGGCTGATGGTCTGGCCGCAGGCGATGCCGAGGGCGATGTCGCGGTAGGCGTGCGCGCGATCGGGCTCTGTCACGAACAATTCGCGCGGCACATCGTCCATCGCCTTCAACACAGACCGGTCGCTGATGCCGCGGCGGCGCAGCGCCAGTTGAAACTGCATCTTTTCGGAGGGTGACATGCGAATGAGCAAACTACCTCAAATGAGCCGTGCGCGTATCGTTTTCACCGCGCCGTTCCGGCGGCGGAACCGAATGATCGCGTGCAAGTTATCTGCCGGGGAATTATGGTAATTCGGCAACCGGTTTGAGGCTGCCGTTTCAGGGGCAATATGGCGGACATCGCAAATGCTGGCGCGGCGCGCGCGAAAGTGCTGCTTATCGAAGACGAAGTCATGATTCGCATGATGGTCGCCGACATGCTCGGCGAGCTCGGCTACAGCATCGCGGGCGAAGCCGGCGACATCGACGAGGCCGTGCGGCTGGTGCAGGCCGCCGATTTCGACATCGCCATCCTCGACGTCAACGTCAACAGCAAAATCATTACGCCGGTCGCAGAAGCCGTGACGATGCGCGGGCGTCCGTTCGTGTTCGCAACCGGCTACGGCTCGGACGGGCTGCCGGAAAAATTCCGCGACATCCCGGCGCTGCAAAAGCCGTTTCAGATCGAAACGCTGCGCCGCGCGATCGAAGACGCGCTCCGGGATGTGGCGGCGTAAATCTATTTCAGCACGCCGCGCAGTTTTTCGGAAAACGCTTCGTCCGTGCGGTCCAATCGCAGCGGCGTGACCGAGACATAATTCCGTCCCAGTGCTTCGAGGTCGGTGCCCTCGCCCGGCACGTCGGCCATCGCGAGTTTCTCGAACCCGATCCAGTAATACGGATTGCCGCGTCCGTCGCGCCGTTCATCGACGCGCAGAAAGCCGAGATTGCGCTTGCCCTGACGCGTGACGACGATGCCCTTCACCTCGTCCGGCATGCAGGCGGGGAAATTCACGTTGATGACGGTGTCGCGCGGCACGCCGAGTTTCATCACGTCCTTGATGACACCGGGACCGAATTTCAGCGCGGTTTCCCATAGCGGCTTGCTGCGCGTCTCCAGCGAGAATTCCTGCGACAGCGCGAAGGACGGCAGGCCGAGAATCGTGCCTTCGAGCGCGCCGGCAATGGTGCCGGAATAGACCACGTCCTCGGCGACGTTGCGGCCGCGATTGACGCCGGACAAAACAATGTCCGGTTTCTTGTCTTTGAGGATGAAGCGCGAGCCCATGATGACGCAATCGGTCGGCGTGCCGCGCACGGCAAAGTGCCGTTCACCGATTTCGCGCAGGCGCATCGGATCGTTCAGCGACAGCGAATGCGACACGCCGGACTGATCCAATTCCGGCGCCACCACCCACACGTCGTCGGAAATTTTCCGCGCGATCTCCTCGATGACCTTGATGCCCGGCGCGTGAATGCCGTCGTCGTTCGTGCATAGGATTCGCATTGTTTTTAATTGTCCTTCGCGATCACTTTCAGTCCGCCCATATAGGGCTGCAACACGTCTGGCACGGCAATCGAACCGTCTTGCTGCTGATAGGTTTCCATCACGGCGATCAGTGCGCGGCCGACAGCGGTGCCAGAGCCGTTGAGCGTGTGCACGAAGCGCGGCTTGCCGTCCGGGCCGCGCGAGCGCGCATCCATGCGCCGCGCCTGAAAATCGCCGCACACCGAGCACGACGAAATCTCGCGGTACATGCCGCCCTCGCCCTGACTCGATATTTGTCCTGGCATCCACACCTCGATGTCGTAGGTTTTCTGCGAGGCGAAGCCCATGTCGCCTGTACACAGCGTCATCACGCGGTAATGCAGATCGAGTTGCTTGAGCACTTCCTCCGCACACGTCAGCATGCGCTCGTGCTCGTCCTTCGATTGCTCCGGCGTCGTGATGGAAACGAGTTCAACCTTGGTGAACTGATGCTGGCGGATCATGCCGCGCGTGTCGCGGCCCGCAGCTCCCGCCTCCGCGCGGAAGCACGGCGTCAGCGCCGTCAGCCGCATCGGCAGTTCTTTTTCATCGACGATGGACTCGCGGACGAGATTTGTCAGCGGCACTTCGGCGGTGGGGATCAGCCAAAGGCGATTGAGATGAGCTCCCATTCGACGATCAATTTGATCGTCGGTAATTTTGCCCTCGTCAAATTCGTTGATAGCTTTTCCCCACGCCTCCATTTGCATTTCAGTAGTAGTCGCAACGAACTGATCGCTTTTGAACTTCGGCAGTTGCGCCGTACCAAACATCGCATCGTCGCGTACCAGCAACGGAGGATTGACTTCGGTGTAGCCGTGCTCGCCGGTGTGCAGATCGAGCATGAACTGGCCGATGGCGCGCTCCAGCCGCGCGAGGCCTTTTTTCAGCACAACAAAACGCGCGCCGGACAATTTCGCCGCCGTCTCGAAATCCATGAAGCCGAGGCTTTCGCCAAGCTCCACATGCTCCTTCGGCTTGAACGCATAATTCCGTTTCGCGCCGAACTCCCGAAGCAGTTTGTTGCCGTGCTCGTCCGCGCCGTCCGGCACTTCCGCGAGCGGCAAATTCGGAATCTGCGCGAGCAGCGTCTTCAGTTCGTCCTCGTAGCCTTTCGCGGCCTGCTCCATATCCGGGAGCTTCGCCTTCAGTTCGGCGACTTCGGCCATCAGCGCATCGGCGCGCGCGTTGTCCTTGTTCTTTTTCGCTTCGCCGATTTCCTTCGAGGCCGCGTTGCGCCGCGCCAGCGCCGCTTCGGAATCCTGAATGGCCTTGCGGCGCTGCTCGTCGATCGCGAGCAGTTGCTTCGACTGCGCCTCAAGCCCGCGCCGCTTCAGCGCCGCGTCGAACGCAGCCGGATTGTCGCGAATGGCTTTGATGTCATGCATCTGGAAATCCGAATCGAAAGTGTGCGCGGGATCATACCTTACGTCGTCCCCGCGCAGGCGGGGACCCATAACCACTACAGGTTATGGTGGCAACCGGATGCCAGCCAAAACATCACGCGCAAACGGCAGATCAGGGAGTATGGGTCCCGGCCGGAGCCTGTCATCGGGCGGCGCTGCGCGCCGACCCGTTGGCCGGGACGACCGGATAGTGACGTAATGACGGCAACTACTCCGCTGGCGTCGTGGTCGCGGGCGGCGTCGGCGCTGTGGACACGGCCTTGCCAGCCTTTTTCTCCACCACCGCCACCGCGAGGATCGAGCCTTCGTACAGCACGAGCAGCGGCACCGCGAGCGACATCTGGCTGATGACATCCGGCGGCGTCAGCACGGCAGCGATGATGAACGCCACCACAATGAAATAGCGCCGCTTCTCGCGCAATTGCTTCGCCGTGATGATGCCGACGCGGCCGAGCAGCGTGAGGATCACCGGCAACTGGAACGCGATGCCGAAGGCGAAGATCAGCGACATCATCAGCGACAGATATTCGCCGACCTTCGGCAGCAATGCGATCTGCGCGGTCTCCGCGCCTGCCGCCTGCTGCATGCCGAGCGAAAAGCGAATGAGCATCGGCAGCACGACGAAATAAACCAGCAGCGATCCGAGCACGAAGAAGAACGGCGTCGCGAACAGATACGGCAGAAACGCACCGCGCTCATGCTTATACAAACCCGGCGCGACGAACTTGTAGATTTGCGCGGCGACAATCGGGAACGAGATGAAGCCTGCGCCGAACAGCGCGAGCTTCAACTGCGTGATGAAATATTCAAGCAGCGCCGTGTAGATGAATTTCGAGTTCTCCGGCCCCGCCACCCAGACGAACGGCCACACCAGCACATTGTAAATCTGCTTGGCGAAGAAGAAGCAGAACACGAACGCGACGCCGAAGGCGAGCAGCGCCTTGATGAGCCGCGAACGCAGCTCGATCAGATGATCCATCAACGGGGCCTTGGAGGCCTCGACTTCATCGACGCTCATGACGCTTTGGCGTCCGGCAGTTTCGGCGACGTGGTGTTGGCCGCATCCGGCTCGATGGCGGGAATGTTGGATTCCGCTTCCGCTTCGTTGGACGTCATGACCGGCTTGTCGATCTTCAGCGCCTCCTCGGCCTGCTTCACCGAGTCACCGGCCAAGTTTGAAAGAAGATTGGTCGGCGACAGATCCTTCGCCATGCTGGAGGCGTCGTCGAAGGTCTTCTTGATGTCGGCCATTTCGGCTTCGCGCATCGCCTCGTTGAACTGGCCCTGGAATTCGGAGGCCATGCGGCGCGCCTTGCCCATCCACTGCCCGATCATGCGCAGCACGCCGGGCAATTCCTTCGGGCCGATGGCGATCAGCGCGACGACCGCGATGACGACCAGTTCACTCCACCCGATGTCGAACATGAATCAATCCGCTTGCGGAGTTTTCTCCGCCGTCAGTATCGCTGCGTCAGAAAATTCAGACGATCTTGCTGCCGGCTTCGTTGCGCGACGAGACGGCGCCCGGCTGGCTGTCGATCGAGCGCGGCTCGGTCTTCTCAGGCGTCTTGTCGTCGTCCGCCATGCCCTTCTTGAACGCCTTGATGCCCTGCGCGACGTCGCCCATCAGGTCGGAAATCTTGCCGCGGCCGAACAACAGCAGGACGACGCCGATCACGACGATCCAGTGCCAGATGCTAAACGAACCCATGCTGTCATCCTCCAAACGCGAGGCCGGTTTGACCGGCCATTTCTGACCGGAAACTAGGCGTCGGGAGTGTCAAAAACAAGGACTTAGGCCTGGTCCGCGACGGCATGAAGCATCGCGTTACCGTGAGCGTTAATGCTGCGGAACAACGCTCCGGAACAGCGCAAAATCAGGCCTTGTCGCCCTTTTCCGGCTCGACATGAGGCGCCAGCGCCAGTTCGAGATCGCCCGCCTCCAGCGGCTCCTCGTCGTCGCGCAGCGCCGGATCGTCGGAGGGTGCCGGCACGTCGAACCCGGTCGGCAGCCGCGTGTCCAGAAGGCCTGCGCCTTTCAGCTCTTCGAGGCCCGGCAGGTCGCCGAGGGTCTCCAGACTGAACTGCGACAGGAACGCTTCCGTCGTTCCAAAGGTCAGCGGACGGCCCGGCGTCTTGCGGCGGCCGCGCGGACGGATCCAGCCGGTCTCCAACAGCACGTCGAGCGTGCCTTTCGAGGTCATCACGCCGCGGATTTCCTCGATCTCGGCGCGCGTCACCGGCTGGTGATAGGCGATGATCGCAAGCATCTCGATGGCAGCGCGCGACAGGCGCCGCGTCTCGGTGCTTTCGCGCGTCATCAGCCAGGCAAGATCGGTCGCGGTACGGAAGGTCCATTTGTTGGCGACGCGCACGAGATTGACACCGCGCATCGCGTAGTCGGCCTTCAGCTGCTCCAGCGCGGCCTTCACATCGACGCCGTCGGGCAAACGCTTGGCAAGGGCTGCTTCATCGAGTGGTTCGGTGGATGCAAACAGCAACGCTTCGAGCAGGCGCAGCTCCTCGGCTCGCACGGCCGCTTTCTTTCCGCGCTCCTCGACATGGTCGTCCCGCTTGCGTGCCATGTTCGCTCTCGCCTGGCTCATTGCCGGGTCTCCTTCTTCCACTTAACTCAACTTCTCTTCCGATACGCGAAAATAAAACTATTCCGTAAAACTACTCAGCCTGCGCTTCCGGCACCGGCGCGCCGGGATTGTTGTCCTGATGCTTCCGGAAAAAGATCGGCGCGAACGCCTTCTTCTGGTGAATGTCGACGACGCCCTCGCGCACCAGTTCAAGGGCTGCGGCAAAACTCGACGCGAACACGGTGGCGCGCTGCGACGGGTCGATCACGTATTGCATCAGATAGGTATCGAGTTCGCTCCAGTCGTCCGCCATGCCGACGAGCCGCTCCAATGACGCGCGCGCTTCCGACAGCGACCACACCGTGCGCTTGGCAAGATGCACGGTTGCGAGAACGCGCTGCTGGCGTTGCGTCGCATAGGCGGTGAGCAGATCGTAGAGCGTCGCGTTCCACTGCGGATGTCTGATATGCGCGATGGGCTGCGCCATGCCGCGCGGAAACAGATCGCGGTTCAACTGCGGGCGCGTCATCAGGCGGTTCGACGCCTCGCGGATTTGCTCCAGCCGCCGCAGGCGCGCGGCGAGTGCATTCGCCAGTTCTTCGGCGCTCGGCCCTTCGGCGGCGGGTGGCTCCGGCAGCAGCAGGCGCGATTTGAGATAAGCAAGCCACGCAGCCATCACGAGATAGTCGGCGGCGAGTTCGAGGCGCAGCTTGCGCGCTTCCTCGATGAATTTCAGATACTGGTCGGCGAGCGCGAGAATGGAAATCTTGGCGAGGTCCACCTTCTGCTGACGCGCCAGCGCGAGCAACAGATCGAGCGGGCCTTCATAACCTTCGACATCGACGACCAGCGACGGCTCGTCCGAGCCGCGTGACGCTTCCGCAGGCAGTCCCGTCTCGAATGAAATCACTTCCGCGCTCATGCGATGGCATTCCCGCGCGAGATCAATTCGTCCAGCCGCAAGCGACCTGACTCTCGGTCAAATGTTTTCGGCGCTTTCCGCGCAGCCAGAGCGCGGTTGGCACGCGCCAGCGCCTCGCCTGCGAGCATCGGCGTCTCGTCGGCGACCGCTTTCATCTCGTCGAGCCTGCCGTTGCAATGCAGAACCATGTCGCAACCGGCCGCCACGATGGCGCGGGTACGCTCACTGAGCGATCCTTCAAGGGCATTCATCGACACGTCATCACTCATCAACAGGCCCTGGAATCCAATCGAGCCGCGAATCACCTGTGCGACGATTGTGGCAGATGTCGTTGCCGGATGGGCGGGATCGAGTGCGCTAAACACAACATGCGCCGTCATCGCCATCGGCAGGTCGGCCAAAGGCACAAACGCCGCGAAATCGGTCTTGGCAAGCTCGGAGACCGTCGTATCGACGGTCGGAAGGCGATGGTGGCTGTCGGCTGTGGCTCTTCCGTGGCCGGGAATGTGCTTGAGAACCGGCAAAACGCCGCCGTCCATCAGGCCGTTCGTCACTGCCCGCGCAATTGTGGCGACTTTTTCCGGCGAAGTTCCATAAGCGCGATCGCCGATTACGGCATCTGCGCCCTCCACCGGCACGTCGGCGAGCGGCAGGCAATCGACCGTGATGCCGAGTTCCGCAAGATCCGCCGCAATCAGGCGCGACGCGAGATACGCCGCCTCAAGTCCCGCGTCCTTGTCCTCGTCATAGAGCGATCCGAATACCGCGCCGGGCGGATATTTCGGCCAATGCGGCGGGCTTAGACGCGCCACCCGCCCGCCTTCCTGATCGATCAGAACAGGTGCGTCCGCCTCGCCGACGACCTCGCGCATCTGCCTGACAAGCTCGCGGACTTGTTCGGGCGTCTCGACGTTGCGCTTGAATAGGATGAAGCCCCACGGCTTGCGGTCGGCGATGAACGCGCACTCGTCCGCTGTCAGAACCGTGCCGGAAATACCGGTGATGAATGCGCGTGAGACCATACGCGGCGATTAGCGCGCGGCTCGTATGAGGGTCAAGCAAAGTGCTGGCGGATTAAGGGTTTGACCCGCTCAATCCACAAACAGGATCAGTTGCGCTGGACGATGCACTGGCCGCCGGCGGCTTTCAGGCTCACGCAGAACTGCGTTGCCTCGTCCGTGGTGCCGAACGGCCCCACCAGCGCGCGGTAGAAGGTTCCCTTATCGCCCAGATCGGCGCGGCGGATGGTCGCCGATTTCGATCCGAGGATGTCGGAATATTTTGACTGGATCGCCTTGAACGAGGTCTGCGCGTCAGCCTCGGTTTTCTGCGACGACACCTGAACGTAAGAACCGGCAGCACCTGCGCCCGACGAACTGATCGAGGCGATCTTCTGCTGCGGCTTCGCCGCTGCGACCGGAGGCGCGCTCTGCTGCGGCGTCAGGGCGATCGGACCGCTATTCGACGGAGCCGGTGCCGGTGCGACGCTTGCGGCCGGTGCGCGCTGGACTGCCGGAGCCGGAGTTGGCGGCGGCGCGGGCGCGGCGGACGCGACCGTGTCCGGCTGATCCGGGCGGATCGCGAGTGTGCGGATTTTCCTCGGCTCCTCGCCGACTGTGCCGTTGCCGACGCCGGCACCCGTCGGGCGCACATTCGTATTGGCGCTGGCGGCATTCGGCGGATTGGCGTTCTGCGACAGCGGCGGAAACACCACACGCGGCTGCGCCTTGCCGTTCACGTCGAGCGGCTGCTCTTCGCGCGACACGACGCGCTCGGCCGGCTTGTCGCCGACGCGGTCGTTGATCTGCTTGTCGCCCGAGGTGGCCATCACCTTGTTCGGGCCGGCGTCCGCCTTGATGACCGGCGGCTCTCCGCTGCGCGGCGATCCGATGAAGGTGCGATAGCCGAACGCGGCTGCGGTGCCGACAACCGCAAGCAGCATCACGACCACGACCGACAGCATGCCGCCACGGCGGCGCGGCGCTTCGTCTTCGATCTCGTCGTCATAATGCTGATCGTCGTAACGGTCGTCGCGGTAGCGGTCGCGCGCAACCGGGAACGGCGCGTCGTTGTGTTCCTCGCGCCGGGGCGCATCGAACAGCACATCGTCATAACGCGAATTGCCGGAAGCCCGGCCGTTCTGCCGGCTGTTGTCCTGACCGAACTGGTCCTGCTCGTAGCCCTGCCGGTCGCCGCGATAATGCTGCTCGTCGCCGTAGGCCGCTTCCTGCTGCGGACGCGCGTTACGCATCCAGGCCGGCTGATCGAGCGGCGCTTCGTAACCGGCTGCGACGTCGTCCTCGAAATTTTGCGGATATGGCGCGGGCTCCTGCCTGTCGCGGCCGAACGACGAAAACGGATCGGTCTGCCCGATCAGGCGCGCGAGCTCCGCCAGCGGATCGCTTTCGCCGGAAGGCTGCCGCGCTGCGTATCGGTCGCGGCTGTGGTCGCCGTCCTGATATGGTGGGTCGCGATATCGATCGGCCATATGACGCTGCATCCCCTCTCGGGAAGCCGAGCTTACACCCAAATGGCGAAGCGTCCGCTGTTTTCGCCGCCACGTATCCCCGCGTGAACGGCGAAATCCCCTCTATCGCATCTCGTCTGGAGCATGGACGCCGAGGACGGCAAGACCGGACGCCAGAACCGAGACGACGCCCTGAACCAAGGCAAGTCGCGCGACGGTAATTTCTGCATCATTCTCAATAATGAAGCGTAAATGCGGCAGGTCCCGCCCCTTGGTCCACAGGGCATGGAATTCGCTGGCAAGATCGTAAAGATAGAAGGCAATGCGATGCGGCTCATGGGCCAGGGCCGCCGCCTCCGCGATGCGCGGGAACAGCGCGATATTGCGGATCAGGCTCAGTTCGGCGGGGTCGCTGAGTCGCTCGATCTTCGCGGCTTTGAGGAATTCAACGCGCTTTCCGGCATCCGCCGGCAATGACGGAACCGCTTCGCGCGCATTCTTGAAGATCGAATGGCCGCGCGCGTGTCCGTACTGGACATAGAACACGGGATTGTCCTTCGACTGTTCCAGCACTTTCGCCAGATCGAAATCCAGCACCGCATCGTTCTTGCGGAACAGCATCATGAACCGCACGGCATCCGAGCCGACTTCATCGACGACTTCGCGCAGCGTGACGAAATCGCCGGAGCGTTTCGACATCTTCACCGGCTCGCCGTTGCGCAGCAGCTTGACGAGCTGGACGATCTTTACATCCAGATTGGCCTTCCCCGCCGTCACGGCCTTGATCGCCGCCTGCACGCGCTTGATGTAGCCGCCGTGATCGGCACCCCACACGTCCACCATGTTGAGGAAGCCGCGGTCGAACTTGGTCTTGTGGTAGGCGATGTCGGACGCGAAATAGGTGTACGAGCCATCGGATTTTTTCAGCGGACGATCCACATCGTCGCCGAACGCTGTCGCCCTGAACAGCGTCTGCTCGCGATCTTCGTAATCCTCGACCGGCGCGCCTTTCGGGGGCGGCAGGCGGCCTTCATAGACATCGCCCTTGGCGCGCAGCCATTCGATGGTTGCGCCGACCTGATCCTTGCCCTTGTCGTTGAGCGACCGCTCGGAGAAGAACACATCCTGCTTGATGCTGAGCGCGGCAAGATCGCCTCGGATCATGTCCATCATCATCGCGATGGCCTTGGCGCGCACGATGGGAAGCCATTCGGCTTCGTCCTTCATCTTCAGCCCGCCGCCATGCTCTTTCGCAAGCACCTGACCGACCGGCACGAGATAATCGCCGGGATAAAGCCCTTCCGGAATCTCGCCGATGTTTTCGCCGAGCGCCTCGCGATAGCGCAGGAATGCCGAGCGCGCGAGCACATCGACCTGCGCGCCCGCATCGTTGATGTAATATTCTTTGGTCACGTCGTAGCCCGCGAACGCCAGCAGCGACGCCAGCGCATCGCCGAACACAGCACCGCGACAGTGACCGACATGCATCGGCCCGGTCGGATTGGCGGAGACATATTCGACGTTGACCTTCTCACCCGCGCCGACGTGGCTTGAACCGTAGCTATTGCCTTGCGCCAGCACCGTGCGCAACGCGTCGAACCACGCATCGTTCTTCAGCGTGAGATTGATGAAGCCGGGTCCGGCAATATCCACCTTCGCAACCAGCGAATCGGCGCGAAGTTTCTCTGCGATCTTCTCGGCGAGCTCGCGCGGCTTCGCGCCCGCCTCCTTCGCCAGCACCATCGCGGCATTCGTCGCCATGTCACCATGCGACGCATCCTTTGGCGGCTCGACCACGACACGCGACAGATCGATGGCTGGCGGCAACGTGCCCTCGCTGCCGAGTGCGCGGCACACCGCATGCACGCGGGTCAGCATGTCGGCGAACAGATGCGAAGGCGGAGTCGGCGACGTCATTGAGAATCCTGCGAAGGAAGACTACGGCAATTTAACCCGTCATTGCGAGCGAAGCGAAGCAATCCATTCCTGATAAAGGCTGGATTGCTTCGTCGCTCCGCTCCTCGCAATGACGAGAAAATGCCGCCTAACGCAATTCAGGGGTCGAGTCAAAAAGTCTTGCATGTTCGACTATCGCATAGCGGTCGGTCATGCCCGCGATGAAGTCGCCGATGCGCCGCGCGCGGTTGCTTTCGCCGCCGGTCCCCATGTCGGCCGACCAGTCCGCCGGCAGATCGCTCGGTCTTGTCTGGTAGCGCGCGAACAGGTCGCGGACGATGGCTTCTGCGTCGCGCATCACCTTCATCACCCGCTCGTGGCGATACATGCGCTGGAACAGGAAATCCTTGATCGCCTTCTCGTCGGCTGCGGCCGTTTGCGAAAACGCCACCAGCGTGCCGTTGTGATTGCGAACGTCCTGAACCGAGGTGAGCTTTGCGGCCTCGATCCGCCGCGCGGTTTCCAGCGAGACCGAATTGATGAGATATGAAATCAGTTCGCGCACGAGTTCGGCGCCGTGCCGCTGATCGTCCAATCCAGGATAGCGCGCCGCGATACCCGCATTGATCTGCGCGATGCGCGCAATGACGTTGAGATCGTCCACGCGAAACAATCCGGCGCGCAGACCGTCGTCGATGTCGTGCGCATTGTAGGCGATGTCGTCGGCAATCGCGGCGACCTGCGCTTCGAGTGATGCATAACTCCACAATTCGAGATCGTGCTTGCGGACATAGCGCGCGATTTCCAGCGGCACGCCTTCCGCCTGATAACGGCCGATGGCGTTGCCGCTGCGATCCGTCATCGGCCCGTTGTGCTTGACGATGCCTTCGAGCGATTCCCACGTGAGGTTCAACCCGTCGAACTGCGGATAGCGCCGCTCCAGCGCCGTCACCACGCGAAGGCTCTGCGCGTTGTGATCGAAACCGCCGTGACCTTTCAGACATTCGTCGAGCGCGCGCTCGCCCGCGTGACCGAACGGCGGATGACCCAGATCATGCGCCAGCGCCAGCGTTTCCGTCAGGTCTTCGTCGAGACCCAGTTGCCGCGCCAGCGCGCGTGCAATCTGCGCGACTTCGAGCGTATGCGTCAGCCGCGTGCGGAAGTGATCGCCCTCGTGGAACACAAACACCTGTGTCTTGTGCTTGAGACGCCGGAACGCGGTCGAATGGATCACCCGGTCGCAATCGCGGCGGAAATCGCTGCGCGTCCGGCTTTTTTCCTCTGCGAACAGGCGACCGCGGCTGGCGCCGGGATCGGAGCCATAGGGCTTGCGGGGGGCAGCCATTCCGACGGACATTCGAGTTATTCTGGTCCCTGGCCTTTGATTCTTCGCGTCGCCGCACTTAACTATGGGATGCGCGGATATTCAAATACCGCCCGGAGACTTTGATGACCGTCGAGACCGCAGCGCCTGTGACCATTTCGGCAAACGCCGCCAGGCGCATCGGCCAGATTTTGAAGGCCGAAGGCAGCGGCGCGATGCTGCGCGTCAGCGTCGAGGGCGGCGGCTGTTCGGGTTTTCAATACAAATTCGACATCGAGCGCGCGAAGGCCGAAGACGACCTTGTGATCGAACGTGACAACGCGGTGGTGCTGGTCGATCCGACCTCGGTGCCGTTTCTCGCCGGCTCCGAAGTCGATTTCGTCGACGACCTGATCGGCGCTTCGTTCCGCGTCGTCAATCCGAACGCGACGGCGTCGTGCGGTTGCGGCACCAGCTTTTCGATTTGATTATTTAGTCGCGAACAGACGCTTCGCGTTTCCGTTCGCAATTTTCGCCGCAATGTCCGGCGGCAATTGCGACAACCATCCGCGATATTCCGACATGATCTCGCCGTAGCTCGCCCAGCGATCCGGAATCCACGTATCCGAGCCGAGCAGAAAACGATCCGGGAATTTCGTGAACAGCGCGCGCCATTCCGGTGTGATCTTCCCGCCTGACGTAATCCCGCTGCGATACGACATTTCGCCCCACAGCATTGGATATTTCGTCAGCATCTCGGCGACACGTTCGTGCGACAGCCCGAAACCCGTATGCGCCCAGACGATCTTCGCCTTCGGATTATGCGCGAACAAAATCTCGATGGCTTCGTCGTCGGAATGCGCGTGCAGATAGAGATCGTGCTCGACGGCGAAATCGACCGTCTTCTTTACCCACGCGCCGCTCGCGGCCTTTCCTGAAATATGAAATTCGCCGATGCCGCGATAGTAGCCGCGTTTGTATTCGTCCTGAATCAGATCGAAGATCGTCGGATCGGTGAACCAGGTCTGGATGTCAGAGCGCATCCGATAAGGCCGAATGAACGGCACGATGAACAGATCGCCGGTCTTGCCGGCGGCCTTCGCATCCATCAGCGCGACAGTGCCGATGTTGGGGCGGCTGGTCGATAAAATTCCGGTGACATTGTTCTTCTTGAAGACGCCGATCACTTCATCGACCGTGTAATACGGCTTCGGCTCCCAATTGTAATGCATGTGCGCGTCGAAGATCGCGATGGGTTCTTCGGCGGCGAGGCTGCCTGTGCTTGCCGCAAGAATTGCAGCAAACGTAACGGCGCTCAGTTTTGCAAATCGCATGCCCTACTCCGCGGCCGCCACGCGGCGCTTCCTGGTTTCCTGTTCGACCAGAGTCGGATCGAGGCGGCGCTTCAGACGGCGATCGATGCGGTCGAGATAGATGTATACCACCGGCGTGATGTAGAGCGTCAGCAATTGCGACACCAGCAGACCGCCGACGACAGCGACACCGAGGGGCTGACGCAATTCCGCGCCTGCACCCGCACCGATCGCAATCGGCAGCGTGCCGAAGATCGCCGCGAATGTCGTCATCATGATGGGGCGGAAACGCAACAGCGCGGCTTCGCGGATCGCGTGCTCGGCGCTCAGCCCCACAGTGCGCCGCTCGATGGCGAAGTCCACCATCATGATCGCGTTCTTCTTGACGATGCCGACCAGCATCACGATGCCGATCATCGCGATCACCGACAATTCCATGCCGAACAGCATCAGCGTCAAAATCGCGCCGATGCCCGCCGACGGCAGGCCGGAGATGATCGTGATGGGGTGAATGAAACTCTCGTAGAGAATTCCCAGAATGACGAACGCCGCGAACACGGCGGCGAGAATGAGAATGCCCTGCCCGCGCAGTGAATCCTGAAACACCTGCGCGGTGCCCGAGAAGCCAGTCGCAATCGTCGCCGGCAGATTGGTGTCCTGTTCGATCTGCACGATCTGATCTACCGCGTAACCGAGCGACGTTCCCGGCTGAAGATTGAACGATATCGTCACCGCCGGCTGCTGGCCCTGATGGTTGATCTGCAACGGCCCGACCGTCGGCACCATTTTCGCAACCGCATCGAGCGGAATGGTCTGGCCTCGCTCGGTCTTCACGTAGAGCTTTGACAGATCGGTCGGATCGACGCGGAATTTCGGCTGTGCTTCGAGAATGATCTGATAGTCGTTCGACGGCATGTAGATGGTGCCGACCTGCCGCGCGCCATAGGCGTTGTAGAGCTGGTTGCGGATCTGATCCGCAGTGACGCCGTACACCATCGCCTTCTCGCGATCGATCTCGACGGTGAGCTGCGGGTTCTTGATGTAGAGATCGGTCGTCACGTCGAGCAGGCCCGGCACCTTCGCGATCTTCTCGCGCATTTCGGGGCCGAAGTGATAGAGCGAGTCGGTGTCGCCGCTTTGCAGCGTGTATTGATACTGGCTCTTCGACGGCCGTCCGCCGATGTTGAGATTCTGGATGCTCTGGAAGAACGCCTGCAATCCCGGCACCTGCAACGCCTTGGCACGCAGCCGCGCGACGACCTTCTGAATGTCGCCGCGTTCTTCCTTCGGTTTCAGGCCAATGAACAGCCGCCCGTAATTCGCGGTCGTGTTCGGCCCGCCCGCGCCGACGGTCGAGTTGACGAAATCGATGGCGGGGTCTTTGCGTAACTCATCAGCCAAGATTTTCTGCCGCGCGCTCATTGCTTCGAACGACGTATCCGTCGCAGCCTCCGTGATGCCGACAAGGAAACCGGTATCCTCCTGCGGGAAGAAGCCCTTCGGCACGACGCCGTAAAGCCAGACGGTGACAAACAGCGTCGCCACGGTGACAATCAGCATCATCGGCTTGCGCGCCAGCACCCAATCCAGTGTCCATTCGTAAGCGCGCAGCCAGCTGTCGAACATCGCCTCGAACTTGCGCAGCACGACGTTCGGCCTGTGATGCGGATCGTGCGCCTTCAAGACGCGGGCGCAGAGCATCGGCGTCAGTGTCAGCGAGACAAACCCTGACACGACGATGGCGACGGAAATCGTCACGGCGAATTCGCGGAATACCCGGCCTACGATGCCGCCCATCAGCAGCACCGGAATGAACACGGCGATCAGCGAGAAGGTGATCGACAAAATCGTGAAGCCGATCTCGCGCGCGCCTTTCAGCGCCGCTTCATAGGGCTTCATGCCCTCCTCGATGTGGCGCATGATGTTTTCCAGCATCACGATGGCGTCGTCGACGACGAATCCGACGGACAATGTCAGCGCGAGCAGCGTCATGTTGTTGATCGAATAGTCGAGCGCGTACATCACGGCGCAGGTGCCGAGAATGGAAATCGGCACGGCAAGCGCCGGAATGAACGTCGCCGACGCCGAGCGCAAAAACAGGAAGATCACGACAATCACGAGACCGACCGCGATCAGCAGCGTCTCCTCGACGTCGGTTACGGATTCACGAATGGAGACCGAGCGGTCGAGCGTCACCGTCATCGCGACCGAGGGCGGAATCTGCGCGCGCAGCGACGGCAATTTCGCACGCACGCTGTCGACCACCGCCACCGTGTTTGCATCGGGCTGCTTCTGGATCGCCAGCACGATGGAGCGCGTGCCGTTGAACCATGTCGCGATCTTGTCGTTCTCGACGCTGTCGTAGATTTTCGCAATTTCGTCGAGCTTCACCGGCGCGCCGTTGCGATAGGCGACGACGACCTGACGATAATCCTCCGCCTTGCTCAACTGGCCCGAGGCCTGAAGTGCTACGTCCTGCTTCGGACCGTTCAGCGTGCCGACCGGCGTCGAGGAATTGGCGCGCGAAATCGCCGCGCGCACATCTTCCAGCGACAGCCCGCGTGCGGCAGCGGCTTCCGGATCGGCCTGAACACGCACCGCGAATTTCTGCGCACCGTAAATCAGAACCTGCGCGACACCCGGAATCTGCGATAGCGCCTGACCTATCGTGATGTCGCCGTATTCGCTGACGGTGGAGAGCGGCAGCGTGTCCGATGTCAGCGACACGAACAGCACCGGGAAGTCCGCCGGATTTACTTTGCGGAAACTCGGCGGAATAATCATCTCGACCGGCAGACGCCGCTGCGCGATCGTCAGCGCGGTCTGCACATCGAGCGCAGCACCGTCGATGTTGCGGTTGAGATCGAATTGAATGGTGATGACGGTGGTGCCCTGCGACGAACTCGACGACATCGAGGAAATGCCGGCAATCGTCGATAACTGCCGCTCGATGGGACCGGCGACGGATGCCGCCATCGTGTCCGCACTCGCGCCGGGCAATGTCGCGGTCACGGCGATGGTCGGGAAATCCACCTTCGGCAGCGCCGACACCGGCAGCAGACGAAATCCGAACACGCCGAACGCGATGATCGACGCCGTCATCAGCGTCGTCATCACCGGGCGCGTGATGCAGAGTTCGGAGAGTGTCATGAATTAAACTCCGGCCTTGCGCGTGCGCGGCTCGACCGGGCTTCCATTGGACAGCAGCAATTGGCCGTCGGTGACGACATCCTCGTTGCCGCCAAGGCCGCTGTCGATCACCGAAATTCCCTGCGACGTGCGGCTGACTGTCACTGGCGTCACCTGCGCCTTGCCGTCCTTGACGACGAACACGAAACTTCCGGTCTGGCTGCGTTGTACGGCGACCGAGGGCACCACCACCGCCTGCTCGGTGCGGACGATGAGCTTGGTGTTGACGAGAATGCCGGGCCACAACAATTCGTTCTCGTTGCTCATGATGCCGCGCACCGTCACCATGCCTGTGGTCGGATCGACGGTGTTCTCCACCATCGCGATCTTGCCGGTTTCGGATTTGGCGGTGCCGGGAATTGTCGCCACGACCGACGACAGATCGGCCTTCATGCCGTCGCGCAGATCGCTCAGCACGCGCTGTGGAACGGCGAAGGTCACATAGACCGGCGCCATCTGGTTGATGGTGGCGAGCGGCGCCGTATCCGCAGGCCGCACGAAATTGCCGACCTTGACGGAGGCCGCGCTGATGCGTCCTGAAATCGGCGCGGTAATCAGCGTGTAGGATTTCTGCACTTTGAGATTATCGAGCAGCGCCTGGTCCGCAACGATGGTCGCGTTCGCCGTGTCCATCGCGGTCTTGGCGTTATCGACGCTGACCTGCGTGGTCGCGCCCTTGGTAATCAGATCCGAGTAACGCTTGTAATCGCGCTGCGCGAGTTCGAGCTGCGAGCGCGACTTGACGAGATTGCCCTCGGCCTGCGCGATCTGCGCATCGACCTGCCGTCCGTCGAGCGTGAACAGGAGATCGCCCTCCTTCACATGCGCGCCGTCCTGAAAATGCACTTCGACGATGGTGGTCTCGACGCGCGACTTCAGCGCGACCGACGAGATCGGCGTCACCGTGCCGATGGAATCCACATCGACCGGAACGTCCTTCTTCTCGGCCTTGGCGATTTCGACGGAAACGATCCGCGCGCGCTGCGGTCCCTTGGCGGCGGAATCCCCGCCGAACAATGCACGCACCAGCAGCACAGCAATCAGCAGCAGCACGCCACCGCCGGTCAGCCTCAGCCGGCTTTGTCGTTTGAGAAGAGCCCAGTTTCTGAACAGAAAATCCGGAATCTTCGGAGCGTTTTTGGCCATTTTCGATTTTTACGGCCGAACGCCAACGTCTTGGCAAATCGGCCCTTCTCCCTGCGTCCAACGCTCGTTTATCGGCGTTAATTGCGTCCGGCTTATCACAGCGCCGCCCGGCGTGGTACGCCTTGGCAGGCAGATTCCATCCATGAAGATTAACGGCCGAATTCATGCGCATTGCGACCTGGAACGTTAACTCGATCAGACAGCGGCTCGACCATCTGCTGACATGGCTCAAGGAGCGCGAGCCGGATGTGGTTTGCCTTCAGGAAATCAAATGTCAGGACGGGGATTTTCCGCGCGAGCCGATCGAGGCGCTCGGCTACAACGTCGTCACTCACGGCCAGAAGACGTTCAACGGCGTGGCGCTGCTCTCCAAGCTGCCGTTCGATGAAACCACGCCGGGTCTCGCCGGTGACGCCGAGGATTTGCACGCCCGCTTTCTCGAAGGCGTGGTCTCGTACAAGGGCGGCGCCCTGCGCGTGGCCTGCTTGTATCTGCCCAACGGAAACCCACCAGAAACCGAGAAGTATCCATATAAAATCAAATGGATGGAGCGGCTTTCTAACTATTCACGCGAACGGCTGAAAACCGAGCAGCCCTTCGTTCTGGCCGGCGATTTCAATGTCATCCCGACGCCCGCCGACGTCTACAATCCGGCGGCATGGGCGGGCGATGCGCTCTTCTTGCCGAAGACTCGCGAGAAGTTTCAGGCGCTGCTCAATCTCGGCCTCACCGACGCGCTGCGCGCCATTTCCGACGAGCCCGGCCGCTATACCTTCTGGGACTATCAGGCCGGCGCATGGCCGAAGAACAACGGCATCCGCATCGATCATCTCTTGCTGTCGCCGCAGGCCAGCGACCGGCTCGTCACCGCAGGCATCGACAAGCATGTTCGCGGCTGGGAGAAAGCCTCGGACCATGTGCCGGTGTGGGCGGATTTGGATTTCAGATAATTCCAACGACTATTCGTCGATGAGGATATTTTTCTTCGGCCTCGCCTTCATCGACTTTAGCCCCATCAGCGGCGCGGGCTTTTTCTTTTTCGTGGCTTTCGCCGGTTTTACCGTTGGCTCCACCTCGCCTTTAGCCAGTTCGACCAGATGATTTCGCTTTTCCCGGTCAGTTACTGTTTTGAGATCGGCATGGGGATCGATCCGCTTGAGAAGCGTCGATACGCTTTTCATCGCTTCAATCGTTTTGCGAAAATCGTCCTCTCCCACCGCGGAATAGATTTCGCGATATTGCTCCACAGTGCTTTTCGCGAGCTGCTTGGCGACAAGTGTTGTCGCCGCCTTATTAACGTCGGCGTGAATCGATCCGAACAGTTCGGGATTTTTTCCGATTGATTTAAAAATACTGTAGCCATCAACGGCGGCTGCCATTGAGCTCTCCTTTTACTTCGCTGACCAGAGTATCCAGCATGGAATCCAATCCGCCCCATTTCGATGCATATGTAGGATACGCAGTCGTCTCATTTCCGGGATGAAGGGCCAATGCTTTCGGTATCGCAGCGGATTGTGGCACAGTCGTATCGAAGGTTTTGAAGGCAGAATTCTTCGATGATGCTTCTTCGCGAAGATTTGTCATCGTTTCCTGATGAGCCTTTACCGTCGATCGGACAATCGTAAAAAGGACCCACGGCGGCCTTGAAGGCACCGGCATCTTGTTGAATTTATTGCGCGGCGAGCGCCACACGCTATTGCAAAATGCCGGCAATCCAAGAGTCGAAAGGCGATCAGGAATTGTCGGGACAATAACTAAATCGGATAACCGTATTGCGACCTCCGTGAAAGCCGAAATTCCAGGCGCGCAGTCAAACAAAATGAAATCGTAATCTTCGCGCAAATTTTTCAGGTCCCGTTGCAGCATTGTCAACGTGCGCCCCTCAATGGCACTCATGCTAAAGCCTGCATTCGTCAACTCGTACACGATTTCGCGTTCGAGATAGCGAAGCTGAATGCTCGAAGGTACCAACGAAAGATCTAGAGTCTTGTTCAGATGATAGACATTGCTAACAGACGATCTTATGAACTTTTTGAGCGCCTTCTGCGAGCGGCTAAGATTAGCCAGCATATAATCTTCGACCGTCTTTTCCTTATCGATCAGTTGCGACAATTCTTCGTCGCCGGCCAGCGAGAATGACGCACTCGCCTGCGAATCGAGATCGATGACGAGAACTTTTTTGTTGTGAGCAGCTAACGCCTCGGCGAGAGAAACAACCGTCGCTGTTTTGCCAACGCCGCCTTTCATGTTGGCAACTGCAATCACGTACCCACTCACTGCGAGTTACCTCCGATCGCACGTGCGAGCCGGCCGCGAAGTACTTCATTGAGGCGCGACTCCAAAAAGCTGTCCACGAGAGCCGGAAGGGTTTCCTTGCGAACCGGATCAAGCAGAATTTCGGTCGCCTCAGGTTTCTTGGGATCGATAATTCGAATCAATCCTACCCCGTGCTCGTCGCACTGCGCCTTGATTTCCGGCAAGATCGTTTCCTGCGGCGAATTACGGGGAAGATGCCAGACCAAATGACCGAAATGAGTGAAGCGCGTCTGAGCCAGCGCTTCGTAGACGGCGAGATTATCGACGCCCGTTTCAGTTTTGAGCTCAAAGCTATGAACGTCCACCTGCGCGCCTGACATCAGCTTGAATTTCATAGCCGATACCAGGACAAAATCGGGTCGCGCCCACCGCCCTTTCGTAGGCCCAATTCTTGAAGTGTCTTGGACAACGCAAAATGCGTTTGACGGAAGATCGAGACCGACTCGAAATGATCCTTCGAGAAACTCGCGCAGTGGCTCCATGAGCCGAGCTTCCGTCCATCGTTCGGTTAGAGCCGCTGCACGCTCTGGAGGCCTGCTTTCCGAATGCTGTTTGGCAAGAAAAATGGTCCCGCCCTGCCCACGAAGCCGGCCGATTAAATCGTTCTCGAACAGATTGTCACGCGCCGCGAAATACTCTTCTTGGGAAATTTGCCGGCCGAGACTCCTAGTCAGCATCACTTGCATGACCCGATTCAGAACGGGTGTGCCATCTTCAGGTAGCAATTTAAGAATGGCTTCACGCACGCCTCGCGGCCGGTCAACCTGCGTCAAAACGCCGCGCGGCACAGGCGCCCCCTCTTTTTCTTTCCTTCAACCCCACTGAAATCCTATTTTGAAAGTTCTTCACAACGCAATCAGTGTGTGGGCATCAGATAAGGTTCTACGCAAATATACTTAGAGAGCAGGCTGCGGCTTGTCTCCTGGAAAGCTCCCGACTAGCGTTTGTGGATTGTTAGTTTTCATCGGGGGGGTTGAATGAGTTCGTCGCCAATCGTTAGCGTGCTATCTGACTTGCGTTCTGTTCGCGAAAACTACAAAAAACAGCTTGAGACCATTGCTGAGTACGCCGCTTTTTTGCGCGTCGAGCGCACTACGGTCGAAGTAGGCTCCGTGCTGAAAGCGTCTGTGTCATCGTCGGCGTCGATGTCGAACGATGTCACGGCCGCACTTGAACTGGCGCAGGAACGCTTTCGTGAGCATCTTACCAGCGTTCCTGCGTATCGTGCGTTGCTGGCTATCGAAAAGCTAATTGCAAATGTCGAAGCGGAATTGACCGTTGATACTCCAGAAGTATCCGCCGTCTCTGCCGCATCAGAGCAACCAATCGTCGCCGCTGAAAATACGACCTTATCCAATATGCGAGAGACAGCTGAATCAACCGAGCAGCCAGCAAAACCCTCGTTTATCGAGCGCGTTGAAAGCGTTCTCGCTGGAGTGGCGTCGCAATCGGACAGAATAGAGCTTCCTGAGACGCCGCCGGCGATAAGTCCACCTGCTCACGACAGCGCACGGATCGCCGCCGCTTAAGGCGCGTTAAGTCAAAATTAACGTCGACTCGTCAAGGCTGCTTCCATAGGAGGCAGCCTTGATTGCTATAGCTATCGATGCCCTGACTGCCGTTGAGCAGAAAATATCACGCAATGCAGCTGGATCGGCGAGTCAAAGACTGGCGATCCGTTCGTGCCTGCAAGAACTTCGCGAGATTGTACGCGAGAGCAGCGCGGCTCCAGACCTGAAAGAGAAAGACTCCTCAGTGTCTCACGCGTGAGACACTCAAGTCTGCCTCAATCCCGCCGGCCCTGAACCCACTTCTCGAGCATCTCGGCTGCCATCGCCTTGTCGTCGAGCGAGGCCTTGGCGAGTGCGGTCTGATAGTTGTCCTTGATCCAACTTTCGTCGGCGGTGACGCCTTCCTGCGCCAGCGCCAGCCACATCAATCCGCGCGCGGCCTGACGCGGCAGGCGGTCGCCGTTGAACATCATCTGGCCGAGCATGGCCTGCGCTTCGTGCTGGCCCTTCTGCGCGGCAAGCCCGAGCCAGCGCACGCCATGCTTGGGATCGCGCGGCATACCGACGCCGTCGAGATACATGCGTGCGAGATTGTATTGCGCCTCGGCGTTGCCGAAATAGGACGCGGCATAGGCGAACATTTCGCGCGCGCGTTCGGGATCGGCCTTGACGCGCGAATTGGCAATTCCCGTCGTGTAGTAGCGGCCGAGCGCCACGAACGCATTGGCGACGACGGTGGCCTGAGGCGCCGCCGGATTGTCCTCCGCATGCGCGTTCGCGACCTTGCTGAAATAGTCGAACGCACGAAGATCGTCCTGCGCGACGCCGTCGCCCGAAGCATACATGCGCCCTAACTTCCACTGCGCGACCGGATGGCCGCCTTCAGCGGCATATTGGAGAGCCGTCAGCGCGGACGGCACGTTCGGAATGTCGGCGGGTGGCACAGGCTTCTTGATGACCGCAATGCCGCTTGGGGCGGCAACGACCGGCATGGTTGCTTCCGGCGCGTTCGGCGTGGTGCCGTCGAACGCGGCCGCCGACGCCACGAAAGCCGTGGCGGTCAGAACAGCAGCAATGCCGATGCGATCAAATGTCCGCATAGCAAACCTTTTCGCCCTTTCCGCCGGGATGCGTCACCGCACCCTTCACCGCAGGTCCGACCTGCTGGGCGTACTTCCACAAAATGCCGGAGCCGACTCTGTTTTCGCGCGGCTTCCAGGATTTCTTGCGCTCGGCCAGTTCAGCGTCGCTCAGCTTGACGTTGAGCGTGCCGTTGACCGCATCGAGTTCTATGATGTCGCCGTCCTTCAACAGACCGATCGGTCCGCCGACCGCCGCTTCCGGCCCGACATGACCGACGCAGAAGCCGCGCGTCGCGCCCGAGAAACGCCCGTCGGTGATGAGCGCAACCTTGCCGCCCATGCCCTGCCCGGTCAGCGCCGCAGTGGTCTGCAACATTTCGCGCATGCCCGGACCGCCCTTCGGCCCTTCGTAGCGGATGACGAGAACTTCGCCTTCCTTGTAGGTCTTCCTGTTCACGCAATCGAACGCGTCTTCCTCGCAATCGAAGCAGCGCGCCGGACCCGAAAACTTCAGCGTGGACATGCCGGCGACTTTCACGATCGCGCCGTCCGGCGCGAGATTGCCCTTCATGCCGACGACGCCGCCGGTCACGGTGATCGGCTTGTCGGCGGGACGCACCACGTCCTGATGCGGATTCCATTTCACGTTCTTCAGGTTCTCGGCAATCGTGCGTCCGGTGACTGTCATGCAGTCGCCGTGCAGATAGCCGTGATCCAGAAGCGTCTTCATCAGCAGCGGAATGCCGCCAGCCTCGAACATGTCCTTGGCGACATAACGTCCGCCGGGTTTCAAATCGGCGATGTACGGTGTCTTTTTGAAGATTTCGGCGACGTCGAACAGATCGAATTCGATTCCGCATTCGTGCGCCATCGCGGGCAAATGAAGTGCCGCGTTGGTCGAGCCGCCGGACGCGGCGACAACGGCTGCGGCATTTTCCAGCGACTTGCGGGTGACGATGTCGCGCGGGCGGATGTTGAGCGAGATCAATTCCATGATCTTCTCGCCGGCCGCCATGCAGAACGCGTCGCGAATTTCATACGGCGCCGGCGCACCAGCGGAGTAAGGCAGGGCAAGACCGACGGCCTCGGACACCGTTGCCATCGTATTGGCGGTGAACTGCGCGCCGCACGCGCCCGCCGACGGGCACGCCACGCGCTCGATTTCGTCGAGATCTTCGTCCGACATTTCGCCGACCGAATGCTTGCCGACCGCCTCGAACATGTCCTGCACCGTGACCTGCTGGCCGCGGAAATTGCCCGGAAGGATCGAACCGCCGTAAATAAAAATCGACGGTACGTTCAAACGCAGCATCGACATCATCATGCCGGGCAGCGACTTGTCGCATCCGGCAAGACCGATCAGCGCATCGTAAGCATGGCCGCGCACGGTGAGTTCGACGGAGTCCGCAATCGTCTCGCGCGACGGCAGCGACGAGCGCATGCCGTCATGGCCCATCGCGATGCCGTCGGTGACGGTGATGGTGCAGAATTCGCGCGGCGTGCCGCCGGCTGACGCAACGCCCTTCTTGGCTGCCTGCGCCTGACGCATCAGCGCAATATTGCAGGGCGCGGCTTCATTCCAGCACGAGGCGACGCCAACGAACGGCTGGTGGATCTGCTCGGTCGTCAGACCCATCGCGTAAAGGTAAGAACGGTGCGGGGCGCGCGACGGTCCCTCCGTCACGTGACGGCTGGGAAGTCTCGATTTGATGCTGGTCTTCGCGTCCATTGTAACCTTCGCCCTCAGCCACCCCGTAAAACCCGAAAACCGTTAAAAAAGTGCCGGTTTTTCAGTGCCTTCGCAGAGGCTGTGGCATTTGTGCCTTGACGAAGGATGATTTCATGGAGGCGTGTGGCTAAATCGCGGCGCGCGCAAGCGCATCCTATGGCGGTGGTTAAATGTTCAGGAACTGTGACAGCCGTGCAACATTCGTTGCCCTGCCGCAACGATTAACGCCGGGCAGCCTGACCGCTTCAATCGTGCGAAAAGCCCGCTGGACGCGGGCCAGAGCTACTTCGAGCTGCGGATCATCCGCCAGGCGAACAGGATGATGACCGCGCCGATGGCCGCCGAAATCAGCGTGCGCCAGAAGCCGAACACTGTGATCTGCGCAATTTCGGCGAGCTTGCCGCCGACGAACGCGCCGCATACGCCGACCAGGATGTTGGTGAAGATTCCGTGGTCGGACTCCGTCACCTTTTCGGCGATCCATCCAGCGATGGCGCCGATCAGGATCATGGTGAAAAAGCCAACGCCCGGCTGGCTCATGAATGCTTGTGCGTCGTTCATCGTGTCACTCCCCTAAGTCCCCATTCTGACGGTCCCAAGTCACGGGCTTGCCTTATAGCACAAATGGCGAAACGGTGATGAACCTGGAATCCAAAGGCAGATATGCGGCTGCGTGTCTGTTTGGCTGGAGGTGCCGAGATGACAATACCGGTGAAAATTGGCAGCGCCGTTTTGCTTGCTCTGCTGTTCGCGGGCGCAGCCCGCGCCGAATGCACCAGCCCCGGATTCAATCCGACGAGTTCATGGTGCAACGGCTGCACCTATGAAGGCTCGATGACAGTGCAGCGCGATCAGCCCTGCGAGCGGCCTTATCGTCCGGCTCGCACGTCGGCACCTATCGAATTTCTCGACAACCGTGTGACGCAGCGCGCCAGGCATGGCGTTGCCGGCGTCGAGGGAAATACGTTCGCCTATGCACCTGCCAAGGGCTATGTCGGCCCCGACGATTTCACCGTGCAGATGAACTACAGGCTCGGCAAGGAAGCTGGAAAATTCCACGTCCACTTCGCAGTCACGGTGCAATAGCAATCCGCATATCGAACAATCCGCGCTCGTCTTACTAGCCGCCGCATGAAAGCTCGATGCCGATGCGGCCGAAAGCGCGAGAAAACAACTGCACGAAAAAGAGGGCCGAAGCCCTCTTCTTCTCGTCAGTACCAGCGGCGCCCGCGCCAGCCGCCACCGTAACCGTAACCGTAGGAATAGCGGCGCGGTGAATAATA